>Ga0335071_10000784_pt1 | contig 34262 bp, 30 predicted proteins | sample Lox_Sample_15_FD_206724 | JGI IMG/M metagenome (GOLD analysis project Ga0335071, IMG submission 206724) | Soil microbial communities from Loxahatchee National Wildlife Refuge, Florida, United States - Lox_Sample_1.5 | ecosystem: Environmental > Terrestrial > Soil > Wetlands | place: USA...
CGCCTTAAAGTGATGCGAATACGTACCGTCATCTTTCAATGTAATGGTCTCCGCCCCATTCTCGTGTTCCATCCCGTAAGTTCGCACGAGCCTAGACCGCGTTAATGATTTGGAGCACCCCGCGGCTATGCACATTAACAGAACCAACGAGACAACCGGCTTCACGTATGGTGAGCTCATCAGACTGTTGTCCTCCGAAGTCAATGCCTATGCTCCCGCTCTCCCACCGGAATCACGCATCCATGCGCCGTCTCGCAGATCACGTGTTCGAACTGGATGGTCGTGTGGCGGATGCCGAACTCGTGGCCCAGGCGCTCATTGATCTCGCGCAGAATGGCGTCGCTCTCCGACATCGGCATATCGGCGATCTTTACGTGCGCTGAAAGCGCGTGCGTCTCCGAGCCGATGCTCCACACGTGCAGGTCGTGCACATCACTGACACCAGCGATCCCACGCATACAGGTCTCGACTGCTTCGACTTTCATCCCGCGCGGCGTGCCTTCGAGGAGAATGTTCAGTGTCTCGCGCACGATGCCGAAACTCGACCACAGGATCAGCGCGCCGATGCCGATCGACAGCGCCGGATCGATCCACTGCCGGCCGGTCCAGAGAATCGCCCAGCCACCGGCAATGACCGCGGCCGTTGATACGGTATCGCCGACTTCATGCAGAACGGCGCTGCGGATGTTTACATCGCGACCCGAACGCCACAGCATCAGGGCGATGGCACCGTTCATGATGACGCCCGCCGCTGCGACCCAGATCATCAGTCCGGCGTGCACCGGCTCAGGATTCCGCAGGCGCTGGTACGCCTCATAGAAGATCAGACCAGCGACCAGCACCAGCGACAAGGAATTGACCAGCGCGGCGAGCACTCCGGCGCGGCGGTAGCCGTAGGTCTTGGTCGCGCTCGGTGGCCGGCCTTCCAGATAGACTGCAACCAGCGACAAAAGCAGCGCCAGGAAATCCGACAGGTTATGGCCCGCTTCCGAGAGCAGCGCCAGCGAGTGAGCGCGGACCCCGGCGACGACCAGCAAAATGATGTACAGCGCCGTGACGAACAACGAAATACGCAGCACGCGGCCGGTCTTCTCGGAATGGCTGTGGCCGTGACTGTGCCCGTGCGCGTGCATTCATCAAGTTTAAGAGGCGAGGGAAGGTCCTTCAAGCGGAGCGACGGCAGGCGTGTCCTGTCGAGTTCGGTTCGTGTGATATCTCCCGAATGAATTGTCATCCCGAGCAAAGGGTGAAGGAGCGAAGCGACTAGGCGCGCCGCGAGGGATCTGCAGTCCGCTCGCCAAATGCAGATCCCTCACTCCTCCTCGGCTTCGCCTGCGGAGGGCTCGGGATGACAATTCCTGGAAGTCGAGGATGTCCACAGGGCCATGTTTCGTTGAATTTGCTGCTTTCCGATCGCCACGGCTAGACTGTAAACAACCCCGCTTACGTGTTGTCGCGTCCCCTTACAGGAGACACAATCACCATGCGAAACTTGATTTGCGGTTTGATGCTTGCCCTCGCCTGCAACTATGCCGGCGCGCAGGCCGTGGGCATCGACACGGGCCGCTCGAACCTCACCATCAAAGTCGACAAGACCGGGTTTTTCTCCGCTTTTGCCCACAATCACACCATCCAGGCGCCGATTGCATCGGGGCAGCTCGATGTCGAGAAGCGGACGATCACACTGACGTTCAACACGAAGGACATGAAGGTGCTCGACGAAGGCGTGAAGGCGTCTGAAATCGCCGACATCGACCAGACCATGAAGAGCGACAAGGTACTCGACGTGCAGCGCTTCCCGGAGATTCGCTTTGTTTCGACGGCCGTCACGTCGCAGGATGGCGGCAAGTATCAAGTGCGCGGCGATCTCACGCTGCACGGCGTGACGAAGCCGGTCGATTTGGTGGTCACGTTGGCCAACGGCCGCTTTAACGGATCGGTCAAGATCAAGCAGACGGACTGGAGCATCGCGCCGGTCAGCGTTGCCGGCGGCACAGTGAAAGTGAAGGATGTGATCGAGATCGTGTTTGAGATTGTGCCGGGGAAGTAGCACACCTCAGCGGCTAAAGCCGGGGTTAATCTAGCGTCCGCACGGCACGAGTGGAACTCGTGCCCTTCCCAGAACCAGTTCGTGCGGCTTTGTGGTTCGCCGCGTCGTGTGGCGCCGGCGGTCTCTTCCGCGTTATGCTGGCGGGACAATTCGGAGGATGGCATGAAGAACCTGTGCGCGAGCGCATTCCTGTTCTTGCTGGCAACGTCGGCAGCATGGACCCAAACGAAGAACCCCGTGAGTTCAGCACTCAAAGAAGTACTTCCCGGCCGGCAGAAGAACATCGTCGCCGCCGCCGAGGCCATGCCCGCTGACAAATACAACTACAAGCCCACCGCCGACCAGATGACGTTCGGCCACCTGATCACGCATATCATCGAAGCGAACAACTTGTTCTGCAGCAAAGTGGGAGCCGTGCCGGAGCCGAAGGTCGAAGAGGCGAAGGAGTCCGACGGAAAGGACAAGCTGGTAACGGCGCTAAAAGCGTCGTTTGATTTTTGCGCCGACACGCTGGCGAAAGCGGACGACTCGAAGCTGGGAGAGACTACCGAAGCTTTCGGCGGCCAGCAGGTGACGCGTGCGCGGCTGGCGCTGGGACTGGCGGGAAGCTGGGCAGACCATTACGGGATGCAGGCAATGTATCTGCGGTTGAACGGGATCACACCGCCGAGCGCGAAGAAGTAGCCGCACCTGCTGAGCACGATCAGGTCCTTCGGACTCAAGAAAAACTATGGCAACCGTTACCGCACCTGCCAGCAGTCAACTCCGGAACGCCGGCACGCTCCCCGGCCGCCGCTTCGATCATGTCTTCTTCACCACTACATCGGTGCTCATGCTGGCGACCGTTTTTGCCGGGTTTGCGCGCACGTATTACCTCGCGGGAGTCTTTCGTGCCCCTTTGCCCAGCTTGATCATTCACATCCACGGGGCCGCTTTCTCCTGCTGGATTCTGTTACTGGTCACGCAAACCCTGCTGGTGTCATCGGGCCGCACCGATATTCATCGGCGACTGGGCATCGCGGGTTTTCTGTGGGGATGTTTCATGATTGTCATCGGCGTGCTGGCAGCCACAGATTCCCTGGCACGCGCCGCTGGGCCTCCCGGGCGGGATCCGAAGACATTCTACATTGTGCCGCTGACAGACATGCTGATCTTCGCGACGCTATTGTTTTTCGCCTATCGGAAGCGCTTTGATTCGACGGCGCACAAGAGGATCATCTACGTCGCCACCACGGGCCTGTTGATCGCGGCCGTAGCACGGCTGCCGTTTGCCTTCAGCCATCGCAACGCTCTCATCGCCGGAGCACTGACGTGGATCTTCTTGCTGATTTTGGCTAGCTATGATCTCTGGTCCACGCGGAAGGTGCATCGCGCGACGCTGTGGTCGAGCCTGTTCCTGATCTTTGTACAGCTGATCCGAATTCCGATCAGTAAGACAGCCGGCTGGCACGCCTTTGCTACATGGGCGCAACATCTTTGGCGGTGACGGCATTCATCGGACCGGCTGATCACCTAAGCAAGCGTTGCATCTCTTCTTCCCCAATCACTGCCACACCCAGTTCCTTCGCCTTATCCAGTTTCGACCCAGCATCGCTGCCAGCCACCACGTAATCCGTCTTCTTGCTCACCGACCCCGACACACGTCCGCCGGCGTCTTCGATCAGCTTCTTGGCTGCGTCGCGCGAATAATTGGCCAGCGTGCCGGTCAGAACGAATGTCTTGCCCGCCAGCTTCGTGCCTTTCTCTTTCTTCTGTCCTTTGAGCGTGAGGCCTGCCTTGCGCAGGTCTTCCACGAGCTTGCGGTTGTGCTCGTCGCTGAAGAACTCGGCGATGCTCTCGGCAATGCGCGGCCCGACTTCGTTCACTTCCTGGAGTTCTTCGACGCTCGCTTTCATGATGGCGTCGAGCGAGCCGAAATGTTCGGCCAGGAACTGCGCGGTGCGCTCGCCGACAAAGCGAATGCCGAGTCCGTAGATCACGCGTTCCAGCGGCAGCTTCTTTGAGTCTTCAATTTCGCGGAGCACGTTTTCCGCCGACTTGTCGCCCATGCGTTCGAGCGTGAGCAGATCGTCTTTCGTCAGCCGGTAGAGGTCCGCTACGTTCTTGACCAGGCCGCGCTCCGCGAGTTGGCTGACCAGCGCCTCGCCCAGGCCGTCGATGTCCATCACGTGGCGCGAGGCGAAATGCAGGATGGTCCCCTGCAGTTTCGCCGGACAATTCGCGTTCACGCAGCGATGATCGACCTCACCCTCGGTGCGCACGACATTGCCGCCGCACACCGGACAATGCTCGGGCATGTGGAAATGCTTGCTTCCGCGCGGGTGGTCTTTGTCCTCGACGACCTTGACGACTTTGGGAATCACATCGCCGCCGCGCTCGACTTCGACCCAGTCGCCGATCTTCACGCCGAGTTCGTCGATGAAGTCCATGTTGTGCAAGGTGGCGCGCGAGACCGTTGTGCCACCGATCGGAACGGGCTTGAGCCACGCGACCGGCGTGAGCTTTCCGGTGCGGCCGACCTGGGGAACGATGTCTTCTATCAAAGTGACCGCGCCACGCGCGGCGTATTTGTAGGCGATGGCCCAGCGCGGCGCTTTCCCGGTGAAGCCGAGTTCCTGCTGTAACGCCGTGCGATCAACCTTGATCACGATGCCGTCAATTTCGTAGGGGAGCGAGTCGCGTTTTTCTTCCCAGCCTTGAATGAATTTCCAGACTTCGCTCAGGTTCTTCGCCAGCTTGCGATGCGGATTGACTTTGAATCCCGCTGCTTCGAGTGCATCCATCGTTTTCGAGTGGCGATCGAAATAAATGCGGCCGTCTCGGAGCAAGAAATAGGGAAAATAGTCGAGCCGCCGCTGCGCGGTGATGCTCGGTTCGAGTTGTCGCACGGTGCCCGCGGTGAAGTTCCGGGGATTGGCAAATGTCGCGAGCCCCTGCTTTTCCCTCTCTTCATTCAGCTTGCGGAAGGCGGCGACGGGCATCAGCATTTCGCCGCGAGTCTCAAAGTCTTCCGGAATCCCGGCCTTCTTCAATTTCTCTTTCGGGATCGACAACGGAATGGAGCGCACGGTGCGGACATTGGCGGTCACATCTTCGCCTTCATTGCCGTCGCCGCGCGTGATGCCGCACTCCAGGTGGCCGCCGGAATAACGCAAAGCCAGCGACATGCCGTCGAGCTTCAGCTCGCACATGTACTCGACGTCGGTTCGCCCGCTCAATTCGTGAACGCGCCGCTCCCAGTCGCGCAGCTCTTCTTCGCTGTAGGCGTTGTCGAGCGAAAGCATGGGCGAGGAGTGTTTGACCTTCATGAACCCCTCGCGGGGCTTGCCGCCCACTCGTTGCGTCGGGGAGTCGGGTGTGATCAGCTCCGGGTGCTCCTTTTCGAGCGCCTTGAGCTCGTTCATCAGCTTGTCGAATTCGGCGTCGGAGACTTCGGGGGCGTCGAGGACGTAGTAGCGGTGTTCGTGGTGGCGGATTTTGTCGCGGAGGGAGTCGATCTTCTTTTCGATCGCGGTGGGCATTCAGGTGTCAAGTCCCAGGTGTCAGGTCTCAGTAATTCGGATCTTACGTGACGGTTACCGGCTACCAACTACTGGCTACCGACTACTGCCTCTTCGCTTTGCGGATTCGCATACGCCCCAGCGCGCTCCGGCCCACGCTCGAAGGAGGCTTCGGCGCGCCCCCCAGATGTTCTTTCAGCACCGTGGCATTGTTGCGCTCCTGCATCTTGGACGCATACAGCAGCGTGACCTTCTTGTTCCCACTCGCGAGTTTGTACAACTTCTCAACTGCTACCGTTGCCTTGGGAGCGGCCAGTTCTTTGATGTAGCGCCGCCGAAACTGCACCCACGCCTCGGGATTGGCGTGGCACCACTGTCGTAACTCGTTGGACGGCGCCAGGTCCCGCAACCAGTGCTTCACCGCCGCGGCTTCCTTCGTCAGCCCGCGCGGCCAGAGGCGGTCGACCAGGACGCGTACACCGTCGGAGGCGGCCGGAGCTTCGTAGACGCGTTTGACGGCGACAGCCATGCTTCCCGTATTATCCTACTTCTGACGCGATGTTGTGGGCGTCGGCCTACGATCATGAGTTCCCCCATTCGCTCGGTCCTGCTTTTCTGTTTCTCTGTTGTGAGTCTTCTGGCGCTCGCTGGCTGCAATGTCGAGCGCCGCAAGTCTGATGCGGAACTCGGCCTCAATCCGCAACAAGCTGCTGGCCGCAAACTGTACGACGCCTACTGCGATCGCTGTCACGAACCGTACTCTTCGCGCGGCAAGCAAGGTCCAAGCATGCAGGGCATTTACAAGCGCCAGTACATGCAACTGAGCGGCCTTCCGGTGAATGACGAGCGCATGGCCGACATCATCGTCCACGGCCGCAGCAAGATGCAAGGCTTCGGGCCGGTCATGAACGAGCAGCAGGTCAAGGATCTGCTGGCGTACTTGCACACGCTGTAGCCCGTGTGGAGCGGGCATCCCTGCCCGCTCATGCCAGCACCACGAAATGAACCGCGTGGGATAATCTGCCACAGTGTCCACGAGCCCCAATTCGGCCCTGTTCCAGAAGCTCCCTTCTACCGATGACCTTCTGCGCAGGCCTGAACTGCGGGAGCTGCTCGATCGCGAAGGCCACAAGACGGTCGTCGACAGTGTCCGCGCAGTTCTTGCCCGTCTGCGCCAGGAGATTGCCGCGAACCGTTTCGATGAAAAGCTGCTCGAACTCGCCCTGGACGGGATTGTGCCTGCAATTGAAATTCAATTGCGCCAATCGCTCACGTACTCCTTGCGTTCGGTCATTAACGCCACGGGCGTGATCCTGCACACCAATCTCGGACGTGCACCGCTGCCGCTCTCTACACTCCAGCATATTGAGGCGACCGCCGCTAGCTATTCGAACCTTGAATTTGACCTCGCCTCCGGCCAGCGTGGGAAGAGGGATGTCCACGTCCAGCGCTTGTTTCAGGAGCTGCTCTCCGAGAGTTGCTCTACGGACCACGTAGGGACGAACGTCCCCGTCCGTCCTGCGGAACAAAGTTCCGCAGCACTTTCCACTATCGTCGTCAACAACAACGCCGCCGCCGTACTGCTGGCCCTGAACTCTCTGGCCGACGGCGGAGAAGTCATCGTCTCGCGTGGTGAGCTGGTCGAGATCGGCGGCTCGTTCCGCATCCCGGACGTGATGGCGAAGTCGCAAGCCACGCTGCGCGAAGTCGGCACGACGAACCGCACGCGCATCAGCGATTACGAGCGTGCCATCAACGATCGCACCCGGCTTCTCTTGCGTGTGCACCGCTCGAACTTCGAGATCACCGGATTCACCGAGCAGCCTGCGCTTGAAGAACTCGTCGCCCTCGCCCATCGTCGCGACATTCCCCTCATGGAAGACCTGGGCAGTGGCGCGCTCTTCGATCTTCGTTCTGTCGGAATCAGCGGCGAACCCGGAGTGCTCGACGAGTTGCGAGCCGGCGTCGACGTTGTCACCTACAGCGGCGACAAGCTGCTGGGTGGCGCGCAGGCAGGACTGATCAGCGGCCGCGCCGACCTGGTGGCGCGAATGCGTGCGAATTCACTCTTCCGCGCGCTGCGCGTCGACAAGTTGACGTACGCTGCGCTGGAAGCGACGCTGCTCGCTTACGTGAAACGCGATCACGACGCCATCCCCGTCCTGCGCATGATGCGCTTACCGAAGGCAGAAATTGCGCGCCGCGCCGAAGCCCTCCTCGCGCAGATTAAGTCGGCAAAGCTAAAGATCGAACTCATCGACGGCGATTCCGTGATCGGGGGCGGCGCAGCGCCTTCGGCAGTTCTTCCGACATGCCTTATCGCGCTCACGCACTCCGGCCACAGTGCCGATGGCCTCTGTGACCGTCTGCGCTCCTGCAATCCTCCGATCATCGCGCGTGTGGAGGAGGGCCGTGTGTTGCTGGACCTGCGGACGGTGTTTCCTGAGCAGGATCATGCTCTCGCGGCGGCTCTTTCGTCGTTATAGCCATGGATTCTCAAGCCAACAATCGCAGGGATCTGGAAACACTAATCGAGCGTTTGCGGGCTGCGGGAGTTCAGTTCGCAGAGGGCATGTCGGATGCTGAAATTGCGCTGGTAGAGCAGAAGTATCAATTTCACTTTCCCGCAGACCTGGGGAAATTCTTGAGCATTGCTCTTCCTACATCACCTCCCGGCCCCGGCTGGTTCGCCAACTGGCGGCTGGCAGCTGCCGGTGACCACGATACCGAGCAGAGGATTGCCGACGCCCTGGACTGGCCCGCACAGGGAATCTGCTTCGACGTTGAGAGGAACGGATTCTGGATGGAGGAGTGGGAGCCACGACCTCCCAAGATGGACCAAGCTACTGCTGTCGCAAGACAAAAGATCAACGAGGCGCCTAGGCTCATCCCGATCTTCAGCCACCGCTACATTCCGGCCGAACCAGACTCGCCGGGTAATCCGGTGTTCTCGGTCTACCAGACCGACATCATTCACTGCGGTGCAAACCTTGCTTCGTATCTTGAAGCCGAATTCCTAGGTGGAAAGGTGCCTACCGAACTCGCGACTCTTCGCCCCATCAGGTTCTGGAGCCGTCTGGTCGAAGTCAGTGGGAACACTATTTAGTATCGGCCACTCCACTCGCACGCTCGATGAACTGGTATCTGCCCTGAAGGCGCATGGCATCGAGACGCTGGTCGACATCCGCGCGTTTCCCGCATCGCGACGCCTGCCGCATTTCAATCGCGAGTCACTCGTAGCCGGATTACCGAAACGCGAAATTCGGTACATCTGGATGAAGTCGCTCGGCGGGTACCGCAAAACGATCCGCAAAGACTCCCCGCATATTGCCCTGCGCAGCGAAAGCTTTCGCAACTATGCCGACTACACGCTGACTCCGGAATTCCGGTGTGCAATCGAGGAGCTACTGGCGCTGGCGGAACAGTCTCGCACTGCTTACATGTGTGCAGAGCGCGTGTATTTTCACTGCCATCGCATGATCGTTTCCGACTGGCTGGTGGCGCATGGACACGAAGTCTTGCATATTGACGCGGAAGGCCCCACGCGCCCCCACAAGCTGACGCCCGAGGCACAACTGATCGATGGACAGATGATCTACCGAGGCGACACGCTGTTTTAAGCAGGCGGCAGCTCGTAGCCAGTCCTTACGGACCACTGGCCACTGACCACCGGCCACTTTAAGATAGGTCGCATGATTGTCGGCACCGGCGTCGATATCGCCGAAGTTCCCCGCATCCGCGAGTCGGTCGAGCGCTTTGGCGAACGTTTTCTGAAGCGCGTCTTCACGGAAGGGGAGATCGCCTACTGCGAGCGCAAGACTGTCAGCCGCTTTGAGAGCTATGCGGCCCGGTTCGCTGCCAAAGAAGCGGGGATGAAGGCGCTCGGCACGGGATGGAATCATGGCGTCCGCTGGCGCGACATCGAAGTGGTGCGGCCACGGGGCCAGCGCCCAACGATCCACTTCCACGGTCAGGCCGCGGTCTTCGCAGAGAAGCTCGGCGCAAAGAACATTGCCCTGTCCATTACACACACGCGGGAGCAAGCTCTGGCGCACGTGATCCTGGAAGGGTGAAAACAGAAATTACTCGAAAGGAAGCCGTAAATGCGCATTCTGTCGGCGATCATTTTCCTTGCTTGCGCTGTTCCACAGATAGTTTTTTGTGCTGATGCTCCTCCAGCCAAGATGACGCACCTCAGTGTCCAGATGAGCGGGTCGGGCATTGCTCCAGACTCATTTGCAGCGAAGCCAAAAGTGATGTGGCGGGCGGCGAATGGGTATTGCCGAGTCGACGAAGAACCGGACTCTGAACACGGTATTCACGGTAGGCTCATCGTCAACGAGCCGGATGCCTGGATGATCAATCTGGCGGACAACACCGCGCGACACTTCGTCGACCCAGGTCCCACGTTCAATTGCAAATTGCCCATATTCGCGTTCGATCCAGACACGCTGAAGACCAAGATTGGCGAACTGGAATTTGGCCACGAACTGGAATTCTTTCTGAAGAATGGTGCCTCCCAAGTCGATGGACCCAAGCTGTCGTTCGCTGCCAACTATTACGAATTGAAGATCGATGACGCAGTTCTGCGCCTAGTGGAGATCGTGGATGTTCACGCCCCGAAAATGATCGGGGTCAGTCGCGGCGACAAAAGCTATGTTGTGAACTATCTGCTTTGGGATGATCAAGCCCCGTTCAAAGCTGACATATTCGCCAAGCCAACAGGAGTAAGAATCGAAGAGCAATAATGGTTGGCTGGAATTCGGTTCCCCGGACCAACCAGCTGCTATCCACCAACCACTGACCACCGCCTTTCCCATCTGCTATCCTGACCAGCCGAACTCATGGGAACACAATCGACCCCTCCCGCCGGACGCACCGATCCAACTCTGCTCGCAGCCATCGCCCTCACCAGCTTTTCTGCGCTTCTCCTGGAGCTCGCGCTGACCCGGCTTTTCTCTGTCGTGCTCTTTTATCACTTTGCCTTCCTGGCTATTTCAGTGGCACTTCTTGGTCTGGGCGCGGGCGGGGTGTTCGCCTATTTGTGGAGAAACTGGCTCACGCGCTTCGCCACCCGCGGCCTTGCGGCGACGCTCTGCACGATCAACGCGGCGTCCATTTTTATCGCTCTCGAGGTCGTTCTTCACGTCCCCGTGTCGCTGGAGTTGTCGCGCTGGAACTTGGCCCGCCTCACTGCCCTCTATCTCGCTTCGGCCGTGCCGTTCTTCTTTACTGGGCTCATCTTCTCCATCGTCTTCGCCCGAGAGACTCATCACGTCACTCGCCTCTATGGTGCGGACTTGCTTGGCGGCGCGCTGGCATGTCTAGCCGTGGTGCCACTCTTGAACTGGATCGGCGGTCCGAACGCGATCCTGTTCTCCGCACTTGCCATGTCCGCCGCCGCGATCATCTGGACTCGCGGCCATCTCGCCGATACCCCGGATGCCGGCAGTCCCCGCGTCGCGCGCTGGAAGCTCCCCTGGATTGCCGCTGCCATCCTCGTCGCCCTCATCGCCATCAACCACTCCGGCCGGTGGATCGACGTCATCTACGCAAAAGGGATGTTCCGCGATAAATCCTGGGTCGAGTTCGCGAAGTGGAATGCGATTTCCCGTGTCGAGGTCGACAACCAAGGCGGCGCCAAGGCCGTCGTCATCGATGCTGACGCATCCACTTACATCATGAACGCCGACCCTCACAACTGGGGAGCGGAGTGGAAACAGAATCTGATGTCGGCGCCGCCGGCGCTCGCCAACATACTTCGTCCGCACGGCGACTACGCGATCATCGGACCGGGCGGCGGCGTGGACGTCCTTCGCGCCCTGGCCAACGGCAGTCCCAGCGTCACGGGCATCGAGATCAACCCCATCATCGCGAATACCGTGATGCGCGAGCGCTACGCCTCGTACGCCTACCACTTGTACGATCGCCCGGAAGTGCACCTGCACGTCACGGATGGTCGCTCATTCATTCGCAATTCGCGCGACCGGTATGACGTCATCCAAATGACGCTCGTCGACACCTGGGCATCCACCGCCGCCGGTGCCTTCGCGCTGAGCGAAAACAGCCTCTATACCGTCGATGCTTTCCGCGAATACTTCCAGCACCTCAAGTCCGACGGCATCATTGCCATCACGCGCTGGGAGTTTCACCAGCCGCGCGAGGCGCTGCGCGTGGTCTCGGTCGCCATGGAAGCCCTGCACCAGCTCGGGGTCGCCCATCCCGCGCGCAGTTTCATCGTTGTCTCCGAAGGCCAGCTCGATGAGGACGGAATCCCCGTCGTTGTGCTGGTCAAAAAATCCGCGTTTTTGGGAAATGAAGAAGCAGCCGTCATCGAGCACGTCGAAGACAACGACGACCTGCAGCCGCTCTACCTGCCGTCAGCGCCGGGCGACAATCCATTTTCGCGCCTGATTGCGCGGAATGACCCGTGGGCGTTCGCTCGCGACTACGCCTACAACGTGGCGCCGGTCAGCGACAACGCGCCATTTTTCTTCTTTACCCTCAAGGTTGGCCAGATTCTTCGTGACGAGGGCCTAAGCGAAGGCATCGACTGGAAGGTGAACCTTGGGGTCGTAGTCCTGGGAATGGTGCTGTTGATCTCGATCGTCGCTGTGCTTGTCTTTCTCGTCCTCCCCATGCTCTTCGGACGGAACAGCCGAGGTCATCTTCGCCCCCGTCGCTGGATTTCGTTGCTCTATTTCGTCGCGGTCGGCCTCGGCTACATCCTGGTGGAGATCGCATTCATTCAACGGTTTGTCCTGTTCCTCGGACATCCAACCTACGCTCTTACGGTGGTTATCTTTCTCCTGCTGCTCTCGAGTGGAGCCGGAAGCCTGCTCTCCCGACGATGCCTTCCGCGCACGGCCCGCGTCTGGATCCCTCTGGTATTGCTCGCCGCCGCCGTCGGCCTTCACGTACTCCTGCTGCCTGCCTTGCTGAACGCTCTTGTCGGAATGCCTTTTGCCGTCAAACTGCTCGTCAGCGCGCTTCTGCTGGTACCCCTCGGCGTGGCCATGGGGATGCCATTCCCCACAGGGCTACGGGCTCTTGCCGCTACTCCGGAGGCTGCGGTCGCGGCCGGCAATGCCGTCGAATGGGCATGGGCGATGAATGCGGCTTCCAGCGTCCTTGGATCGGTTTTGGCCATGGTGATTGCCATCCATTGGGGACTGAACATGACACTCGCCTGCGGCGCTGCGGCCTACCTTCTGGCTCTGGCCCTATCGCGGACGTTTGCCCCCGCTCAGCCGGCCTGATTCGTGGAAAACCCTGAAATGTTGCAAGCTTTTGTTATTATGTCCTGTCGTTTCGACCTGTACCCGTGCCCAGTCAAAAACAATTGAAATGGTCGCAGCTGCGCGTCGGACTCACGGTCCTCTTCGCCAGCATCACGCTGGCCGTTCTTATCTTCCTCATGAGCGGCACGGGCGGCTTCTTGACCAAGAAGATCGTGCTCTATTCGTATTTCGACAGTTCCGAGGGCCTGCGCAACGGCGCTCCAGTGCGCCTCGAAGGGGTGGACATCGGCAACGTGACGAGCATCCGGCTTGTGGCTGACCACCAGCCGACGCCGGTGAAGGTCACGATGCGAGTGAACACAACCTACTCGTTCAACCTGCGCAAGGACTCGGTGGCAAGTCTGGCGACGGCCGGAGTGCTCGGCGAAACCTATATCAACATCACCAGCACCTTCGCCAAGGGACCCGAGGCAGGCGACGGCGATACGCTCGCCACGCACGCGAATCCCGGTATCGACGATGTCGTCCGCGCCAGCCAGAGCACACTCCAGAACATGGACGCGTTGCTGAAGCGCCTGGACCGCATCGTGGCATTCGTCGAGAGCGGCCAGGGATCGATCGGCAAACTCATTTACGATCCCGGCCTCTATGACCGCCTCAATACCACCGTCGCTGAGTTCAAGGGGCTGATGGACGACATCCAGCAGGGCAAAGGCTCGATCGGTCCGCTGTTGACCAGCGATGAAGCCTACAAGAAAGCCATGACTGCCCTCGACAAGGTCAATCTGCTGGTGGATGACCTGCAACAGGGCAAAGGAACGGCTGGCAAACTGCTGAAAGACCCCGAACTCTACAACAACGCGAACAAGAGCATCGCCAACATTCGGCAACTGACCGACGACATCAACGCCGGGAAAGGTGCGATCGGCAAGTTCGCGCACGACGAGGAATTTGCCGCCAAGCTGCACTCCACGATCAGCAACCTCGAGGCTCTGAGCGCTCGTTTGGAAAAGGGTGAAGGCACTGCCGGATTGCTGTTCAAGGATCCTGCGCTCTACAACAACAGCAACCAGATGCTGGTCGAGACACGCGAACTGGTTAAATCCATTCGCGAAAATCCGAAGAAGTATCTGACGTTCCACGTGAAGGTCTTCTAGAACCCTTCTGATTTCGACTTCCGTTGACGTTCGCTTTGCTCCTGCGTCCAATACAATGGCTTGGTGTGTGTCTGGGAATTCTTCCCGGACCCGGCCTCTATTTCACGTGTACCGTTCTGCTCCAACATCTCGATTCGAGGACATCCACACATGCGTTCTCTTCTGAAGTTTCTGGCCGTCTCTGCCTTGCTCGTGCCGGCGCTCTGGGCACAGCAGGCTGAATCCAAGAAGCCTGGCGAAGTTCGTTTCTCGCCTGACATGCTCGATAAGAGCATCGAGCCGTGCAATGACTTCTATGCTTATGCCTGCAGCAAGTGGCAGGCGCAGAATCCCGTGCCCGCCGACCGCGCCACCTGGGGACGTTTCAACGAACTCCAGGAACGTGGCGAGTACATCGTCCGCGACATCCTGGAAAAGGCCGCGGCCAAGACATCGGGCCGCAGCGCTACCGAGCAGAAAATCGGCGACTACTACGCTTCCTGCATGGACGAAAGCGCCATCGAGAAGTCCGGCATAAAGCCGCTCGCACACGATCTCGATAGCATCGCCGCTCTGAAGTCAAAAGCGGACCTGGCGAAGGAAATCCTCCGGCTGCATCGTGAAGGAACCGACGTTCTGTTTGGTTTCGGGTCGGAATCCGACTTCAAGAACGCCAGCCAGATCATTGCCGAAGTCGATCAGGGCGGCCTCGGCTTGCCCGATCGCGACTATTACTTCAAGGACGATGCCAAGTCAGTCGAACTCCGGCAGCAATACGTCTTGCACGTCCAGAAGATGCTGGAACTGCTCGGGGATAGCCCCGACAGAGCGGCCGCCGAGGCCAAAGTCGTCATGGATATTGAGACCGGGCTCGCCAAGGGCGCGCTCGACCAGACCAGCCGCCGCGAGCCGCAGAAGGTCTATCACAAACTGGACGATAAGGATCTCGCGGCGCTTAGCCCTTCCTTTAACTGGGGTGTTTATTTCCAGGGAGTCGGCGCTCCGAAGTTTGATTCACTTAATGTCTCCGAGCCTGATTTCGTCAAGCAGATGGATACCGTCATCAACGCCCACTCCATCGATGACTGGAGAACTTACCTGCGTTGGCACGCCGCTCATGCCAACGCCCCAATGCTGCCCGCGGCTTTTGTCAACGAGAACTTCGAGTTCTTCAGCAAGACGCTGCTGGGAACCAAAGAACTTCGGCCGCGCTGGAAACGGTGCGTCGGCTACGCCAACGGTGATCTCGGCGAGGCCATCGGCCAGATCTACGTAGAGCAGACCTTCGGCGCGGAAGGCAAAGCCCGCACGCTTGCCATGGTGGAGAATCTCGAGAAGGCGCTGGGGGACGACATCAAGTCGCTGCCCTGGATGGGCGAGGACACCAAGAAGCAGGCACTCGTGAAACTCGCTGCCATCACCAACCGCATCGGCTATCCGGACAAGTGGCGCGACTATTCGAAACTTGAAATCGCCCGCGGCGACGCGCTCGGCAACTCGCAACGCTCCAATGCTCACGATCTGCAGCGCCGTCTCAACAAGATCGGCACCGCGCTCGACAAGCGCGACTGGCCGTACCCCCCGATGACCATCAACGCCAGCTATAACCCGCTCCAAAACAACATCACCTTTCCGGCGGGGATTCTGCAGCCGCCGTTTTTCGATAACCAGGCTGACGATGCCATGAACTTCGGCGGCATCGGCGCAGTCATCGGACACGAACTCACGCACGGCTTCGACGACGAAGGCAGCCAGTTCGACGCCAATGGCAACCTGCGTGACTGGTGGACGGCCGACGACAAGAAGAAGTTCGAAGAGCGCACCAGCTGCGTTAAGGATCAATACGGCAGTTTCGTAGCTGTGGACGACCTGAAGCTGAACGGCAAGTTGACGCTGGGCGAGAACACGGCCGACAACGGCGGTCTGCGCATCGCCTACATGGCGTTGCTGAGCGCTCTTGCGGGCAAAGAACCGCCGCCGATTGACGGACTCACCGCGCAGCAGCGGTTCTTCCTGGGATGGGCGAACGTCTGGTGCCAGAACCGGACCGATGCCATCGCTCGCATGCTCGTGACCATCGATCCGCACTCCCCGGGCAAATATCGGGTGAACGGAACCGTCTCGAACATGCCGGAGTTCCGCGAGGCCTACCACTGCAAGGCTGACGCCCCGATGGTGAACCAGAACGCCTGTCGGGTCTGGTAGGCACGGACAGCGTCGCAGCAAAAAACAAACGTCCGGAGCGGAATGACATCCAACGTCACCTCCGCTCTGGACAAGGATTCCCGCTGACTATTGCAGTTGGACTTGCTCTTTTAGCGGCAGCTCCGCCGACGAACCGCCCACCGCAAAGGTGTATTGTCCCGGCACGTGTTTCCAGCCGTTCGCCTGCTCATCGAAGATCTGCAGGTATTGCGGATTGATCTCGACGCTGACCTCGCGGCTCTCGCCGGCAGCCAGTTTCACGTTGCTCCAACCGACCAGGCGCTTCGGCGGTTCCTGCGCCGCTACCGGCAACATTGCGTACACCTGCGCTGTCTCGATGCCTTCGCGTTTGCCCGTGTTCGTCACCGTGAAGGACACAGTCGGTTTTGCTCCGCTTTTCACGTTGAGGTTCGAGTAGCGATACGTCGTGTAGGAAAGCCCGTGCCCGAACGGAAAAAGCACCGGCTTCTTCTCCGCGTCGTACCACTTGTAGCCAACCTTGAGACCTTCGTCGTAGTGAACCGAATACTTCGATTCGGCAGCTTTGCTCTCATCGCGGCGGTTTCTGTCCTCGGGCAGAAGTGGCGAAATCACCGGGTGCGGCAAATCCTCGACGCTTTTCGGAAATGTGACAGGCAATTTCGCGGACGGACTCACTTCTCCGAACAGAACATTAGCCACCGCAACATGTCCACGACTGCCCGCGTACCAGGCTTCGAGCACGCCACTGACTTGTTCTATCCACGGCATCGTGACCGGTCCGCCCGTCTCCAGCACGACGATCGTCCGCGGATTTACCGCCGCAACTTTCGCGATCAATGCGTCTTGATTGTCCGGTAATGACAGGTCCGGCAGATCCGCTCCCTCGATCTGCCACTGGTAGACAAAGACAATCGTCACATCCGCGTTCTTCGCCAGCGTGGCGGCCGCTGCCGGATCGGCGCCCGAGTTGAATTCCACCTTCGCGTTCGGCAACTTCGCCCGAATCGCCTTCAACGGCGACGTCGGAAACCAAACTGGCGTCCCCCACTTCGTCTGACCCTTGCCCGGCGGTTCGATCGCGTTCCCTCCCGGGGGATCCACTTGTGCCGAACCTCCTCCCGAGATCATTCCCACGTCGGCATGCGGACCGATCACGGCCACGCTGCGCAGTTTCGCCGCGTTGAGCGGAAGGATTCCATTCGCATTCTTGAGCAGTACGATGGCGCGCTCTTCGATATGCCGGGCAAGCTCCAGCCCCCCCTCGACATCGGCCACGCTTTTCTGTACTGGGTCGTCCACAATTCCCGAGGCGAACTCCGAGCGCAGTATTCGCCGCGCGTGATCGTCGATCTCCGCCATCGGGACGCGGCCCGCGTCGACCGCTTCCTTCAACTTCGGACCGAAGAAGTCCGCCATCGGCTGCTCCTGGTCCAGGCCCGCGCCCGAAGCCTTCTCGGTACTGTGGGTTGCTCCCCAGTCGGAGATCACGAAACCCTTGAAGCCCCAGTCTTTCTTCAATACTTGATTCAGGGTGTACGTGTTCTCGCACGCATAGTCGCCAAACAGGCGGTTATACGAGCACATTACGGCCCCAGCATCGGATATCTGCAAGCCGATATGAAACGCCAGCAGGTCTGCCTCCTGCATGGCGCGTTTCGAGATCGACACGTTCACGAACGTTCGGCCGGTCTCCTGATCGTTCAGCACATAATGTTTGATATCGCCCACCACATGCTGCGCCTGCGTACCTTTGGCCAGATAGCCGACCATCGTTCCCGCCAGGATCGGGTCTTCCCCCTGATACTCAAACGTGCGTCCGTTGCGCGGCTCCCGCGTCAGGTTGACACCACCGCCCAGCGACATGTTGTAGCCTTGTGCGCGCAGTTCGCGTCCGATCAGCGCACCGTACTCAAACGCGACTTCCGGGTCCCACGTCGCCGCCAGCCCGATGCAGGCCGGCATCGCGGTTGAATAGCGCCCGTTCTCTCCACTGCTGCGCACGCCGTACGCGGCGTCGGAGATATACAGGTTTGGAATCCCCAGCCGGGGAACGCCGACTACCATTCCGGCGCCGCCATTCGACACCGGCGTGAGCGGCATCTGCCAGTTCGGGACGTGAGACATCCCATTGCCATGCAGCAGCCCGATCTTTTCGTCCAGCGTCATTTCCTTCAGTACCATCTCGGCGCGGACATCCGGCGATAGGCTGGAGTTCATCCACGGCCGCTGCTCCGCCTGGGTATCCGCCGCAGGCAGAGCGGTCCTTGGAACAAACGCAGAGGTCTGTCCATAAGCAAGCGGAATCAGGCCCACGACAACCAGGAACGTGCGCAACAGTTTTGTGATTTGCATAGGAATAAAGGAAGGAACCGCCTCGCAACTCTGGGTGATGCAAAATCGATATTGTATTGCAAGAGAAGCGCTCTGCATCGGGAGTCGCGGGGCGCCTACATCCTATCAGAGTCGCAGTGATGCGGATGCGATTTTCTTCTCCGCGGTCCCCTCACTTTCTGTGCGTAACCCTGATCGCCGGCCTGCCCCACTTCTGACCAAGCTTCCGTTGGCACCCTCTCGCCATCTGTCCAGATTCCGCCCGTAACCCGGACGTACACTCCCCTTTGGTAATCCTTGGTAACCATACAGTTCGCTGCCACCAGTCTTACAATGAACCTCGACGTGACCATCTTCGGATGGTCGCGGCTGTTTCACCGGGAAATCCCGGTGATGTCATGCCCCCTTCGGCACGCTCCCAGGATTCATGGGCGTTCGGCGGGGACTGATCCCCGGCACGGCCGCTGTGGACGTGATGGGGTGAAGGAAATCAAGGCGGGAGTCCGCACTTCTATGGCGTTCGGCTTCGGGTTCAACAAACAGAAAGTTCTCAGCGCCGCGGAGAAGTTTGTCCAGCAAGGCAAGTTGCAGAACGCCATCTCGGAATACGAGAAGATTCTCAAGAACGACCCCAAGGACTTGACCGTCACCAACACCGTCGGCGATCTTTATGCTCGCCTTGGGGACACGGCGAAAGCTGTCGAGTGCTTTAAGGCAGTCGGCGATGCCTATGCTTCGCAAGGTTTCACCGTCAAAGGCATCGCGATGTACAAGAAGATCTCCAAGCTCGCGCCGAGCGTGGATGGATCTCTGAAACTCGCCGAACTTTACACCCAGCAAGGCCTCTTCAATGATGCCCGCGCCCAGTATCTCCAGGTCGCGGAAGACTTCATGAAGAATGGAGAACTTGACCAGGCCGCGCGGCTTTTCCAGAAGGTCCTGGAGATGGACCCGGAAAACGTCTCCATGCGCATCAAGCTGGCCGAAGTCTATGTGCGGCTGGGTAAGAAGACGGAAGCATGGGAGATCTTCAGCGCTGCCGCTGAGGCGTTGCGTGCCAAAGGTTCGCTCTCTGCGGCCGAAGAAATCCTGCAGCGCATGCTCATCCTCGATCCGGGCAACAGCTACGTGCTGCTGCTGCGCGGCCGCGCCGCCCTCGAGGCCGACGAACCCAAGAAAGCGATCCAGTTTCTTGAAAAGGTCGGGGACATCGATTCGCACCCTGAGGGTCTACGCGACTTGCTGAAAGCCTACCTCCAGACCGGCAACCTGGCTCAGGCCACCCCGCTCGCCGACAAGCTTCTTGCAGTGCACAACGACCCGGAGGGCCTGTTCGTCCTGGCGGAAGGTTGCGCCCATGCCGGCCAGTACCACCAGGCACTCAATATCTACTGCCAGCATGCCGACCGGCTGCTCGCCACCGACTCCGCCAAGCTACTGTCGAGTTTGCACGCCATGATCACCCACGTGCGTGACGATGTCGGTGCTCTCGACATCCTGCTGCAATTGCTCAACAAGGCTGGAGAGAGCACGCACGTCGGCGAAGTCACCGAACTCATGGCGCATGCCTGTACCAAGATCGGGGACTTCGTTCGGGCGCGCGACTTGTATCAAATGCTGGCTACGATAGAGCCGCAGAACCCGCTGCACATGCAGAACTACCAGCAGGTTCTGAAGCACATCGAAGAATCGTCGCCGACCAAACTGATCACGGCTGAAGAAGGCGCCGTCATCGTCGAGGAACTGGAAGCGACCGCGCCGATCGTCGATCAGTCTTACCCCGATGACGTGGCGATTGCTGTCCGCTCGGCCATTACTGACGCGGACCTGTTCCTCTCCTACAATCTCCCCGAAAAGGCGATTGTGCCTCTTCTCGGCGCGCTGCCCCAGGCGCCGCGAGATGTCCGCTTGAATCAACGCCTGGCCGCTCTCCACACGCGTTCGCTGCGTTTCACAGAAGCCGCAGTGTGCTGCCGCACACTCGAGAGCGTTTATCACGAAGCTGGATATCCCGACGAAGCCGTCCGTTACGGCGATCTGGCTGCACGCTACGAAGAGCGGGCCACTGTCACCTCTTCCGCCAAGTCTTCTGCGCCTCCGCCCGTCGCCGCAGCGGCCGCTGCAGCCGCGGCCGAAGCCACGACGCCGTGGCCTGCCGTGCCTCCCGCGCAGGATCACGAGATTTCCGCCGAGCCTGCGATCCAGGCCGAGCCGGAGTTCGCGGTTCAGGAACCCCCGGCCCAAGAGAGCCACGCAACCGAAGATCTTACCGACTGGGATCATTCCTTCTCGGTTCAGGAAGCCGCGGCCACCGAGCCGCCAGCCGAGGCGGAGCCAGATCGCGCCGCCCATCCTTCCGGCAGCGCCGAGGAAATTGCCGAGGTGGTAGAGGAGATCCGGTTCTATCTCGAGCACTTCATGACCGATCAGGCGCGCGCCGCCTTTGCGCGCCTCAAATCGCTGACCAGCGATCGCAGCATCGTCGAAGCGATCCGTCTTCAGATCGAAGCGGCGGCCGCCAAGAAGGTTGAGCAGGAGCCCGAAGTCGCGGAGGTTACGGCGGACGATGGTGACGGGTTCGAAGTCGAAGTGGAGCCCGCCTCCGCCACAGAAGCGCCACAGGAGCAACTGGAGGGTTATCACGACGCCGTCGAAGCGGCCCGTAGCGCCGACGCCGCCCCGGCTCACACCGAGCCAGCAGGAACCAGCGATCTCTCGGCCTTCGTTTCCGACCTCGAAAAGTCGCTGGGCGACTCGTTCCCTGCTGCCGAACCGGCGGCTGAGCCTGAGGCTCCTGCGGCTCCAATGCAGCCTCTGCCGGCTTGGCCACAGACTGCTCACGCGGCAGCCAAGGCTGCCCCGGCGGCGGCGTCCGTGTCGTCACGCGCACCTGCCCATGAACCCCAGCCCGCCGCGCACGTCGAGATTCCGCCGGCTCCAGCGCCGGCAAAGCCCGCGGCTGCGAGTGCAACCGCTGCCGCCGCCAGCGCCGGACCTCTCAGCTACAGCAAGACGCCGGTTCGCCCCCTTGGCGCCGGGGCGCAAGCCATGCATCCGCAGGACAGCGTCGACCTTTCCGAGATGTTCGGCGAACTCAAGCACGAACTTGAAGAGGACGTCGCCAGCGCCGACGAGGATCCGGAGACGCACTATAACCTCGGTGTCGCCTTTCGCGAGATGGGCCTGCTCGACGAAGCTATCGCCGAACTGCAGAAGGTTTGCGCCTGGATCGATCGCGGCCACCAGTTCGCGCAGATCGTCCAGACATACACCTGGCTGGCCCAGTGTTTCCTCGACAAAGGCGTGCCCGAAGCCGCTATCCGTTGGTTTGAAAAAGCCCTGGCGATTCCTGGGCTTGATCACGAGTCGCGCCTGGCCATCCAATATGAGCTCGGCGCCGCCTGCGAGTCCGCCCACGATAGACCCGCAGCTCTGCGCCATTTCACGGCCGTTTATGGCGGGAATATCGATTACCGGGACGTGGCCGAGCGCATTCAGGCCCTGAAGTCGTAGAATGCAACAGGGGTCTCCACTTTCGCGCTTTGGACGCCACTCTGTCCCTGGCTCGCCCCGTGACAACGCGCACGATGATTTCCGATCCCAAGCTCCCCCTGGCCCGCAGTTCGACCGGCCTGCCGGACCTGCAGCCACCGCCCGATTCTCCACCCGCCCCTCCGCTCCCGGACCTTACGCGGCGCCCGCGCTCTGCCGCGCGCATCTGGCTCCGACGTGTCGGCGTACTCTTTTTTGTGTTCCTGTGCGCCACGCTGGGCGTGATGCTGATGATCCTGCCCTGGCGCCCGGAGTGGACCGACAATCATTTGCTGGCGTTGTCTCCGGTGGTGCGCAATGTTTTTGCCAACGGCTTTTTTCGAGGCCTATGCACCGGCTTGGGCGTGCTCAACGTGTGGATCGGGTTCTGGGAGGCGATTCAATACCGAGAGGATGAGTAGAGGTCAGTTGCTGGTTCCTAGTTGCTTGTTGCTGGTGAACCGAGGCTGAGTTGGAACGAGCAATGGGGACAAGCAACTAGCGAACGCCATGGACACCAAGAAACCCACAACCGCCCCTCTTGCCTATGAGAACGAGCCCTTCCTGAACAGTCCGGACGGGCGGATTCTCCGCATCCTTTCCGAATACATCGAGCCTCTGTCGCGTTTCCGGCGCGAGCAGATCCAGGACACGGTCGTCTTCTTCGGATCCGCGCGCTTTCAGGACCAGCAGAATGCAGCCAGCAAACTGGTCGAGGTACAGAACAACGGCGCGAACGTTGCGCCTCATCAACAGGCCTCGGATATCAAGCGGGCTACCGCTGCCGTCGACATGGCTCGTTACTATGAAGACGCCCGCCGTCTGGCCTACTTGCTCACCGAGTGGTCCGTGCAGATTCCGGCTAAGCGCCATCGCTTCGTTGTCACCACTGGCGGCGGTCCTGGAATCATGGAGGCTGCCAACCTCGGCGCTCAGGAAGCAGGAGGCAAGACGATTGGCCTCAACATCAATTTGCCCTTTGAGCAGTCCCCGAACCCGCACATCAGCCCTTCTCTGAATTTCGAGTTTCACTACTTTTTCATGCGGAAGTTCTGGTTCGCATATCTGGCCAAAGCCCTGGTCATCTTTCCTGGAGGCTTCGGCACCCTCGACGAACTCTTCGAGATCCTCACCCTTGCGCAGACCGAAAAACTCGCGAAGAAGATCCTCGTCGTCATTTACGGCAGCGAGTACTGGAACCGGATCCTCAATTTCAAGGCGATGGCCGATGCGGGCGTCATCGCACCCGACGATCTCAATCTGTTCAAGCTGGTTGACTCTCCCGAGGAAGGATTCGAATTCCTGAAAGAGGGCCTGACCAGGTACCACCTCGGTCCGCAGCCCAAGCGAGCCGCTGAAGCTGCCATGCCGGAAATCGCCAAGACGCGGCCATAGGCGCTGCCGCATCTGTCGCCCGCGTTCAAGACGGGTTAGGGCACCGCAACCCGCGCATCCGGGGTTCCCCGTAGTAGGCTGACAGTAAATGCCTGACCGCTGTTTGCTTTACTACATCACCGATCGCACCCAGTTCCCCGGCGACGAAGCCGCTCGCCGCCGCGCGCTGCTTTCGAAAATTGGCGAAGCTGTTCGTGCCGGGGTTGACTATATTCAGCTCCGCGAGAAAGACCTGAGCACCCGTGGCCTGGAAGACCTGGCCCGCGAAGTCGTCCGCGAGGTTTCGGCACTGAGAGTTGAGAATCGGGGACTGAGAACTGAGGTCTTGATCAACTCGCGCACCGATGTGGCCCTCGCAGTCGGCGCCGAAGGAGTGCATCTGCCCTCCGGTGACATTTCCCCCGCGGAAGTCCGCCGCATCTGGAGCCAGTGTGGCGCGGGCGCCCTCGCCCGCGAAAAGCCGGTAGTCACCGTGGCTTGTCATAGCATCGAGGACGTCAGGCATTCCGAGTCCCAGGCTGCCGACCTGGCCATCTTCGCCCCAGTGTTTGAGAAAAAAGATCGTCCCGGTACACAGCCTGCTGGTCTCAATGCGCTTCGCGAAGCCTGCAAGGCACAGATCCCCGTCCTCGCTCTCGGTGGCGTTACGCTGGAGAACGCTGCCGCCTGTCTTGAAGCCGGAGCTGCAGGCATCGCTGCCATCCGACTCTTCCAGAAGAATAGAATTGAGGAGGTCGTTCGCGCCTTGCGCCGAATCTGACTCGATTCTGACTTAGTTCTGCAATTTGCCTTCTGACTTTTGACTTCGTTAACCCAACTCGTCGGTTCGTCCTCGCACTTGATCCCCATTCCCGCCGGTTCGTTCCTCATGGGCTGCGACTCGGGCCAGGACAACGAGAAGCCTGTCCATCGTGTCTGGATCGATGTTTTTCAACTAGCCACTATGCAAGTGACAAACGCGGAGTACTCGCGGTTCCTCAGCGACACAGCTTCTCTTCCGCCGCCCTTCTGGAGGGATCCCAACTTCAGCCATCCGGAACAACCTGTCGTTGGAGTCTCCTGGCACGATGCCGTGCGCTACTGCGACTGGCTCACCTCCCGCGCCGGACGCCGCTTCCGCCTCCCCACCGAAGCCGAGTGGGAACGTGCCGCCCGCGGCGGTGTAGAGAATGCGCTTTATCCCTGGGGCGACACTCCTCCTCATGGCCTTCCCCGCTATACGGACCGCTGGAAGACCGGACCCGAACCCGTTGGGCGCGCTGAGCCCAACGCATATGGCCTCTACAACATGTGCGACAACGTCCACGAGTGGTGCAGCGACTGGTTCGACGCCAATTATTACGCCGTCTCGCCCGAGCGCAATCCGCGTGGCCCCCGGGTCAGCACTCGCCGCGCCTCTCGCGGAGGTTCCTGGCGCCATCACATCAAGATGTCGCGCTGCGCCGTGCGCTCGAGCATTCCGCCGGAGTTTCAATATGCTGACTACGGATTCAGAGTCGCCTGCGGCTAAGTCAAAAGGCAGAAGTCAAATTGCAGAAGTAAAATCAAACCACCAGGGGTTAACTTCTTCAATTTGACTTCTGACTTTTGACATGGGGTGCTGCCGTGTCCGACTTCGCTACCCACTACCTCGACGAGATCCGCCGCCAGCTTCGCGGCCACAAGCGCATGGCTGAGTCCGCCATGACCCAGCTCGACGACCAGCAGTTCTTCACCACCATCGATCCTGAATCGAACTCGGTCGCGATCCTCGTCAAGCACATTGCCGGCAACGCTCGCTCCCGCTTCACCGACTTCCTCACCACCGACGGCGAAAAGCCCGACCGCTTCCGCGACCGCGAATTCGAAATGACCGCCGAAACCACGCGCGCCGAAGTCCTACGCTGGTGGGAGGAGGGGTGGTCGATCATTTTCACGACACTGGATTCATTGAAACCGGAAGACATTCAGCGCACCATCACCATCCGCCAGGAGCCGCACACGGTTGTGCAAGCGCTCAATCGCGCTCTCGCCCACTACGCCCAGCACATCGGACAGATCGTCTTTCTGGCCAAACACCTGCGCTCAGAGCAGTGGAAGACGTTGAGCATTCCGCGCGGGGAGTCCGAGAACTTCAAAGTAGGGAATCCAAAAGGAGCCAGCAGAGGCAGCTACGAGCCGAAGGCGTGATTCGAATTAGCTGTAGCGAGGGTATGTACTTCTGCAATCTGACTTCTGCAATCTGCAATTACTCCGGCCCGTAATAGCGGTAGTGCCCGGTGATCTTCCACCCGAAAAGCACATCTTCCATCCGCGGCCCCTGGCCGATGTTGTGCACAATCATGTATTGCCCGCTTGGCCCCTTGCGATCCACGACAATCCCGATGTGCGGCACATTTCCACCGAGATCATACGTAACCAGATCGCCCGGCCGATAGTCTTCCCTCCGGCCCGTAATCGCCAGCGTCTCCCCCTTGCGCGCAAAGAACACCATCAGGTTGGGCACACGCCGGTGATCGATATTGCTGTCTGGACTCGACCGGTGCCATTTCCGTGGGTAGACCGCGAAGTTCGCGGCCATATCTTCGTGAACCTCTTTCTGCAGATCGACTCCCACTGCCCGGTACGCACGAATGACCTCATCGGTACAGACTCCGGTATCGGCCGGAATATCGCCACCGGGATATTTCAGACGTACGTATGCCCCGTCGTAACGTACGGTGTGGTGTGTCCGCTCGATCGCCGCATTGACCAGCCTTTGCAGAAATGCTGCTCGAGAACTCGCGTCCGGCGTGGACTGCGCCAAGCTCGCTGTGCGAAGCAAAATCACCACGCAGAAGAGAGATTCGACTCGCCTTACGACCGTTCGGAGTGAAATACCGTTCGTCCTCGACATCCGCCGTTCACGCCACTCCGCGCCAATCCAGAATCACCTTCGCCGCGTTCCCCGTCTCCATAGCGGCGAATCCCTGCTCGTAATCTCGCCACGAGAGCCTGTGCGTGATCACCGGCGAAATATCCAGCCCCGACTCCAGCATCACCGTCATCTTGTACCAAGTTTCGTACATCTCGCGGCCATAGATGCCTTTGATCGTCAGCATATTGAAGATCACGCTATGCCAGTCGATCGACACATCATTCGACGGAATCCCAAGCATGGCAATCTTCGCGCCATGGCTCATATTGGCGAGCATTTCGCGGAAGGCAGCCGGCGAACCCGACATTTCCAGGCCCACGTCGAATCCCTCCTGCATGCCCAGCTTCTTCTGCACTTCCTTGAGCGGCGTCTTTCGCGGGTCGACAGCCATCGTCACGCCCATCTTTTCCGCGAGAGCCAGACGATAAGGATTCAGATCGCTGATGACAACATGCCTCGCCCCGGCATGCCGCACCACCGGCGCGGCCATCAGCCCGATCGGGCCCGCTCCGGTGATGAGCACATCTTCCCCGAGAACCGGAAATGACAATGCTGTGTGCACCGCATTGCCAAAAGGATCAAAAATGGCCGCGATCTCCGGATTGATCTTGGGATTGTGTCTCCAGATGTTGCTCATCGGCAGAACGATGTACTCCGCGAAGCAGCCGGACCGGTTAACCCCGACTCCCTTGGTGTGCGCGCACAAGTGGCGACGCCCAGCCAGACAATTGCGGCAGCGCCCACAGGTGACGTGCCCCTCTCCGCTAACCAGTTCCCCGACGCGGTAGTCGTTGACATTCGATCCGACAGCGACAATCTCACCGACGAATTCGTGCCCGATGACGAGCGGCACCGGTATGGCGGACTTCGCCCAATCGTCCCACTGATAGATATGGAGATCCGTTCCGCAGATCCCGGTGAGCCGCACGCGAATCTTGACATCGTTGATGCCGTATTCCGGTTCCGGAACTTCTTCGAGCCATAAACCGCGCTCCGACCGACTTTTCACGAGAGCTTTCATAAGAGGATTGTGTACTTTCGAACGAGTCTTGGAGGGCGCGGGTTGAGCTTCTATCGCATGCGGTTACGTCCGCGGCTTCCTGTATGGTTGTAACACCAACCGGCAGCCCAGTGAAGTACAAGACTGCCCGCGCACTCTCCGCGCGGCCCCACGGGGCTCACTTCAACTGGTGCACCAGGAAGAAGAAAACCGCCAGCAGCCCATCGGTGAGAAGCGTGACGATGGCAATCCAAAGCAAAGCGATCAACCAGAGCTTCTCAGGAGGTGGAGTTGTGATGCCGACGGTGATGTGAAGTGCTTCCAGCAATCCGGAGTAGACGCGGACAGGCAGAATGCGAGTGGCGAGACCTGCAGCGAGCAGGAACATGACGGCGTTGAAAATGAGGATGAGTGTCATCTCGTTCACGTCAGCAACGGACACTGGCTTGATGGGCCAATGCCTACCTGCTGTTCTGATCCGTACTCCCACCGCGCATTCCGAACTGCTCGCTGATGACTTTCAGGTCAGAGCTCAGAATCACGTGTGCCCCAAGGGGAGAGCGAGTGTTTTGTCCGGGATAGGCATAGCGCAGATCTCGGAAGCGGACAATGTAGGCGGTTGAGCCGTCGTTCCTCCGAAATTCTTCGGCTTCGGTGACCGGATAGTGCGCCCAGTCGAGATAGACGCGTCCGAGATACGTCTTCTTGGCAGCGAGCGTCACCGGCGTTTCTTCCGCCTTGTAGCGGATCTGCATGTCTCCGGTGGGATCGACCTCGGGCAGTAAGGACTTCACGTCCATTCGCGCATAGAAAGTGGGTACCTCGACGACTCCGTACCACTGAAAGGGATCGACCATGTAGGGGTATGCCGAGACGCGGATCGGGTCGGCCCCTTCGTACGTGCGGGCTTCCAGCGCCGCCATGGCGCGGCGATGTTCGTAGTCACGCAGTCCCCAAAGCGCTCCAACCGCGAGAAGAGCCATGATTGCGGCAACGCGTCCTTGAGGTCCCTTTTGGCGCCCTCCGACTTCTTCCGCGATGAGTGAAAACAGTACCGGCGTGATCAGGCCGAGAATTAGGATCGCCCAAAGTGCCGGCTCGACGATGAATACGATGTCCCACGAGTACCAGCGCTCCGAGAACGGCCAGAAAGGACGAACTCCGTAGTTATTCGTAAAGTCGAGCAGGATATGACTTACCCCCGCAAGATAGGCATACACAAACAGCAGCCCCCACTTGGGCGGCAAGTTGGGATCACGGGTCTTGCGCCCGCGAAGGCGCCAGATGCCGTACATGAATCCAACAACGGCTACGGCGATCAGGGGCAGTCCGAGAAACGAATGCGTGAAACCGCGATGGTGTTCGAAACCGAAAGCAGAGTTGCCGACGAAGTGTCCGAAAACGTCGAGGTCGGGAGCTTCTGCAGCGAGGGTGAGCGTCGCTGTGGCGAGCGCGGTCTTGCGGTTGAGCCCGGCACGGCCGAGCGTGGCGCCGAAGAGGAAATGGGTAATGGGTTCCACGGTATGCTGAATGAGAGTTTAGCCGAGCAACGGCAATAGGAAGAAGCTAGATTGCAGGAGTGAGAAATGCGGGTTATAGCCCCACTGAGCGACCAGGAGTTTTCCGTCGGGTACAGGAGGCTCTCTTAGACAGTGCTTACCCATTCCTGCATGGGGCGAGCTTCGCCGCAGTCAAGGCATCGGGTCACTGGATACTGCGCGGCGCAGTAGGGACACACACCGTGGTTCTGGAAGGTGTCGAAGGACCGGCCGCAAGCTGTGCATCTCCAGACATCGCCGACCGGCGGCGCCGTCTTGCAGGCTGGACAGGCGAAGCCGGCATGTCGCGGCAGCTTTGCGACCCGCAGCAGTTCGCGCGCGTGCATCAGGCCTCCCCAACAGTTGAGGAGCATGAAGACGGCCAGGACTCCCAACCAAGGGGATTGCATCAGGAAAGCGAGAGCGACAAATCCGATCACTCCGACAAGACCGAGGATCGCGGCCGCCATCAGGCTGCGGGCGCGCCCGAGCAGGAACCAGAGCAAGCTCCGCAAAATCTGGCCGCCATCGAGCGGATAGACCGGCAGCATGTTAAATGCCAATAGATAAAGATCGATCAGCAACACCTGGAACAGCAGAGTGTGAAGATCGGGAAAGGAATGGGGCCAACCGATCAGGCGGCTGATGACCAGCGCCCCAAACAGCATCGGCGCCAGTGCAACGTTGACGAGTGGCCCGGCCGCGATACTCCAGAGGGTTGCGCCCGGGCGCTGCGGCGGGTTGACATATGCCACTCCGCCCAATGGCCAGAGCACGATCTGGTCGGCTTGTCCGCCGACCTGGCGACAGGCGAGCGAGTGGCCGAACTCGTGGAGCAGGACGATCAGAAAGAGGGCTAGATACTCCAGCACATTCCAGGTGATCGAACTGTATTGTCGCGACCGGCCCTGAATTTCATAGATCGCTACGACAAACCACGACCAGTGCAGGAATACGTTGATTCCTTTGAACTGGAACAGGTGGATGGAACCCTGGCGGCCGGTAGGCATGGGGTGGTTATAGCACAGAGGCAGCAGTCAGGAGTCGGGAGCCGCGAACGCAGCTATAATGTTGCGCGCGGATGGCACTCACCTCTGGTACCAAGCTTGGGCCCTATGAAATCCAGTCGCCACTCGGAGCGGGCGGCATGGGTGAGGTGTATCGCGCGCGCGATACGCGGCTGGACCGGACTGTTGCAGTCAAAATCCTTCCCGATCATCTTTCAGATGATGCCGCAGCCCGCCAGCGCTTTGAACGGGAAGCGCGCACGATCTCTTCGCTGAACCATCCCCATATCTGCACGCTGCACGACGTAGGCAACCAGGACGGCACCTCGTACCTGGTGATGGAGTTCGTCCAGGGCGAGAGCCTGGAGGCACGGCTGCAAAAAGGGCCTCTGCCGGTAAAGCAGGCGCTCGAGTGTGGCATCCAGATCTGCGATGCGCTGGAAAAGGCACACCGCGCGGGAATCGTGCACCGCGATCTGAAGCCCGGCAACATCATGCTCACGCAGTCGGGGGCCAAGTTGCTCGATTTCGGACTGGCGAAACCGGCAGCCATGCTGGGCACGACGTTGAACACCAAGGGAAATCTGACACCATCCACGCCGACCATGAATTTGTCGGCCCTGACTGCCGCAAAGACGCCGCTGACGCAACAGGGGACGATTGTGGGCACCTTCCAGTACATGGCGCCCGAGGTGCTGCAAGGGCAGGAGGCGGACGCCCGCAGCGACATCTTCAGTTTCGGCGCCGTGCTCTACGAGATGGTGACCGGCAAGCGCGCCTTCGAGGGCAAAAGCCAGATCTCGGTCGCGTCGGCGATCCTGGACAGGGATCCGGAGCCCATCGCGAAAGTTCAGCCGATGGCGCCTGCAGCGCTGGATCACGTTGTCAGCGATTGCCTGGCAAAAGATCCGGAAGCGCGCTGGCAGAATGCGGCGGACGTTGCGCGGCAGTTGCGCTGGGTTGCGAGCGCCGGATCGAGCGCCGGCGCAGCTGCGGTGACCCGTCTTCGCCGGGGACTGCGCGAGCGATGGCTTTGGGCCGGGGCGGTCGCGGTTCTGCTGGCGCTAACCGGATGGTTGGTTCTGCGTCCCCGGGAGTCCGTGCCAACTCTGAAGTCGGTCTTGATCCCGCCGCCAGGAATGACGTTTGACTTTACTGGTGACTTCTCCGGTCCGCCGGTGGTCAACGCTGACGGCACTGCGATCGCATATTGCGCTCGCAATCAGAAGGAGCGGGACTCAATCTGGGTGCAATCGTTGAGCGAGTTGGCCCCCAGAAAGATCGAAGGCACAGATGGCGCGTCGTTTCCCTTCTGGTCCTTTGATGGCAAGTTCTTGGGATTCTTCGCCGACGGTCATCTGAAGAAGATTGCGGCCTCAGGCGGCCCGATCACGGTTCTGGCAGAGACGCCCAACCCACGCGGAGGCTCATGGAACCAGAACAACGTCATCGTCTACGAGCCCGACTACCGCGACACGTTGTGGCGAGTCAGTGCGTCGGGTGGAACGCCGGAACGCCTGACCAAGTTCGAAGGCGGCAAGCACACTACCCACCGCTGGCCCAGATTCCTGCCCGATGGCAAGCATTTCCTGTTCTTTGCGACCAATCATGCCGGAGGATCAGAACAGGGTATCTATCTGGGCTCGCTCGACGATGGTTCCTACAAGCACGTGCTCAATTCCGATTCGGACGCGCAGTACGCGTCGGGTTATCTGATCTATCACATGCAGTCCGCACTGCTGGCGGTGAAGTTCGATCCCTCAACGGGAACCGTGTCAGGCGATCCCCAGCCACTGGTCGACGTGGTGGAGTACGACACGGGCACATGGCATACGACTTTCGCCGCGAGCGAGAACGGAATGCTGGTCTACGAGCCCGGTTCGAAAACGCTGGGAACCGACCTGTTCTGGCGGGATCGAACGGGGAAGAGGCTCAGCCAGGTGGGGGACAGGGGTTTCTACAAAGGGAGTGGACAGATTTCTCCGGACGGCAAGCGGCTCGCGGTGGCGATGGGCGATCCGCAAGCCGATATCTGGGTGTTCGACCTGGAACGCGGGTCGCGCACCCGGCTCACGTTCGGCGGCGCAACCCACTTGATGCCGTCGTGGTCGACCGATGGCAAGCGCATAGTCTACGTACGACAGAATGGTACGACGCTGGTCACGGGAACATCACTGCGCGCGCGCCTGGCGAACGGCGGCGGGCAGGAAGAGACACTGATGGAGAGCGACCCCAACGGACAGGCACGGACCCTACTCCTGCCGCAGTGGTCAGCCGACGGGCGGTATCTCCTCCACATGGAGCAGGCCGGGCCGACTGGCGGCGGCGTTTTTGCCCTGCCCCTGACCGGCGAAAAGAAGCCCATGCCGATCGCGCAACCGCAATCTCCGCAAGGCAGGATCGTGCAGTACAACTTGTCACCCGACGGGCGCTGGCTCGCCTACAGTTCAACCGATTCGGGGCGCGAGGAGGTCTACGTCACGCACTTCCCCAGCGGAGAGGGCCGGTGGCAGGTGTCACAGGCCGGCGCGACGTTCCCGGTCTGGCGAGGCGACAGTCGCGAGATTTACTTTTTCGGATCCGACGGCCAGCTCTACGCCACCAGCGTTGACTCAAAGAACGACGAATTCCAACCGGAACCCGTACGACCGTTGTTCCAGGTGAGCTATATCGCTCCAGTCGGAACGCCTTATGACGCCGCCCCGGACGGCCAGCACTTCATCTTTGAAACGTATCCCGAGGGCGCTTCAACGCCGCTGGTGCTGGTGACGAACTGGGCGGGAGAGATCAAGAAGTAGTTGCAGAATGCAGAAGTCAGAATGCAGAAGTGAACCCGCCCACGACTTTCAGTTTCTTTTTCCAGGCACTACCAACGATAACGCGTCCGCCTCCATGGTCATGCGGGCAGGGAGGCGGCCGAGGAGTTCTCCGTCGGCTTCTACGTAGACTCGGTCGCCATCTTCCGGAAGCTGGCAGGTGATTTCGGAAGCGCTGACTAAGTCAATGCCATCGATGTTCCGGCGCCATCCAAGAAGGGCTCCTGCAACATATTGCAGGTAGGCATTGCGACTCTCCGTGCGGCACATCACGGCGCGCAAATGAGGATGGTCGAGCGAGGCTCCAGGGACGAGTTCACGGAGAATGTTCCCGAAGAAGCGGATGCGAACTGCCAGCAACTCCGTCAGTGTCGTCTGATACTTCGCACCGGTCCCGTTGGAATACTCCACGTCGAATTTCCTCATTCGATGGGTCGCCCAAAGATTCCACGCTTTCAGGTAGTAAGCAGCCATACCGGCCTGCTTCTTGAGATCGCGGTTGAGTTTGTAAAAGAGATGCGCATCAACGCCAACTCCGGCGGCAACCGTGAAATAGCGATGCCCGGGCTTGCCATTGAAATCGTGATACTCAAGGCGGCCCAGCGGGATGCGGCGGACTTCCCCTTCGACGAGGGCCTGCGCCGCGGCAGTGGGGCGCAAAGGTATTCCGAGATCGTGAGCGAGAGCATTAGCGGTGCCGAATGGAAGAATGGCCAGAGCGACGGGTGTGCCAGCCAGGCTCTGGAGGACGTCGTGGATGGTGCCATCGCCACCGCACGCCACCACGGTGTCACTGCCCGAGGCGACGGCGTAGCGCGCGTGAATGGTGGCTTCCTCGCTGGAGTGGCATACGGTCAGATCCGTCCGGACACCCGCTAGCTGGATGATGCCGATGGCGTGGGCGAGTTCCGCCTTACGGCCGCGCCGGCCGGAGTTCGGATTAAAAAGAATAGTGGCTTTTTGCATGCGCGCGGGAATTGCCTGATTCGAGTTTACCGCACGCCCCATTCCCACATTCCGAACATCGTCTTCTGCGAGATGGGATAACCGACCTGACGGGCAAGGATGGTGACTTGCCCACGGTGGTGAGCATCGTGAGCAATGAGGTAGCCGACAAAACCCGCGACGTCCGGGCGAAAGCCTTTGATGCGGCCATCGGCTTTGAGGGCGGCAGCGATCACTTCGTGTAGCGCGGCATGGCTCTCGGCAAGGGCCTTACGGGCTTGCGCCGGGGTCACAGTCAGGCGATCGAGTTGCGCCGGGATGTTGCCCTTCGTGGCCTTCAGCCACATCACGCGTACGTTATGCACGTGTGCGACGATCGCTGCGATGGTACGTCCACCTCCACCCGGAGGATTGGCACGCCAGGAGAGCACGGGCAGGTTTTCCAGCAGGTACTGGTTGATACGTTCGTTGGTATCAAAGGCCGAGAGCAGTGCCTCGGACGGTTTGAAAGGCGGGGCAGATTTCCTGGGCATGGACTTCCTTCCTGAAAATTGAGGTTAGCAGGCGCACTGACGGTGCACCAATCGGCATATAATCTTGGCAGGCACGTGGGGTTCCGTTTCTTCAGGTTCTCGATACATCTTCTAAATCCAACAGGGGGTGGTATGAAACTCACAGTGTGTTTTGTG
>Ga0335071_10000785_pt1 | contig 34198 bp, 32 predicted proteins | sample Lox_Sample_15_FD_206724 | JGI IMG/M metagenome (GOLD analysis project Ga0335071, IMG submission 206724) | Soil microbial communities from Loxahatchee National Wildlife Refuge, Florida, United States - Lox_Sample_1.5 | ecosystem: Environmental > Terrestrial > Soil > Wetlands | place: USA...
TTTGCCTGGATGGCCCTCGGATCGGAAGGGCGCCGCGAGCAGCCGCTCCCCACCGACCAGGACCACGCGCTGGTCCTCGCGCCGGGCGAAGGGGAGGAGTGGGCGAAGGACCTCGCCGAGCGCCTCTCCCACGACCTTGAGGCGGCGGGCTTCCCGCCCTGTCCCGGGGGATTCTCGGCCTCGACGTGGCGCGCGAGCCTCCCCACCTGGTGCGATCGGGTCCGCGCCTGGATGGCCGATCCGGATCCGGAGTCGGTGCTCAGGGCGGCGGCCCTGGCGGACGCGCGGAGGGTCGCGGGCCGTCTCGATCCCGCACCGCTCCGAGCCGCATTGGCCCGGGCCGTTCGCTACCCGCGCTTCCTCCGCGAGCTGGCGCGGGCGGCGCTCGAGTTCCGGCCCCCGCCGCCGCTCCTCGTCCGGCTCGGCGCTGCGCGCCTCGACCTCGAGCGGGATGGCCTCGCGCCCGTGGTCTTCCTCGCCCGGGTGTACGGGCTCGCCGCCGGCGCGCCCGCGCCCGGTACCTGCGCGCGGCTCGGGGCGGCACGGGAGGCGGGCCTCCTCGACCCGGAGCTGGCGGGCCGAGGGGAAGAGGCTTTCCGGGTCTTCGCCGACTTGCGCTTCCGGGCGGACCTCCGCGGCGGCCCGGTCGAGGCCGGAGCGCTCCTGCCGGAGGAGCGAGCCGCCGCCCTGGCCGCGCTCGGCGCCGTCCGCCGGCTCCAGGACCGGGCCGCGCAACGGTTCCTCTGGTAGGCTTTCGCCGGATGGCGGAACCGGTCGCGATGGTGCTGTGCGCCGGCCTGGGGACGAGGTTACGGCCGCTCACCGATCGGCTCCCCAAGCCCGCGATACCGCTCTGCGACGTTCCCCTCATCGCCTGGACCCTGGCCCTCCTTCGCGGCGCAGGAGTGCGCCGGGCCGTCGTGAACACCCACCACCTTGCGCCCCAGATGGCCGAGGCGGCCGCTGCCTCGGCGCGGTCGCTCGGCATGGCGCTCGCGGTCTCGCACGAGACCAACCTCGCCGGCACTGGCGGGGCTCTGCGGGAGGCGCGCGGGCTCCTCGAGGGAGGCCGGCCGCTTGTCGTCGTGAACGGGGACGTTCTCTTCGACCTCCACCTGCCCGCCGTGCTCTCCGCCCACGCAGTCTCGGGCGCGCTCGCCACCCTGGTACTGCTCCCCATGCCGGCCGGCACCAACTACGCCACGGTGGAGGTGGACGGGGGAGGGGCGGTCCGCAGGATCGCCCGCTCTTACGGGCCCGGGGGCTCGGGGCTCACCCCCTGGCACTTCTCCGGGGTCCACGTCCTCGACCCCGAGCTCATCGGTCGCATCCCGGCCGAGCCGTACCTCTCCGACGTGAACCGGCAGGTCTATCCGCCTCTCCTCGGGGGAGGCCGGATCCGCGGGTACGTGGCCCAGGGGTACTGGAACGACCTGGGGACGCCCGCCCGCTACCTCGAGGCGACGCGCGACGTCCTCCTCGGCCGGGTGCCGGCGGGACGCTTCGGGGGAGCGGAGCCTCTCTCCGCGGCATCGACGGTCGCGCCCGGCGTGCGCGCGGGTCCGGGAGCGAGGGTCGCGCTCGGGGCACGGCTCGCCGGCCCGAGCTACCTGGGGCCCTTTGCCCGGGTCGAGGCCGGAGCCGAGGTGGGCCCGGCCGCGGTGATCGGCGCGGGAGTGGTCGTGCCGAGTGGCGCAGTGGTCCGGCGGTCGGTGCTCTGGCCCGGGACCGCGCTCGGGCCGGGCGAGCGGGTGGAGGACGCGGTGGCGGTGGACGAGCTCCGGGTGGGGGGGGGCTCGCCTTCGGCCCCGACGACGGGCCGGCCCTTCTAGCGGATGGCCTGGACCAGCACCACCGTGACGTTGTCCGTCCCCCCCGCCGCGTTGGCGGCGTCGACGAGCTCCGTCACCGCCCGGCGCAGGTCGCCGTGCGCCCCGCGGAGGATCTCGGCGATGCGGGCGTCGGGAACCATCGAGGAGAGGCCGTCCGAGCAGAGGAGCAGGACGTCGGAGAGCTCGAGGGGAACCCGCAGGACGTCCACCTCCACCAGAGGCTTCATCCCCAGGGCCCGCAGGATCACGTTCTTGTGGGGGAAGGCCCTCACCTCGGCTGGGGAAAGGGCGTGCGCCTTCATGTGCTCGGCGAGGAGCGAGTGGTCCTCGGTGAGCTGCCTCAAGTCGCCCCGGCGAAAGTGGTAGGCGCGGCTGTCGCCGACGTGTCCGATCAGGGCCGAAGTCCCCTCCCGGGGGAACGCCGCCGCGACGATGGTGGTCCCCATGCCGTGCAGCCGCTCGTCGGTGCGGGCGCGCTCGTGGATGCGGAGGTTGGCGAGCTTCACGCCCGTGACGAGTCGGTTCTCGTCGTAGGTGCGCTGCGGGTCGAGCTTGTAGGGCCAGGTGGCATCCTCGTCGCGCCCGGTGAGGCGGAAGAACTCGGCCATCTCCTCGACCGCGATCCGGGCCGCCACCTCTCCCGAGGCGTGCCCGCCCATCCCGTCGGCGACGCAGTAGAGGCTCTCCTCCGGGAGGAGGAGGTAGGCGTCCTCGTTGTGCGTTCGCTTTCGGCCGACGTCGCTGGCCCCGGCGTGGCTGAAGCGCATCGGTCGGGAGGTTAACCCGGGAGCGCGAAGGGGTCGAGGTGACGCGTCAGGGCACGATGATCTCGACCCCCGGGCCGGTCGAGACCCGGACCTGCGATCGGGCCTGGTAGAGGTCGCCGTCGAGCGTGAACCGAGGCCGCTCGCCTTTGAGGACGAGCTCGCGCGCCACCTCGTCCAGGGCGTACCTCCGCCGCCAGGGGCGGCCGGCTCGGAGCCTGGGCAGGCACAGCGCCAGGGAGAGGAGGGGCGCCGTCACCCCCACCGCGTGGAAGAAGCCGGGCTGCTCGTCGCAGCGGTGGAACGCCCTGAACCCGAGCCCGATCTCGGGGGTGGTACCGGCGATGAAGGCGAGGTAGCTGCCGTCGGGCCACTCTTGGCCGTCGGTCTCGATCCCGAACTGCTCTCGGCGCATGAGGGACTGGGCGAACGGGCCACCGCGGACGGCCGAGCCAAGCGCCCGCGCGATGAGCCAGGCGGCCGAGGCCGGGGAGGGGCGGCGGGATCGGTAGTAGGCGTCGAGGAAGGCCACCGCGGCGCCGGTCCCGAAGATGAAGCCGTAGCGCGGGGGGAGGCCGTCGTCGGCCTCCACCCGGAGCAGATCGCGCTCCACGGTCCTGAGCGGGATGCCGCGCCGTCGCCGCTCCAGGACCCCCCTCAGGATGGAGTCCGCCGTCCCCGAGATGCCGTGCCCGCGGGCCACGGTGTTCATGGCGCCCCCGCGCAGGAGCAAGAGCCTGGGCAGGGGGCGGTCGCCGTAGGCCTGGGCGAAAGCGGTCAGGACGAGGTGGCCCGTTCCGTCGCCGCCGTTCACCCCGAGGACGTCGAACCCGGCCGCCCGGAACCGGCTCACCGCCGCCCAAAGCTCCTCCGGCGTCGAGGCGTTCAGGACCTCGCCGTCCCCCTCGAGGCGCTCCCTCAGACGGTCGGCCATCGCCGGGCGACGGCGGTTGCGCCCCGCCCTCGGGTTGTTCACGATGCCGATGCCGCCCATGCCGGCCCTATCCCCCCTCGAACTCCCACTTCAGGTGGTCCTGGTCTCGCCCCAGATCCCCCCCAACGTCGGCAACGCCGCCCGGACTTGCGCCGTCACCGGGTCCCGGCTCCACCTCGTCGGCCCGCTCGGGTTCTCGCTCGACGACCGGCACCTGCGTCGGGCCGGACTCGATTACTGGCCCGAGGCGCATCCCGCACTCTACCGCGATTGGGCGGATTTTGAGGCCCGGGCGCTCGCCGGTCCATCCCTGGGGCGGCCTTTCCCCGAGCGCCTGCACCTCTTCACCGCTCGTGCGGTCCGCTCGGTGCACCAGGCGGATTTCTCTCCCGGAGACTTCCTCGTCTTCGGTGAGGAGCAGCTGGGCCTCCCGCCGGCGCTGCTCGCCGCCTGGCCGGAGCGCCAGGTCGGCATCCCCCTCCTCCCCGACAAGCGGAGCCTGAACCTGGCGGTGGCGGTCGGGGTAGGGGTGTACGCCGCCCTCTCGAGCATCGGGCGGGCCGGGCGGGGATGATCTCCGGGGAGCACTCCCCGGCCAGGCGGGGGCCGCTCTCCGCGCCCTCGCCGGTCGTCCTGTAGGCCGCACCCCGCCTTCGGCCGTAGAATGCCTTCCAGGCCATGAGCTTCCTGCACGAGCCCGGCGACCTGGCACGGACTCCCCTCGCCGCCATCCTGCTCGAGGCGCTGAACCTGCGGGCCACGGGCGTCCTCACCGTAAAGCACGGCGGGGGGGCCTCGCGACTCTTCATCAAGGAGGGGAAGCCCGTCGGTGCCCAGGTGGTGGCGGGGATCCGGCCGCTCGGGCACATGCTCCTCCAGGAGGGGGTCATCGACATCGACACCCTCTCCCGCAGCCTCGCTCTCATGGCCGAGTCGGCCCGGCCGCAGGGGGAGATCCTGGTGGAGATGGGGGCGGTGTCGCGCGAGCAGGTCGAGCGGGCGCTGGCCGAGCAGCAGGCCGGCTACTTCGATCTCATCGCCGCCCTGGAGAGCGGTTCCTACCAATTCGACCCGGCCGCCCTGGTACCGGCCTGGGCCGACCAGCGCCTCCTCTCGCCCTTGCGCACCATCGTCGACGCCCTGGAGCGGCCCCAGGCGGGCGCCCTGGTGATCTCGGCGCTCCAACCGGTCGCCTCCGCGACCGTGCGGCTCGCTTCGGGATACCGGAGCGTCGCGAGCGCCTTCCGCTGGACTCCCAGGGAACGGATCCTCGTCGCCCGCCTGGAAACGCCGGCCACCCTCGAGGCCCTGTTCGCGCCCTCCGACGTCTCGCCCGAACGGGCCCGGGCCATCGTGGCGGGCCTCTTGCTCCTGGGCCTGGCCGTGCAGGCAGGCGAAACCGCCCAGCCGACCGGGGAGACCGGAGCCGGGCTCGACCTGGAGCTCGACGTCTCGCTGCGGCCGGGGGGCGCCACCCCTCCGCCTGCCACCCCTCCGCCCGGGCCCGCCCGGCGGAGCGATCCCGCCGAGGCGCGCGCTCGGAGGCAACGGCTCCTCCAGCAGGCGATGCGCAACATGGGGATCGGCCCGTTCGCCGCCCCGGGCCGCACCCCCCCTCCCCCCCTCCCCTCGCCCCCCAAGCCGGAACCCACCGCCCCGGGGACCGAAGCGCACCGGCCGGCGCGTGATACACCCGAGGCTTCCCTGCGCCGCTCGCTCCTCGAGGCCTTGCCGCGCGCCCGGGAACGCGACCTGTTCGCACGACTCGGCCTCCCCGGCGGAGCGGGCCGGGAGGAGGTGAAGCAGGCGTTCCTCTCCCTCGCCCGCCAGTTCCACCCCGATCGCTTCGCCGCCCCGGCGCTGGCCGATCTGGCCGACACCGTCCGGGAGTTCTTCACCACCGTGAACGAGGCCTACGAGACGCTCTCCGACGAGAAGAAGCGGAACGCTTACCTCTCCCGCGGGGAGGGCGGAGGGGGAGCCCAGGACCCCCAGTCGGCGCGGATCGACTTCACGAAGGGCGAGGCCTGCCTGCGGACGCGCGACTGGGTGAAGGCCCGCGGGTTCTTCGAGGCCGCCATCCGCTGCGATCCACAGCCCGACTACAAGGCGGCGCTGGCCCTGGCCATCATTCATGACCCCGCCTCCCACGACCGGGAGAGGGCCCGGGCCTTGGCCGAGGAGGCGCTCCGGACCCCGTCGTGCGACCGGGCCGCCTACGTGGCGGGGATCCTGGCCCGCGACGAGAAGGACCTCGCCAAGGCCGAGAAGCTGTTCCGGGCGGCCTTGGCGGCCAACCCGCGCAACGCGGACGCCGCCCGCGAGCTCCGCCTGCTCGAACGCAGGCGCGCGCGCTAAGCCCCTCTCCGCCTCGGCTCGCCGCGTGGGCGAGGGACCCAGGCCCGCGCCCTTCCGGCGCGCTCCGCCGGGCCAGCCGGCTCCTTGACTCCGTCCGGGTGATCCGGCGAGATTGAGCCGGCGCCGGGAGGCCGGGAGAAACGCGCCGGGAGAGGCCGCTTGGCCAAGCAGCACCTGCTCCTTGTCGACGGCGACCCCAAGTCGCTGCGCGTGATGGAGGTCTCGCTCAAGAAAGCGGGCTTCTCCGTCACCACCGCCGTGAACGGCCAGGACGCGCTCGACAAGTGCGAGATCTCCCCACCGGACCTGATCCTGTCCGACACCAAGATGGCGGAGATGGACGGGTTCGAGCTATGCCGCAAGCTCAAGGCCGACGATCGGTTCCGCGGCACGCCCTTCATCTTCCTCACCGGCCAGAAGTCGGTCGAGTACAAGGTGAAGGGGCTCGAACTCGGGGTCGAGGACTACCTCACCAAGCCCATCTACATCAAGGAGATCGTCACCCGCGTCAAGATCCTCCTTCAGAAGAAGGAGAAGGAACGGCTCGAGAAGAAGGACCTCAAGGCGAGCTTCGCCGGCAGCCTCTCCGACATGGGGGTCGTCGACCTCGTCCAGACCCTGGAGATGGGCAAGAAATCGGGCGCCCTCCACGTGAAGAACCGCAAGGGCATCGAGGCGGTGTGCTACTTCCGCGATGGCCGCATCCTCGACTGCGAGCTCTCCGGCAAGCTCACCGGCGAGAACGCGTTCTACCGCCTCCTGAACTGGCAGGAGGGCGAGTTCGCGATCGAGTTCAGACCCATCGAGCGGGAGGAGCGCATTCCGGTCTCCACCCAGGGGCTCCTCATGGAGGGCATGCGCCGCATCGACGAGTGGGGGCGCATCGTCGAGCAGTTGCCAGCCCTCGACCGCGTCTTCGAGATCGACTACCCCCTGCTGGCCGACCGGCTGGCCGAGATCCCCGACGACGTGAACACGCTCCTCAGGCTCTTCGACGGCTCTCGGACGCTCGAGCAGGTGATCGAGGAGGCGGACTACGACGACCTCGCCGCCGCGGGGGTGATCTCGAAACTGTTCTTCGAGGGCATCATCAAGGAGACCGCCCCGCCCGCTCCGGAGCGCGGACCGGCCCGTCCGCCCGGAGCCGCGGTCGAGCCGGCCGGGGTGGACTGGTTCGCCGGGCCGGTGAAGGGCGCTCCCGCCGTAGAGCCGCTCTCCAAGGGCATGCCGACCCCCCCGCCCGCCGACGGTAGCCTCGCACCGCCGCCCCTTCCGTCCCCCCCGCCGGCGCGGCCTTCACCGGCCCCTCCCCGTCCACCGGTGCGATTCTCCATCCCGGTGCCGCCGCCCGGCACGATCCCGCTCCCCCCGTCCCTCGGTGGCCCGCGCCTCTCGGCCGCCCCCGTTCTTCCGCCCCAGGGACGCGAGGAGCCCGTTGCCTCGGCCGCGGCGCCGCCCCAGGGGCGGACCGTCCCCCCGGACGTCGCCTCGAAGGGGAGGACGGACTCGCGGCCCCGGACGCGGCCGGGCCTCGTCGTGGGCGCGCTCGCCCTCGCCGCGGCGGTTGCCGCCGCGGTTTGGTACGCGCTGGGTATGCCCGGCCTCTCGCGCTAGCGACTCTTCCCGCCGCGAGAGGGAACCCTCGCGCGTAGTGCGCAACCGGGTTAAGAGTCGTGCGCCCATGAAGGTGCTCGGCATCGAGACGTCCTGCGACGAGACCGCGGCGGCGGTGGTGGAGGACGGGCGGCGCGCGCTCTCGGACGTGGTGGCCACCCAGATCGAGATCCACCGGCGCTTCGGCGGCGTTGTTCCCGAGCTCGCGAGCCGCAACCACGTAGTCCAGATGATGCCGGTGGTGGACGAGGCGCTCTCTCGCGCCGGGGTCGGGCCCGAGGACATCGACGCCCTGGCCGTGACGAGCGGTCCCGGGCTCGTCGGGGCCTTGCTCGTGGGCGTGCAGGCGGCGAAGGCCCTCTCCCTCGCCTGGCGGAGGCCTCTCGTCCCGGTGAACCACCTCGAGGGCCACCTCGTCGCCGCCTTCCTGGGGGAGACGCCGCCCACCTTCCCGTACCTGGGGCTCGTGGTCTCGGGCGGCCACACCTCGATGTACGCTGCCCGTGGCTTCGGCGATTACCGGTTGCTCGGGCAGACCCGCGACGACGCTGCCGGCGAGGCGTTCGACAAGGGGGCGAAGCTCCTGGGCCTTCCCTACCCGGGGGGCATCGCCATCGACGGGCTGGCCCGCGACGGCGATCCCGCTCTGGTCCGCTTCCCCAGGGCGATCGTCAAGGGCTCGGATCTCGACTTCAGTTTCTCCGGGCTCAAGACCGCGCTGCTCCACCACGTGAAGAGGCACGGGGTCCCGAAGGGCCAGGCCCTCGCCGACCTGTGCGCGAGCTACCAGGAGGCCATCGTCCGAGCCCTCGTGGACAAGGCATTCCGGGCGGCGCGCCGGTTCTCCTTCGAGCGGCTCTTGCTCTCGGGCGGGGTGGCAGCGAACAGCCGGCTCCGGGCGGTGGTCAACGCCCGGGTGGCAGAGTACGAGGGGATGACCGCGATCCTCCCTCCGGTGAAGCTTTGCACCGACAACGCTGCCATGATCGCCGTGGCCGGCACGCACGCGCTCTTGCGGGGCGTTCGGGCCAAGGCCGACCTGAACGCCGACCCCGCCTGGCGGCTCTAGGAGCGCCGCCCGCGGATGTCCTGCCCCGTGGACCCGACCCCGAAGGACTACCCCAGCCCACGCGACCTGCTCGTCCGGTACGGCCTGCGCCCGAAGAAGAGCTGGGGGCAGAACTTCCTCTCGGAACCCGGGGTGCTCGACGACATCGCCCGGTTGGCCGCGCCGGCCTCGGGGGAGACGGTGGTCGAGCTGGGCGCGGGCCTCGGCCACCTGTCCGTTCGCCTCCTCGCGCGCGGGGCAAAGGTGGTGGCTGTGGAGCGCGACCGGGACATGGTCCGGGTGCTCCGGGGCGAGCTGGGCGGCCGGATCGTCCTTCTCGAGGCCGACGCAGCCCGACTCGACTGGCCCGAGCTCGCGAAGCGGTACGGCGCGGGGGGTGGGGCCGGCGCGTCACCCAGGCTGGCCCTCGCCGGGAACCTGCCCTACCACCTCTCGAGCCCGATCCTGTTCTCGCTGCTCGACGCCGCCGCGTTCATCCGACGCGCCCTGTTCCTGCTCCAGCGCGAGGTGGCGGAGCGGATCGCCGCCGCCCCGGGGACCCACGACTTCGGCGTGCTCTCGGTGTTCCTCCAGCGCCAGGCCGAGGTGACGCTCGTGCGTCGGGTGCCGAGGGGGGCCTTCTGGCCGCCGCCCCGGGTGGAGAGCGCGTTGCTCTCCGCCTCCTTCCGCCCCCCCGCGGACGAGGTCTTGGACGAGGCCCGGTTCCGCCGGCTCGTCAAGGCAGGCTTTGGCCAGCGGCGCAAGATGCTCCGCAACGCGCTCCTCGCCGGACGCGTCGCGCCCGCGGAACGGCTCGAGGCAGCCATGGCGACTGCAGGTATAAACCCCGGGCGCCGCGGTGAGACGCTCGAGCTCAAGGAGTGGGCCGCTCTGGAGCGGGCGCTCGGGCAAGCTCCGGATCCGGCTAGGATTTCGACACCACGGGCGCCCGTCCGCTGAACCCTCTGCCCGCCCGCCCACCTGTCGAACGGGCGCCCGTGGAACTCGTCAAAGGCCAGCCGCACGCGCGGTGGCGAGGAGGAGGCTCATGTTGCGAGCTCCGTTCTCGCCGAGGTAGCGGCGGAACGCATCCCCTTCGAGCCGCATGCTCTCGATGGTGGCCTCTACGATGGTCTCGTAGCTCGGTGCGTTCGGCTTCCTTAGCTCGATGGCGATCTTGAGGATGGCGCGCTGAAAGGCGGGGTCCACCTCCTCGGGCCGCGCATCCAGAGGGCCTGCCGGAGCCGTGACCGCCTTCTGCCTCGTCGCGATTCGGCTACCCATCCCGGACCTCCAGTAGCGGCTGCGCAATCGGCGGTGACGATACGTGACGTGACGCCACCTGTCAAAGAAACTGTGATCGGTAGATCAGGTGTAGGACGATCGATCTGTCGTGCCCCCGTGATGCGCGGGTTCGATCGCCACCGTTGCCGAGGTCGGATCGGCGTGGCAGTCTCGCCCTCTCCCGACGATCGCAATGGATCGACCCCGGCACGTCGCCATCGAAGGTCCCATCGGCGTGGGCAAGACCGCTCTCGCACGGGTCCTCGCCGAGCGCATCGGCGGGCGACTCGTCCTGGAGCAGCCGGACGAGAACCCTTTCCTGCCGGGCTTCTACGCCCACCGCCGCAAGCACGCGTTCCAGGCACAGCTTTTCTTCCTGCTCTCCCGGTACCAGCAGCAGCAGGCCCTCCTCCAGCAGGACCTCTTCAGCCAGTCGACCGTCTCCGATTACCTATTCGCCAAGGACAGGATCTTCGCGGCGCTGACTCTGGAGCCGGCCGAGCTGGCTCTCTACCACCAGGTCTACGACCTCTTGGGCCCGCGCGTGGCGCGGCCGGACCTCGTCGTCTACCTCCAGGCGCGCACCGACGTCCTCCTCTCCCGGATCAAGAAACGCGGTCGGGACTATGAGCGGAGCATGGACCCGACCTACCTCGACGCCCTGGCCAAGGCGTACCGGGACTTCTTCTTTCACTACGACGACACGCCCCTGCTCGTGGTGAACACGAGCGACATCGACTTCGAGGTGAACGCCGACGACCTCGAGACACTGCTCTCCGTGATTTCGCGGCACCACAAGGGGACCCGCCATTACGTGCCTCTCGGCACGAAACCGGGTTAGAGTTCTTCCCCCGATGAAACGGGCGGGACCCCGCGAGGGGCCTGCACCGGAGGTTCCCCGATGTCCGCCAACGCCCCCGAGGCGCCCCGACACGTGAGCATCCACGATCTGCGCCGGATGAAGAAGTCCGGCGAGCGGATCGTCTTCGTCACCGCCTATGACGCCACGGCGGCGCGGCTCGTCGCCGCGGCGGGCGTCGACGCGGTGCTGGTGGGGGATTCCCTGGGCATGGTGGTCCAGGGCCACGACTCCACGCTCCCGGTGACCCTGGATCAGATGGCCTACCACTGCGCCGCGGTCCGCCGCGGGCTGGCCCGCGGGGACGGGCGGGCCCACCTCGTGTGCGACCTGCCCTTCGGCACTTACCAGGCCTCGGCCGACGAAGCGGTCCGGGCGTCGGTGCGGCTCGTGGCCGAAGGGGGCGCGGAGGCGGTGAAGCTTGAAGGGGGGGGCGAGTTCTCCGAGGTGATCCGGCGCATCGTCCGCGCGGGCATCCCGGTCATGGGGCACATCGGTCTCACCCCGCAGTCGGTTCACCGGATGGGCGGATACGTCGTCCAGGGGAAGGACTCCGAGCACGCCCAAGAGCTCCTCCGCGACGCCCGCGCCCTGGAGGCAGCCGGTTGCTACGCAGTGGTCCTGGAGTGCATCCCCGCGGAGCTGGCCCGGCTCGTCACCGCCCAGCTCGCCATCCCCACCATCGGCATCGGCGCCGGCCCATACTGCGACGGTCAGGTCCTCGTTCTCAACGACCTCTTGGGCCTCGACGAGGCGTTCACGCCCCGGTTCGTGAAGCGATTCGGCGAGCTGGGCGGTGCGGTGCGCGGCGCGGTCGCCGCCTATGCGGCGGAGGTCCGTTCCGGAACCTTCCCCGCCGATGCGCACAGCTTCCACTCGAGCGCCCTCCGGCTCGTGCCGCTCGCGGGGGGCGAGAAGGACCAGGGCAGCGGCGAGCCGCCCGACGCGATGGGTGCCCCCGTCTGAGGCGGCCCTTCCAACAAACCCACCGGACCCGAGCAGGAGACCCCTGGTGAGGACTCCCGAGTTGTTCACGGACCCGGAAGCCTGGCGGGCGCGGTGCCTCTCGGCGAGAGAGGCGGGGGCGCGACTGGCCCTCGTCCCCACCATGGGAGCCTTGCACGAGGGCCACCTCTCGCTCTTGCGGGAGGCGCGGGTGCGCGCGGACCGCGGGGGAGGGCCAGGCCTCTCCCTCGCCACGATCTTCGTCAACCCCACGCAGTTCGGGCCCGGGGAGGACCTATCCCGTTACCCGCGCGACCTCACCGGCGATCTCGAGAAGTGCGCCCGAGCGGGCGTGGACTGGGTGCTCGCACCCGAGCGGGCCGAGCGCATCTTTGGGCCGGACCACGAGACCTGGGTGACCGTCGAGCGGGTCTCCGCGGGGCTCTGCGGCGCCTCCAGGCCCGGGCACTTCCGCGGGGTGGCGACGGTCGTGGCGAAGCTATTCAACCTGACGCGCCCTCACCTCGCGCTCTTCGGCGAGAAGGACTACCAGCAGCTGGCGGTGATCCGGGCCCTCTCGCGCGATCTCTCCTTCGGGATCGAGATCGTCGGGATGCCGATCGTGCGCGAGCCGGACGGCCTCGCTCTCTCCTCGCGCAACGCCTACCTCGCTCCCGCCGATCGGGCGCGGGCCCTTTCGCTCTCCGCGGCGCTTCGCGCCGCGCAGGAAGAGACCGCCGAAGGTCGCCGCGACGCCGCAGAATTGCGGGCCCGGGCCCGCGCGCGGCTCGAGGCGTCCGAGGTGCGGGTCGACTACGTCGAGGTGGTCCATCCCGAGACCCTGGCGAAGGTGGACTGCGCCGAGCCCGGAAGCGTGATGCTCCTCGCCGCGTTCGTGGGCGCGACGCGGCTCATCGACAACGCCCGCCTTCCATGAGGGGCAAGCCTCAAGAATCTGACCCGGGCGTGAAGCTCGTTGCCCAGAACCGACGGGCCCGCCACGAGTACTCCGTCGAGGACACTTTCGAGGCCGGCCTCGCCCTCACCGGAAGCGAGGTCAAGTCGCTCCGCGAGGGGAACGTCAGCCTGAGTGATGCCTATGCGCAGCCGCGCGGGGACGAGCTCTTCCTCGTGAACTGCCGGATCGGCGAGTACCGGCAGGCCGCGCACTTCGGCCACGCGCCGCTCCGGGACCGCAAGCTCCTGCTCCGGCGGATCGAGATCGATCGCATTCGCGGCAAGGTCGAGCAGCGCGGTTACACCCTCGTCCCGCTCCGGCTCTACTTCAAGGAGGGCTGGGCCAAGGTCGAGCTTGGGCTCGCCCGGGGCCGCGCCCGCGAGGATCGCCGCGACGCCATCGCCGAGCGGGAATCGAAGCGCGAGATGGACCGCGCCCTTTCCCGGAACCGGGGGCGATAGCGCCGGCGCAAGGCCCCTCGGGCCCTCGGCCCGGGGCGGTACCCGGAACGGACGATCGTCGGTGTGGGCGCATGCACACCTCCCGGCCGCTCCCCGGGCTAGGATGGGGGCCACCTCGCCTTCGGGGCCGGCGCCCTGCTAGCTTCGGTCAGCCGTGTTCGATCGGCTGACGCTCCAGGACGACCTGGTCGACTGCCGGGGGAGGGTGATCGCTCCCCGCGGCCAGGTGATCTCGCCGGAAGCCATCGAGGAAGCAACCGGTCGCGCGCCGGACCTGCCGCGCCGCCCGCTCTCCGCCACCGTCCTCGCCGCCGATCTGGAGCTGCCCTTCGAGAGCCCCGTCTACCAGCCGCTCTTCGGCCGCCGCGGCGCGCGGGAGGCCGTCGAGGGGATCCTTCTCGCTGTCGAGTTGCCCGAGCCCTTGATCGAGGAGCTCGTGACCTCGCGGGCCGAACAGCCGGGGGTGTACCGGCACGCGCTCCTGACCGCCGCGGTGGGCGTTCGCGTCTTGCTCACCGCCGTCGGGCCGGGCCGGACCCTCACCGACATGGCCGCGGCCGCGCTCCTCCACGACCTGGGAATGCGCCAGCTGCCGGCGCGGCTCTTCGCCCACCGCGACCGCCTGTCGGTGGAGCAGGTAGAGAGGATAGCGGCCCACCCTTTGCTCGGGGCCTACCACGTGGCCACCGCCCTGGGGCGCCACCCGGCCGTGGCCGCCGCCCGCAGCCATCACTGGCGCTGCGGGCAGGGGTACCCGGGCCTCGCTCATCCTCCGGCCCGGGCGGTGGAGGTGATCTCGGTGGCGAGCGCCTTCTGCGCGCTGACCCAACCTCGCCCGTACCGCTCGGCCGCGTTCGACGCGCGGGGCGCGGTGGACGTCCTCGTGGGCGAGACCATGACTCGCCACGCCGACGTCAACACCGTGAAGCTCCTCGTCCACGCCCTCCGCGGCGGAAGCGGCGATCCGCGGAGGGTGACGTTCGGCACCTCCCGCGAGGGCCACGGCCCTCCCCGGAACGCCCACGTCCCTGTTTCAGCGCCGCAGCGGAGCCCGGTCTAATCCCTCCCTCGTCAAGGATTCGCTCCGAGGCCGCAGGCTCGGCGGAGCGTCTCCCACGAGTAGATCCCGGTGGAGTGCCCGTCCGACCAGCGGAACTGGACCGCGTAGGAGCCGACCGGGGCGATCTCCAGGGGGCGGATGTCGGCCGGGATGGTGGCCGGATCGAGGAGCTTTCGGCCGGTCCCCTCCTCCACGCAGCCGGCGCAGGGGCAGGCGTCGCGCATACGCGCGGCCGACACGGTCACCTCCGCTCCCCCCGGCCAGACGATTCGGATGCCGCCGCCGCCCTCCGCAATCTCGATGGCCTCGGGCGGGGTGGAGGTGTGTTTCGTGAGCTGTATGCGGTCGAGAAGGCCCATGTCGATCGCTCCTATGCCGCGGGGAGGGTCGCGTCAAGCGCGACGCGAGAGGGCGAGGAGCAGGTCCGAGCGGTCCTCGTGGGGCGCGATACACGGCCGCGCCTCGGCCACGTACAGCTCGCTCGCGGCGAGGTCGGGCGCGAGGCGGAGGATGGCCGAGGAGCGGGTGCCATAGAGCGGGTCCCCGTGGATACAGGTGGCGGCGCCCGCCGGGGGCAGCGCACCGTGCTGAACGAGCAGATCGCGCAGCCGCGGCAGGGTGGGATCGGCGGGCCAGCGCGCCCGGATGAGGTCCCCGCGCGCCCCGCGCCCCTCCCGGTCGGTTTCGGTGACCACGTGGAGCCCGGGGCCGAGCTCCAGAAGCCCTCGCTCCTCGCCGTCGTACCAAAGGAGGAAGGCGCCCTCCGAGTCGGCCACCACGAGGTGGAACGGGTTCCAGAGTGCGGGATCGAGCGGCCTGAGCGCTTCGGCGGCCGCGGCGGCTCCCGGGGCGGCGAGCGCCCGCTCGACCAACTCCCCGCGGGAGCGGCGGGTGGGGTCGGGGTAGCCGTCGAATCGCAGGTAGTGATTCGTGAGGCCGGCGAAGACACCGCGGGCGGACACTCCGATCCAGGTTCCCCCGGCGCGGCGGTCGAGAGGGGTGGCCCGGAGGGCCTCGCCGCTCGCGCCCCCCCGCAGAGCCCAGCCCTCGGTGGGCCGGTCGAGGTGCTCGTCCCGATTGGCGGCCACGAGCACGGGCCAGCGGCGGTCGAGCCTGAAGCCGAGCGCGAGGGTGCACACCGCGGGGAGTGTAACGCCGGGGGAGGTGGGCCTAGTGGACCTTCCTCGCGGCCCGGACCCGCTCGAGGAGCAGCTCCCGCTGCAAGGCGAGCGGGCGGGGGAGGGTGGGGCCGAGCTTCTCGAACCACTCGGCCTGCGACTCCAGCTCCTCCTCCCATTCCTCGAGGTCGATGCGGGTGACGGCCTCCACCGCTTCCTTGGTCGTGTCGATCCCGTCGAGGACGAGGTCCTCCTCGCGCGGGGTATAGCCGATGAGCGTCTCGCGGGCGCCGACCCGGCCGTCGCACCGGTCGAGAATCCACTTCAGAACCCGCATGTTGTCCCCGAACCCCGGCCATAGGAACTTGCCGTCCGGGCCCTTTCGGAACCAGTTGACCATGAAGAGCTTCGGCGGGCTCGGGATGCGCTGCTGCATGTCGAGCCAGTGGCTCAGGTACGTCCCGGCGTCGTAACCGCAGAACGGCAGCATGGCCAGGGGATCCCGGCGCACCCCCTCCTTGAGCCCGGTGGCGGCGGCGGTGGTCTCGGAGCCCATGGTCGCGCCCATGTAGACGCCGTGGGTCCAGTTGAACGCCTCGAGCACCAGCGGCACGGTGGTGGACCTCCGGCCGCCGAAGAGAATGGCCGAGATGGGAACGCCCCTCGGGTCGTCGACGGCCGGCGACAGGGCAGGGTTGTTGCGCGAGGGCGACGTGAACCGGCTGTTCGGGTGCGCGATCTTCTCGGTCGACCCCTTCCTCCAGGGCGCCCCCTTCCAGTCGAGGCACTCGGCCGGTACCTCGCTGTCCATCCCTTCCCACCAGACGTCGCCCGACGCGGTGCGGCCCACGTTGGTGAAGAACGTGTCGCGGCGAACGGTGTCCATCGCGTTGGGATTGGTCTTGCGGTTCGTGCCGGGGGCCACGCCGAAGTAGCCGTTCTCCGGGTTCACGGCCCACAGCCGCCCGTCCTCGCCCACCCGCATCCAGGCGATGTCGTCCCCCACGGTCCGGACCTTCCAGCCCGGGAACGCGGCCGGCGGGATCATCATCGCGAAGTTGGTCTTGCCGCAGGCCGAAGGGAAGGCGGCCGCCGCATACTGCTTCTGCCCCTGGGGCGACTCCGCTTCCAGGATGAGCATGTGCTCGGCCAGCCAGCCCTCCTTGCGGGCCAGGTAGCTCGCGATGCGCAGGGCCAGGCACTTCTTGCCGAGAAGCGCGTTCCCCCCGTACCCCGAGCCCACCGACCAGATGGTGTCGTCCTCGGGGAAGTGGCAGATGTAGCGGCGCGAAGGGTCGCAGTCGCGGACCGAGTGCAGGCCGCGGTTGAAGGCGTCGGACCGCCCGAGCCGGTCGAGCGCCACCTTCCCCATGCGCGCCATGATCCCCATGGAGAGAACCACGTAAATGGAGTCGGTGATCTCCACCCCGACCTTGGCGAAGGGTGATTCAGCCGGGCCCATGACGTACGGCACCACGTAGAGGGTCCGCCCCTTCATGGCCCCGTCGAAGAGGCCGCCGAGGAGCTCGCGGGCCTGGGCGGGATCCATCCAGTTGTTGGTGGGGCCGGCCTCCTCGCGGGTGGGCGTGCAGATGAATGTGAGGTGCTCCACCCGGGCCACGTCGTTCTGGCTCGACTGGTGGTAGTAGCAGCCGGGCCACTTCACCTGGTCCAGCGCAATGAACGTGCCGGCCTTGATCGCCTCCGCCATGAGCCGGTCGAACTCGACCTTCGATCCGTCGCACCAGACGATGCGATCGGGCTTGAGCAGTCGGGCGGACTCCTCCACCCATCGGAGGAGGTGCGGATTATTGGTGGGGCGCTCACCGGTCATCGTACAGGTCCTTCTCAAACGGCCCCACGGTGGGGCTCGGCAGGGGGTTCTGGGCGCTCCAAAAGCCCCAGGCTAGCGCAGCCCTGCGGGCGAGGTCGAGAGCTCGATGACCTTCCGACCGGCGGCTCGCTGCCCCGCGCCTTGCCGGACCCGCGCGCTTCCCTTCCCCGCCTTCCCGTGGAATGCCCGGGCACATGCCGCGGGCCCGTGTCCGGCCGGGACGAGCCTGTGCTGCTGCGCCGCGCAATGGATGGCTGAGAAGTTTGCTCATCTTCCCGGGGCCCCTGTGGGGCTGTGCCCCCGGGCCCGCTGGCGAGGCGCTTGCCCGATCGCACACCGCGGATGTGCGGAACTCCTGGCGCTCCTTGCACGGGTGCACGATCTCGAAGCAGAGCTTCGCCCGGACGCTCCCGGCGCCCTCCACCCCGCGATGATGGGAGGGCTCGCCGGTCAGCGCGGGGCAGGTGGGCTTCGCGGGCGCGGTCCTACGTGCCGCCTCGTCGGAAGGCTTAGAACTCTCCCCGCAACATGGCGCGGGCCCCAAAGTAGGCGTCGGTGGCCCCGGAAGCGGAGCCAAGGCCGGGGGCCGGGTCGGCGAGGGACGAGTACGAGGTGGACTGATACTCGACGAGCGCCCGGATCGTCAGCACCCTCGTGAGGCGGAACCCGGCGCCGCCCTCCACCTCGAGCCCTCGCGCCGAGCCCTTGCCGAAGAACCCGTCCCCGACCAGGTCCTTCGCGGAGGTCCAGAAGGTGTAGCCGCCGCCGGCCTGGAGCGAGACGTGACCGCTCACCGGGGCGTCGAGATCGACCCGGACCTCGTAGCCGGAGAGGTTGGTGTCCGGGAGGCCGGCGATCGTCACCCCATTCTTCGCCGAGGTGACCTGCTGCAGCGCGCGGTATCCGACCGCCGGCGCGACCGTGAACCGGGACCCGGAGACGGGGTGCAGCCGCCACAAGAGCCCGGCGTCGAGGACGGAAAGCGACGCGTCATGAGTCCCCTCGGTCGAGCCGGAGGGGGGCTCAACCTTGAGACCGACCGAGTGACCGTAGTCGAAGTAAAGCCCGAGACCGGCCCAGAGCGGTTTTGCCCCGGCGAGAGCGCCCGGGTAGACCTCGAGGCGCAGGAGGGGGACGAAGATGGAGCTCCCGTCGAAGGTCCTGAGCCCGGTCGTACCGGAGGTGGCCCCCGAGTAGCTGAGCTTCCGGTTCGTCACCCAAAGCCCAGCCTCCGCAGCGAAGCGAAGCGGCTTCTCGGCCGCGGGCTTCTCGGAGACCGCGGCCGGCGCGGGGGCCGGTTTGGGCGCAGGGGCTGCAGCGGCAGGAGCTGCAGCGGCAGGCGCCGGGGCCGGCGGCGGGGGGGGAGGGGGCGGCGGCGGCGCCTTCGCGGAAGGCGGAGCCGGGGGAGGAGCCTGGGGCGGGGCGACCGGGGCGGGAGGAGGATGCGCCTCGCCAGCCTGGAGCGCCTCGTCCAGCTCGATTGAGAAGCGTTCCAGGTTCTGGGGCTTGAGACTTCCGTCGGGGGCGAGGTGATAGTGCCAGGTCCGCGCTGGCTTGTGCGCGGTGGAGGCGGGCGTCGTCAGGGTGAGGACCAGCCGGCGCGCACCTGGCTCCCCGGTCACGGCGCCGCCCAAGTAGCCGGCGACGCCGGCACGCGCCAGCTTGGCGGGGTCGGGCCGGGACTCGGTGGTGAGCTTGGTCGAGGCGACGCATTCGTACGGGCCGCACAGCTGGACCAGGATCTGCCGGCGCACCCGGCTGGAATCCCCGCTGATGGTCCCGATGGCGAGCTTGGAGCTCGAGTGCTGTCCGAGGGCACGCCCCGGGTTCGCGATCGCCAGCGTGGCCACCACACCGAGTGTCAAGATGCGCATTCGCCCTCCAAAGGCCGACGGCCCTGGCCAACGTTGGAAGAAGCCCCGCCATTGAAAGGCGGGAGCACCGACCCAAGCAACCCCCAAAGGCAGAAGCCTTTGGAGCCTCGGGGAGCAACGGTCATATCACCGAGCCGCCGACGGTGTGAACTCTGCGTGAGAGTGGTCGCCGTGCCCACACCGGGTGCGCCGGAGGGGACGCGGGCCTCCAGACCTTCACTTCTTGTCGAGCTTGGCCCGGAGCAGGTCCCCGAGCGTTCCGAAGCCCTTTCCCGGCTCCCGCGGCGACGCCTTGGCGAGGTACTCCTCCGCCTCGGCGCGCTCCGCGGCCTGCTCGGCCTGGGTCCGCGAGAGCCGGATCCGGCCCTGCTCGTCGATCGCGGTGACGAGGGCCCGGAACGCATCCCCCACCTTGAACGCCTTGCGCAGGTCGGAGCCCCGCGGGGTCCCGGTCTCGCTGGCCGGCACGAGGCCGCGTCCCCCCGCGAAGCGAACGAAGACGCCGAACGGCTCCACCCGGTCCACCCCGGCCTCGACGACGTCGCCCACCTTGGGCGGCGGTGGCGGCGCCGGCCGGGCCGGCTTCTCCGGCGCCGGCTCGGGCCGGGGCAAGAGGGCCTTGACGGAGAGGGCGATGCGCTCGCCCTTCTTCGGGTCCTCGTCCACCCGAAGCACCTGCACCTGGAGTGGATCGCCGGGATGGAGCAGGTCCTGGGGCCGGGAGACGCGGTCCCAGGCCAGCTCGGAGACGTGGACCAGCCCCTCCACTCCCCCGATGTCCACGAAGGCGCCGTAGTCCTGTACGCTCGTCACGACGCCCTCGAACACCTCCCCCGGGACGAGCCGCTCGCGCGTGGCCCGGGCCCGCGCCGCACGCTCCTCCTCGAGCAGAGCCCGGCGCGAGAGCACCACGTCGCGGGCGTCGGCGCGCTGCACCCGGAACTTGAGCCTCTGCCCGATGAAGGAGGCCGGATCGCCCACGAACCGAACGTCGATCTGCGACACGGGACAGAAGGCGCGGACCCCCTGGACCTCGACCTCCAGGCCCCCCTTGTTTACCGCCTTGACCACGCCCTCGACGGCGAGCCCGGTGCGCGTCGCCTCGATGAGGGCCTCGCGGCCGTGATCGCGTCGCTGCCCCCGGCCACGCGAGACCACCACTCCCCGGTCGCCGCCCTGGACCACCACCCCGTCGACGATGTCGCCCACCCGCGCCGCGACGTTCCCCTCCGCATCGGCCAGCTCGGCGGTCTCGATCATCCCCTCGGCCACCCCCGAGCCGAGTTCGAGGAAGGTGACGTCGGGGCCGACCTGGATGATCTTTCCCGCCACCTTCTCCCCGACCTGGAACCGCCGGCGGGGAGCGGTGGCTCCTTGCGACTCCGCCAGCATGTCCGCGAACGAGCCCTCGTCCGGTGGCGCCACCTCGGGCAAGGGAGGAGGCTCCGCCCGCAGGCCCGCCTCCGCCGGGGCCGGGGAGGGGTCAGGCCCGCCGGCCTTCTCCCGCTGGGGTGGCCGGTCGCGCCGCCGGCCGCCCGGACGTGACGACAGGCGGGAGGGCGGGCCGGACGAGGGCCGGGCTGAACCCGCCCTGGCCCTCTCCTCGGCCAGCCGTTGCCAGAGCGGGCGCCGATCCTCGCGGGCGGCCGCCTTCGCCGGGGCGGGCGCTCGCTCATCCCCGGCCGGCAGGCCGTCATCGGTTGGGGCTTCCACCTGACCCTTGCGGATCACGACCGGGCCGGGGCTCTCGGGCTTCTTCTCATCCTGCATCCGGGCCGTCTTATAGCAGAGGCCAACCTTCTCGCGTAAAAGGGGGCGCATGTCCGGGCGGCGCGCGGTGGTGTTCCTCTCGCACGGCGACGAGACGTCGCTTCGGCTCGCCGGGGCCTGCGCGCTCGCGGCAGTCGCGATGGGCGGTCGCGTGGACGTGTTCCTGTTCGGCTCCGCCGTTCCCGCGGTGGTGTCGGCCCAGGCATCGGGCCCCGACGAGCCCGGCCACCTTCTGGTCCAGGCGCGGGCCGCGGGCTGCCGCCTCGTCGGCTGCAGCGCCAGCGTGGTGGAGGAACGGGTCGATCCACAGGCGGCCGCGGAGGCGCTCGACGCCGTCGTCGGCTGGCCGACGGTGCTCGCCTGGAGCGATGGAGTGGTGGACCGCTTCTGCTTCTGAACGTTGTCCCCAGCGCTCGCAGGGACCCCCGCCAGTCCGCGTCTGCCCGGATGGAGCCGTCGGGTGCCCCGCCCATGGTCGCGGCGCTCTCGACGGCGAGACCGAGTTCACGCCCGGCGCGCTCGACCGAGCCGGTGCAGCGAGGCGATGCACCCTGACTCTGGCTCGAGCGACTCTCGACGCCTGAGGGGGACCTCCTTTCGCGATGGCGGTGGTCCCACTGCGGTCTCTGGCAGCCGAGGGGTTCCCCCGCTGGAGGACGTTAAGGGGCGTCCCCGTTCACGGGCCGTCACGCGGTGGTGGGTCTTGCTCACGGGTCGGGCCGGCCCCACCGCATGCACCCGGCGCAACGCTTCGGCCCGTCGGGTAGGATCCAGAGGCGTGATGGCGTCCCCGGCCATCGGCCCTCCCGGGACCATCCGTCGCGTCGATGGCCTCGGTCGGCGGGCGGTTGACTCCCGCCGCGGGCGCGAAGCGAACGGCGCGGCTCCGTGCGATCGCGTCACCCTCTCCCGCGATGCAAAGGCACGCGCGGGCGCGGTACGACCCGCACCCGAGGAGGAGCGACGGGGAGCGGAGTTGCAGCAGCGCGACGCTCGCGTTCAAGAGCAGGAGGCCACCCGCCCGGCCGCGGGTGGCTCGCCGGCCGGCGCGGCCTCGTAGAGCTATCGGGTGGGCCCCGACGGACGAAACCACGCCGTCGGGAGCGAGGTCCAGGTCCGCCTCGAAAGCGGGCGCGCGGCGGACGATACCATCGCTAGCACCCACCTCGCGGGTCGAGCCGCGCTCGCGCGCTCCCACCCTTCCTCAATGGACCGGGCCGTGGTCGCGGCCAGGAGCGAGATGGAGCAGGGGGCCTAAAGGCTCAAGGCCCAGCAGGCTGCTCAGGCCTACGGGGCGGCGGAGAAGGCGGGCGGGGACGACGGGACGAAGATCCCAGGGGGGCGCCCCGGAGGGACGACGAGTCCTTGATGGGCGCGGCCCGTCACGCCTTCCGGCCGCCCTCGGCGGCCCACTTCTCCAGCATCTCGGTGGTGACCGACTTGGGCCGCTCGAGGGCATACCCCAGGCCGCGGTCCCAGACGATGTTGGCGAGCACGCCCAGCGCCCGGCCCACCCCGAAGAGCACGGTGTAGAAGTCCTCCTCCGTGACGCCGTAGTGGACCTGTATGACGCCGGAGTGGGCGTCGACGTTGGGCCAGGGGTTCTTGGTCTTGCCGTGCTGCGTGAGGACGCCGGGTGCCACCTCGTACATGAGGTTCACGAACTGGAAGAGAGGGTCGTTCGGCATGTGCTTGCGGGCGAACTCGTTGAGCGCCGCGAACCGGGGATCGGTCTTGCGCAGCACGGCGTGGCCGTAACCCGGGACGACCTGCCCGGCGTTGAGCGTGTCCCACAGGAACTGCTTGAGCTGCTCGGCCGAGGGGAGCTTGCCCCCCATCTTCTGCATCACGTGATGGATCCAGGCCAGGACCTCCTGGTTGGCGAGGCCGTGGAGCGGTCCGGCGAGGCCGTTCAGGCCGGCGGAGAGCGAGTAGTAGGCGTCCGACAAGGTCGAGGCGACGAGGTGGGTGGCGTGGGCGGAGACGTTCCCCGACTCGTGGTCCGAATGGAGGATGAAGTACATCCGCATGACCTCGTCGTACGGACGGGCGATCCCCATCATGCGGGCGAAGTTTCCCCCCCAGTCCAGGTCGGGCGAGGGCGCCGTGAAGCTGCCGCCCTTGTACTTCATCCGGTAGATGCTCGACGCCAGCGCCGGGAGGCGAGCGAGGAGCGTCATGGCGTCCTCGTACATCGGATCCCACTGGTCGTTCTTCTTGAGCGTCCCCTCGCCGTGGCGGCGCGCGAAGACCGATTCGCGCTGCATCGCCAGGATCCCGATGGAGAGCATCGTCATCGGGTGGGTGTCCGCAGGCAAGGCCCGCAACACGTCGAGCACGTAGGACGGCAACGCACCGCGGGCGCGCCACTCGCCCGCGATCTCCTCCGCCTGGTCGCCGGTGGGGATGTCGCCCGTGAGAAGGAAGTAGAAGAAGCCCTCCACGTACGGCTGCTGGCCCCCGGGCACCTTGGGCAGCGCCGCGAACGTCTCGGGGATGGTCTTCCCCCGGAACCGGATGCCTTCCTGCGGGTCGAGATAGGAGATGTCGGTCACGAGGCAGTGCACGTCGCGGGCGCCGCCGATCGCCTGTCCAATCGTGACCTTGTCGATGACGACCTCCGCGAAGTCCTTGTTCAGCTTCTGCGTGCGGGGTCGAAACGCCTCGATCTTCTGCTTGAGCGTCTGCTTCAAGGTGGACTCAGGCATGGATCACTCCGGCCGGTTGTAGAAGCGTCGCGCTGCAGCCCAAGGTGCCCCACTCATAGCTGGAAGAGTGCCACTCCGCCCAGGGGGCGCCTATCGTCCGTCGAATCTGCCACCTGGAGGAGAGAGCCCCAGCGGACCCAAAGGGAGCGCAGGGTCAGAATCGTTCCCGATAGCCTGAACATCTCCGGCGCCGCGCCGCAAGGGCGCGCCCGGCAAGAGCATTTTTGGCGAGCCCTGGCGAGCGAGCAGCTATCTGCGGCCAGCTGCGAGAGCGGCCGCGACCTCGGCCGCGACCGAACGCGCCCTGGGAACCTCGGCCGGGACCGTCGGGGAGGGGGTCGGGACGCGGGAGTCCACCGAAACCGAGGAGTCCCCGGGCCTCTCGGACCCTCTGCGGCTCTCCTTCCCGGAGCGCGCCGACGGCGAGGACCGGCAAGGCCGGCACCAAGGTTGGTTGCGGATGGATCCATCCGCCATCCTGCGCAGGCCGAACTGCGAAAGTGGCCGGATCTGCTGGCATTTCAGGCACACGAGCGTGATGAAGACCTCGGCCCCGTCCGCATCGTAAACGGAGGACCGCCTGCGCTTCTGGCGCGGTCGAGCCTCCGGTTTCGCAGCCGCCTTGCGACCCACGCGTTTCGAGAGATCTCCGTTCGCGATCGCGGGCGCCACCATGACCTTCACGGCCATCGTCGATGCCTCCTCTAGACGGAAACGCGACCCAGCCCGTCCGGCCTGCCACCTGTCAGAAGGGTCGGCATGTTGAGGCTAGGCAGGGGGTCTGACAGACGCCCGCGGCCCCGGGGGGAAAAAGAGGGGAAAAAGCTGGCCGGACGGAAGGATTCGGGCGGGCGGACCATCCCCGGGCCGAGGTCCCTGGCCCGGCCTCTTCAGGCCCGGGGCAGGGCGTACGCGAGGATCTGCAGGAGCCCGACGAAAGCCGCGATGGCTGCTGCGGTGATGGCTGTCTTGGAGGTCGACCGGAACCACGCGATGAGAGCGGGGACCGCCAGGGCGAGCCCCAAAAAGAGTCCGAGCCTCAGGTGGGCTACCTGGAGACGCAAGAGCTGCAATTGCGTGAGCACCTCGAGGCCTGCGGCCAAGACCGCGATCGCCGCGACGCCCCTGCTGGGCGCCGTGACCAGGAGCGCTAGCGCCGCTGCCAGCCCCGAGTAGGCGAGGACACTCTGGAGGTGGATCATGCGAGGGCTTGTACGCCGTCGCCGCCGGGATGGGCAAGGCGCAAGATCCTCCCGATCGCGGCCGCCGCCCTTCAGGCAACGCCGAGCAACTTCCTCAGCACGAACGGCATGATGCCACCGTGCCGGTGGTACTCCACCTCGATGGGCGTGTCGATCCGGACCGTGACGAGGACCTCGTCGGTCCGGGAGGAGCGGTGGATCAAGAGGCGGGCGGACTGTCGCGGGCGCAGACCCGCCGACACGCCGAGGAGGTCGAATGTCTCGGTTCCGTCGAGCCCGAGCGTCTGGGCCGAGGCGCCGTCCGGGAGCTGGCAGGGCAGGATCCCCATGCCCACGAGGTTGGAGCGGTGGATCCGCTCGAAGGAGCGAGCCACCACGAACCGAACCCCGAGCAGGGCCGGTCCCTTGGCGGCCCAATCCCTCGAGGAGCCGGTCCCGTACTCGAGACCCGCCACGATGCACAGCGGGACCCTATCGCGTCCGTAGGCGAGGGCCGCCTCGTGGATCGACATCCGTTCACCCCCGGGCCGGTGGAGGGTCACCCCGCCTTCCGAGCCCGGGATCATGAGGTTGCGGACCCGGACGTTGGCGAAGGTGCCACGCACCATGACGTGGTGGTTCCCGCGGCGGGCGCCGTAGCTGTTGAAGTCCAAAGGCTTCACCCCGAGCGACTGCAGGTAGGCACCCGCCGGCGAGGTCGGCCGGATCGAGCCCGCAGGGCTGATGTGGTCGGTGGTGACGGAGTCGCCGAAGATTGCGAGGGGACGGGCCCCGACGACGTCGCCCGGGGGGGTGGGCGAGAGCGGGAAGGGGTCGAAGTAGGGCGGCTCCTGAATGTAGGTGGAGGAGGGGTCCCACTCGTAAAGGATCCCGCCGCGTACCGGGAGCTCGGCCCAGGCCCGCTGCTCCGGGGTGGCCGTCGCCCCCGTCGCCGGGGACTCGACCTCCCGGTAGTTCTGCCGGTACACCGCCGGGTCGGCGGCGCCCGCCCGGAGCGCGTCGATCTCCTCGGGCGTCGGCCAGACGTCGCGCAGGTACACCGCCTCGCCGCCACGGCCGGTCCCGAGCGGCTCCCGCTCGAGGTCCGTGTCCACCCGGCCGGCGATGGCGAAGGCCACGACGAGGGGCGGGCTCATGAGGAAGTTGGCCTTCACCGACTGGTGCACCCGGGCCTCGAAGTTGCGGTTGCCGGACAGGACCGCGGCCCCCACGAGGTCGTGTCGGGTGACGAGCTCCTCGATGCGGGGGTCGAGTGGTCCGGAGTTGCCGATGCACGTGGTGCAGCCGTAACCGACGGTCTGGAAGCCGAGGGCGTCGAGGTCCGCCTGGAGCCCGGTTCGTTCCAGGTACCGGGAGACCACCCGGGAGCCCGGCGCCAGGGAGGTTTTGACCGTGGGGCGCACCCGGAGGCCGCGGGCCACCGCCTTTCGGGCGAGCAGCCCGGCCGCGAGCATGACGCTCGGGTTGGAAGTGTTGGTGCAGGAGGTGATGGCGGCGATGAGGACATCGCCGTTGCCCACCTCCACCTCCTCGTCCCGGAGCCGCGGCCCGTCGGCGGGCGGCGCCGTTTGGGGGGCGGCCGCCGAGGACGCAAGCCGGTGCCGCGCGCCAACCGCCGAGGGGTCGAGCCCATAGCCGGATGCGTCCTTGCGGGTGAGCAGCTCGCGGAAGGTCCGGCCCAAGGCCTCGAGCTCGATCCGTTCCTGGGGGCGCTTGGGGCCGGCCACCGCCGGGCCGATGGTGGAGAGGTCGAGGGAGAGGACCTCCGAGTAGTCGACCTCGCCCGGCCCCGGGATCCGGAGCAACCCCTGCGCGAGGTGGTAGGCGCGAAAGGCTTCGACCTGCTCCGGGGCGCGGCCGGTCTGCTCCAGGTACCGGACCGATTGCTCGTCGGGCGGGAAATACCCGACGGTGGCCCCGTACTCGGGGGCCATGTTGGACAGGGTGGCGCGCTCCGGGACCGGCAGGGTCTCGGCCCCCGCTCCGAAGAACTCGACGAACTTGCCCACCACCTTGGCCTTGCGGAGAAGCTCGGTCACGCGGAGCACGAGGTCGGTGGCCGTCACACCGGGCTTCAGGGCACCCGTGAGGTGCACGCCCACGACGTCGGGGGTGAGGAAGTAGACGGGCTGGCCCAGCATGGCCGCCTCGGCCTCGATCCCCCCGACCCCCCAGGCTACGAGCCCCAGCCCGTTCACCATGGGCGTGTGGGAGTCGGTGCCGACGAGTGTGTCGGGGAAGTAGACCCCGTTCTCCTCGAGGACTCCGCGGGCCAAGAACTCCAGGTTCACCTGATGGCAGATCCCCACCCCCGGCGGCACGATCCGGAGCCTGCGGAATGCCTGGGTGCCCCAGCGGAGGAACTCGTACCGGGCGCGGTTGCGCTGCATCTCCAGGCCGGCGTTGATGGCGAGCGCCCCGGCCGTGCCGAAGGCGTCCACCTGGATTGAGTGGTCGATGACGAGGTCGACCGGGACGATGGGCTCGACCGCAGCCGGGTCCCTGCCCAGCCGGGCCACCGCCGACCGCATCGCGGCCAGGTCGGCCAGGAGGGGGACGCCGGTGAAGTCCTGGAGGAGGACCCGTCCCACCAGGAAGGGGATCTCTCGGGTGCGCTCGCCCCGGGGAGACCAGCCGGCCAGGGCCCGGACGTCCTCCTCGGTGACCCGCGCTCCGTCCACGTTCCGGGCCAAGGACTCGAGGACGATCCGGAGCGATACGGGGAGCCTGGAGACGACACCGTACCCGCGGCGTTCCAGCTTTGGGAGCGAGACCAGGCGGCCGGTGCGGCCGGGCGCAATGGGGAACGAAGTGACGAGGCCGAGCGGATCGTTCATGGTTGCCTAGATACCCGGGCCCCCGCCCGAAGCAAGCGGCGCGTCGGGGCCCCTGGTACGAAAGGGAGGCCATGCCCAATTCGGCTCGCGGCGGTGCGGGGTCAGTCCGGGCGCGCGGGCCAGCCGGCCGTCGCCTGCAGTCGCGGGGAGGGTCCCCATGAGCGCCCCCTCGCAGCGCTACCGCTCCTCGCTCGCCCTGCTCACCGACTTCTATGAGCTCACCATGGCCTGCGCGGCCTTCCGGAGCGGGGCGGCGCGCAAGGAGGCCGCCTTCACGCTCTCCTTCCGCGATAACCCCTACGCCGGCGGCTTCACGGTGGCGGCCGGTCTCGAGGACGCGATCGACCTCATCGAGCACCTGAGGTTCCAGCCGGACGACCTCGAATTTCTGCGGGGGCAGCGGGGCGCGGACGGGGAACCCATCTTCGACGAGGAGTTCCTCGCGGCCCTGGCCCGGCTCGAGTTGGGGGTGGACGTCGACGGGGTTCCCGAGGGCACGGTGGTGTTCCCCCACGAGCCGCTGCTCCGGGTGGTGGGTCCGGTCATGCCGGCGATGCTGCTCGAGTCGGCGCTCCTCTCGGTGGTGAACTTCCAGACGCTGGTGGCCACCAAGGCGGCGCGGGTGTGCCTCGCGGCTCAGGGCGAGCCGGTCCTGGAATTCGGCCTCAGGCGCGCACAGGGGCTCGACGGCGCGCTCTCCGCCAGCCGGGCGGCCTACCTGGGGGGCTGCACCGCCACCTCCAACACCCTCGCCGGCAAGCTGTGGGGGATCCCGGTGAAGGGCACCCATGCCCACGCCTGGGTGATGATCCACGACGACGAGCGGGACGCGTTCATGGCCTACGCACGGGCCCTGCCCGGCAACTGCGTCTTCTTGGTGGACACCTACGGCTCGCTCGACGGTGTCCGGCACGCCATCGAGGCGGGCCGCTGGCTGCGGCAGAACGGGAAGGAGCTCGTCGGGATCCGCCTCGACTCGGGCGACCTGGCCTGGCTCTCGGTGGAGGCGCGCCGCATGCTCGACGAGGCCGGATTCGACACGACGGCCATCCTCGCCTCCAACGAGCTCGACGAGACCATCGTCCGGAGCCTCAAGGACGAGGGGGCCCGCATTGCGGTGTGGGGGGTCGGGACCCGCCTCGTCACCGGTCACGGCGACGGGGCGCTGGGCGGGGTCTACAAGCTCGGCGCGGTGCGCGAGGACCCCGGCGCTCCCTGGGTCCGGCGCGTGAAGCTCTCGGAGCAGGCCGCCAAGGTCAACATACCCGGGATCCTCCAGGTCCGCCGCGTGGAGGACGGCGCGGGGAGGGCTCAGGCGGACGTGGTCTACGACGAGCTGCTCGGCCTCCCCGCCCGGGCGGTGATGGTGGATCCGCTCGACCCGACCCGCCGCCGCGAGGTGCCGACCGGCGCGGGGGCGGATCTCCTCGTCCCGGTGTTCCGGCGCGGCCGGAGGGTCTACACCCCGCCTCCCCTCCCCGAGGTGAGGGCCCGCGCAAAGGCACAGCTCGCCAAGTTCCACGGAGGCGTGAAACGGTTCGTGAACCCCCACCGGTTCCCGGTGGGACTGGAGCGCGGGCTTCACGAGGTCCGCACCCAGCTCATCCTCGAGGCGAGGAAGGCACCAGCCTAAAGGACGGGTCCCGCGGGCGCGGGGGGAAGGGCTTCCTCGAGGAGAGCGCGAGCCTCGCCTTCGCCTCGAGCGGTGCCCGGCGCTCTAGGCGATGGCCCGCCCCGCCAGCACGCCCGCAAATGGCATCGAGCCGTCGCCGTCGAGCTCGACCCAGCTCTCGGCGCCGATCCGTCCGGCGCGCGAGGACAGGACGCGGAAGCGGCCCAGCTCAGGGGTGCTGCCCGCGTTCAAGATCCGCAGGGGCCGGTCGGAGGCCTCCCCGATCACCATCTCGGAGGGGACGTGCCGGTGCCCGTGGAGCAGAAGGTCGCACCGGCCGCGGATCTGCTCCAGCAGCTCGTTCCCGAGGAGGAGCTCTGCGCAGTTGGGCCAGCCGAGCAGGTTCGACAGCATCTCGGAGAGCTCATCGGGGGGGAGCGGATGCACGTGGTGATGGAGGGCGAGCACGGTGAGGGCCCCCTCCGGCGCGGAACCGAGCGCGGAGTCGACCGCGCTCAGATCCGCGTGGGTCATGAGACCGTGGCCTGTGATAAGGCGGCGGTTGTGCGGGCCGGTGGAATCGAACCGGACGAGGTGGAGGCCCGGGCGGCTCGCGATCGCAACCCGCTCCCCCGGCATGATCCGGTCGGCGACGCCGTCGTTGAGACGGTCGTGGTTCCCGGGGACGACCACCACCCGCCCCTGGGCGATGAGGCGCCGGAAGAACTCCTCGAAGCGGTCGAGCTCGGCGTGTCGCCCTCGATGGGTGACGTCGCCGGTGACCGCCACGATGGCGACACCCGAGTCCTCCAGGGCCGTCGCCAAAAGCCGGTTGGCTCGATCGGTCTTCGCATCCCTTCCGATATGGAGGTCCGACACATGTGCGATAAGCATCCGTTCCCCTCTGCCACCCAGTGAACCCCGCCGCACGGGCGGAATCTCACGCGATCTTCGTGACGGCACAGCGGACGTGAAGGAAACCTTGGGTGAATCCCGAGAGCGGGTGCGGCGGGTTGCCCATTCGTTACCGGTCCGCTATCGTCCGGCCACTTTCGCTCCCTAGCCTCCACCTGCCGAAGAGGCCGGGATGCCTGAGAGAACGGTTCGCCCGATCCGTTCCGAGGATTTCGGGCTTCTGATGCGGATGGAAGAGGAGGTCTTCGGGTCGAGCGGAGAGAGGGTCTTGGGTCCCTACTACGTAAGGCTGTGCTGCGAGTTCTTCTCGGACTCGTGCTCCATCGCCTTCGACGGGAGGGTGCCGGCGGGATACGTCCTCTGCTTCGTTCGCGGCAACGAAGCCTACTGCACCACCCTGGCGGTGGCGCCCGCCTACCAGGGCACGCGGGTGGCCTTTCTCCCCATCCGGGCGCTCATCTCCTCCTCATGAGCCGCTGCGAGTCCTGCTGGTTCACCGTGAAGGAGGACAACCTCCAGGCCCGCTCGTTGCACGAGGCCCTGGGAGCAACGGAGATGGGGATCCGCGAGGCGTTCTACGGTCCGGTCGACCGCCGGCTCGTCTCGCGCATCGACCGCCAGGGCTTCGAGCGGCTCCGGGCCCGCTTCGAGCGCATGGGGCTCGTGGGGCCCGGCGGTTCGGAGCTCGAGCGCGCCGTGGCGAACGGGCCGCGCCGGATGGCGTTGGGGGCGGCTTGAGCGAGCGCGCCGGCGCACTCCGGGCATCCGGGCGCCTCTTCCGGATCGCCGGGCTCGCCGCGGTCACCCTGGCACGAACGGGCGCCCGATCCCTGAGGCCCGGGGCGCCGGACCGCCGCCGGGCCGCGGCCGCCCTCATCGCCCGCGCCTCCCGGACGGCCCTGTCCATCCACCACCTCGAGGTCGAATCCGCGGGGCCGCGGCCCGTGGGGCCGGCCCTGCTCGTCTCGAACCACCTCTCCTACCTCGACCCCCTGGTCGTGGCCACCTGCGTGGACTGCCTGCCCATCTCCAAGTCCGACCTCGCCTCCTGGCCGATCTTCGGCACGGTCGCACGCCGCACCGGGGTTCTGTTCGTGGAGCGGTCGAGCCCGAGCTCGCGCATCGCCGTCATGCGCGAGTCGGAGCGGGCGCTTCGGGACGGGGCCCTGCTCCTCAACTTCCCCGAGGGGACGACCACGGACGGCTCGACCGTGCTCCGCTTTCGCAAGGGGCTCTTCGGCGTGGCCCGCGAGCTCAAGGTCCCGGTCGTCCCCCTGGCGCTCTCCTACGAGCCCCGCGAGCTGGCCTGGATCGGGGACGACACCTTTCTGCCCCACTACCTTCGCTTCTCGGCGATCGAGAGCTCGCGCGCCCGGATCGCGTTCGGCGAGCCCATCGATTCCCGGGCGCACGCGACGCCCGAGGACCTTGCCACCGCCGCGCACGCCCGGACGCTCGCCCTGCTCGAGGAACGGCCCGCATGGCTCAGGAAGGCCCGCTGACCTACATCGCCCACGGGCAGATCCCATTCTTTCGCCTCCCGCTCGCCACGCAGGAACTCCCGGCAGGGACGGGGGCGGTCTTGCTCGGGGTCCCGACCGACCTGGGAGCCACCTACCTGCTCGGAGCGCGGCTCGCCGCCCTGGCACGTCCGTGTTCGCGCTCCTTCGGGCCCTCGCCGGTGCAGAACTCGTCGGCATGGACGTGGTCGAGGTGGCGCCTCCGCTCGACGTGGGCGACGCCACCTCGGTGGTCGCCGCACATCTCCTGTTCGAGGGGCTCGCGCTGCTCGCCCTCGGGGGGCAGTGAACCGAGCGGGGTTTGGCCCCGCCTCGTTCCCGTGCAAAGGTCCACCGGACCGGGAGACCGCCCTCGCGAGCAGAGGGACCTCGTGACACGACGGCTCCGTTGAGCCGCGGTATCCTCGCGCGATGACCGGGCAAAGCCCATGGAGCGTGGTCCAGGCTTCCGACTACGAACGGTACATGGGTCCCGAGGGGGTGGACCAGCTCGGTCCCCTCTCCACGCTCTTCCAGGAAGCCGTTCTCGCCGCACAGCCCGATCGACTCCTGCTCGTGGGCTGCGCCACCGGGAACGGTCTGGAGCACGTCGACCCCTCGGTGACGCGCCGGATCGTGGGCGTGGATCTCAACCTCCAGTACCTGGGCATCGTGCGGCAGCGGTTCTTTCACCTGGGGCCGCGCCTCGAGCTCTACCACGCCGACATCGCCACCTTCCGGGCGGCGCCCGGCTCGTTCGACCTCATCCACGCGGCCCTGGTGTTCGAGCACCTCTACCCGGAGGTGCTGGTGCGCCGCGTCTCGGAGTGGCTCGCGGAGCGCGGCATCTGCTCGGTGGTGCTGGAGGCGCCGGGAGGCGACCGGCCCGAGCCGCCCTCCAAGGCGCTTCAGCTCGTGGCGAGCGCGATGCAACTCGTCGCCCCCGAGGAGCTCACGCGCCTCTTCGAGCACTACGGCCTCGGCCTGCGGCGCCAGAAGGAGGTCCTCCTCCGGCGGGGCGATCGGTTCTGGCACGGGGTCTTCGCCCGGCACCTCTAGGTCCCGCTCCTCCGGGCCTGCTCTCCGCCCCGCTCTGATCCCGATCAAGCAAGGCGCCGCCCCAGGAGAGCGACCTCCGCCGACCCGGGACGGCGGCGCACGCGGGGAAGCCCGGGGAATGCGGCGGCTTAGGCGCCGCCCGTGCATGACCGCTTGCCAATCCGCGGCGGGCGGAAGTACGGTTCGGCCCCGAGCAGAACAGTACAGAACAGTTTCGAGCGGGGTCGAGCGATGACGACGTCCAGGGAACGTCTGGAGCGCGTGCTGGAGCACAGGTCCGCCCACGGGATCCCGGTGGACCTGGGGGCGACCGCGGTCACGGGCGTGCACGTGCGAATGGTGGAACTGCTCCGCGACGCCCTCGGCCTTCCCCGGCAGCCGGTCAAGGTCGTCGAGCCGTACCAGATGCTGGGGGAGGTCGACGAGGCGCTCTGCGACGCCCTGGGCGTGGACGTGGTGGGCATCCCGGCGCGCAAGACCCTCTTCGGCTTCGAGAACGAGGGGTGGCGGGAATTCCGCACGTTCTGGGGCCAGGTGGTGCTCGTTCCCCGGGGCTTCGAGACCCGCCTCGACGAGGGCGGCGACCTCCTCATCTACCCCGAAGGCGATCGCTCGGCGCGCCCCAGCGGTCGCATGCCGAAGAGCGGCTTCTTCTTCGACACCATCGTCCGGCAGGACCCCCTGGACGAGGGCCGGCTCGAGCCAGAGGACAACTTGGAGGAGTTCACACCGCTCTCGGAGGAGGACCTGGCCTACTGGCGTCGACAGATCGCCCACTACCGGGCAAAGCCCCGGCGCGGGCTGGTGGTGTCGATCGGCGGCACGGGGCTGGGCGACATCGCCCTCGTCCCCGGGCCGTGGATGAAGAACCCGCGCGGCGTGCGGGACATCGCCGAGTGGTACGTGACCACCCTCACCCGTCCCGACTACGTGCACGCGATCTTCGAGCGGCAGACGGCGGTGGCCCTCGCCAACCTGGAGGTCGCCCACCGGATCATCGGCGACGCGGCGCAGGTCGTGTTCCTCTGCGGAACCGACTTCGGCACCCAGGACTCCCAGTTCTGCTCGCCCGAGACCTTCGGGGAGCTCTACCGGCCCTACTACCGCCGCATGAACGACTGGATCCACCGCCATACCTCCTGGAAGTCGTTCAAGCACTCCTGCGGGGCGGTCGAGCCCCTCATCGAGTCCTTCCTCGACGCGGGGTTCGACATCCTGAACCCGGTGCAGGTGAACGCGGTCGGGATGGACCCGCGGCTCCTCAAGGAACGATACGGGGACCGGCTGGTGTTCTGGGGCGGCGGGGTCGACACGCAGAAGGTGCTCCCCTTCGCCCGCCCGGAGGAGGTCGAGACCCACGTCCTGCGGCAGTGCGAGATCCTGGGGAAGGACGGCGGGTTCGTCTTCAATGCGGTCCACAACATCCAGGCGAACGTGCCGGTGGAGAACGTGCTGGCGATGATCCGCGCCGTGAAGCGCGCCAACGGAGAGAGATGAGGGCGAACCCAATGAACGACCTGCTCGAACGACTCTCGCAGTGCGTGGAGAACGGGAAGATCAACCAGGCAGCCCCCTACCCGCCCAAGCTCAGAGGGCAGCCCGGGGCGGACGAGCTCTGCCGCGAGGCCATCGCCGCGGGCATACCCCCCGACC
>Ga0335071_10000786_pt1 | contig 34186 bp, 26 predicted proteins | sample Lox_Sample_15_FD_206724 | JGI IMG/M metagenome (GOLD analysis project Ga0335071, IMG submission 206724) | Soil microbial communities from Loxahatchee National Wildlife Refuge, Florida, United States - Lox_Sample_1.5 | ecosystem: Environmental > Terrestrial > Soil > Wetlands | place: USA...
CCACAGATAAGTTCCGGGAGATCCGCTTGGCAGAATAAACCAGACACCATTGCTGGGGCTCCAGATGGCAAAGTCCGCTTTGCCATCGCCATCATAGTCACCGGGAACCGGAATATCCTGAAGTTGACCCCATTGCTGCGCCAGATAAGCTCCGGGAGATCCGCTTGGCAGAATAAACCAGAGGCCATTGCTGGGCCGCCAGACCGTGATGTCCGATTTTCCGTCGTTGTCAACATCCCAGCCGGCGGATGACATTAATTTGAAAACTCCGGTGCCGTAAGTGCCTGCATAAATCACGCCTGGCGCTGTCGGGTGCACCGCCAGGGCAAAGATGCTCAAGTTCGTAAGCCCGTTGTTCAGGGCGTACCAGTTGTTTCCTCCATCCACGCTTCTGTAAACTCCATAGGTGTCACTGGCTGCGTACAGAGTTGTCGGATTCACTGAATCGATCGCCAAGACTGTGATCAGAGGGAACAGAGGCAAACCACTTCCTAAAGGATTCCACGTGTTGCCTCCATCGGTGCTCTTATAAACACTGTCATAGGCCGCCGAGGCATAAACATTTACCGGATTCTTCGGGTCGATCGCAAACGCAGTGATCGCTGCAGCGGAGAGCAGAGTGTTGTTTACCTGATTCCAGTTGCCGCCCCCATCTGTGCTTAGAAAAATTCCGCTGCCGTTCGTTCCGGCATATACGATCGACGGATTTTGGGGATTGATCGCAAAGGCGCTGATATCCGCACTGGTGAGATTGCTGTTAGCGGCATTCCATGTCGCGCCGCTGTCAGTGCTTTTAAAAACTCCAGTTCCGGAGAGCCCGGCGTATATTTTTGCAGGGCTTTGCGGGTCAATTGTCAAAGTGTTGACAATTGCATTTCCTAACCCGCTGGTTGCGGTGACCCAGCTGGCCCCGGCATCGGTGCTCTTGTAGACTCCGTTGCCTGCCGTCCCTGCATAGAGGTTGGCCGAAGTTAGCGGATCGACTGCAAGAGCCTGAACATAAATGCTCCCGCTTGTGCCCAGACCGTTGTTCGCATGATCCCAGGTACGGCCGCTATCGGTGCTCTTATACACTCCGGTATAATCGGCAGCGGCATAGACGGTCGCCAGATTTTGAGGATCGAGCGCTACTGAGATGATATAGGTGTTCGCAAGCCCGTTGTTGGCTTCGCTCCAGTTATCGCCGGAATCTGTGCTTTTAAAGACTCCATTGAGATACGTTCCAATATAGAGGTTGGAAGTAGTTTGCGGATCTACTGCCACTGAATCAATCTCTTGCGTGCTTATAACTCCGGTTCCCGCCTCCCACGTTATGCCGCCATCTGTGCTCCTATACCCATTCTGGGGTGTTCCGGCATAGACGGTGGCCGTATTCACCGGATCGATTGCAAGACACAGGACAAACACTCCCGCTCCGTTGGCTAGTGGGTTCCAGTTTGCGCCGCCGTTGGTGCTTTTGAAGGGTCCGGACGGAGTTCCCGCGTAGAGTGTTGCCGGAGTCTTCGGATCGATCACCAGGGCGGTAATGTCTGTATCGGTAGGCTGGCCGGTTGCTGCGGTCCAGTTGTCGCCGCTATCAGTACTTATAAAAACTCCGCTATCACTGGTTGCTGCAAAAAGGTTTGTGGAATCCAGGGGATTCACTGCCAAAGACTGTATTAAACTGCTGCCGAGTCCGGCATTGATGGCACTCCATGTAGCGGCGCCGTCGGTGCTTCTGAAAACACCGGAGCCGCTTGTCCCTGCATATAAGATTTGCGGATTTTGAGGGTTTATCGCCAGGGCAAAAACGGGGGAAGGGTCGAGTCCGTTATTTGCCGCGTTCCAACTGGAGCCGGCATCGGTGCTCTTGGAAATTCCCCCGTCGTTTGCTGCGGAATACAGTGTCGTCGGGCTTTGAGGATTTATTACAATCGCCGTGATATACCCAAATCCGGCTCCGCTCGCGATGTTCTTCCAGCTTGTCCCGGCGTCCGTGCTTTTAAATAATCCGCTGTCGGCATTTCCGGGGATTATTCCGCTGCCTTCCGTTCCGGCATAAAGTATTGCCGGGTGCTGCGGGTCAACGGCGAGTGAAGACACAGAGCCTCCCCCCGGTCCTCTGCTGCTGGACCAGAACTTTCCTGCGCCATAGAGGTGCGGAATCGTCGACGCCAGCGCCAGGACAGCCAATCCAATAAATTGGAACACAACCTTGATCAGATGACTGACACGATCGAGTGTTTGCATGTTTTTCTCCTTTGCAACTTTTTACCTGAACTTGCTTGAGCCGATCTGGGAAAAGCTCGAAATATCACAGATCCTCTTGGTATGAGCACGTCTTGCGGGAACGTAGACAGATATTGAGTTGCCGTACCCGTCAGGCAGATTTTTTTGAAAAATCTGCGAAGGAAACTCTTGGGGGGGGGACTGCTGAATTGGTCATGCAGGATAGAAACCTTACATGACCCGCCTCCTTTGTGGGCAATTCTACTACTAAATTTGTTTTGGAGTACAGAAATTTATATGTCCTGCCAACTTTTTTTTGCGGAAACCGATCCCGACCGGTTCCGCAGATCCCGGGCAAATCTCTCGAGCGACCGAAATAGCTTGCGGACAGGCGCCTAAAGACATCTCTAAATCTTTCCCAAGGCTTTGAGAACCTTCTGCGGCGTGATCGGGAAGTCGTAAATCCATTTTCCTATAGCGTTGTGGACCGCCGGCGATGTGATCGCCGAGATGCTCGCGCCGACGTTTTCCCCGATGCCGCACGCTCCGTACGACGAATAGCCGAGATGGCTTTCGTTTAGAATGCATTGGATGGGTGGGTAATCGTTCATTGTGCCGAGGAAGTAGCCGGCGTGATCGTAATTCAACCCCACGCCGGTTCTCGGGCAGAATATCTTTTCCTCGGTGGCGCTCCGGCCCAGGCCCATGACGGCTCCGCCATACTGTTGGCCCTCGGCGCCCTGCGGGTTGAATACATGTCCAACGTCGTTGACGCACACCATGTTCAACACATCCATCATGCCGGTTTCGGTGTCCACTGCAATTTCTATGAAATGCGCCTGTCTTGACATAAAGCAGAGCCGGAAATCCGGCTTGCCCTCGGATTTAAGCTCCGCGAGATTGCCGGCCACAGGGTGTGAAATTGCCGGGTCCGCATTCCAGAAGGCTCTGCCGATTTCATCCACGGACCTGCGATTTTGCGGCACGGCCTTTTCAAAAACCATGCTGTCCTTGATCTCCAGGTCATCCGGCCTTCTTCCCGGGAAAAAGGGCTCCGCAGGTCCCCGGCCGTTTCTCGGAGTCACGGCATAGCGCAGGATCTTCTGTTTCAGCTCCCTCGCGGCGAGCACGAGCTGGGGTGTCGTGCCGGTAGTGCCGAAAGAGCCTCCGGGACCTGGAATGAGGAATGCGTTGTTATCCGATCGTTGCATTTGAACGACGGTATCCTCATACCTCAGCCCCATCTCGGAAGCGACGCACTGGCGGAATCCGGATTCGGTGGTGATGCCCATATCGCAACGGGTCCCTATGATGCTGACCTTTCCGTCTCGAAGGATCAGACAAGCCAGCGGCGGGGCGGGTCCGGAGCCAACGCCAACCTGCCATTCGTGGATCGACATGAAGCCCAGGCCGTGCATCTTTCCATCGGGCAGTTTTCTTGCACCCGGCGGATGCCACTTCTGGTTCCACCCGATTGCCTGCTTACCGCGGTCGATGACTTCTTTCAGACTTTGCCTCTGAGGGAAACCATTTTCCTTCTGATACTCGATGACCCATTCCCACGGATGGCCGTGGCAACCGTCATTTTTCATCGCGACGTCTGTCGGATCGAGCCCGAACTCGGCGGCGACGCGCGAAAACATTATGTTGTGAGGGATGCACGCAGCGGCGCCATGCCGGAAGCACTGATGATGGCCCTGATTGGTGAAGGCCCACTCTTGGCTGCCCCGCACATTTCGTATGCGGGTGCTCTCAGGCGTCTTGTCGATGGCGGGATTCCTCATTCCCACTGTGTGCCAGTGGTAGGCCGTGACGGTGCCGTCTTGTTTGGCGCCTACCTTGCAGGTGTATGTGCCGGCCTCGTCGCCATTGCAGTAAAACTGGCTTTCGTCATACAGCAGCTTGACGGGTTTTCCGGATGCTCTCTTCGCAAGGATCGTGGCCAGCCGGATGAAAGCGGCGGAATAGGCGAGCCAGGTAACGCCTCCGAACCAGGAACCCTGATAGGGAAACGTCAACGATATTTTGGACCAGGGCGCGAAAGGCGGCTGCGGCTTATCTCTCCTCGTAGGCACGGAGCCCATGTTGTGCGGCATTGTAACGGGATTGTCCATGTTGTCCCCGTCGAATTGCACCGAGGGAACCGTTTCGGAACTGAGATACGTTTGCTGGTTGTACTGGTGGTGCACCCATAGGTCCAGGAATTCGCCTCGCCATTGTGCGACACACGCCATGGCCTCGACGCCGGCCGGCGAGTTGGTTGCCCGGTTGATTTTATATTCGAGTATTTTGTCCGCTTCGGCGAAACCCTTTTCGACGTCCCCGAAGTCTACTTGTTCGACCAGGATCGTGTTGGGCTCCCGGGCGGTGGCCTTCAATCGCTCCACTTCGGTCCAAACCTTGGGCGCGCCCGGCTTCAAGGCTTCTTCCATGTCCAGGACAAACGGCCGTTCTTCCCAGGTGATTTTCACAAGCCGCAGTGCCTGATCACAGAGCTCTTCACTATCCGCAACGACCGCGACGCCCATGGGATGCTGGTAGAAATCGCTGATGCCGGGCAGCGTGAGAATGTTGTAGTGGGCGTCCGTGCCCGTGAGGTTTTGATTCAGCGCATCCGGATCGTCGTACTTGAGGATGTCGCGCACGCCCAGCAGAGCTTCCGCCTGACTTGTGTCGATGCTCGCGATTCTGGCATGCGCATACGGGGATGTGAGAATCTTCGCGTAAAGCATCCCGGGTAAATGGATGTCTCTGGTATAAACCGCGTGCCCGCTCGCCCTCTCGTACCCGTCCTGGCGAGTCATATTGCGTTTGATGGCCGAACTGCTTTCAGGTATTTCCCAAGTCCATGGTCGATATGGTTCCGGCAATCTGAGTCCTCCTCATAATTTCGGTGGCAGGCTACTCAACCTCGAAATCAGGCAAGAGCGGAACCCGGCTTCGCCCGGCGGCAATTTCGAGGTTGAGCAGCCTGCCACCGAAATTCCTTAAGGCATTTTGGGGCTATCCTAGCAAAAACTATATCTGGAGGCCAGCCTCGCGAATCGGGCATCGCCTATTCGTCCCCGCATTGACGCTGTGATAAACTGACGACCTTTGTCGGTTACTAGATTCATGAAGATACTCATTCTTGGCATCAGCACGCGTGCAATGGCTGAATCCGCTGTGGGTAGCGGATATGCAATAGTCGCGTTGGACGCTTTTGGCGACAAGGATTTGAAGCGACTTACCGAAGCATATTCTTTGCGCCGTGATTTCGATGCCCGGTACAGTCCGCATGCACTTTACATTGCCAGCCGATCGCTTACCTATGACGCAGTTGCCTACACGTCCAATTTGGAAAACCATCCCGGGATTCTAGAACGTATCGGCGGCGGCCGGAGAATCATTGGAAACTCACCGCAGATCCTCGGGTCGGTACGCGATTGGGCCGGTTTGTTCACCGGCCTCAAGCGCTCTGGCTTTCTTGTCCCGGAAACGATTTTCGCAGGCGAAAAACGCGAAGCCGATTCACACCGTCGCTGGCTGGTTAAACCGGTTGCAAGCGGTGGAGGTCATGGGATTGATTTCCAAAAGTCCTCGAAATTTCCCGGCAGCAGATTTGTGCGGCAGGAATTCATTCCGGGGACACCTTGTTCTGCATCATTCGTGGCGAATGGACGGGATTGCGTCGTCCTCGGGATTACCAGGCAGTTGACGGGCATGCATTCGTTCGGTGCAAGCGGATTTCGCTATTGCGGCAACATTCTACCCTTGCCTGAAGCAACCAAAGCCGTGCGAGGCTTGCATCTAGTGGGCGAAGTACGAAGGCTGGTTGAGTTCTTGACATGCGAGTATCGGCTGAACGGAGTGAACGGGGTCGATTTCGTCCTTAACGGAGAACACATCGTTCTGACGGAAGTCAATCCGCGCTATTCGGCTTCCATGGAATTGATCGAGCAAGCCTATGATCTGCCCATTTTCCATCTGCACGCGGAGGCCGCGCTGGAAGGACGGCTGCCGGATTTCCGATTGGAGGCAGTGCTCGGGAATGAGAATTTCTTCGGCAAGGCAGTCCTTTTTGCGGAAAGAAATGCTGTTGCGCCGGACACCAAAGGATGGTTGGATAGTGGGGCAAGGGATATTCCTGAAAGAGGGGAAATACTTCAGAAGGGAAATCCGATCTGCACGGTTCTGGCAAAGGGGAGGGCTTTCGAGGAAACCCTGACAGAACTGATTCGGAAATCTGCGCTGCTCAAAGAAGAAATCTATGTGTAGCCAGCCATTCTCTTGCGCGGACTGAGGAGCCGAAGGCATGCTGAAGATCATCAACGGCGAAGTCTATGATCCTGTGCACGGGATCAACGGGGAGGTGCGCGATATTTGTGTCGAGAATGGAAGGATTGCAGCTTCGGTCAGCGGCGGCACAACGATCGATGCATCCGGAATGGTCGTAATGCCGGGCGGCGTGGACATGCACGCTCACATTGCCGGGCCCAAAGTGAATTCGGCCCGCAAGTTGCGTCCCGAGGATCATCGGCTCGATCCCGTGCCGCGAACTTCAGTCACGCGATCCGGCGCAGGTAAAACCATTCCCTCGACCTTTACTACAGGCTATCGCTACGCGGCCATGGGATATACAACTGCCTTCGATGCGGCAGTCCCCCCGATTGCCGCGCGCCATGCGCATGAAGAATTCATCGATACTCCGGTGATTGATAAAGGCTTTTTCGTGCTCATGGGAAATAACGAGTTCATCATGCAGCAAATTGCCGCCGGTGAGCGCGAGAGAATGCGGCACTATGTTGCCTGGCTTCTGCGGGCGACCAAAGGGTACGGTGTAAAGCTGGTGAATCCCGGCGGAGTCGAGCTCTGGAAATTCGGGGGCAATGCACACGGCCTGGACGACCATGTAGATGGGTTCAATGTCACTCCGCGCCAAATTATCCGCGAATTGGCGGAGGCGGCGATGGAACTGCGCCTGCCTCATGCCATGCACATCCACTGCAATAACCTGGGCGTCGCCGGCAACTGGGAAACCACCCTTGAAACCATGAAAGCGCTGGACGGGCGAAACGGCCATTTTGCGCACATCCAATTTCATAGCTATGGCGGCCGGCCGGGCGGCCTGTTCACCTCCCGCGTTCCTGAATTGGCAGAATATGTAAATACGCATCCAAACCTTACGGTAGACGTCGGCCAGGTTCTGTTCGGAGACACGACGTCGATGACCGGCGACGGGCCGCTGGCGTATATGCTGCATCAGATCAGCGGGCGCAAATGGATCAACATGGATGTGGAAAATGAAGAAGGATGCGGCATTGTGCCGGTCGAATATAAAGACAAAAATTATGTGCATGCGACGCAATGGGCCATCGGCCTGGAGTGGTTCCTTCTCATCCGCGACCCATGGCGGATCGCACTTTCCACCGATCACCCGAACGGAGCTTCGTTCGTTGCCTACCCGCAGATCATCGCTCTGCTGATGGACCGGGAATTCCGGCGCGAGGCGCTGAAAAAAGTAAATCCGAAAGCTATCGCCAAAACTTGTCTTCCCGATCACGACCGCGAATATTCGCTATTCGAAATTGCCATCATAACGCGCGCCGCTCCCGCCCGTATCCTCGGCCTGAAGAATAAAGGCCACCTGGGAGTCGGCGCCGATGCCGACGTAACCATTTACGAAAAAAGCAAAGACAAAGAAAAAATGTTCTCATCTCCGAGATATGTGATCAAGGGAGGACAAGTTCTGGTGGAGGAAGGCCAGATCCGGCGGGAGACGTACGGTCGGACTCTGTACGTTTCGCCGCGATATGATCCGGCGGTGGAAAAAGATATCCGCGAATTTTTCGACAAGTATTACACGATCGAATTCGAAAACTATCCGGTGCAACTCGAGCACTATCTGCCGTATCCCCAGGAGATAGCCACAAACGAATCTGCAACTGCGACAAGTTCAACGGGAGACGGGAAACCGGAAACGGGGAACCTATGACACAGTGCATCAACGGTGTGGAAATTGAAGATACATTTGCCGAAGCCTTTGGGATGTGGGGGGCGCGCGTCATTATTACCGCAGTGAATCAAAGGTGGGCTCGGGAAGCGGCTGCTCAACTGACGGGGTTCGCCACCTCCGTGATCGCCTGCGGCTGCGAGGCCGGGATCGAGGCAGACGTGGCGCAGACGCCGGACGGGCGACCGGGAGTCAGCATTCTGATTTTTGCGATGGGCAAGGAGTCGCTCGTTCGCCAGTTGACCAACCGCATCGGGCAGTGTGTGCTTACATGCCCCACTACGGCGTGTTTCAACGGCCTGACGGGCGAAGAGGAAGTATCGATTGGCGGGCAACTGCGCTTTTTTGGCGATGGCTTCCAAAGCAGCAAATTAATCGGCGGCCGTCGCTACTGGCGTATACCGGTGATGGAAGGGGAGTTCCTGGTCGAAGACAGATTCGGCTTGCAGCGTGCCGTCGGCGGAGGGAATTTCCTGATCCTGGGCAGCGACCAGAAAGTCGCGCTGCAGGCAGCCGAACTGGCGGTGGAAGCGATGCAGCGCGTGCCGGGAGTCGTCATGCCTTTTCCCGGAGGGATTGTGCGCAGCGGGAGCAAGGTGGGATCCAGATACAAGTTTCTGAAAGCGTCCACAAACGATGCGTATTGCCCCAGCTTGCGGGGGATGGCAACGTCCGCGTTACCGGACGGCGTGCATTCCGTGTTCGAAATCGTGATCGACGGACTGGATGTGCCGTCCATTGAAACGGCAACCCGAGCCGGGATCCTGGCCGCGTGCATCCCGGGCATCCGTCGCATTTCCGCGGGCAACTACGGCGGCAACCTCGGCAAGTTCAAATTCCATCTGCGCAAGATATTGGACGAAGCCGCTACGGCATAGAAGCGGAGACACCCCGAATGAGGAATCCTGAACTATGATCAGCGTGAATGAACGTGCCGCGACGATTGTTCAGGAGATGATCTCCGAGCAGGAAGCACTCGGCTTCCGTGCGACCAAACTGAAAAACGGCGCCACCGTGCTGGATGCGGGAATTCATGTGACCGGCAGTTTCGAAGGAGGCCGGCTGTTTGCGTGCGCCTGCCTCGGAGGGCTCGGGCAGGTCGGCTTCACGCTCAGAGATTTTCGTGGCCCGGAATCGAATTCTGAATCCGACTTGTGGTTCCCGGCGGTTGAGGTGAGTGTTGAAAGCCCGCATATTGCCTGCATGGCTTCGCAGTATGCCGGCTGGGCCGTCCAGCTCGACCGCTATTTCGCCATCGGATCCGGGCCTGCGCGAGCTTTGTGGGCCGGCGAGGAAATTTTTGCCAAGCTGGACTATAAGGATCAGGCGGACACAGCCGTGCTGATGCTGGAAGGACGCACGTTGCCTGACGAGGAGGTGGCGGATTTTGTGGCGCAAATGTGCGGAGTAAATCCGGAACGGCTTTTCCTGGTCATTGCGCCTACGGCGTCCGTGGTCGGATCCATCCAGGTTGCCGCGCGGTCCGCAGAGACCGGAATGCACAAACTCGCGGAACTCGGGTTTGACGTGCGCTGTATTCAATCGGCTTCGGGCATTTGCCCGCTCGCGCCCGTGGCGGCCGACGACCTGCGAGCCATCGGACGCACGAACGACGCGATTCTATACGGTGCGCAGGTTTCTTTCGCCGTACGGGCCGAAGACCGCGTGCTGTCGGAATTGATCGACCGGGTCCCTTCGGAAAGCTCTCGGGATTACGGCACGCCATTTTATGAGTTATTCCAACGCTACAACGGCGACTTTTATAAGATCGATCGTATGCTGTTCAGCCCGGCCCGGATCGAAATCAACAACCTGGATTCCGGGCACACCTTCCGTGCCGGCCGTTTGAATCCATCGCTGTTGCGTTCTTCATTGATGGAATCCTGAGCCATGCCATCCAAAATAGGAATTGTGTCTTCCCAGAGAGGTTTTCACGTACAGGCTCTCGAAGAATCCATCCGCAGGAACAACTGCGAACCGGTGTACTTTCCGATCACGAAGTTGACGGCAAAGGTAGGTGGACGGCCTGCGATGCAGGGAGCCGGCGAAAGCCTCGAGGCTTGCCGGGCGCTGATTGTGCGCACAATTCCTACCGGATCGCTCGAGCAGATCGTTTTTCGTATGAACGCGCTGCACAGGCTGGAAAATCTGGGCGTGAAGGTTGTCAACTCGGCTTCAGCCATAGAACGGACTGTGGATAAATACTATACGTCCTTTCTGCTGGAAGATGCCGGGATCCCGACTCCGCGCACTGTGGTGACCGAAGATTTTCAAGCGGCGCTTGCAGCCTGCATTGAACTGAAGGACGTAATCCTCAAGCCACTCTTCGGGTCCGAGGGGAAGGGCATGGCCCGGATCAGCGATGAAGAAACAGCCTATCGAGTCCTGCGTGCCTGGGAACTGAACCGATATATCTACTATATCCAGGAATACGTGCCTCATTTTGAAAGAGATATCCGCGCTTTTGTAGTCGGAGACCGTGTGGTGGCGGCTATGCTCCGAACCGGGAAAGGATGGAAAACAAATTACTCCAAAGGTGCCGGGGTCGAACCGATTGCGCTGAGTGCCGAGATGGAAGAACTGGCACTGCGTTCGACGCGGTTGCTGCAATTGGATTATGCGGGCGTGGACCTTATGCCCTCTGAGGAAGGCAAAACCTACGTGATTGAAATCAACAGCATACCGGGCTGGCGCGGCCTCCAAAAAACCACCGAGCAATCGATCGCAGACCGGATAATAGATCGGGTATTGAAGTGAAGAAAATGGAAGATAGAAGTCAAGAGTCAGAAGGTTGTGCGTTCGAAGACCTGCAGGTTGAACGGGAATTTTGGGCGATTGTTTTTTGCGGCTTCGTCCCAGAATGATCGAGACCGACCGTCCGGTGATATATCCACAAAACCTACCATGCGGTAATGATTGCCGAAATATTCGTCTGCCCAGCGGAATATCATCGGGTCGGAATCCGTTCGCCGGACCCACGAATTGAGAACGTTGATACGAATCGCGTATTTGGGACGCGCGCTTTCTACTTCGCGAATCACCTCCGATTGCATTTTTCCGGAAAAAGCCTGCGGTTCCATGAGTGCGTACATATAGATGTATCCGGTCGCTGATTTTCTGTCGGCGTAAAAGCAGATTTGCGGTTCGGATCCGAATATGACGATTCTGTCGCCGGAGGTCGTGTGGTTTTTGATATATTCCGCGATTTCCGCCGAGTTCGGGAAAGGGCTGATCCCATACATCATCTGGCTTGCCCGTATCGGTGCAGCCTGGAAAAAAAACTCACGATACCGGATGACGGGATATATCAGAGCTGCGGCAATCATAAAAACCGGGATCGCCTTAGCGATGCGCACCGCGCGCCTGTCGGGTATCAGGCCGATCAGGGCGTTCGTCGCGATCCCGGCCAGAAGCGCGATGACCGGCAGCATGGTCACGAAATAGTGATTCCGAAAGTAGAAGCCCGGACAGACCGATAGGAACGAAAAAAGCATCATTCCGAAGATAAAGGCCCGCCTGGATCGGGCTGCCTTGTCCCACAGGACGGACGTGAGCCCGATTCCCGCCATCACCCAAACCCAAAGCCAATACTTGATCACGTGGGGAGCGCTTTCGGCGAAGATGACGAGGGCATTTGACAGGGAATTCTCCGTGACGTATTGATACCCGTAGGTGAAAGTCCAGAACCAGAAATTTTTAAAAACTCCGGCCGCATAAAGCAGGATACATGTGATTCCGAAGGGGACGGCGGCCGCGATCAATAGCGAAGCACTCCCGGCAATAAGCTTCTTGATATCGAAAGGAACTTTCTTGATTGTCATCCAGACAAAATAGCTCAGGGCAAAAGCGATAAAGAAAATAGCGTGCTGCTTGAGCAGAAATGCCGTGCCAAACAGGAGTCCGCTCCAAAACAGAGGCCGGCGGCTTCCAGAATCAACACCCCGCAACAAGAGCAGCGTTCCGCCGAGAATGAGCGGCACCATAAATTGCGTCGCGTGCGCCACAGTTCCCAGGACCGAGGGACTCAACGAGAGCAGGGCGTAGCATGCGGCGGCGACAACGGCGGTAGTGTTGTTGAATAGCCGCCGGGCGAGGAAAAACAGGAGCACAATGGCTGTTGCATTCCCAAGCATCAGACCGATATGAATGCCTGCGATCGTCTGTCCGAAAAACGCCATTACGAGGGCATACGCGGCGTACATTCCGGGAAGCTTCATATTGTATGCCATCAAGTAGGGCGGTATTCCCTGGATCATCAGTTGCCCCATGTACGCGAATTCGCCTTCGTCTCGCTCGAGAGGAACGTACAGCAGGCGTGCGCGGACGGCAGCGGCGAAGAGAACGATAAGCGCAAGCGCAACCCATGGCCAGTAATTCAGGACATTTTTCGACCAGTTGCGAATTTCTTTCAACTTGGAAAAGATTTTCACGGTTCTTTCTTTTTCAAGGATATCGAGCTGAGCGGGAAACCATCGATCAATCCCGCCCCTTTCTAATTTTCACATTTTGCGATGACGGCAGCGGAGCTTATAAATCGCCTGCATCCGAATTTCGCGGGGAAATTCTACAGCGGAAGCGAACATATATCAAACAAGCACAATGACCGATCTTGAGCCAGGTCTTTTTTACATCGCGAATTTCCTGATGACAGATCCGATGCAAGTTGAAGATGGCCGAAGGTCTGTGATACAAAGCAGGTAATGGAACACAAACTGTCTTGCCTGATCCAGCTGGCATGCGTTCTGGAAGCCTGCGCTCCCAAACCGGGAAACGTAAACCGGTACCATGACTTTTACGATACAACTCTGGAGGACCACCTGCTCAGCGCCGCCAGCCTTGCGGCCGCGTTTGAAAATGTCGCACGGAAGGGAGTCGGACAGATCGTACTGGATGCGGCCGTGAAGACGCGGCACTGGGTGCGATCCAATACGAACCTGGGCATGATTTTGCTCTTCGCCCCTTTGGCGAAAGCCAGTCTGAGCGCCACGCGAGCGGGAGGAGACATCCGGCGCAGCCTGATGTCGATTTTGAATTCGCTATCCGTTGAGGATGCGCGTCTTGCGTACGCGGCCATCCGGCTCATGCAGCCCGGAGGCATCGGGGAGGTGACGCAGGCCGATATTTCGATGGAACCTAAGATTACGCTGCTGCAAGCCATGGCCCTGGCGCAGGAGCGCGATGCCATCGCGCGCGAATATGTGAGCGGCTTTTCAATCACATTCGGGATTGGTCTGCCGGCGATAAAAAGTGCCTATGCACGCGGCGGCAACTACTCCGGCGCTATCGTTCAGACATTTCTGACCATCCTAAGTGAAGTCCCGGACACGCTGATTGCGCGGAAAAAAGGAAACCAACCGGCTCAACAGGTTTCACAGCTGGCGGCTGATGTTCTAGGCAAAGGCGGAGTTTTTACTCAGGAAGGCCAGGCAGGCTTGAGGGAAATGGACAGCGTGCTGCGCGACAAAACGCACCAGCTGAATCCGGGAACCACCGCCGATTTAGCTGCGGCTGCCACGCTCCTATATCTGCTCGAAACGGCCCCTCGTTAGGTGTCGCCGGTTTATATCCGGCAAATTCCTCTTACCACAGCACCATCGAATCTTCGAAGAGCTGAGCGAATTCTTCGCGTCCGGCCGGACGGGGAGATAGCTTGATGACCCGATGCTGCGGCAGCGTTCCCTTAACGAGCGCCGGAATGTCTTCACGCGTATAGCCGATGGCGCTTAATCCGTTAGGGACATTCAGCCGCTTCATGAGACGGATCAATTGGTCCGCGAGGATGCTGCCTGCATCGATCGTTTTGGCGTGCGACACATCGGCGCCCATGAACCGGGCAGCCTCAAGGTACCGCTCGGGACACACAGCAGCTGTGAAACGAAACGCAGCCGGAGCATTGAGGACGACTGAAATGCCGTGGGGCACGATCGGCTGATTCCCGGGGTAGCCCGGCATGCGGAAATTGCGGATCATGCTGGAGACGGGATACGACATCCCGTGCGGAAGGTGCAACCCGGCATTGCCGAAACCGATGCCCGCATAACACGCAGCCAGAATCATGCTGGCGCGAGCCTCATCATCGTCCGGGTTTTCCACGGCTCGAGGCAAATACCTGGTCGCCAGACGGATGGCTTCGGATGCCCAGAGATCGCTGATCCTGTTCCTGCCCTGATAGGCAGGGCGCAGCGCCGGCCGTGTGGGCCGCTCCCGCCGGTTGTAGGGAAGGTTTGTGAACGATTCAAGCGCGTGCACGAGCACGTCAAAACCCGTTGCGGTCGCTACCATCGGGGGCATCGTCCTCGTGTTCTCCGGATCGATGAGTCCAAGAGTCGGTTTTAGATAGCGGTGCGCAATTCCCGTCTTGGCATGCATGGCGATCAAATCGAAGATCACCACTCCGGTGGTTTCACTCCCGGTTCCGGCCGTAGTCGGAATAGCAAACAGAGGTTTTGCGGGTCCCGGCACCGGTTTGCCTTTTCCGATCGGGGCGTTTACGTAATCGAGGAAGTCCGCCGGATAGGTTGCGTAGAGATTCGCGGCCTTTGCCGTATCCATCGCCGATCCGCCGCCGACCGCCACATATGCATCGAATCCGCCCTCCCTGGCAAAAGTGATCGCCTCCTGCAAGGAGACGTCGGTGGGTTCGATCTTCACGCGATCGAACAGTTCGAATTGAACCTTCTCCCTCCCGAGCGATTCCAGCACCGTCGCCACCGGCGGCAGTTTCGCAAGATATGGATCCGTCACGACCATAGCGCGCCGAACCTTCAAATCGGCCAGATCCATGCCGACCTCGCGTGTGACCCCCGGCCCAAACCTTATGCTGGAGGCGGACATTTCAAACGCATACTCAAATTCCATCGCTCTTCTCCCGGCATACAGCCGCTGTATTGTATCGTATGCCGCCCGCAACTCCCAGTCGCCTTTTATTGTTTCGACCCGGATCGAGTCATCACAATTCGTATTGACAAAAACAGATGACCGAGATATAGATCCTGCGCATTAGGGCATACGGCAGCAGGTCTTCATTTTCTTTGAATTGAAAGATTTTTCTGTCTTAACAGGAATACTAGGAGGAGACATGGCAAAGGCAAAAAAGATTAATCGAGTGATGGTTGGTGAAGCTCTGATTGGAGAGGGCAATGAAGTGGCCCATATCGACCTGGTGTTGGGACCGCGTGGAAGTGCAGCGGAAACGGCATTCTGCAATACACTTGCCAATAACAAGGACGGATTCACGTCATTGCTGGCGGTCGTGGCTCCGAACCTGGTCTGCAAGCCCCATACGGTGATGTTCAACAAGGTCACAATTAAAAACGCCACACAGGCCGTGCAGATGTTCGGACCTGCGCAACGCGCCGTGGCTATGGCCGTAGCCGATTGTGTGGAAAACGGAACAATCCCGAAGGCAGAAGCCGAAAACGTGTTTGTCCTGGTTGGCGTATTCATCCATTGGGAAGCCAAAGACGACGCCAAGATCCAGAAGTTCAATTATGAAGCGACTAAGCTTGCAATTCAGCGCGCCGTAGCCGGTGAGCCGAAGGTGAATGAGGTTTTGAAGAAAAAAGCCGAGGTCGCGCATCCTTTCGCTGCATACAAATAGAAATCGTCTGCCGGAAAGGATTTTGCCTGTGATTGCCTGGCCCCGGGATTAGAGACAACCCGGGGCCTCCGCCGGAGAAAAGGTTTCGGCCGCGTGCCTTTGCTCCTATTTTTTTAGCCTTAAGCCGGCAATATGTCCCGCGCCGATCACTCCGCTGTGTAACGCCGTTGCGACCAAAACCCCTGCGATTCCCAAGGATTGCATTTCAAGCATTTCCTCGGGTTTGCTGACGCCCCCGCCGATCAACACGCATAAATCCGGAAAACTGTAATGCGCATTGGCCGCGAGTGCAAGATCTGCGCCTTCGCGGCTGCCTACGCGATCCAGATCCAGAAGAATCACCTCCTGCCAGCCGGAACTCTGAAGCCTCTTCAGTGCATCTGTGGGGGGCATAGCGGCAAGAGCATCGCACTGAGACTGGATTTTGCCGTTTTTGAAATCCAGGCTGAAAACGAGGCGATGCGGCGAAATTCCGGCAGGGAGGTTGTCCAGATCTTCCAAAGTACGTAGTGTCTCCGAGCCGACAACGGCCTTCCGAATTCCAAGATCAAGCCATACTTGAGCATTTTCACGATCGGATGCGCCTGCATCCAGGATGATGTGGATGCCTTCGATAGCGCATAAATTTTGGATCATCGATCGGTGACGCGTGTGGCTAAAACCCTGGATGGAGTTCAGGTCGGCGATGTATATTTCATGGAGGTTCAGCCGATCGCGGAATGCTTTGACAAGCGCATACGGGTCGGATGTATCGCAAAGCACACTTTGCACAGGCTGGTAATTTTCCCGCTCGCCTCTGATCGCGTGAACAGCCTGATCGTTGAGCAGGTCCAGAACGGGGATGATTCGCATGTCTTCCGCCTCAACTGTTTTGGTATATGAGTTCTTTTCCGGGGGAGGCAGTCCCGAGGGAGAACTGCCGGCTGGCCTTGCGTCCGAGGCGCTGGGAATGCTCTGGGCGGTGCTGCAGGATTTTCGCAACTGGGGAGCCGTCCACACCATTACCGCGATTGACCCCCGATTTGAACGGTTGCTTCCCGGCTCTGGCCGGGAAACGCTGCCGGCCGATGAGGTGGTTTCTGCAAGAGCCGGCGAACATGAAGATGTGTACCTCTCTCTCTTAAAGCGCTGCGACGCAGTCCTGGCAATCGCTCCCGAAACCGACGGTGTCCTCTCAAAGCTTGCGGAGCAAGCAGAGACCGAAGGGTTGCCTCTTCTCGGTTCGAATTCCTCTGCGATAGCAACGGCAGGGAATAAAGCAACCTGCAGCCGGCTTTTTGATCTGGCAAACATTCCTGCCCCGGTGACCCGTACGGCCAGCTTTCTAACAGCGGCGCACGTCGCCGGCCAGCTGCAGTGGCCTTTGATTGTCAAGCCCGTCGACGGCGTTGGCTGCGAAGGCGTATGCTGCCTGAACAACCTGTCGGAGTTGCCCTCAATTCTGGCGCTGATTCGACGAACCACTTCCCAGGAGCAGATTCTACTACAATCCCTGGCCAGCGGAATCCCTGCCAGCGTTTCTTTATTGGTTGCCGAAAGCGGCTGCATGCCGCTCAGCCTGAATTTGCAACTGATCGATGCCGGCGCGCCATATCAATATCTGGGCAGCCGGGTGCCCTTGCACCATCCGATGGGTGATCGCGCCATGGAATTAGCGGCTTTGGCTGCCGGCCTGATCCCGGGTCTGAAGGGGTATATCGGCGTGGATGTGGTGCTGGCGGAAGATCGCGTTGAACTGATCGAGATCAACCCCCGCATAACCACCTCCTATCTCGCTCTCCGGCAAGTTGCCGGAGTGAACCTGGCCAGAGCGATGTGGGAGGCCTGCATGCTTGACATCCTGCCGGATCGATTTGCCCTCAACGGCGATGCCGTGATCAGGAAGGACGATCCCGGCTCCTGGGGCCTGCAGCCGGGGAGTGATGGCATGCGCACGACTTGAGGCTGCCGTCAACGATAACAAATCAAGCCCGAGAAATAGGGTTAAATCTCCGCATAAAATAAGCTAATCTGGGAAAAGGGTTCTGAAAATCCAGCCTTGTTTCGGGGGCTTTTCCGAGAGGGTGTTTGAAAGGATGCTGGACATGTTAGAGAAGTCTACAGTATGGCAGGATCTTCAGAAGATTCGCGCGGAAGCTCCTCTTGTGCATAACATCACGAACTATGTGGTCATGAATACAACGGCAAACGCCCTGCTTGTGATAGGCGCGTCTCCTGTGATGGCACACGCTCCGGAAGAAGTGGAAGAAATGGCGAACCTCGCAAAAGCGCTGGTGATAAATATTGGAACGCTCAGTGCCGCATGGATCGATTCCATGATGAAGGCGGGCCGCGCGGCAAGACTGAAAGGAATACCGATCGTCCTTGATCCGGTCGGGAGTGGAGCCACGCGATTTCGCACGGAGACCGCTCAGTCTTTGCTCCGCACTGCACCTCCATCGATTATTCGGGGCAATGCTTCGGAAATCCGTTCCCTGGTTCTTGCGGATCAAAGAACGAAAGGCGTCGATAGCGTGCACTCGTCGGAAGAGACAATAGAGGAGGCACAGGCTTTGTCCCGAATTGTCGGATGCGTGGTATCTGTCAGCGGAAGAACTGACCTCGTTGTAGACGGCATCCGGACCATTCGTGTCATGAACGGGCATCCGCTGATGTCCCGCGTCACCGGAATGGGGTGCACGGCGACGGTGCTGACGGCTGCGTTTGCGGCGGTCAATCCGTCGTTCTTAGAGGCTGCTGCGAATGCCATGGCGCTGATGGGCATCGCCGGCGAAATGGCGGCAGAGCACAGCCTCGGTCCCGCAAGCTTCGAGACATGCTTCCTGGACGCGCTTTATAGCCTGCAGGAATCGGACATTCGTTGCCGGTTAAGAATGGAAATCGCATAGCACGGAAAGAAGAGAAATCTCTCCGCTGGAGTTTCAAGGAGGATTATTGGCGCGCATCCTGGGGTGGGATATTGGAGGAGCAAACATAAAGGCTGCCCGCTTGCCTCGTCATACGGATGCTTCCGGCCGGAAACATGTCGTATCGGTTCCCTTCGAAATCTGGCGTGAAAAAGATCGATTGCCGGAGCTTTTGCGCGATCTCAGCACTCAACTATTTTCCACTGCCTCGCCTGAAGCGTTGGCGGTAACCATGACTGCAGAGTTGTCGGACGTATTTTTGACGAAACGCGAAGGTGTGACGTTCGTTCTGGAGAGCATTCGAACGTGTTTCCCGGCTCAGGCGGTTTTCGTTCTCAGCCTGTCGGGTGAATTTATTCCGATCGGAGAAGCGCTGCTCCATCCGCTGGATTTTGCCGCAACGAACTGGCTGGCTTCGGCGCTGTGGATTGCGCGAAAAATACCCAGCTGCCTTCTGGTGGATGTGGGAAGCACGACAACCGATATCCTGCCCATTCTCAAAGGGCAGACGATTGTTGCCGGGCGCACGGACACGGCGCGCCTTACTACGGGCGAACTGATATTCACGGGCGCCTTGCGCACGAATCTGGCGGCGATTGTGCAGACGGTGCCTGTGGCCGGGCGTGACTGCAGGGTTGCCTCCGAATATTTTGCGGTCAGTGGGGACGTGCATCTGATTCTGGGAAACCTGCGCCCTCAGGACTACGCGTGCGCTACTCCTGACGGGCAACCTCCGTCGTTGGATTCCGCGCGAAGGCGTCTCGCGCGCCTGGTTTGCGCCGATATGGAAATGCTGTCAGTCGATGAAATCGATTCGATGGCACGATATATCCATGCCCGGCAAGTGTTGCAGATCCGCGAAGGATTGAGCCAGGTGCTCTCGCGTGTTCCGGAACTGCAGCAGTATCCCATCGTCGTCGCCGGATCGGGTGCGTTCCTCGGATTGGCTGCTGCCAAAAGCATGAATTTGAGCCTTGGCGATCTGGAGGGAGTTTTCCAAGACAACGAACAATCTGTTGTCCCGTGCGTATCAGCGGCCTGCCTGCTTGCCGAGCAATTGAAGGATAGATCCTGATGTCATTGGACGCTGTGCTTAAAATTGGCGGAAGCCTGAACCGCGGAGATTGTCTCGAGGCGCTGTGCGATGAAGTGCGCCGGCTAGGCGAATCTTTTCATTTAATGGTTGTGCCCGGCGGAGGAGTGTTTGCCGACGAGGTGAGGAAGGCGTACAAACGGTTTAAATTAAGCGGGACCGCTGCGCATTGCATGGCTCTCTCGGCGATGGATCAATATGGATATGTGCTGAACCACCTGATCGCAGGGAGCTTGTTGACGCCGGATCTGACCACAGCCTGCCGGGCTGCTGAATCGGGCAAGGTGTCGATCCTTCTGCCATCTACTTCGGTTCTTCAGCACAGCGATCTGCCGCACTCATGGCGGGTGACATCAGACACGATCGCGGCGTGGGTGGCGCACCGTGCAGATTGCAGGCGGCTGATTTTACTAAAAGATGTGGACGGACTCCTGAGCGCTGCGCCGACAAACAAGGAAGCTGAACTCGTTACAGAACTAACGGTAGCTCAATTGGCTGTTCGCAGCGGAGGCGTGGATGAATATCTATCCCATTTCCTGGCAACCGTGCGTTTGGAGACATGGGTCGTAAACGGCTTACGCCCCGAGCGGCTTGCGGAACTGTTGGAAGAGGATTACACGACAGGCACCAGAATCTGGCGCAGTTGACGGACGCGCGCAGCATCGAGCGGTTCATTGCGCTGACGATTGCGACATACGGCGGAACGCAAACCGACGATATCCGCTCCAAGGCTCCGGACAAGTTTCAAATCCTCTTCACGCAAAGCTCCGGCCAACCCCACGATCAAGCCTGACTTGTGCGCTTGTTCCACAAAGGTGCGCAGCGTCGGAGCATCCATAAAAGAGAAGAGAGATTGGCCATCCTTGATGGCGGTATCCAACAGGCAGCCGCGAATGCCGACCGACACCGCCAGGGCAGGAAGACTCATGGGATTCAAGGTGCCCGCGCGCCGGAAGTCGGCGTATGCAGCGGCAATCACGAATGTCTTATATCCAATCACGGCCTGCTGCACTTCGCGGAGCAGCGTCATCGCATCCGATTCGGTGCGTGGTCCATGCAGGCCCACTTTGATATAGTCCGCGCCGCATATGGCCGCACCAAGGGCGGCCAGAGCTGCCGTACCGGGCAAATTAGGCATATCCCCGATTGCCGCGCTGAGTTCCGCGCGGCCGGCTGCACGAGCTTTGATGTCCCGAATGATCGATGGAGGCTGCGCCCCGAGCGACCCCTCGACGGGATTTTTCACGTCGAGTATCTCCGCGCCTCCTGCGAGGGCTTCTCCTGCTTCCGCTGCAGACACAACACTGATCATCAATTGCATCGCATTTCCCGATTTCCGGAGGTCTGCTTCAAAAAGTGTTTTTTAGCATTGGATGCGGCAACGGTCAAGCGGGATACAACAGGATACAGCTTTGACAGGATCCTGAAAATTGTGGTGCGAAGGATTTGCCTGAATTTGTGTAAGCATCAAAATATGGAGAGCGTGGCGGGAATGGCGATTTGAAGGAAAGGAGATTCTAATGCTTCGGCGACTTGCGGTTTATTTTGTGATTTTGGGAACGGTCTCCGTTGTCTGCGCCCAGGATAGATGGGATCGGGCGAGGACGACCATAAACGGCAAGGAAGTGTCCATAGAATACGGGCGTCCGAAGCTAAACGGAAGAACGCTTGAGAGTCTGATGAAACAACTACCGCCGGACAGAATCTGGCGTGCGGGTTCAGGCGCTGTCACTGTGCTCATCACCGGAACGGATCTCTTTATCGGTGGGAAGAAAATCCCTGCGGGAAACTACTCCCTTTATATGTACTGCCCCGAGAAAGGAAATTATGCCCTTGAATTTCAGCCTGCGACCTAGGAGCCTGTCCGAGTAGTTTTTTCTATTCCATTTCTCGGTAGCGTTTGTCTGCGAATCTGCAGAGCGCTACCCAACTCAGAAACGACAGCAAAATAAGTGCGGTGAAAAGCAGTCCCAGAATCGCGTTGCCTCCGATCCCCGTTTTTGTCAGCGCCCGAATACCGAAAAAAACGGCGGCCAGGAATGCCGCATCCGCAAACATGCCGAGCATCACGTTGAGGTTTTGCTTGATCGCTTTTTGCGGATTGGTCCAGTCAAGCAGCGGACGCGCCAGATCAATCATCATGCCTATGGCTGTCAGCAACGCAGCGGCAACGAGCGCGAGTCCTGCCGCAAGGAGGATATGGAGTGGATTTACAGGAAAACAAAGTGCAATGGCGGTGAAGGCTGCAACGACGCCGAGCGCTGCAATGAGATACGAATGGAGAAATTTAGCCGTTACCTGCTCCCTCGCGGAAACAGGGATGACGCGCGAAATCCAAAACTGCGCTCCCTCCCGCGAAAATGTTGAAGACGCCGTGCCGTTGAGGCTGCTGCAGATGATCATGAACAGGGCCGTCATCAGAATGATGTAAAGTGAATTGCCCGAAGCTATCATTGTATGCAGATCGCCTGCGGAATGTCCGGCGCCCGCCCGCATGGTCACCATGAAAAAAGCGGGAAGGAATACGACAATCAGCACACCGTTGAGGAGAAAAACCGGGGTGCGGTTCATGATCTTGACTTCCCGCATGAAAATAGCATGGATGGCCCGGCGTCCCGAGGAGATGCGGTGCGACATCTCATCCCGGGATAACAGACGCTTGCGTCCGCTGGTTTCGTTGAGACCAATCACACCTCGATAGAAAAGCTTCTCTGCAAAAACGATCATCACGGCAAACATCATCAGGGACGCTGCGAGAAACACGGCGAGATTTGTCAGACCGCCGGCTGAATAACCGCCGGCGATCGCTTGGGTTGCCCAAATGCTCGGCGGGAAATTGGAGCCGATCTTATGGAGCAGGCTGTCGGGCGAAGTAAGGAACGCAACCAGTTTCTGTTGATTGACGCTTCCACCCTGTGCTTTCTGGGTCAGCAGCTGAATGCCGAATGCGGCGGCGAGCACTGCGACGCTGCCGACAAGAATCAGAATATCCTTCTTCCGGCTGATGTTAATGAATCGCATCATCGGAACGATAATCAGCGAGATGATCACCAACGGGATTACGGGCAGCACAAGATATACGAGTGCCGCATTCGCCCAGTAGCCGGTTCCTCCCGAGTCCAGGATGCCGAACGTAACGATAAAGGGCAGGACGATGATCGCGACGGTAAGGTATTCATTGACCATCAGCACAATGAATTTGGATGTGAGAACTTGGGAAGGCCGGATTGGAAGCGGAACCAGCATATCGAGGTCCCGGGAGAAATAAAACGCGGAAAGGATGTAGTAAATGCCGAAAATCAGTATAACGAGCTGTCCTGCCAGAATACCCAGGGCGAGAATCGCCTTCTCCTGCCCAATCGGTTTAAGTATAAAATACATTTCCTTGATGAAAGCTGTCAGTCCATAGAGCATCGGAGCGATGCCCAGCAACGATAGAGCGATCAGTGGCACAAGCCAGCGGTCCTTCTTTTCCCGAAAGAGACGGTGGTAAAGAACGGCCATGCCGAAATTCGATTTGAGCCCCGCACGGACAAGCGCCCCCAATTTGCTCATTTTTCTGTCAACTCCAGGAAGATGCTCTCGAGCGACTGCTCCGCCTGACCGAGGGCCTTCAGTTCCTGCATCGTTCCACAGGCGATTAATCGGCCGTTGTGAATAATTCCGATGCGGTCGCATAGCTTCTCGGCCACTTCCATGATGTGTGTGGAGAACAGGAGTGTTTTGCCCTGCTCGCAGTGTTCGCGAAATAGATCCTTCAGTTGGTAGGCGGCGCGAGGATCCAGGCCTACGAGCGGTTCGTCCAGGATCATGACCCGCGGTGCCGGCAATAAGGAGGCGGTCAGGACGATCTTCTGCTTCATGCCGTGGGAATAGCTTTGAATGGGATTCGTAATGACCTGAGCCAGCTCGAACACATCGAGCCACCGCTGGATCCGCTCGATGCGCGCCTCTTTAGGAACTCCGTACACGTCGCCGATGAAGTTCAAATATTCCAAGCCGGTCAGCCGCTCATAGATTGCCGGATAGTCGGGCACATACGTCGTGATCTGTTTGGCCTTCAGCGAATCAACGGTAACGTCATACCCTTCAACCAGGATGCGGCCGGCGTCGGGCCGGAGCAGTCCGACGATCATTTTGAGGGTGGTTGTTTTTCCGGCGCCGTTCGGTCCCAGAAATCCGAAAATTTCCCCCGGCTTGACGGTCAGCGTGAGATTGTCAACGGCCTTCACTTTGTTGCGGTTGTAACTCTTGGAAACGTTTGTTAGTTCGATCAAGGTCGCCCTCGGCTGCCGGCTGCTCATTCCGGCGCAGAATACTATCACCCCACAATGCGGTCTGCTGTGAATTGAAGAGAAGCCTTCATCCTGTTCCGTAGTATACTGTCGCACAATAGTAGTACCAATGGCTACGAGTTCGAATGAAGATCTTCGAACTTGAATTGAGCAGGAAGAGGGAGGAGCAATGCTCGGCGGATATGCGGGGAAGATCCTGTTTGTGAATTTGAGTAATGGTTTCATTAACGAAGAGGTTTTGCCGGAGCAAATCTGCCGCGAGTTTGTCGGCGGATATGGACTGGGAATTCGCGTTTTGTATGAAAGAATGAAACCGCATGTGGACCCTCTAGGTAAAGACAACATGCTTGGCATAGTGACCGGAGTCCTGACCGGAACTTCTGTTCCAGGCAGCGGACGATACGGGGTGGTGACTAAGTCTCCATTGACCGGGGCCTGGAGTGAGTCCAATGCAGGCGGTACATTCGGACCAGAACTCAAAACTGCAGGATACGACGCAATTTTCTTCAGCGGCGCTTCGCCCAGGGCGGTCTATCTCCTGATTAAAGAGGGAAGGGCAGAATTGCGTGATGCCTCGCATCTCTGGGGCAAGGACACATATGAAACGGAGAAGTGCATCCAAAATGAAACCGGAGACAGCAAACTCAAAGTTGCCTGCATAGGTCCGGCCGGGGAAGCGAAATCCTTTCTCGCGGGGATAGTGAACGAAAAGGGAAGAATCGCGGCCCGTGGCGGGGCCGGCGCCGTCATGGGATCGAAAAATTTGAAGGCAGTCGCAATCAAAGGAGGGATGCGCAATATCGGCATTGCGCGCCGGGAAAAGCTGAAAGAGGCGCAGGCGCGCTTCTTGTCCATAATCCGGGCCAGCGATTTTGCCAAGGGACTGACGGCAGCCGGGACAGGATCCGCGCTCAGCTTCCTTGTATCGATCGGAGATTCTCCCGTAAAAAACTGGCGGTTGACCGGCACCGATTCTATGCCGACGGTTGCGAAACTGGACAGCGGGAATATGGACAAGTACAAAAAGAGCGGATATGCCTGCCAGGCGTGCCCCATCCGCTGTGGCGCAATCATTGAGCAGCGCAGCGGGCCATTCGCAATCGCCGATGAAATGCACCGGCCGGAATATGAGTCTCTAGCGGCGCTGGGCAGTCTTCTTATGAATGACAATCTGGAAGCCGTCATCAAAGCCAATGATCTCTGCAATCGATATGGCATCGATACCATATCCGCCGGGACTGCGATTGCAATGGCGATGGAATGCTACGAAAACGGCTTGATCACAAAAGAGGATACAGGCGGCATGGAACTCACCTGGGGCAATGCGGAGGCCATCGTCGACCTGACTGAAAAGATAGCGAAACGCGAAGGATTCGGCGCCGTGCTTGCGGACGGCCCAACCATCGCGGCTGAGCGGATCGGGAAGGGGGCCGACAAATATGCGGTGGCTGTACGCGGAAAGGGCCTGCCTTTTCACGATGCGCGCATGAGCCCGGCAGGCGGCACGGCTTTTATCGCGGATGCCAATCCGGGCCATCACATGAACAGCTCGGTTACGGGGATGCTGGAAAATGGAGCGCAGGCAGGCACCGCGGCGGCATTGCAGGTGCCCAAAATGGAAGCCTTCGCGGATTTCGACAAGAAGGGAGCGGTCTATGCTATCGGGTTTGCGTACCATCAACTGCTGGACGATGCCGGTATGTGCGCGCTCTATACGGTAAACACAACGCCCCCGGATTTGGCAGAATTGATCTCGGGCGTGACAGGTTGGGATTTCGAATGGGAGGAAGCGTTGAAAGCCGCGCGCAGAGTTCTGACCTTGAGACAGGCATTTAATGCAAGGGAAGGCATCACACCGGACCAATTTGATCTGCCGAAAAGGATCGAAAAAGAGCCGCTGCCGATGAAGACCGGCGCACCGCCTAAGATCGACTATCAGGCGTTGAAGACGGGCTACTTCGCGGCGATGGGATGGGATATTAAAACGGGAATGCCCTCAGAAAAAACATTGGTCGATCTCGGCCTGGCAGAGTTGACCCGGGATTTGTTCCGAGCACAAAAATAAAGGCACGCTGGGGCCGGATCAGCGGTCATGCGCTATCCCGTGATTATTCTATTTCGATCAACACCTGCCCTTTGACAACTTTATCACCGGCTGCCACGCGAAGGGCTTTAACGGCTCCATTGACCGGCGCCTTGATCCGGTTGAGCATTTTCATCGCTTCAAGGATCAGCAGCGTATCACCCTGCTTTACGGCCTTTCCGACCGTGGTCTCAACGGCAGCCACGACGCCGGGAATTAGCGCCTTGATGACGCGCGGATCTTTCTTTTCATACGATTTGCGCCGCAGGAACTTCTTTGTTACCCGCGTTTCGAAAACGCCATTCTCGAGCGCAATCTTGCTTAGCTCTTCCTGATCGCTCACAGCGATTCTCCTTCCTAGAACGGCGGTATCCCGTGTTTCCTGGCCGGGCGAACTTCTTCCTTGTTGCGCGTCACTTTGAGCGCGTGAACGATGCAGGCTCGAGTTTCTTCCGGCGAGATGACTGCATCGACATATCCTTCGGAAGCCGCTACATACGGATTTGCGAACTTGTCGGTGTATTCCTTGACCTTGAGCCTGCGCATCTCTTCCGGATTTTGTGCCGCCAGGATCTCGCTGCGAAAAATAATATTGGCGGCGCCTTCGGGGCCCATCACGGCAATTTCGGCAGTAGGCCACGCGAAAACAAAATCACCTCGCAGGTGGCGTGAACACATGGCGATATATCCGCCGCCGTAAGCCTTACGCAGAATCACCGTGATCTTAGGAACCGTCGCCTCGCTGTAGGCATACAGCACCTTGGCTCCGTGCCGGATAACGCCACCGTGTTCTTGGTCAGAACCCGGCAGATAACCTGGAATGTCAACCAGGGTCAAAAGCGAAATGTTGAACGAATCGCAAAACCGGACAAACCGGGCGATTTTGTCCGAAGCATCGATATCCAAGACGCCTGCCAATACAAGCGCCTGGTTACCGATGATGCCTACCGTCTGACCGTCGATGCGAGCGAATCCGATGATGGCGTTCGGCGCAAACAGTTCCTGAACTTCAAAGAAGTCAGAGTCATCGACGATGGCACGCACGATATCGCGAACGTCAAATGGAATTTTCGAGTCTTTCGGGAGCAAGTACTTGATGCCGTAGTTTTGTTTGGGATTCTTCGGTTCAATGGTAAGCGCTTTATGGCGATTGTTGTCTGGCAAGAAGCTGAACAGCTTGCGGATCTGCTGAAAACATTCCTGCTCGCTGCTGGAAAAAAAGTGAGCGTTCCCCGCTATCTCTGCCTGAACGCGGGCGCCGCCCAAATCCTCCATCGAAATCTCCTCGCCCAGCACAGTCTTCACGACCTCAGGCCCCGTGATGAACATTTTGGAAATCTGGTCGACGACGAATACGAAGTCAGTCAGTGCCGGTGAATAGACGGCACCCCCGGCACATGGCCCCAAGACGACGGAGATCTGGGGCACGATGCCGGAAGCCAAGGTGTTGCGGTAAAAAATCTCGCCATAGCCGGCAAGCGAGTTAACGCCTTCCTGAATCCGTGCCCCGCCGGAGTCGTTGATGCCGATGACGGGAATCCCCATCTTAATTGCATGATCCATGACCTTCGTGATTTTGCCTGCGTGCATTATCCCAAGCGAGCCACCGGCCACAGTGAAATCCTGCGCATAAATGCAAACGGGGCGTCCGGCTATGGTTCCCGAACCCGTAATCACACCCTCCGCGGCCAGTTCCTTATCGCCCATGCCGAAGTCCTGGCAGTTGTGTTCTACAAACAAATCGTATTCATGAAACGAGCCCGGATCCAGCAAGGCAGAGATGCGCTCGCGCGCAGTCATCTTCCCTACGGCTTTCTGCTTGCTGATGGCTTTTTCGCCACCGCCTTTTGACGCAGTCGACTTCCGGGTGAAGAAATCGACGATCCTTTGCATAACAGACATTGTGGCCCCCTCTTCGTGCTGTCGCCAGCTCGGGTCTGGAAAGGCAAAAGTTTAGCAGAAAAAGGGCGGAGGATGGTGTCCCATTTTTTGCCCTCCGGCCGCCTATCTTTATAAGTATTTGTTATTGACTAACTTACGGGATAAGACCTGCAGAGAAAACACCAGCATTCGCCGGGGCTTATCTCGTGGCAATTCCTGCAACGTATAGTATAGGAGCATAGCTCCCCAACTCCCATCTCAGGCCTCATCCTTCTTCCGGCGCGGGATTCGCGCGCAAAATCAACGCATCAATCATCCCACTACTTTGCGGGACCCCGTACGCACAATGCGCGTCCTGTCGTGCCACAACCTGACCCGCCGCCAAGGTTACGACTGCCGGAATTGAAGCAAAAGGTCCAAACTTCTCCACTGCTGTTCACGGATTTGCTCAGGACGCAGGCATCGCTCAGTTCTATGGACCCTTTGGCCTTATATGGCTTCGACACCTTTGAATCGTAGAGAGCCTCCAATTCGTCGATGGTAGGCAACCGCCAGTCGGAATTTCCGCCTGCCCGCGAACTGCTGCAGTATTCGCTGGCCTGGTTCGGACTCAGGGAAGAACCGCTATCTTTAACAGCCCAGGTTAAACCAGTGGCACCATCTTTCCATACGGCCATGCCCGCCCCTGCGGAAGGTTTTGAATCCTGGCTCATTACCGCGAAATTGCCGGCACACAGAAAGATCGTCACAAACAGGGGCGCTAACAAACTTGCGAGACATCTCTTGCAGAACATAAAGTCAATCCTTTCGATTAAGTAAAACCGGGCGGCTTTCTCTGTCAGCCTTTCCCGCAGCTGATTATAGGGCACATTAAACTTGATCGGGTCGAATTTTGCCTGACCCGGCCGGCTCTTGACTATTTATTTGCCGTCGCCGGGCCATTTCTTATAACATGCCCCGTTCAAGCAAAAGACAGCCATTCATGCGAATCCGCACTTGGTAAGAATTACGGCTTCACAGGAGACTTATTTCAATGGGTATGTCCATCCAGTCCGAAAAGGCCGATAACGAAATCACTCCAAAACAGGTTGGTGGGGACGAGAAACCGCACTCCCGATATGCCTGGTACGTCCTTGCGATCCTGACGGGGATGTACATGTTTTCATTTGTGGACCGCCAGATTCTGAGCCTGCTCGTTCCTTCCATCAAGCGGGATCTGGGCGTGAGCGACAGCCAAATCGGATTGTTGCAGGGATTGGCGTTCGCGCTGTTTTATACATTCATGGGATTGCCACTGGGGCGCACCGTCGACAGCTGCAACCGGCGCAACATCATCGCTGTCTGCATCACGATCTGGAGCTTTTTTACAGCGCTGTGCGCCGTCGCCAGGAGCTATTTCACGCTGTTTCTGACCCGTGTCGGCGTGGGCGTTGGGGAGGCCGGTCTCAGCCCCGCCGCGTTTTCGCTGATTGCCGACTATTTTCCCAAAGAGCGCATCGGCACTGCCATCAGCGTTTATTACTTCGGGCTGTTTCTCGGATCCAGTCTGGCTTTGCTGGTCGGAGGGATTACGGTAGATGCGCTCGCCAGCACTCCGTTTCTGACCGTGCCTGTTTTAGGTACCATCGCCTCCTGGCGTATCACATTTCTGATTGTCGGCTTGCCAGGTCTGGTTTTTGCTTTGCTGGCTTTCACGGTCCGCGAACCGCTGCGCCGCAACCTGATGCTTCTGTCCGACGGCAGAGCCGCAGGCACAAGTTTCAGGGAAGCATTTGTCCAAATGCGATTGAAGTGGAAATCCGTTCTGGGAACCTCCGTCGGAATGATATTTCAGTCGACCTGCAACTATGCTGTGACCATGTGGGCTCCGACCTTCTTCCTGCGGGTTCATGGCTGGAAAGCCGCGCAGGCAGGGAAGGCGCTTGCCGTCATCATGATCGTCTTTGCCTGCGGCGGAATGTACGTGGGAGGCATCCTGAGCGACCGATGGCAAAAACGGGGAATTGCGGATGGGCCGATCAGGGTTGCCGTCATCAGTGCGGTAGGGATATTTCTGTTCCTGACGCCCGCAGCGCTGCTTTCGGATGTTCGTTGGACCCTTGCCTTGATGGGCGTCGGAATGTTTCTGCTTTCGCTCCCGATGGGAGTTGCAGTTGCCGCCCTGCAGCTGATTTTTCCCAACCAGGTGCGTGGTCAGGTCGCGGCTTTGTTTCTTTTCTTCCTGAATTTGGGCGGGCAAACGATGGGCGGGTGGCTACCCGGATTCTTCAACGATTATCTGTTCCATAACGAACACATGATCGGGACATCGATCTCGCTGACTGTTGGCGCGGCTTCCGTTCTGATGTTGTTCGTATTCCTGGCAACAATGCGCCCCTATCGCACGCATTACCGAATGATGCAGGATTTGCAGGGTTAGGGAGTGTGGAAGCAGGAGTTGGAAAAGAAATAAGGCGGGCAGGGAATCCTGCCCGCCTTGATTGCATCCGGATATCTCAAGCGATTAGTGCTTGATCTTCGCAAACAAATCTTTGGCGTCCCTTTCAAAATTCGGGCAGCGATCTGCAGTGTGGCATTTGAGGCAAAGTGCCAATGTCGGCTTTTGTGTCGGAATTGGCTTCATGTCGCTCAAGTGTTCGTTGGCGTATCCGTGGCAGGACTCGCACTGAACGTTAACCAGCTCCATCTGCTGCTGCTTCATGTTGAAGCCACCGGGCTGTTCGAACCGAACCGTATGACAGGCGAGACATTTTGGATCGAATTGTTTGGATTTTTTCACCAGCGTCTCATAGGCCTTGGCATGATCCGTTGTTTTCCATTTTTTAACCATATCCCCATGGCAGGGTTCGCAGGCCGTGAGCCGAAGCGCCGCAGTGGTTGCAGCCGGCTTGTTCTCGGTAGCTCCGCCGTACATGTCTGCTACCTTATCGTTATAGGCCGTGATCATTGCCTTGACTTTGGGATCATTGGCAATTTCTTCACCAAGCGGAACCAGCGTATTGTGCGCGCTCTTCGTACCATCCATGGCAATCTCAAGGATTCCGACGTATTGACCCTTTTCGCCCGCCTGGACAATCAGAGTCTTATCAGCCTCAAAAGGCTCCTTGGTTTTTTGTTTGTCATGGCCGCCAACCACCAGGTCAATACCCTTGACTCTTCGCGCAATGACCCAATCCCGGTTTGTGCCCTGGTGCGTCAGGGCGACAATATAATCCACTTTCCCTGTCAGTTCTTTCACGACTGCTTCTGCGGCTTGCAGCGGATCCTGAATGGACACGGCATCCTTCGTGATCTCACTCACTTTGGATGTCATTTCGGACGTGTCTCCAATGATTCCGAATATGCCAACGTTTTTGTCGTTTATTTTTTTGATAATGTAACGCTTGAAGATCGGAGTGTCTTTGGCGTCGACCAGGTTGGCCGATACGAAGGGGAAGTCGTACTTCTTCTGAAGCTCCTTGAGGTAGTCAATCCCCAGAACCAGGTCCAGTTCTCCCACGTCCACTGCGTCAATACCGATATATTTGTACATCTGCGCAATTGCATCAGCCTTCAGCTTTGCCGACTGTTGCACATTTTCCGGGATCTCTTCGTCTTCATTCAAAAGGTCGCCGGAATCGACGACCACCAGACCGGGCTGGCTTTTTCGTACTTGTTCCAGATACGTCGCTTTTTTATACAGCCCTCCGAGCTGTAAGCCGCTCTCGGCTCAGCCGCAAGGCTCCATATAACCCATCACCATCCCACTATAGGCGATCGCAATCTTGGGACTGTCCGCAGCGCGCGAACTGTTGATCGAAAAGCTCGTCGACAAAAGAATAGCAGCGCCCAGCAGTAGTAGCGCCGTGAATGCAAATCTCTTCATTCCCTACCTCCCGAGGAGTTTACGCACACCAGTCACTTTTAGCTTTGTGTGCCTACATTTAAGGCGACGTAATGATAGCATTTAGTCCGTCTGTACGACCAGTACTTCATGGAAGCTATCCACATTCGCAAAAACATTTATATATACGCCGGTCGTTCGAAGGTGTTTTGGCGGTTGTCGTAATGTTTATCTGATCGGAAGTTGTTCCTGTTTCCGGTGTGTATCCTAATGCTGAACGTCCAGCAACTGGACTTCGAAATTCAGAGTTGCGTCCGGCGGGATATCCGGCGGTGCTCCTGCTCTTCCATATCCCAACTGCGCGGGGATGATCAGTTCACGTTTACCTCCGACTCGCATCCCTTCAACGCCGCGATCCCAGCCCTCGATAACCTCTCCGGTGCCCAGTGTAAAAGTAAACGGCTGTCCGGAATCCAGAGAACTGTCAAACTTCTTCCCGCGATGCCCGTCTTTATAAAGCCACCCCGTGTAATGGACTGTCACTTTGCACCCTTTGACTGCCTGCGCCCCGGTTCCAGCGATTATGTCATTCAACTTCAACTCTGAAGGAGCCCGGTTGGAACACGAGGCCATGGTTACGGCGAGTGCCAATATGTGTGCGAGCGCCGTTAGTTTTTGTCTTGTCATCCGATCTTCTCCCGCGGAATCGCTCCCTGAACAGCATTTGCAAACAGCCGAAAAGATGCTGCATGGCAGATCCGACTATTACTATACTCGCCTTTCTGCATTCCGGGCCCAAGTATTTCGGTTGGCTACGGGGAAGTCCGGGCGCGGCAGAAGAGATCCGGCGGGGATGGCGGAGGGCTCGCTATATGAAAGATTGCGCCGAATAAGCCGGTATGATATTTTTTCCGCTTACACACGATCAGCAGCAAGGAAGGGACTGTGGGAACAACCAAACTTACTCGCAAGGAAATTCTTGCCGAAGATCCCGTTCATGAAGCAATCATTCAGGTGATCGATCTTTTTCGTGAGAACGGCAAAAAGATAGGCGTGATCGCCGTACTAGTTGCTGTGATTGCAGCAGGGATCTACGGTGGGCTTCAATATCTGGATAGCCGGGAATCGCAGGCGCAGGAAAGGCTGGGGAAGGGCTTGGATTTTTATCATGCCCAGCTTGCCCCCGATGCAACGGATGACCCCTACAGCAAGGGGGCAAGTCCGACATTTCGAAACGATACCGCCAAATACCAGGCCGCGGCCAGGGAGTTTTCATCTGTCGTCGACAGCTACAGTTTCGGCAAAGTTTCGATCGTCGCACGATATTATCTGGCTCTTTGCCAGCTTCAGACAGGAAGTTATAAAGAAGCGATTCAGAACCTTGAAACGGTCGCAAGCAATTCTCGGAACCGCACCGTCGGGTATTTGGCAAAGAAGGTTTTAGCGACGTATTATGCCGGCTCGGGAAACAGCAAAGCGGCTGCTGAGATCTTCGACGGGATGTTGAAGGATCCGCAATGCCAGCTTCCCAGAGAAGATTTGAGCTTACAGATGGCAAGGGTTTTGGTCGCTCAGGGGAAACGCGACCAGGCGATCAAGCTGTTACGCGATGCCAGTGCCCAGGGGCCCGCATTCAGCATGTTCAAACAGCAGCTGGTGTTGGAGTTGGACAAACTCCAGAAGAGCCCGATTACGGCTTCGGATACGCAGGGAGTGCGTCCGTAGGCGTCCAATTTTACTGGAACTAAAAAGGATTATCCGCCGTCGGATGTGGCGGTGCTGTAAGTCCTTATATCCCACGGGCTTTATCCTTGACAAAGATTCCCCCGTTAATATAATTTGCCCCGCGCTGTAAGGTAGGAGCTTTTGCCGTGTTCATTGAAATTGAGGACCTGAAGAAGGTACCGCTTCACGTCCAGCATGTTTTCCCGGTTGGGGAAATCAGATTTACTCATGAGGATGCGGGGCTGACGGAGCCGGTCGCGGTCGATTTCGTTCTCACCCATGAGGAACGGGATCTTCGTGTGGATGGCAGGGTCGAGACAAATATTCGATTCAGGTGCTCCCGATGCACGAAGGAGTTTTCAAAGCCGTTCTCGGCGAATTTCGATCTGACTTATTTGCCGCAACCCAAGTGGTCCAACGAAGATGCGGAGATTGAACTCAAGTATGATGACATGCAGATCGCATACTACGATGGTGTAGCTCTGGATGTGAACCTGATGGTTCTTGAGCAAATCGAGCTTGCGATGCCTATGAATTTTGTTTGTCGTGAGGATTGTAGGGGTCTCTGCTACAAATGCGG
>Ga0335071_10000787_pt1 | contig 34155 bp, 41 predicted proteins | sample Lox_Sample_15_FD_206724 | JGI IMG/M metagenome (GOLD analysis project Ga0335071, IMG submission 206724) | Soil microbial communities from Loxahatchee National Wildlife Refuge, Florida, United States - Lox_Sample_1.5 | ecosystem: Environmental > Terrestrial > Soil > Wetlands | place: USA...
TGCGCCGCCCCCGTCGCGTCGACCGAGAGCAGGCTCATTCCGCAGGCGAGGATCGTCGAGCCCGCCGCGCCTTGCACCATGCGTCCGCCGATCACGCCGCCGCCCGTCGTCGAGAGGGCGATCAGGACGCAGGAGGCGACGAAGAGCAGCAGGCCGCCGAGGAACACGATGCGGCGGCCGAGGACGTCGCCGAGCGCTCCGGACGTGACGATCACCGCCGCGCCGACCATGCTGTACCCGGTGACCGCCCACTGGAGCTGGGCGACCGGCGCGCCGACGTCCTTGCTGATCGCGGGCAGCAGGATCGTGACCGCGGACGTGTTCGCGTTCACGACGAGCGTCGAGACGCAGGCGGCGAGGAGGACGCCGAGCCCCGCGGCCTTGCCGCCGGTGAGCGTCGGCGCAGCGTCGGCTCCGGCTCCCATGGCCGTACCCCAGCCGCTCTGCGAGTGACGGAACCTCACCCGGCCCAGGTGAGTGACCCGGGCCGGGTGGGCTCCGGCCGATCAGGCCGCGACCGGGACGCCCGCGAGCGCGCGCTGGGCGAGCTCCTGCAGGCGGGTCGCATAGCCCCATTCGTTGTCGTACCAGGCGACCACCTTCGCCTGCGTGCCGCCGACGACGTTGGTCAGGCTTCCGTCGACGACGGAGGAGTAGGTCGACTTGATCACGTCGCTCGACACGAGCGGCTCGAACGAGAGCTGCAGGATGCCCGCGAGCTCCGTCTCGCCCGCCTGCTGGAACGCGGCGTTGATCTCCTCGGCCGTCGTCTCGGTCTCGAGCTCGACCGTCAGGTCGACGAGCGAGCCGGTGAGCACCGGGACGCGGGCGGCGAAGCCGTGCAGCTTGCCGTCGAGCTCCGGGATGACGAGGCCGATCGCCTTCGCGGCGCCGGTCGTCGTCGGCACGATGTTCGCGCCGGCGGCCCGCGCGCGCCGCAGGTCCTTGTGCGGCAGGTCGACGACGCGCTGGTCGCCGGTCACCGCGTGGACCGTGGTCATCGTTCCGTGGCGGATCCCGAAGGTCTCCTGCAGCACCTTCGCCACCGGCGCCAGGCAGTTGGTGGTGCACGACGCGTTCGAGATCACGTCGTGCAGCTCCGGGTCGTACATCGCCTCGTTGACACCGCGGACGATCGTCGCGTCGACGCCCTTGCCGGGCGCGGACACGATGACCTTCCTGGCGCCCGCCTGCAGGTGCTTGGCGGCGTCTTCGCGCGTGCGGAACTTGCCGGTGCACTCGAGCACGACCTCCGCGCCCACCGTTGCCCACGGCAGCTCGGCGGGATCGGTCTCCGAATACACCGGGATCCTGACACCGTCGACGACGAGCGCGTCCTCCTCGGCCTCGATCGGCCCGGGGAACGGCCCGTAGACGGTGTCGTGGCGCAGCAGGTGGGCGAGCGTCGCCGGGTCGGCGATGTCGTTGATGCCCACCCATTCGATCGGCGCACCGGACTCGTACGCCGACCGGAAGGCGCAGCGGCCGACGCGGCCGAAGCCGTTGATCGCCACGCGAACGGACATGAGGGTCTCCTTTCCTTCCATCGTTCAGCCGCCTGCGGGGACGTAGGCGGTCTCGACGTCGTGTGCGAGCGCGGCCTGCGCCGCGGCGAGCCGTGCGATCGGCACCCGGAACGGCGAGCAGGACACGTAGTCGAGCCCGAGGCCGTGGCAGAACGCGATCGACGCGGGATCGCCGCCGTGCTCGCCGCAGATGCCGAGCTCGAGCTCCGGGTTCGCCGCGCGCCCGCGCTCGACGGCGATGTGCATCAGCTCGCCGACGCCGTTCACGTCGATGGTTGCGAACGGATCGGTGGCGAGGATGCCGTGCTCGAGGTAGTGCGTGAGGAACCTGCCCTGGGCGTCGTCGCGGGAGAACCCGAGCGTCGTCTGGGTGAGGTCGTTGGTGCCGAACGAGAAGAAGTCCGCGTGCGGCGCCAGCTCGTCGGCCCGCAGCGCGGCCCGCGGCAGCTCGATCATCGTGCCGACGCGGTAGGCGATCCCGCCCTCCTCGGCGATCGTGCGCGCGGTCATCTCGACGAGGCGCGTGAGCTCCTCCTCGAACGCGACCAGCGGGTGCATGATCTCGACGAGCGGCGTCTTCCCCGTGCGCTCCTCGACGGCTCGGGCCGCCCGGGCGATCGCACGGATCTGCATCTCGTAGATCTCGGGCCACTGGAGGCCGAGCCGGCAGCCGCGCGTCCCGAGCATCGGGTTCGCCTCCTGCAGCGCGAGCACGCGCTCGCGCACGAGCGGATCGGTCACCTCTTCGAGCGGCGGCAGGAACTCGTGCAGCGGCGGGTCGAGCAGCCGGATCGTCACCGGGAGGCCCGGCATCGCCTCGAAGATGCCTTCGAAGTCGCCCTGCTGCATCGGCAGCAGCCGCGCGAGCGCGGCGTTCCGCTCCTCGTCGGTCGAGGCGAGGATCATCTCGCGCACGATCGGGAGCCGCTCCTCGGCCATGAACATGTGCTCGGTGCGGCAGAGGCCGATGCCCTGCGCCCCGTTGGCAACGGCGCGGCGCGCGTCCTCCGGCGTGTCGGCGTTGGCAAGGACGTGGAGCCGGCGGTTCTCGTCGGCCCACGCGAGCACACGGTCGAAGTCCGGGCCGGGCTCGGGCTCGATCAGCGCCACCTGCCCGAGGATCACGCGTCCGGTCGTGCCGTCGATGGTGACGACGTCGCCTTCGCGGAGCACGGTCTCGCCGATCGTCGCGACCTCGGCCTCGAGATCGACCTGCAGGGCCGAGCAGCCCGCGACACAGGGCTTGCCCATGCCGCGCGCGACCACCGCCGCATGCGAGGTCATGCCTCCGCGTGCGGTGAGGACGCCGCGGGCGCCGATCAGCCCGTGGATGTCGTCCGCCGTCGTCTCCGGCCGGACGAGGATCACGTCCTCTCCCGCCTTGCCGCGCTCGGCCGCGCGATCGGCGTCGAAGACGACGATGCCGTTCGCCGCGCCGGGCGAGGCCGCGAGGCCCGTGGCGATCACCTGGAGCTCCTGGCTCGGGTCGATCGCGGGATGGAGCAGCTGCTCGAGCGCGGCCGGCTCGATGCGCCGGACCGCCTCGCGCGGCTCGATCAGCCCTTCGTCGACGAACGCGACGGCGCAGGCGAGCGCCGCGGCCGCCGTGCGCTTGCCGCTGCGCGTCTGCAGCATGAAGAGCTCGTCGTGGTCGATGGTGAACTCGATGTCCTGCATGTCGCGGTAGTGGCGCTCGAGCGTCTGGACGGCGTCCTCGAGCTGAGCGAACGCCTCCGGGAACACCGCCTGCATGTTGGCGATCGGCTCCGGGGTGCGCGTGCCGGCGACGACGTCCTCGCCCTGTGCGTCGACGAGGAACTCGCCGTAGAGGCCGGGCTCCCCCGTCGCCGGGCTGCGGCTGAAGCAGACACCGGTCGCCGAGCGCGCGTCGTGATTCCCGAACACCATCTCCATCACGTTCACGGCGGTGCCGAGGTCCTCGGAGATGTGGTACTCGCTCCGGTAGACGCGGGCGCGCGGCGCGTTCCACGACGCGAAGACGGCGTTGATCGCAGCGGCCAGCTGCACGCGCGGGTCGCGGGGGAACGGCCGGCCGGCGTGCTCGCGGAAGATGTCCTCGAACCGCCAGGCGAGGCGCGCCAGATCGGCCCACTCGAGGTCGGAGTCGCGCTCGAGATTGCGCGTCTGCTTGAGCTCTTCGAGCGCCTCCGAGAATGCGTGCGCGTCGATGCCCTCGACGACCTCGCCGTACATCTGGATCAGCCGGCGGTAGGCGTCGAACGCGAAATGCGGATTGCCGGTCGTGACGGCGAGGGCCTCTGCGAGCTCGCGGTTGAGGCCGAGATTGAGAACGGTCTCCATCATCCCGGGCATCGAGATCGGGCCGCCGGACCGCACGGACAGAAGCAGCGGATGCCGGTCGTCGCCGAAGCGCTTGCCGGTCTTCTCCTCGAGGCGGTGGAGGTGCTGCTCCACCTCCTCCGGCAGGCCGTCCGGCTCGCTGCCGAGGCGCATCGTCTCGCGGCAGGCCTCGGTGGTGATCGTGAAGCCGCGCGGGACGGGCAGCCCGAGCTGGGTCATCTCGGCGAGCCCGGCTCCCTTGCCGCCGAGCAGCGCGCGCCCCTCCTCGCAGTGCTCGTCGAAGTCGTACACGTACCTCGTCATGGCTCCACTCCCTTCTCGATTGCGGATGGTGCGGCGGCGCCGGCCGGCCGGCTCTGCCACGCAAATCCCTTCTCGGCGGCGGCGCGCAGCTTCCGCTCCGGCGCCTTGCTGCCGAGCACGTCGACGATCGCCTCCTCGAGCTCCGCGAGCGTCGGCTCGCCGAGCACGGCCGCAACGGCGCCGAGCATGGCGATGCTGGCGTCGGCGACGTCGAACCGCCCGGGCGGCACGACGAGGAGCTTCGTGTGCTTGTCGATTCCCTCCCGGACGGACGGGTCGTCGAGCAGCGTGTCGTCGAGGACCACCACCAGGTCCGGCTCCGCGGAGGAGTCGCGGTGGTGGATCGGCTGCGTGGCGAAGCGCGTGTACGCGCAGAGCGGTGTGCCGACGGCCGAGAAGGACTGCACCTGCCTGCCGGAGCGAAGCAGCGCGAGCGCCAGGATCTGGGAGGCGGTCTTCGCGCCCTCCCCGGCGCGCGCATGCCACCGGATCTCCGTCAGCGCAGGCACTGCCATGACGACAGCGTGTCGGCCACCGGACGGTTTCCCATCCGGGATCCCCCCGATTGCCGATCAGCGAACTGCGGGATTCCCCGCAGCCACCTGTTCCTACCGGGGCGCCATGGCGTCCATCGCGTCCCGCAGCCCGGGCTCGGTCAGGCGCCCCGCAGCGACCGGCACGGCGCGGTAGGAGTAGAGCCCCGGGAAGGCGATCCGCTGGAGCGGCGTCCCGTCGGGCGCGTACGTGCCGACCACGGGGTCGGCGCCCCAGGAGACGAGCCAGTCGCCGTCGGCGAGGAGCCGCGCGGAGCCGCAGCAGGACGAGGTCCCGACCTCGGGGTCGGCGACGCCGCCGAGGTAGCGCGCGGTCTGCGCGGACGCGTCGATTGCGTAGTGGACGGCGCGCGGCGGGCTCGGCGTCTGCGTCTCGTCGTCGAACACCGTGATCGTCCCGTCCGGCTGGATGCGCGCGTCGTGCTGGCCGCTGAACGGCTGCGCCCCGAGCGGGTCGCCGGTGAGCGTCAGGCTCTGCGGCGTCGCGGTGCCGCCGAGCTTCCAGAGGATCGCGCCCGTCCGCTTGTCGATCCCGTAGACAGCGTCGTCGTAGCGCAGCGAGAGCACGACCAGGTTGCCCTGGAGCGCGACCGAGTTCGCGTGGTAGAGGTCGTAGGCGTCGCCGGCGGCGCTCTTCACGGGCGTGTCGAGGATCGGGCCGGCCCAGCGCGCGGACTCCTCGACGCCGACGTGGCCGTCGGTCGACCAGGACCAGAGGAGCTTGCCGGCCGGAGAGCGCTCCTCGATGCGGCCCTCGAGCACGGTCGCGTCCGCCGGGCCGCCGAGGGCGGCCAGGTCGACATGCTCCTTCGGCTGGTAGACGAGGAAGACCTCGTCGCCGGCGCCGGTCAGCTGCAGCTCGTGGTCGTCGATCTGCCCGTCGGGCGAGGTGATCCTGGCGAGGAGCTGCCCCTCGAGCGACCGCACCTGGTACGCGGGATTCGCTCCGTCGTAGTCGGCCCACGCGATCGCCGAGCCGTCGAACAGGCGCGCGTCGAAGGGGATGCCGGAGTCGCGGTACCACCACACGGGCACGCCGTTCCCGTCGAGGATGGCGACGTAGTGCGAGCTCGGGCCGCCGGAGTTCGAGAGCGACGGCGTGACGATCGTCCATCCGCTCCCGCTCGCGCCGGAAACGGTGAAGGCGGGGAAGTCGGCCGGGAGGCACCGGACGTGGTACTCGGCGCTCTTCCCGCCGCCGGCGGTGCGTACCGTGACCCCCTGGCCGGGCTTCAGGGCGACGGCGACGCTCGAGGCGCGCGCGCCGTCGATCGTCGTCAGCGTGCCGGCGGCCGCCCACGTGGTCACGCTGACGTCCGAGCCCGGGTTGCAGCGCACGACGTAGTCGTGGACGGCAGGCGAGTAGGCCGGATAGAGCGCCGGGCTCGTCGTCAGGCGAACGAGGTGCGCGCCGCTCGACCCGGCGGCGCCGCCGGACGCGACGGCGAGCACGCCGGCGAGCAGCGCCAGAGAGACTCCGAGCCTGACCAATATCGGAATCCCATATACCCAACCTAGGCGAGAGCTAAGAACCCGGCGCGTTGAGCGCGAGCTGCAGGCGCTCGCGCTCCGGACCGAGCTCGGTGAACACCCGCGCCAGCGCCCGTTCGCCCTTGCGGGTCAGAGTCAGCCACTGCGAGCGCGCGTCCTCCCGCACCGTCCGCCGTTCGACCAGGCCGAGTGCCTCGGCTCGCTGTACGAGCTGCGTGACGCCGCTCTGGCCGAGCTGCAGCGAGTCGATCAGCCGGGTGACGGTCGCCGTCCCGCCGGCTGCCCTGATCATCAGCAGGAGCTGGTAGCGCTGGGGCGTGAGGCCGTGCGCGCGGCTGACACGCTCGCTCTCGCGGGCGAAGCGCCGGAGCGCCTCGCGGAGCTCGGCTGCCGCACGGTATTCGTCCTGCGTCGGGATGCGCGCAAGCCTACGCGCACGAGCGCTTGGGTGTCTTGTACTTCAGAGGTGAGGACGTGCCGCTCGTCCAGTCGGCCCTGGTCGCCTCGAGCTCGTAGAAGTAGCGAGTGTTGAACGCAACCGACAGGTCGTCGTAGGAGGTCTGCGTGCCCGCGACGGTCGCGAGAAGCGTGTACGGGCCTGCCTTGACCGTCGCCCGCATGACCTCGTAGCCGTCGGCGGCGACTGGCGCCGTCGCGTCCCAGGTGACGAGCACGTCCACGGAGGTCTGCGGGGTGCAGGCGCCGACCGCCGCGGCGAGGCCGGCCGGGACGTTGAGGACGCCGCTCGTGATCGCGAGCGGGCCGCCGCTGGCGGAGGTCGACCAGCCGGCCCGCGCGGCCGTGGCGGCGGCGAGGAGCACGGTCGCGACGGCGGCCGCGGCGGCGCTACGCCTCGACCAGGACATGGGGCTTGGGCCGGGGCGCCGGCCGCCAGATGCGCGTGAGCCCGAGCAGCAGGAAGACCGCCGGCGCCCCGTAGAGGAACGCGAGGTGCGCGGCGCGCAGCCGGAGCCACAGGAGCAGGAAGCCCGCGTCGGGGACGCGCCCGAACTCGACCCAGGCGGTCTTCCCGTGCAGCTCGGCGGCCCACGGGTCGGCGACGGTGTTCGCGTCGCCCTTGGTGCGGATCACCGGCTCTGCGCCGTGCCGGAGGATTGCGGTGACGCGGTGGCTCTCGATGTGACGGTCACCGACCGGCACCGCGTAGGTCAGCACCTGGCCGACGCGGAGATCGCGCATCGGCTCGGGCCGGACGAGCAGCAGGTCGCCCGCCGCGAAGTCGGGCCGCATGCTGCCGGAGAGCGCGGTCACCGTGTGGTAGAGCCCGGTGCGCGGGCCGACGCCGACCAGGACGAAGAACGCGAGCGCGAGGGCGAGCAGCCTGCGGAACGCGAAGTCGATCGCGCTCCGCAGGTGCCGCCCATGCACGCCCGCCCTCGTCACTTGCCGGTGCCGGTCCGCTGCGTGCCCGTGAACACGAAGTCGATGGTCGACGCGAGCCCCTGCATGGTGTTGTCGGCGGTCGTCGGCAGGCTGAGCGTCACCCGCAGGTGGTCGGTCTGCCCGGCCGTCAGCGCCGAGAGGTTCGACAGGGCGAGGCCGCTGCCGATCACCGGCTGCGAGGCGAGCACGGACTGCGTCGTGCCGCCGCAGGTGTAGGTGTACGGCGGGCCGGACTCCGTCCAGGCCACCGAGCACTTGTCGATCGTCAGCTGGAGGCCATTCGCCGCGTCGGTGTCGAGCGCGGAGCTCGGGGACGCGGTCGTGTCGAGCGTCAGTGACCCGAGGTCGATCGTCGAGCCCGCGTTGGAGAGGTCGACGGCGCGCTCGATCGTGTCGCCCGGCGCGATGTCGCTCGCCCCGATGTCGAGACGGTTCGCCGACGTGCCGTCGGCTCCGAGGGCGATGTTGACGGTGCCGGACGTGATCGCCTGCGCCTCAGCGGGCGTCGAGCTGGTGAACGTCGCGTACGTCCCGAGTCCCGCGATGCTTGCTGCCGCCCCGACCAGCGCGAGTGTCGCCATCACCTTCGTGCCGATCACGCTCAGTCCGAGCGGCGCGATGCCTGTCTTGTGCATGGGTGCTCCCTTGTGCCGCAGATGCCCTGTTCCGGGGAGTGGATCCTCCGAATCGGGGATCGGTTGTCACTCAGTGCACTCGGCGAGGGCCGTGTCGAGCCGTTCACTCATTCGAGTGAATTGAACGTAATGTGATGTTTTTTTGCCTCACGTCATGATGGGACGAGGACGGCTGCTCCGCGCACGCTGCCCCTGCGCAGCCGGTCGAGCGCCGCCTCCGCCTCGGCGAGCGGGAACGTCTCGACGGAGGCGTGGATCGGGGTGTCCGCGAGCAGCGCGAACAGCTCCTCGCCGTCCGCCCGGGTGAGGTTCGCGACCGACTGCACGCTTCGCTCGCCCCAGAGGAGCTCGTAGGGGAACGACGGGATCGCGCTCATGTGGATGCCGGCGCAGACGACGCGGCCGCCGCGCGCGACGGCGCCGAGCGCCTGCGGGACGAGCTCACCGGCGGGTGCGAACAGGATCGCCGCGTCGAGCTCCTCCGGCACGGGGTCGGTGGTCGCTCCCGCCCACTCCGCCCCGAGCTCGCGCGCGAGCGACTGCGCCTCGGCGTCGCCCGGGCGCGTGAACGCGAACACGCGGCGGCCCTGGGCGCGGGCGATCTGCGCGACGAGGTGCGCGGAGGCGCCGAAGCCGTACAGCCCGAGCCGCTCCGCGTCGCCCGCGAAGCGGAGCGCGCGATAGCCGATCAGGCCCGCGCAGAGCAGCGGCGCGAGCTCGTGGTCGGGGAGGCCGTCGGGCAGCGGGAAGCAGAAGCGCTCGTCGGCGACCGTCTCCTCCGCGTAGCCGCCGTCTCGGGTGTAGCCGGTGAAGAGCGCGTTCGGGCAGAGGTTCTCGCGGCCGCTCCGGCACCAGCTGCACGCGCCGCACGCCCAGGCGAGCCACGGGACGCCCACACGGTCGCCGGGCCGAAAGCGGCTTCCGCCTTCGAGGACGCGGCCGACGATCTCGTGGCCGAGGACGAGCGGCAGCTTCGGCCGGTCGAGCTCGCCGTCTCGGATGTGGAGGTCGGTGCGGCAGACGCCGCATGCGCCGACCGCGATCCGGATCTCGTCCGGCCCGAGCGGCTTCTGCGAAAGCCCCGCCTCCCGCAGCGGCCGGCCGGGCCGGTCGAGAATGAGTGCGATCACTTCGTCTTGATCCGGACGATCCTCGGCTCGTGGGCCTGGAGCTTCGGGATGTGCAGCATGAGGATGCCCTTCCCGTACTCCGCGGTCAGCTTCTCGGTGTCGACCTCCAACGGCAGCGCAAACTGCCGCTCGAAGTGCGCCTCGAGGCGATGCTTCGCCTCCTCCTTCTCCTTGCGGTCGCCGGTGACGGTGACCGTATGGTCGGTGACGGAGACGCTGAGCTCCTCGACGTCGAAGCCGGGCACCTCGAGCTCGACGACCACTTCGCCTTCGGCCTCGTACATGTCTGCGGTGGGCACGTACGCGGGCACGAAGCCGAAGTCGTCGAAGTAGCGGCGCATCCGCTGCTCGAGCGTGGCCAGATCGGCCGGGCGCGACCAGGTCAGAAGAGTGGCCATGGCTTCACCTCCTCTCCGAATGGCGCCGCCATTGTCGCCGCGGACGCGCCCGCCCACATCGGGGTCTCTACGTATTCCGCGCGCTGTCGCGGTAGCAGGGGTTTCACCGATGCCGTGAACCCGAGCCTGTGGCAGGTACTTCCTTGGGGCGGACCACCGTCCGCCCGGGAAGGAGCAACCATGGCCACAGCCGTACGGACGTCGCACCTGAAGGAGAACCCGTACGAGGTCGCCCGCGCGCAGCTGCACCACGTCGCGGACACGTTCGGGATCGACGAGTCGCTGGTGCGCGTTCTCGAGCGCTGCAAGAAGGCGGTCGTCGTCTCGGTCCCGACCCGGATGGACGACGGGTCGATCCAGGTCTTCGAGGGCTACCGCGTCCAGCACAACATCGCGCGTGGGCCGTCCAAGGGCGGCATCCGCTACCACCCGGACGTCACGCTCGACGAGGTGCGTGCGCTTGCGATGTGGATGACGTGGAAGTGCGCGCTGACGGGCATCCCGTTCGGCGGCGCGAAGGGCGGCATCGCCTGCGATCCGAAGGCGATGTCGAAGGGCGAGCTCGAGCGCATGACGCGCCGCTACGCCAGCGAGATCGTGAACGAGATCGGACCCGATCAAGACATCCCGGCTCCCGACGTCAACACGAGCGGCGAGACGATGTCGTGGGTGTTCGACACGTACTCGATGAACAAGGGCCACTCGGTGCTGGGTGTCGTCACCGGCAAGCCGCTGACGATCGGCGGCTCGCTCGGCCGCGAGGAGGCGACCTCCCGCGGTGCGCTCTTCACGATCCGGGAGGCGCTCGCGAAGCTGGGTGAGAGCTTCGAAGGGCTCACCTGTGTCGTGCAGGGGTTCGGCAACGTCGGCAGCTACCTCGCGGTCTTCCTGCACGAGCAGGGCGCGAAGGTGATCGGGATCTCCGACTCCGCCGTCGCCCTCCACAACGAGAACGGGATCGATGTTCCGGCGGCGTTCGCGTGGAAGCACGAGCACGGGACGCTCAAGGGCCTGCCGAGCGCCGAGGAGATCGACCCGGAGGACCTGCTCGAGCTCGAGTGCGACGTGCTCGCGCCGTGCGCCCTCGAGCAGGTGATCACCGGCGAGAACGCCGACCACATCCGGGCGCGGATCATCGCGGAGGGCGCGAACGGCCCGCTCACCCCGGACGCCGACGCGATCCTCGAGGAGAAGGGCGTCCTGATCCTGCCCGACATCCTCGCGAACGCCGGCGGCGTCGTGGTCTCCTACTTCGAGTGGGTGCAGGGCCTCCAGCAGTACTTCTGGAAGGAGAAGGAGGTCAACGAGCGTCTGGACGAGATCATGACGCGTGCGTTCGAGGAGACCTGGCAGCTCCGCGAAGCGCGTCACCTCTCCATGCGCGATGCCGCCTACGGCCTCGCCGTGCAGCGCGTCGCCGAGGCGACGACCGTCCGCGGCATCTATCCGTAGCGCTGCCCGTCGCCTGCCCGCGGCGGCGGGCGGGCGACGCTCGGCGCCGCTAGCGCCGCGGCAGCGCCGGCGGCAGCGCGGGCGGCGCCGGCTCGAGCCGCGCATAGAACAGGCCGCCGAGGAGGCAGGCGGCGGCGCCCGAACCGACGGCAAGCGTCGCCGCAGCACGGGTCACGGCCGCCGGAAGCACCGAGAGTACGAAGCCGTGGAGGAACACCTGCCCGAAGGCGAGGCCGGCCATCAATCCGAGCAGGCCGAGCCAGGCAGCCGCCGCCACGCGCACCTCCTGCGGGCCGAAGACGGCGAAGCCCGCGCCGCCCACGGCGAACAGGAGCAGGTACACGGCCGCCACCCGGCTGCCGGTGGCATGCGGCTCGAACGCGAAGCCGGCGGCGGCCACCATGGCCGCAAGCGTGGACACGCCGCCGAGCACGACACAGCCCTCACGCAGACGGTGCTGCTCGCGGGAGAGCGCGAACAGAGAACCTGCACCGGCCAGTGCGAGCGCGAGCAGCAGCCACGGCCAGACGGTCGGGCGCGGCACACGTTCGAGCTCGCCGGCGATCTGCGTGCGTCGCCCGTCGACGAGCAGCGGGATCGACCAGCTCGCACGCTCGCTGCCGCTCGGGAGCCCCTGCAGGCGCGGGTCGCGCCACACCGCGGCGCCGTCGCGCTGCTCCCAGCCCGTGTGCTTGCCGCTCTTCGCGACGAGCCCCGACGCGTCGGCCGTCGGCGACGCGGCGTTGACTTCCACGCCGCGCCCGTCGATGCGGAGCATGGGCTCGCCGAGGTAGCCGAGCACGACGACACGGTGCCCCTGCTCGACCTCGAGGCGAAGCGAGCGGCTTCCACTGTCGGCGGTGACGGCGAACGGCGCGTGCTGCGAGGGGGACAGCACCCGCACGCGGACGTCGACCGCCAGCGTGCCGATGCGAACGTGCGCGCCCGCGACACCGGGAACGGCGAGCGACGTCGCCAGCACACCGCCGAGCGCGAGGGCGACCCGCGCGCTCATGCCGGCCTTTCGACGAAGCGGATGATGGGACTCGAACCCACGACCTTCTGCATGGCAAGCAGACGCTCTAGCCAACTGAGCTACATCCGCGGAGGGCGCTCAGTCTAGCCGAGACCCAGGCGGGCCCGCATGGTCTCGGCGACCGCCTGCAGCCCCGACAGGGGCCGGATCATCACCGTGAAACGCTCGATCAGGCCGTCGGCGTTCTCCTCGAGGATGTCGATCCCCTGGAGGTCACGGGCGCCGACGTTCGCCTCGAAGAAGAGGATCGTCGTCGCGCCGTCGCGCCATTCGTTCGTGTAGCGGAAGTTCTCGAACACGGTCGCGACCGTGCGCAGGACGATCTCGACCGCCTGCTTTCCCTGGTACGGCTTGTGGACGGCCGGGCTGCGAAACTCGATGTCGTCGGCGAGCGTCGCGAGCGCGGCGTCGAAGTCGTCGGCGAGCACCGCCTGGCCGAAGGGATGCTCGACGGTCACTGCTCGGCGTCCAGCACCTGGTTGACGAGCTTGTCGGCGAGCTCGTTCTCGGCGCGGCGCACGTGGCGGTACTCGATCGCGTCGAAGTGGCCCGCAAGCTTGCGCGCCTGCGCGTGCAGCTCCTGCAGGCCCTCGTTCTTGACGCGGTACTCGCCGCGCATCTGCTTCACCATCAGCTCCGAGTCGGACACGACCTCGAGCTCGCGCACCTCGTTCGCGATCGCGCGCTCGAGGCCGGCGATCAGGCCGCGGTACTCGGCGACGTTGTTCGTCGCCACGCCGATCGCCTCGCCTTCCGACGCGAGCAGGTCGCCGTTCTCTGCTTCGAGCACGAAGCCGAACGCCGCCGGGCCGGGATTCCCGCGCGCACCGCCGTCGGTGAAGAGGCGCACCTTCACGCGAGCAATTCATACACGTCGAACGCCGGTTCCTCATAGGGGTGGGCGGCCCGAAGCGCCGTCACCACTTCGTCATGCCGCTCCGCCGGGTACACCGTCTCGAGCCGCAGCTCGGGCACGCGCTCCTCCACGCCGCGCTCGCCGACCGCCGGCGCCGTCCCGCCGCCGCCGAGGAACGTGCCCGTTCCCTCCGCGTACCAGGAGCAGCGCTCGTACTCGCCGATCCGGCCCGCCCCCGCGGCGAACAACGCATCGCGCACCGCGTCGAGCGCGTCGGGCGGCACGAACACGACGAGCTTCCGCTGCGCCATCGAGCCGCTAATTGTTGTCGATCTGCGCGCGCTGGAGCTTGCCGCTGTAGTCGACGTACACCGACTTCCACTCGGTGAACACGTCGAGCGCCGCCTGCCCCGCCTCGCGGTGGCCGTTGCCGGTCTGCTTCATCCCGCCGAACGGCAGGTGCACCTCGGCGCCCGTCGTCCCGGCGTTGATGTACGTGATGCCGGTCTGCAGGTCGCGCATCGCCTTGAACGCCTTGTTCACGTCGCGCGTGAAGATCGACGACGACAGGCCGTAGCGCACCGAGTTCGCCGCGCGCACCGCCTCCTCGAACGAGTCGACCGGGATCAGCGCCGTCGTCGGGCCGAAGATCTCCTCCTGCGCGATGCGCATCCCCGGCTCGACGTCCGCGAACACCGTCGGCCGGTAGTAGAAGCCGTGACCCTCGACGCGCTCGCCGCCCGTGAGCAGCTTCGCGCCCTCGCCGCGCCCGATCTCCGTGTACGAGTGGATCTTCTCGACCGCCGTCTCGTTGATCACCGGGCCGATGTCGGTGTCGTCCTCCCACGGGGCGCCGATCTTCAGCTGCTCGGCGCGCGCCACGAGCTTCGACTGCAGCGCGTCATAGGCGGCCCGGTGGACGATCACGCGCGAGGCGGCAGTGCAGCGCTGGCCCGCCGTGCCGAACGCGCTCCAGACGATGCCGTCGACCGCCAGATCGAGGTCGGCGTCGTCCATGACGATGATCGCGTTCTTCCCGCCGAGCTCGAGGTGCACGTGCTTCAGCTCGTCCGCCGCGGTCTTCGTCACGAGCACACCGGTCTCGCGCGAGCCGGTGAAGGTGATGACGGGAACGTCGGGATGGCGCACGAGCGCCTCGCCCGCCTCCTCGCCGAAGCCGTGGACGATCTGCACGACGCCTTCCGGCAGCCCCGCCTCGTGCAGCAGGTCGACGAACCGCTGCGCGAGCTTCGGCGTGTCCTCGGCCGGCTTCAGCACGACCGTGTTGCCGCAGACGAGCGCCGGGGTGAGCTTCCAGGCGGGGATCGCGATCGGGAAGTTCCACGGCGTGATCGCGCCGACCACACCGACCGGCATGCGCACGCTCATCATGAACTTGTCGCGGAGCTCCGACGGCGTCGTCTGCCCGAAGAGCCGGCGGCCCTCGCCGCCCATGTAGTAGCTCATGTCGATCGCTTCCTGGACGTCGCCGCCGGCCTCCGCCTTCACCTTCCCCATCTCGCGGGTCATCAGGTCGGAGAGCTCCGGCTTGTACGACTCGAGGAGCTGCGCGAAGCGGAAGAGGATGTTCCCCCGCTCGGGCGCCGGCACGAGGCGCCAGTCCTCCCACGCGGCGCGTGCGGTCGCGACGGCGCGGTCGACGTCGGCCGCGGACGAGCGCGGGAACGACTCGATGACCTCGCCGGTCGAAGGGTTGAGGGACTCGAAGGTTGCGGTCGCCATGCGGCGATCGTAGCCGCGCGCTCTATTCGGGGGCGTCGATCTCGGGGAAGGTCCCCGGTGCGCGCGAGCGGCGCCGGTCGCGGGTCGTCCGCCGCTCCTTGAAGGAGGCGTCGTCCTGGCCGCTGCGACGGTCGGCGCCCTCGCGGCGGTCGACGATGACCGTCACGTTCGGGTTGTCCTTGTAGTACTCGACCATCTTCTCGTAGAGCTCGTCCTCGAGCTCGGGGGGGATGACGCAGTAGATCACCGGTTCTCAGTGTAGGAGCTCGACCGGAAGGATCCAGCCTCTACAGGCGCGCGATGTCCGGGACGATCCTGCCGTCCTCGTCCAGGTGCGCGTTCCACTCGGTGAACGACCCCTCGAGCTCGGCCGGGTCGTGGCCGCGCTCCTCGAGCCGGACCGGGTTGTCCGAGTCGGGCGAGACCCGGTACTGGTACCAGGAGATCTCCCAGGCGACCGTGACGACCATCTCGGCGTTCACACCCGAAAGGGCGACGACGGAGACCCGCGGCGCGCCGAGCGACTTGGCGATGCCGCCGACGGTGCGCCGGTACTGCGAGGCGTTGAACAGGTCGGCCGCCTCGACCATCGCAAGCTCGTGGTCGGAGAGGCGCCGCAGGATCGGCTCCGAAGCGACCGTCTCCTCGACCGTCCTCGGCCGGGTGCCGAGAAGCGTGCTCCAGATGCTGCGCCGGCGGCGCTCGGTCGGCAGGCTGGGCGTGGTCGGCGCGCCCTCGCGGATCCAGCCGTACTCGACGGCCGTCTCGGCGCAGAGCGGACAGACGTCGACGTAGTCCATGCCGCCGTTCGGCGAGAACCGGATCGCACGCTCGCCCATCAGCAGCGTGCGCTCGCAGATCGCGCACGACCGCTCGACGGTGACTTTGGTAACCCTGGTCATCGCGAACAGGGTAACCGGCCGGCCCGCCCCGGAGGCTACGCCGGAACCGCCTCCTTGTCCTTCTTCGCCGCCTCGATCAGCTTCTGGGCGATGTGCGACGGCACTTCTTCGTAGCGGAGGAACTGCATGTGGTAGTCGCCGCGGCCGCCGGTCAGCGAGGTGAGCGCCTGGTTGTAGGTCAGAACCTCGGCCATCGGCACCTCGGCCCTGATCGTCGTGATGCCGCCCTTCGGCTCCATTCCGAGCAGGCGGCCGCGCCGCGAGTTGAGATCGCCGTTGATCGCGCCCACCGACTCGTCGGGCACGGTCACCTCGAGCTCCATGATCGGCTCGAGCAGCGTCGGCTGCGCCTGCTCGTAGGCGGAGCGAAACGCCATCGAGCCGGCGATCTTGAACGCCATCTCCGACGAGTCGACGTTGTGGTAGCTCCCGTCGACCAGCGTCACGCGCACGCCCTGAACCGGCGCGCCCGCAAGGTCGCCGTGGGCGAGCGCCTCCTGGATGCCCTTGTCGACCGCCGGACGGAACCCCTGCGGGATGACGCCGCCGACGATCTTGTCGACGAACTCGTAGCCGGTGCCGTCCTCGATCGGCTCGATCTCGATGTGGCAGTCGCCGAACTGGCCGCGGCCGCCGGTCTGCTTCTTGTACCGGCCGTGCGCCCGCGCCTTCCCCTTGATCGTCTCGACGTACGGGACGCGCGGCTGGTGCAGCTCCATCTCGACGCCGAACCGCGACTTCGCACGCGAGACGGCGACCTCGACGTGCACCTGGCTCATGCCGGAGAGGAGCTCCTCGCCGGTCTGCGGGTCGCGCGAGAGGCGGAGCGTCGGATCCTCCTCCGAGAGGCGGCGGAGCGCCTGCGCGACCTTGTCCTCGTCGCCCTTCGTCTTCGCCGTCACGGCGAAGCTCATCACCGGGTCGGGGAAGCCGAGCGCCGGCGGCTCCAGGTCGTGCTCGGCGTCGACGAGCACGTCGCCGGTCTGCACGTCCTTCAGCTTCGCAACGGCGCCGATGTCGCCGGCGCCGAAGCCGTCCGCCTTCTCGTGCTCCTTCCCTTCGAGCGTCATCAGCGCGCCGAGCCGCTCCTTCGAGTGGTCGCGGTGGTTGACGAGCGTCGTGTCGGCCTTCACCTCGCCCGCGTAGACGCGGAAGATCGAGATGCGCCCCGCGAATGCGTCCGCGACCGTCTTGAACACGAACGCGGCGACGTTCGCGTCGGTCTCGATCGGGGAGCCCTTCTTGGCCGGGCTCGGCACGCCCTCGACGATCAGGTCGAGCAGCGCGTGCGTGCCCAGGTTCGCGGTCGCAACGCCGCAGGCGACGGGATAGATCTCGTCGCGGGTGACGGCGTTCTTCAGCGCCGCGGCGATGTCCTCGGCCGGAATCTCCTCGCCGCCGAGGTAGCGCTCCATCAGCGCCTCGTCGGTCTCGACGACGGCGTCGAGCAGCTTCGTGCGGTACTCCTCGACGGTGGCGGCGAGCTCGCCCGGGATCGCGACGGGATCGCCCTCGCGCCCGCCGGACGGGTCCATGTACGCGCAGTTGTGGAGCAGGTCGACGACGCCGGTCAGCTCGTGCTCGGCGCCGATCGGCAGCTGGATCGCGATGCAGCGCTCGGACAGCTGCTCCTGCAGGTTGGCGAGCACGCGGTAGAAGTCGGCGCGCTCGCGGTCGAGCATGTTGACGTAGACGACGCGCGAGAGCCCCAGCTCCTCGGCGCGGCTCCAGACGCGCGAGGTGTTCACCTCGACGCCCATGACGCCCGACACGACGACCAGCGCGCCCTCGACGACCCGGAGCGCCGCGACCGTGTCGGCCTGGAAGCCTGAGTCGCCGGGCGTGTCGATCAGGTTGATCTTGCGGCCCTGCCACTCGCAGTTGCAGAGCGACGCCGCCAGCGACATCTGCCGCTTGTGCTCGTCCTCGTCCCAGTCGGAGACGGTCGTACCCGCCTCGATCGCACCCAGCCGGTTCGTCTTTCCCGCCTGGAAGAGCATGGCCTCGACGAGCGAGGTCTTGCCCGTCCCGCGATGGCCGACCACGGCGACGTTGCGGATCTTCCCGGCTTCGATGGGCATCGAGTCCTCCTGGCTTCGGGTGCCTCCGAATCCTACGTCGCTTGACGCGATTTGGAGAACCGCGACACCGTCGCCAGAAGGACGGCGGCGAGCGTGCCCGCGAAGAGCGCGGCGAACCACGGGTCGAAGCGGTCGGTGCCGGCAAGGAGGCCGTGCAGCGACGCGAGCGCCCAGGCCGGGAGCGTCAGGTAGTGGAGCTTCCGCCAGGCGCCGTGCGGGATCCGCGGCCGCAGCCAGGTCGAGAGGCCGACGGCGGCGGCGAGCTCGGCGGCGCAGACGCCGAGCCCGACCGCCAACGGCCGGTACGACGACGTGAACGGGACGAGCAGCTGCTCGAGCCCGGTGTGGACGACCGTGTCGAGCAGGAGCGACGCGCCGTGGAGGACGATGAAGACGCCGGTCAGGATGGCGAGGAAGCGGTGCACCTCCTCGACCGCGAAGCGCGGCCAGGCGAGCTGCACGCGGCCCGCCATCGTCACGCCGAGGAGCACGGAGGCGGAGAGCAGCAGGTAGGCGACGAGCCCCGCGGAGCGGGCGAAGTACCAGACGGCCGGGTTCATGTCAGGCTGCGACGCGCTCGGGCACGCGCGAGGCCCACGACTGGCTGAGCGCCACCTGGCCGTCGTGGGCGACGAACCGGCCCGCGAGGCCGTGGGAGTCGAGCCAGGCCGGGCCCGCTTCGCCGAGGAGGAGCGCCGCCTTCGCGGCGACGTCCGCGACCAGGCAGGAGGCGGCGGCGACGGTGACGTCGCGCCACGGGCCGTCGACGGGCCGGCCGGTGCTCGGGTCGATCAGGTGGTTCTGCGGCGTGCCCGCGGCGAGCCAGCGCCGGGTGCCGACGCTGCTCGTCGCGAGGCCGCCTTCGTGGAGGGTGACGCGCCCCCCGCCCGGGAGGTCGACGACGACGGGTTCCGCTGTCGCGATGTCGCCGCCCGCGGACACGAAGCCGCGGCCTGCGATCGCGAGAGCATCGTCGACGGTCTTCCCCTTCACGACCCCGTTCAGGTCGAGCACGATCGGCACGGTGCGCAGGAGACCGCGCCCGCGAACGGAGACTGCATGGAAGGAAGGAACCTCCGCCGGCTCGACCGCCCCGACGTCCCGAGGGAGGCGTGGGAAGTCGCGGTCGTAGCCGGCGGAGGCAATCGCGTCTCCGACGCAGGGAGTCACCAGGCCGTCGGTCGCGCGAGCTGCGTCGAGCGAGAGGCGGAGCATCGACGCGAGCTCCTCCGAGACGAGCGTCAGACCCAGGGGAGAGGCGTTGACGCGGTTCAGCTCGGAGGATGGTTGAAAACGGGAGAAGCGGGTGTCGCGCGCCTCGAAGAGCGCCCGCACCTCGTCGGCCGGCGCCCCGTGCGGGAGCACGACCTCACAGCCCATGGAGCGGAACGCGATCACGACCCACCCGACTGGAGCTGGGAGCTCGCGCCGCCGGAGGGGCCGATCGACGAGCCGCCGTTGAAGTAGCCGTAGCTTGCTCCGTACGCGCTCGAGGACGCCGCAGCCTGGCTCCCGGCCCGCACCTGATGGTGCGAGCCGGGGTGCGAGGCACGGGCGGCGGCGGCGAACGCCGCGAGGGCGACCGCCGCCGTCACGCCGATCGCGTACCGGGCGGTGCGAGCGTTCCGGCGGGCGACGGCGATGCGCGAGGAAGGAGACTGCATGCCTGAAGCCTCCGCCGCGTGCCTAAGCCGTCGCTAAGACGACTGTTGAGATTCCGTGTGCTCGGGGAACTCTTACGAGGCGCTAGACGCGCTGCGCCGAGCCGGCCAGACGCGCCTTCAGGCGGAGGATCGCCTTCGTGTGCAGCTGGGAGACGCGCGACTCGGTCACGCCGAGCACCTCGCCGATCTCCCGCAGGGTCAGCTCCTCGTAGTAGTAGAGCGTGACGACGAGCTTCTCGCGCTCGGGCAGCCGCGAGATCGCATCCGCGAGCGCCTCCCGCATCTCGGTCTCGTCGAGCGCCTCGGCGGGCCGCGGGCCGGTCGTGTCCTCGATCGTGTCCATCAGGGACACCTGGTCGCCGTCGCCGGAGACCGCCCAGAGCTCGTCGAGGGCGGCGATCGAGGAGCGGGAGATGTCGGTCAGCGAGTCCTCGAGCTCCTCGACGGTGATCCCGATCTTGTCGGCGATCTGCTGGTCGTCCGGCGCCGTGCCGAGCTTCGCCTCCAGCTCGGCGATCGCCCGCTCGATCTCGCGGGCGCGGGAGCGGACGGAGCGCGGCACCCAGTCGAGGGCCCGCAGCTCGTCGATGATCGCGCCCTTGATCCGGGCGATCGCGTAGGTCTCGAACTTGATGTCCCGCCCGGGGTCGTAGCGCTCGATCGCGCCGATCAGGCCCAGCAGCCCGTAGGAGACGAGGTCGCCCTCGTCGACGTGCGCCGGCAGCCCCGACCCGAGCCGCCCCGCCACGTACTTGACGAGCGGCGCGTAGGTCAGGATCAGCCGGTCGCGGAGGGCCTTGTCCTTGGACCGCCGGTATTCCAGCCAGAGCGCATGGGTGTCCTCCCCAGCCACGAAGGGAGAATACGCCCTAGGAGCGCATTTTCCTTAGTGCCGAGAGGGCAAGTGAGCCCATCCAGGCCGCGAGCACCGCGCCGGCCACGGCAATCGGCCACTCCCCCGCGGTCGCCGCCCAGACGGCAATCGCCGCGAACGCGAGTGTGATTGCGAGAAAGAGCGCTGCCACCGCCGATACACTCCCACGGCAACCGAGGGGCGTGGCGCAATTGGTAGCGCACCGGTCTCCAAAACCGGGGGTTGCAGGTTCGAGTCCTGTCGCCCCTGCTCGTTTCGCCCGGAGCTTGTAACAGACTGTTACTAGTCCTCGTTCGCGACGAAGACGTCCGTGATCGCCGATCGGGCGACCACGTGGTCCGGGCGCACCTCGATCCACGCGCGGCCGGCGGCGAGACCGTCGACCGCGGGGATCCCGGTCTCCTCGCCGCCGACGAACGCCTCGAGGGTCAGGTGCGCGCGGTTCAGCGTGTCGGGGATGAGCACCGGCTCGTGCTGGCCGGCGATGCGGAAGTAGAGCGGCATGGTTGCCGACGTAATCGGCAAAGCCGGCCGCGAGTTCAGCAGACGGCCGTGACGAGGCCCGTGTGGACGTCGTACACGAACCCGCCCACCTCGAGCCCCTGGAGGTAGGGCGAGGAGCGGATCCGCTGGACGTCGGCCCGCAGGCACGCCTCCTGGTCGGCCGCGACCTCGAAGCGGAGGCTGCGCGTGTCCGGCCCGCCCGCTGCCGCGATCGCCTCGTGGACCTGCTCCTCCGAGCCGCCCGCCATCCGGCAGTTCGTGTGCGCGACGACCATCACGCGATCGACCCCGAGCAGATACGAGGCGAGGACGAGCGTCCGCAGCACATCGTCGGTGACGCGCGCGCCGGCGTTCCGGAGGATCTTCGCGTCGCCCGGGGCGAGACCGAGCATCCCGAGCGGGTCGATCCGCGAGTCGATGCACGTGAGCACGGCGAGATGCCTCGCGGCGTGCGGCTGCAGGCCGGCGCGGTCGAACGTCTCCGCGTACGCGCGGTTCGCGGCAAGCACGTCGTCGAAGGGCATCGCCCTAGCCTAGGCGCTCACGCAGCAGCGGGACGACGTCGTCCGGGTCCGGGTAGCGGCCGAGCATCCTCTTCGTGAAGACGAGCTCGCCGTCGACGTGCACGTCGAAGATGCCGCCGGTGCCGGTGACGAGGTCGATGCCGGAGATCCGTCCCTCCCACTCCTCGAGGATCCGCGCCGCCAGACCGACGGCGTTCGGACGCGCGCTTCAGGGAACGCAGTACTCGATGCGGATGTGCGGCCCGGACGCCACTCCCGGAACCTAGCGCGCGCGGCGGACATGAGAATGAGGTGAAAGCCGCAATACGGCCGGTCCCGGCCGGCCGCACAATGGCGCCGTGAGAGTCCTGGTCGTCGAAGACGAGCCCAAGATGGCGGCGCTCGTCGTCCGCGCGCTCCGCGAGGAGGGCCACGCGGCGGACGCCGCCGCGCGCGGCGAGGACGCCCTCTTCATGGCCGAGGCGACGCCCTACGACGCGATCGTCCTCGACGTGATGCTGCCCGACGTCGACGGCTTCGACGTGCTGCGGCGTCTGCGCGGGCGCGAGGTCTGGACGCCGGTGCTGATGCTGACGGCGCGCGACGCGGTCGGCGACCGCGTCGACGGGCTCGACGCCGGCGCCGACGACTACCTCACGAAGCCGTTCGCGTTCTCCGAGCTGCTCGCCCGCGTCCGGGCGATCGCTCGCCGGGGGCCGGTCGAGCGCCCGACCGTTCTCTCGGCCGGTGACCTGCAGCTCGACCCGGCCGCCCACCGCGCGTGGCGGGGCGAGACCGAGCTCCAGCTCTCACTGCGAGAGTTCGCACTGCTCGAGCTGCTGATGCGCCACGCGGGGAAGGCGCTCTCGCGCGCGCAGCTTCTCGACGGCGCCTGGGACATGGCATTCGAGAGCCGCTCGAACGTCGTCGACGTCTACATGCGCTATCTGCGCGAGAAGGTCGACCGCCCGTTCGGACGCCGGTCGATCGAGACGGTGCGCGGCGTCGGCTACCGGCTGCGCGCGGACGGCGGCGCGTGAGCCGGATCCCGATCCGCATCCGACTGACGCTGCCGTTCGCGCTCGCGATGACGCTCGTCCTCGCTGCCACGGGCGTGTTCATCTACCTCCGCGTCGGCAGCGCGCTGCTCGCCTCCGTCGACACGAACATCCGCGCGCAGCTCGCCGAGGCGGCCCGGGACGCGGACGAAGGGCACAAGATCGCGGACGCGGATGCGAGCGAAGGGCCCTTCTTGACCGCCGTCGCGCGGCCGAACGGCGACCTCCTGGTCGTCTCCTCCGCCGCGGCGAGCGCAATCCCGATCAGACACGATCTCACCGGCGAGACCCGCTTCACGACCGCCCTCCCGGGCCTCCCCGGCGAGTGGCGCGTGATCGAGAAGCCGACGTCCGCCGACGGAAGCCCGGCGATCGTCGCCGTCGCGCACTCCCTCGCCGCACGGACGGAGACGCTGCAGCGCCTCTCCCGCGAGTTCCTCGTCGCCGCCCCGGCGGCGCTGCTGCTCGCGGTGCTCGCCGGCTACGCCCTCGCCGCAGCCGCACTGCGCCCGGTCGAGGCGATGCGCCGCCGGGCCGCCGCCGTGTCCGCGGACGAACCGGGCCGGCGGCTGCCCGTGCCGCCCGCACGCGACGAGGTGCGCGCCCTCGCCGTCACGCTGAACGACATGCTCGCGCGGCTGGAGGCCGCGTTCGAGCACGAGCGCAGGTTCCTGAGCGACGCGAGCCACGAGCTGCGAACGCCGCTCGCGCTGCTCCGCGGCGAGCTCGAGCTCGCGCTCCGCCGGCCGCGAAGCAAGGAGGAGCTCGAACGGGCGATCCGTTCAGCCGGCGAGGAGACCGAGCGGCTCTCGCGCCTCGCGGAGGACCTGCTGCTCGTGGCCCGCGCCGACCAGGGACGCCTCCCGATCCGGCGCGAGCCGGTCGCAACGGCGGACCTCCTCGAGCGCGTCCGCCGGAGGTTCGCCGCCCGCGCCGAGCACCGCGGACGCGAACTGTGGGTCGCGGCGGCCCCCGATCTGCGGGTCGACGCCGACGTGGTGCGCCTCGAGCAGGCGCTCGGCAACCTGGTCGACAACGCGCTCGAGCACGGCTCGGGCCTCGTCACCCTGTCGGCAAGCCTCGCAAACGGCTCCCTCGAGCTCCACGTGCTGGACGAAGGGCCCGGCGTCCCGGCTGCGTTCGCCGAGCACGCGTTCGACCGGTTCAGCCAGGCCGACGACGCCCGCTCGACGCGCGGAACCGGGCTCGGGCTCGCGATCGTCGCGCTGATCGCACGCGCCCACGACGGCGACGCGGGTGTCGGCAACCGCCACGGAGGCGGCTTCGACGCCTGGATCTCGCTTCCGCGCGACTCTTAGGAACGGCGCAGGCGGCGCTCATCGAGGTCTCATCGGTCGCTGCCACCCTGCGCCCATGGGACACGACGTGCAACGGGCGGTGGCGGAGCGCGACGCGGCGTTTTCCCGCGTTCGCCGCGTCACCGTGCTCGCCGTCGCCGGCGGCGCCGCACTGACGGCGGCGCTCACGGCGGTCGCGCAGTCCGCGACACACCACGCCAAGGCGGTCGTGTACGCCACGCCGCCCGCGCAGCGCGCCACGCCGGTGGTGGCGCCCGCCCCTCCGCTCGTCTCGGTCGCGAGCCCGTCGAGCGCGACGTCCGCACCACCGACCCGGCCGCAGGCGCCGGCGCCCTCCCCCGCTCCGGCGCCTGCGGCCCCCGTCGTCGTCTCGGGCGGATCGTGACCAGGTCGGCGTCGTTCGACGCGCTCGGCACGACCGCGACGGTCGTCGTCGCGCGGGCGGGCGTCCTCTCCGACGCGCGCCGCCTTCTCCGGGTGGAGCTGGAACGGATCGACGACGCCTGCAGCCGCTTCCGGCCGGACTCCGAGCTCGCCCGCGCGAACGCCCTCGCCGGCGAGCGCATCCGCGTCAGCGGTCTCTTCGCCGAGGCGCTGCAGGCGGCGCTCGACGCCGCCGCCGATACCGGCGGCCTCGTCACGCCCGCCCTCGGCGGGCCGCTCGCCGCAGCCGGCTACGACCGCACCTTCCGCCTCGTCGTGCACGGCGATCCCGTCTCCTTCGAGCCGGTGCCGCAGGGCCGCGACGCCTGGCGCGGCATCCGGGTCGACGTCGGGCGGGGCGAGGTCGTCGTGCCGGAGGGCATCCAGCTCGACCTCGGGGCGACCGCCAAGGCGCTCGCCGCAGACCGCGCGGCGGCCCTGATCGCGGCAAGCACGGGCAGCGGCGTCCTCGTCTCGCTCGGCGGCGACATCGCCGTCGCCGGGACGCCGCCTCCGGACGGCTGGGCCGTGCGGATCGCGGAGGATCACAGCGCCCCGCTCCACGCGCCCGGCCCCGTGGTCGCGATCCGACGCGGCGGGCTCGCAACCTCGAGCAGCTCCGTGCGCCGCTGGCGGATGGCCGGCGCCGAGGCACACCACGTCTTCGACCCGCGCACCGGTGCGCCCGCCGAATCCGACTGGCGGACCGTGACCGCCACCGGTGCGACCTGCGTCGCGGCGAACGTCGCCGCGACGCTCGGGATCGTCGCCGGCTCGGCAGCGCAGGGCTGGCTCGAGCAGCGGGGCATCCCCGCCCGCGTCGTCCGCCGCGACGGCTCGGTCATCCTGCTCGGCGCCTGGCCGCGCCCGGCGGAGGCGGCATGAGCCCGACCGAGCTCTGGTACCTCACCCGCGGCAGCGGCGCCGTCGCGCTCGTCCTCCTCACCGCGTCGGTCGTGCTCGGCATCCTCACCGCGCTCCGCGTCCAGGGCCGCCGCTGGCCGCGGTTCGCCGTCGGCTCCCTGCACCGGAACCTGACGCTGCTCTCGATCGTCTTCGTCGTCCTCCATGTCGTCTCCACCGTCGCCGACGGGTACGCGCCGATCGGGCTCAAGGACGCAATCGTCCCGTTCGCCTCGCCGTACCGGCCGGTCTGGCTCGGCCTCGGTGCCGTCGCCTTCGACCTGCTGCTCGCCCTCGTGATCACGAGCTACCTGCGCCACCGCATCGGCGCGCGGATGTGGCGCGGCGTGCACTGGCTCGCGTACGCGTCGTGGCCGGTTGCGCTCGTGCATGCGTTCGGGACGGGCAGCGACGCCCGGTCGGCCTGGCTCGTCGTGCTCGGCGTCGGGAGCCTCGTCGCGGTCGCGCTCTCCGTTCTCGCGCGTGTCGCCGCCGGGGGCGGCGAGGCGCGCGTCCGAATCGCCGGGGCGGCCGCCGCACTCGCGGTACCCGTCGCCTTCGGCGCCTGGTACGCGGTCGGCCCCGGGCAGACCGGCTGGGCGGCGCGCGCCGGAACGCCGGCGCACCTGCTCGCCTCGCGGCGCGCGGCGCCGGTGCAGCACCGGGTGCTCACGACTGCGGCCGCCCCTCCGCGCGCATTCACGTCGCGCGCCCAGGGAACGGTGACGCAGACCGCAGCAGCGGACGGCTCCACGCACATCGTCATCGACCTGCGGCTGAACAGCTCGCCCGGTGGCGCGCTCCGCCTCGACCTCCGCGGCGTTCCCGTCAGCGGCGGCGTCGAGATGAACGCGAGCGGCGTCTCGTTCGTGCCCACGACGACCCGCACCGTCTACTACGGCTCCGTCATCCAGCTCGAGGGCGGCCTCGTCACCGCCGTCGTCACCGACCACGCGGGCGACCGGCTCCGGCTGACGCTCACGCTCGGCATCGACACCGCCCACGGCACCGCCGACGCGACTGTCTACGCGGTCACGCCGGGCGGAGGGGACGACGCCGGATGAGCATCGCCGTCCCCCGCGCCCGCGTCGCCCCGCCGGCGGGGACGGCGCGCCTGCTCGCCGGCGTCGGACGCTCGGCGACGTACGAGCGCCACCTCGCGTTGTACGGCCTCCTCGAGCATCCGCGCGAGCTGACGGAGCTCGTGCGGAGCGCCGGCCTGCGCGGCCGCGGCGGCGCCGGGTTCCCGGCGGCCGACAAGCTCGACGCGGTGGCGCGGGCGCGCGGCGGCGCGGTCGTCGTCGGCAACGGCGTCGAGGGCGAGCCTGCGAGCAAGAAGGACCGGTCGCTGCTGCGCGTCGCGCCGCACCTCGTGCTCGACGGCGCCGCTCTCGCCGCGGGCGCGGTCGGCGCCCGCGAGGCGGTCATCGCCGTCTCCGCGCCGGCACCCGAGCTCGAGCTCGCGATCGGCGAGCGGGAACGCCGCGGGCACGACGCGATCTCGATCGACGTCGAGCTCGTCCCGAACCGCTTCGTCGCCGGCGAGGAGACGGCGCTCATCCAGGCGCTGTCCGGCAAGAGCCCGAAGCCCACGCTGAAGCCGCCCTATCCGTTCGAGCGCGGCCTCGACGGCGCGCCCACGCTGGTGCAGAACGTCGAGACGCTCGCGCACATGGCGCTGATCGCCCGCTTCGGCCCCGACTGGTTCCGGCCCGGGACCGCGCTCGTGACGCTGTCGGGCGCCGTCACGCGGCCGGGCGTCCACGAGATCCCGCTCGGAACGACCCTCGCCGAGGCGATCGCGTCGGCCGGCGGCCTCGACGAGACGGTGTCCGCGTACCTCGTCGGCGGGTACTTCGGCCGCTGGGTCGCCGCCGCGGACGCAGACCGGACGCAGCTCACGCCCGACACGCTCGGCGCCGGCGCGATCGTTGCGCTGCCCGCAGCGACGTGCGCGGTCGCCGAGTGCGCGCAGGTCGTCCGGTACCTGGCCGGCGAGAGCGCCGGCCAATGCGGGCCGTGCGTCCACGGGCTCGCCGCGATCGCGGACGCGCTGCGCGTCGACCGGCGAGGCGACATGCGCCCCGAGCTCGACCGGCTCGGCCGGATCGTCTCCGGCCGTGGGGCCTGCCGGCACCCGGACGGCGCCGTGCGGTTCGTGCAGAGCGCGCTCGAGACGTTTGCCGACGAGTTCGCGCGCCATGCCGGGCACCGCGGCTGCGGCAGGCGCTACCTCGGCGTGCTGCCCGTCGAGGACGGCTGGTGAGCGCTCGCGCGCTCAAGCTCGCCGTCGACCCGATCGCCTGCGACGGCCACGGGCTCTGCTCCGAGCTCTTCCCCGAGCGCGTCGCGCTCGACGACTGGGGCTTCCCGCTGGTCGACGGCGCACCGATCTCCGACCGGCTCGCGCCGCACGCGCGGCGTGCCGTGGCGGCCTGCCCGAAGCGCGCACTGCGCCTCGACGCTACGGCTCCGCCACCGGCTCCGGGCCGCGCCCCGTCGCGAGCACCGAGCCGCCGAGGATGAGCGCGAAGCCGACGAGCATCCCGGCGCTGACGTGCTCGCCGAGCACGGCGACGCCGACGACGGCCGCGACCGCCGGGTTGACGTAGGTGATCACCGTCGCGCGGACCGGGCCCACCTCTCCGATCAGCGCGAAGAAGACGAGGAACGCGAGCGCCGTGCAGACGAGCGCGAGGCCGACCACCGACCAGACGACATGCGACGACGGCGTCGAGCCCGGCAGGTGGGTGACGGCGAGCGGTGCATAGATGAGCGCGGAGATCACGAGCGAGGCGGCAACCACCCCGAGCGCCGGCGCACCGCCGAGCGATCTCGACAGGATGATCGGGCCGACGGCATAACAGACGGCCACCAGGAAGACCTCGACGAGCGCGACGCCGTTCACCTGGCTCACGTCGAGGCCGACCAGCGCGACGACGCCGCCGAGCCCGACGAGCAGCCCGAGCCAGCGGCGGCTGCCCTGGCGCTCGCGGTCGCCGGTCAGGGCGACGACGACCGCGCCGACGAGCGGCACCGCCGCGATCAGGAGCCCCGTCAGCGAGCTCGTCAGCTTCGTCTCGGCGCGCGCGAGCAGCACCCAGGGGACAGCCACCTCGACCACGGAGTACGCGAGCAGCGGCAGCCACAGCACCCGCAGCGGCCGCAGGTCGCCGCGGTAGAGCGCGAACGGGATCAAGAGCAGCGCGGCGAGCCCCGTCCGGAAGAAGACGAGCGTGACGGGCGCAAGCTCGCGAACGGCCACCCGGATCATCAGGTAGGGCACGCCCCAGATCACGCACATCGCCGCGAAGAGCAGCGCGCCGCGGCGGGTCACGTGGTCGGCTCGGTCAGCATCCTCGCGATAGTCAACCCTGCGACGACCAGGATTGTGAGATCGTTGCCCAGGCACCACTGGCAGACGGCGCCGATCGGGCCCAGCTGGGCCCACAGCAGGTAGCCGCTGAAGGCGACTCCCGCGAGCGCGACGAACGCCCCGACGAACGCGGCCGTCACGCCGCGCACGAGCGTCGTCCCGAGGATCACCGCATACGCGACCAGCCCGAGCAGCGCGACGGGAACGCCCGCGAGCTCCGAGTACTTCGACTGCTGCACCTTCTCGCAGCCGCCCGTCACGCAGACCGGCGCGACGTGCGCGTAGTGGACGACGGTCAGATACGCGGCGATGCCGATCCCCACCACGCAGAAGACGGCGATCGCCGCCCGGAGCCTCACCGCAGCGCTTGGTCGAGCGTCGCGGTGAACGAGTCCGGGTCGAGGCCCGTCACGTTCAGCTCGACGGGCTGGGTGAGCGGCCGCTCGACGACGAACGACGGCGTCTGGTTGATGCCGCGCGACGCCGCCTCGGCCTGGCTCGCCTCGATCATCGCCGTCACGGCCTTCGAGTCCGCGTCCTTCAGAAGCTGCTCGGGGTTCGCTCCGATCGCCTTCGCCGCGTCGGTGATCACCGGCACGGTGATCCAGTTCGTCCTCTCGTCGCCCTGCCGTTCGTACATCGCGACGACCATATTCCAGAGCTTGCTCTGCGGGGCGGCGCCGTAGTTCGCGCGCAGGCCGATGACGCTGTTGCCGCCGAGGATCGCGATGCCGCGGTAGGTGAGACGGATCCGGCCGGTGCGCACGTAGTCGCGGACGACGGTCGGCAGCGTGTCCAGGTCCCACTCGCGGCAGTACGGGCACTTCGGGTCCTCGTAGACGAGGAGCGACGCGGGCGCCGACGCCTTCCCGACCGTGTCGCCGCGCTGCGGCAGGCCGGCGAACAGCGTCGCCGGCGAGGTCGTAGCCGAGGTGGTCGCAGCCGTCGAGGCGGAGGAGTCGGAGCCGCCGCCGGAGCCGAAGGAAACGACCACCGCCACCACCACGAGGGCCAGTGCGGCTGCGCCGAGGAGCAGCAGGAGGCGGTTCCGGTCCACGAGAAAAGGATGCCGGAGTAGGGTCCGAGCCATGTCCGGGGAATCCCGTATGAAGGCGCTGGTCGAGGAGCTGCGGGCGCGTACCGCGCTCGTTGCGGCCGGGGGCGGCGAGAAGGCGGTGGAGCGCCACTGTGCGCGCGGGAAGCTGCTCGCCCGGGAGCGCGTCGACCGGCTGGTCGACCCCGGCACGGCGTTCCTCGAGCTGAACGCCCTGGCGGCGTGGGACGTCTACGACGGCGAGGCGCCGTCGGCGGGCATCGTCACCGGGATCGGCGTCGTCGAGGGCCGGGAGTGCGTCATCGTCGCGAACGACGCGACGGTGAAGGGCGGCTCGTACTTCCCGCTCACCGTGAAGAAGCACCTGCGCGCGCAGGAGGTCGCAGAGCAGAACCGGCTGCCGTGCATCTACCTCGTCGACTCCGGCGGCGCGTTCCTGCCGCTGCAGGCCGAGGTGTTCCCCGACCGCGACCATTTCGGGCGGATCTTCTTCAACCAGGCGCGCATGTCGGCGCAGGGGATCCCGCAGATCGCCGTCGTGATGGGCTCGTGCACGGCGGGCGGCGCCTATGTGCCGGCGATGAGCGACGAGACGGTGATCGTGCGCGGCACGGGCACGATCTTCATCGGCGGCCCGCCGCTCGTGAAGGCGGCGACCGGGCAGGACGTGACCGCGGAGGAGCTCGGCGGCGCCGACGTGCATGCGCGGCGGTCGGGCGTCGCCGACCATTACGCCGAGAGCGACGAGCATGCGCTTGCGATCGCGCGCCGCATCGTCGCGAACGCATACACGGAGCGGCCGGCGCTCCCGTGGGAGCGCGCCGCGCCGGAGCCTCCCGCGGCCGACGCCTCCGAGCTGTACGCGCTGATCCCGGAGGACCACCGCACACAGATGGACGCGCGGGAGGTGATCGCCCGCATCGTCGACGGCTCTCGCTTCGACGAGTTCAAGCAGCTGTACGGCGAGACGCTCGTGTGCGGGTGGGCCCACCTCGAGGGCTACCCGGTCGGCATCCTTGCGAACAACGGCGTCCTGTTCGCGGAGAGCGCGCAGAAAGGCGCGCACTTCATCGAGCTCGCGTGCAAGCGCCGTGTCCCGCTCGTGTTCCTGCAGAACATCACCGGCTTCATGGTCGGCAAGGAGTACGAGGCGGGCGGCATCGCGCGCGACGGAGCGAAGCTCGTCACCGCGGTCGCGTGCGCGGACGTGCCGAAGTTCACCGTCGTCATCGGCGGCTCGTTCGGGGCGGGCAACTACGGCATGTGCGGGCGCGCGTACTCCCCGCGCCAGCTGTGGATGTGGCCGAACGCGCGCATCTCGGTGATGGGTGGCGACCAGGCGGCGACGGTGCTCTCGATGGTCGGCGACACCGACCCGGACGCGATCCGCGCCAAGTACGAGGCCGAGGGGAACCCGTACTACTCGACCGCGCGCCTCTGGGACGACGGCATCGTCGATCCGCTCGACACGCGCCGCGTGCTCGCGCTCGGGATCTCGGCGGCGCTCAACGCTCCGATCGACGAGTCCCGTTTCGGCATATTTCGGATGTAGATGATCGCCCGCCTCGTCCTCTGGAGCCTGGCCGACACGCCGGTCGCCGTCGCCGATCTGCGCGACGAGCTGCCGTACGACGAGCGAACGACGTGGTTCGTCGACGAGACGACCGACCGCGTGGGCTGCTTCGCGGTCTTCGCCACTGCCGACGACGCCTCGGAGCCCTTGCCCGAACGGCTGCGCGAGCTGATCGGCAAGGAGCCGGACATCTTCGAGCTCTTCGACATCGTGTGAGCGCTCTGCGCGTCTCATGGGACGGGCCGGTGCTGCAGGTTGCGCTGGCGCGGCCGGAGCGGCGAAACGCGTTCGATGCGGCGCTGATCGACGAGCTCGCCGCGGCGTTCGCCGATGTCGGCGACGCGCGCTGCGTCGTCCTCTCCGGCGACGGCCCCTCGTTCTCGGCAGGCGCCGACATCGAGTGGATGCGCGCGTCGGTCGACCTGACGTACGAGGAGAACCTCGCGGACGCACTGCGGCTGCGCGCGATGTTGGACGCGATCGATTCGTGTCCTGCGCCCGTTGTCGCGCGTGTGCAGGGGCACGCGCTCGGCGGCGGCTGCGGCCTGGTCGCGTGCGCGGACGTCGCCGTCGCTGAGCCGCGCGCGGTGTTCGCGTTCAGCGAGGTGAAGCTCGGCATCGTCCCGGCGGTGATCTCGCCGTTCGCGCTGGCGAAGATCGGCCCGTCGGCGGCACGCCGGTACTTCACGACGGGCGAGCGCTTCCCGGCGGACGTCGCGCTGCGCATCGGCCTCGTCCACGAGGTGGCGGACGATCTCGACGCAGCCGTCGGCCGGGTCGTCACGGAGTTGCTCTCGGCCGGGCCGGAGGCGGCGCGCGCCGCGAAGCAGCTTGCCCGCGCGCCCCTGTCGGCGGAGGAGACCGCGAAGCGCATTGCCTCCCACCGCACGAGCCCCGAGGGTCAGGAAGGCCTGCGCGCGTTCCTCGAGAAGCGCCCGCCCTCCTGGGGCTCGTAACAGACTGTTACGAGCCGCGGCGCGGGACGTTCACGGCCCCGATCCGATAGGGAAGCGGATCGCCCGCGAGGTAGTTCACGAGGTCGTAGGCCGGCCGGGCGTTCCAGAAGAAGACGTCACAGGCCACGGCCAGTGTCGAGACGCCCCTGGCTGCACGCGGCCTGGGCTCGAACCGCAGGCGGATCACCCGCACCTGCTGGTAGCTCGGACGTACGAGCCCGAGCGTGTTCGCCGCGTCCCCGACGAACCGCGTCAGCTCGGCGGCCGTGAACGTCCCGGCCCGCTGCTCGATCAGACGCAGGAGCCTGCGGTCGATCCGGGGAGCCGCGGCCGTCGGCATCCGTCGAGTGTCGCCCGAGACCCGTCGCGCTCGGGTGCCGACTTCGTGCCGAAACCGTCGCTCGTAACAGACTGTTACAAGCGGAACGCACTACGCTCCGCGCGTGGAGAAGGTGCTCGTGGCCAACCGCGGGGAGATCGCGCTGCGTGTCTTCCGGGCGGCGCGCGCGCTCGGGCTCGGGGCGGTCGCCGTCGCGGGGCCGGGCGACGAAGACGCGCTCCATGCACGCGCGGCCGACGAGACGGTCGCGATCGCCTCGTACCTCGAACCCGAAGAGCACCTGCGCGCCGCACGCGAGACGGGCGCCGACGCGATCCATCCCGGCTACGGCTTCCTCGCCGAGAACGGCGGCTTCGCCGAGGCGGTGGAGGCGGCCGGACTGACGTGGGTCGGCCCCCCGCCGGCGGCGCTACGCGCCGGCGGAGACAAGCTCGCTGCGAAGCGAATCGCGGCCGAGGCAGGCGTCGCGACGATTCCGGAGACGGACACGCCGCCCCTGATCGTGAAGGCAGCCGCCGGCGGCGGGGGCCGGGGCATGCGCGTCGTCCTCGACCCGGCGGATCTCGACGCCGCGCTCGAGGCCGCCCGCCGCGAGGCGAAGGCGGCGTTCGGCGACGACCGTGTCTACCTCGAGCGCTACCTGGAGCGGCCGCGGCATGTCGAGATCCAGCTGCTCGCCGACGGCAACGGCACCGTGCTCTCGCTCGGCGAGCGCGACTGCTCGGTGCAGCGCCGTCACCAGAAGGTGCTCGAGGAGTCGCCCTCGCCCGCGGTCGACCCGGCGCTGCGTGCGCAGCTCGGCGACGCCGCCGTCCGCTTCGCGCGGGCGATCGGCTACGTCGGCGCCGGCACCGCCGAGTTCGTCCTCGACGGCCGCGACTTCTACTTCCTGGAGCTGAACGCGCGCATCCAGGTCGAGCATCCGGTGACGGAGCTCGTGACCGGGGTCGACCTCGTCCAGTGGCAGCTCCGGATCGCGCAGGGCGAGCCGCTCGAGCCGGTTCGTAACAGTCTGTTACAAGGCCACGCGGTGGAGGTGCGGCTGTACGCAGAGGATCCGCGCACGTTTCTGCCGCAGGCGGGGCGCGTCCAGCGGTTGCGGCTGCCGGAGGGGATCCGTGTCGACGCGGGCGTCGAGGAGGGCGACGAGATCGGCACCGGCTACGACCCGATGATCGCGAAGCTGATCGCGCACGGCGAGACACGCACCGGGGCGCTCGACCGGCTTGCGGCTGCGCTCGCCGAGACCGAGGTCGGCGGCGTCTCCACCAACCTCTCGTTTCTCCGCTGGCTCGTCGCGCACCCGGTCGTGCGCGCGGGCGAGGCGACAACCGCCTTCCTCACCGAGCACCCCCCGCTCTCGGCGCCGCCGCCGCGGCTTCCCGACCCCGTCTGGCGCGGGCCGTTCCGGCTCAACCTCCCCTCACCGCCGCTGCAGGCGCCGCCCGAGCTCGCGGCGCTCGAGCACGCAGGCGAGTCCTCCGACACCGTCGTCGCGCCCATGCCGGGCACGGTGATCAAGGTGCACACGCGCGCCGGCGAGCGCGTCGCCGCCCACGCGCCGCTCGTCGTGCTCGAGGCGATGAAGATGGAGACGCCGCTCACCGCCCCCTTCGACGGGACGGTGCGCGCGGTCCACGTGCGCGAAGGCGAGCACGTGGACCGCGGCGCGATCCTGGTCGAGCTCGACTAGAAGAGCTTCTGGAGCTTCATGGCCGCGCCCATGTCGCCCTTGATCTTCAGCTTGCCGGTCATGTACGCGGTCGTCGGGTTCT
>Ga0335071_10000788_pt1 | contig 34148 bp, 21 predicted proteins | sample Lox_Sample_15_FD_206724 | JGI IMG/M metagenome (GOLD analysis project Ga0335071, IMG submission 206724) | Soil microbial communities from Loxahatchee National Wildlife Refuge, Florida, United States - Lox_Sample_1.5 | ecosystem: Environmental > Terrestrial > Soil > Wetlands | place: USA...
GTGACCTTTTTCACGAGTCCCAGCCTCCACCGAGATTCTTGTAGATCTCAACCAGGCTGACCAGTTCGTTCAACTGCGCCTGGGCCAATCCCAGTTCTGCATTGAAAGCATTCGTTTCGTTGGTCAGCACCTCCAGGTAATTGGTGGCGCCACCGCGGTAACGCAACTCGGAAAGCCGTGCGGCGTCCTGGGCGGCGAGGAGCAATTCCTGTTGATGCTCGCGGAAATCACGGTTCTTTTGGTAGCCAACCAGCGAGTCCGAAACGCCGCGAAACGCTTGCTGAATCGTCTGCTGGTAATTCAGCACCAGTTCTTGTTTGCGCGCCTCGCTCAACCGCACGCCGGACCTGATTCTGCCACCCGCAAAGATGGGCTGCGCGAGCGACCCACCGAAGCTCCACATTCCCGCTGGCCCGGTGAATAGGTTCGTGAGCGCCGAGCTCTGGAATCCGCTGTTCGCAGTTAATGTGATTTGGGGGAAGTATGCTGCTTTGGCGACTCCGATTTGAGCGTTCGCCGCGATTAATTGCGCTTCAGCGGCACGAATGTCCGGTCGCCGCTCCAGCAGACGCGAAGGTATTCCAGCTGGAACTTGCGGCAAATGCGGCTGCTCGGTCAACTTCATGCCACGAGTGACCGAACCGGGATTGCTTCCAAGAAGAGTGCTAATGAAGTTCTCCTGTTGCTGGATACGGCGTTCGAAGTCTGGTATCTCTCCCGCCGCTACTGCAACCAATTGTTCCGCTTGGCGGACGTCGAGCATGGTGCCGACCCCGCCGTCAGACAGCGTGCGAGTCAGTTGCAAGGATTCCTGACGCGTTGCGAGAGTACGCCTCGAGATTTCGAGTTGAAGGTCGAGTGCGCGAAGCTCGAAGTAGGAAGCAGCAACATTACTCACCAGCGTGTTGACGACGGCGCGGCGCGCCCACTCTGTTGCGAGCAGATTGGCACGTGCGGCCTCCGTCGCCCGTCGGTATTTGCCCCAGAAGTCGAGTTCCCATACCATGGAGGCGGCAACGGAGTTCGCACTAGTCTCGTACTCCTGACCTACGGGCTTTTGCTTGGGGGCGCGCTGGTTGACAGCAGAAGCTCCCGCAGCGATTGTGGGTAACTGGTCAGCCCGCGTGATGCCTAACTGGGCTTGCGCTTCCAGAATTCTCGCCGCCGCGATCCTCACATCGTAGTTATTCTGAATTGCGGTGCGGATCAGGCCCTGCAGCTCGGGATCCTGAAACACCTCCCACCATTTCTGATCGCCAAAGCAAACCTCCGAAGGTTGAGGCGCCGGGTGTGATGCACTCTGCTGAGCTTGCGCGGGATCGAGAGAGGGTGCTCCGCCATACGCCGCCGGAACATCAACCTTAGGCCGGCGGTAATTTGGTCCGACAGCACAGCCGCAGGTCAAGAGCATCAGGAGCAACAATGTGGTCATCCGTTTCACGTTAGTCTGCCTCCATCGGATGCGGTTGGGGAACAGCAGCGGCTGCCGTCCGTTGCTTCCGAACGGAGGCTATTCGCTCCACCAGTACGTACAGTGCAGGGATGATGAAGATGGCGAGCGCCGTCGCAGCGAGCATTCCGCCGATGACGGTTGTTCCCATGATCTGGCGGGCGACTGACCCGGCCCCTGTCGCAAACCATAAGGGCACGCAGCCGAGAATGAATGCGAAAGACGTCATCAGAATTGGCCGCAGTCTTAGTCGGGCACCTTCCAGCGCCGCTTCCACCAGTGGCTTGCCTTTTTCATATTCACTTTTTGCGAATTCCACGATCAGAATGGCGTTCTTAGCAGCCAAGCCGATGAGCATCACCAGCCCGATCTGCGAATAAACGTCGTTCTCGATCTGCACCATGAATGCCGGGAAGATCATGCTGAGCACAGTGCGCCGCAGCCAGAGCAATCCAAAGGCTCCGAACACCGCAACCGGGGTGCTGAGCAACACACCGAACGGCAGAGACCAGCTTTCATACAGCGCCGCAAGGATGAGAAAGACGAAGAGAAGGGACATCCCGAAAATGACCCACGATGGCAGGCCGTCGCGCGCCTTTTGTTCCTGCCGCGACATGCCCATGTAATCGAAACCCATTTCAGAAGGCATGGTTTCATGGAAGACCTCTTCCAGGGCCGCAGTGGCCTGCTCCGAGCTGTATCCCGGCGCCGCGCTGCCGACGATCTGCGCCGCCGAATACTCGTTGAAGCGCATCTTGAATTCTGGTCCGTAACGCGGTTCGAATCGCGTCAAAGCCGAAAGCGGCACCATCTGTCCGCGGTTATTACGCACGTAGAACTGCCCAATATTGTCGAGGCTGGCTCGATAGGGTGCTTCGGCCGCCACATATACCTGCCACGCACGGCCGAATTGGTTGAAGTAATTGACGAATGCTCCACCCATGAAGGCCTGAAGCGTCGCATAGACTTCTGGGAGCTTGATGCCTTGCTTCAGTACTTTCTCTTTGTCCACATACACGAACTTTTGCGGAGTATTTGGTATGTACGTGGTCGTGACCATGCCGATTTCAGGGCGCTTGCGGGCCGCTGCAAGGAATTTGTTCAGATTGTTTACCAGGAACTCGGATTCTCTTCCCGAGCGATCTTCCAGAACGAACTGAAAGCCGCCCGAGGTGCCAACTCCCTGGATCGCGGGGGGAGAGAAAGCAAACACCGTTCCCTGGGGAAGAGTGAGCAGCTTGAGGTTCAACTTGGCCTTGATCACCTGATACTGCTCCTCGATTTTTTTGCGGTCTTCCCAGGGTTGCAAGGTTACGTAAAAGAATGCGCTATAAGTGCTGCGGGTCAGGCTAAGGAGGCTGAATCCGACTGCGGTGGTGTAGTGCTTGACTCCCGGCGTGTCCTTCAGGACGTCCTCGACTGCTCGGGCTGCGTCCGCCGTGCTCTGAATGGAAGAGGCTTCCGGCAGTTGCATCTGGATGTACATGTATCCCTGATCCTCATCGGGAAGGAAGCTTGATGGCAGCAGCTTCGCGAGCAAGACTCCGGCGAGCGCGAAACCGGTGAGCGCTAGTACCGCGACGGCGCTCTTTCGAATCAATAGGCCCGACGTCCGCAAGTAGAAATTTGTTCCCTTGTTGAACACGCGATTGAACCAGCCGAAGAATCTCGCAAACGGGCCGCGGCTTTCTTCCTTGGGCCGGAGCAACATCCCACCGAGCGCAGGGCTTAACGTCAAGGCATTGAATGCGGACACAATGACTGAGATTGCGATGGTTAACGCAAATTGCTGATACAGGCGACCTGTAATGCCCGGGATGAACACGGTTGGCACGAATACAGCCGAAAGGACCAGTGCGATGCCGATGGCTGGACCGGTCAACTCCTCCATTGTCTTGCGCGCCGCATCTTTCGGAGTAAGCCCTTCTTCTATGTGGCGCTGTATACCTTCCACCACGACAATGGCGTCGTCCACCACCAGGCCAATCGCCAGGACTAAGCCAAACAGAGAAAGCGTATTGACAGTGAAACCGAAGAACGGAAAAACAACGAACGTCCCCACCAGCGAGACGGGAACCGCCAGCATTGGAATGATTGTCGCGCGCCAGTCCTGCAGGAACAGATAGACCACGAGGATCACCAGCACAAACGCAATTACCAGAGTGATGACGATTTCCTGCATGCCAGCCCTTACGGCGTCCGTTGTATCGAGGGTGATTTCGTATTCCAAATCCGCGGGAAAGCTCTCTTTCATCTTGGCCATGAGCCTTCGTATGTCTTTTGCGGCTTGTACAGCATTGGAACCGGGTAATTGGTAAACACCGATCGTCGCAGAGGGTTTTCCGTTGAGCCGGGTCAGAATGTTGTAGTCCTGCGACCCCAGTTCGACGGAGGCCACATCCTTGACTCGCACCAAGCCGCCATCGGGGTTTTCGCGCAACACGATGTCGCCGAATTCTTCCGCTGTTTTGAGGCGGCTCTGGGCACGCACGGTATACGTGAAAGGCTGGCCTCCTGCAGTCGGTTCGCCTCCGATCTGGCCCGCTGGGTTGACCGCGTTTTGCGCTTGCACGGCCTCAAATACTTCAGGGACCGTGACTCCCAGTTTTGCCAGACGATCGGGCTTGACCCAGATCCGCATGGCATATTGCCCAGCATAGACCTGTGTCTGGCCTACACCGTACGAGCGCGCGATCGGATCATTCAGATTGATGAACGCATAGTTGGCGAGGAAGTTCGTGTCGTAGGTTCCCTTCGGTGAGTACAGGGCGACCAACATCATTGGCGACGTCATGGACTTCTTAATGTCGACGCCGACCATGTTGACCACAGGGGGAAGCTGACCAAATGATAGTAGCTGGCGTGATTGAGTCAGGATCAGGTCCATGTTCGGATCGGTCTTGAGGTCAAAATCGACCATCAGCCACGTCATCGAACTGCCCGTGGAGTTCAGCGAGTACATATAGTCCATCTTGTCGACGCCGTTAATCTGCTGCTCCATCGGCGTCGCCACCGTTTTCTCCAGGCTCTCGGCATCGGCGCCCGGGTACATCGCTTGAATGCGGATCTCCGGAGGGGCAATGTCGGGAAACTGCGCAACCGGAAGGTTCATGATGGTGATCGCGCCCACGATCACCATGAGAATCGAGATAACAATGGCGACGATCGGACGCCGAATAAAGAAGTTAGACATAGCTCAGCGCTCCTTCGCCTGCATTTGCGTCGATTTGGGAACCACTGAAGTCCCGTCCCTTACTTTTCCAACGCCCTCGACGACTACTTGATCACCTGGATTCAGGCCTTCGTTGATTGTCCAAAGTGTGCCTGACTTCTCTCCTGCCTTGACTGGGCGAATGCTGATCTTCTTGTCGGCGCCGACGACGGCGACCTGAAAGCCTCCCTGAAGTTCCATGACCGCGCTCTGCGGCACCAGTAACGCGTTCTTCCGGAAGCTGGTCTGGATCCGCACACGCCCATACTGGCCAGGCCGAAGTAAGTTGCCGCGATTCGGAAATGCTGCAACCAGCCGAATGGTGCCAGTGCTGGTGTCGATTTGACGGTCTGTCAACAGAATCCGTCCTTTGTGCGGATAAACCGTGCCATCAGCCAGGATCAACTCTGCTGGGCTATCGAATAACTCCATTGGCTCTCCGATGGAGCTCATATGTTTGGCTCTCAGATACTGTTGTTCACTGACAGGGAAGTACACCTTGATCGGATCCACCTGCGAAACGGAAGTGAGGCGGACTGACGGGCCCACCAGATTTCCCATCTGCACTTCGCAGATACCCGCAACGCCATTCACGAGCGAGGTGACCTTGGTCCAGCCAAGATCAAGCTCAGCGCGTTCTACCGCTGCCTTTGCCCTCTGCACCACCGCCTCCGCCGCGCGTTTCCCCTGGATCTCATTGTCCAACTTCTCCTTTGGAACAGCCTTCTGGGCCACTAGAGGCGTGTCGCGTTCGACATCAATGGCGCTCTTTGCCAGTTGAGCTTCCGCTTGCGCAAGTTCTCCTTTGGCACTATCCAATGTGGCTTGGAACGGGCGGGGATCAATTTCGAACAACACCTGTCCCTTCCGGACGACCGCACCTTCTTTGTAATTTTGACTGACGATGTATCCCGAGACCTGGGGCCGAATCTCGGCATTGACGTACCCGTCGAGTGTTGCTACCCACTCATTGAACACGGGCACGTCTTGCTGAACGGGAGTTGCAACCAGCACCTCGGTGTCGGGAAGTTTGATTTCAGCGTCGCCGCGTCCACAGCCGTTGATGAAAAAAATTGGGACGATACACAAAACGGATGTGATGATGGAACTGCGTTTCTCGCCGAAGACAATTGCCACTGCCTTCGCGATTGCTGCTCGCCTACCGACGAGAAAATTGGACCACCTGACTACCGCAATTCGCTTCATAACTCGTATTCCCCTAACTCAGCTGAGGCCGCGTTCTTTGTGTCAAAAACAATCCACCCGCTCGTCATCGAACTTCACCTTTGTCGATCACAATTCGCCGCGAAGACATGGGTATTTTCAAGCGCCGAAGCAGATATTCCGCATACGACCCTTTGCCTTTGAAACAGGCACCCTTTCGGTGCAGTCGCGAGAGGGCTCGCTCGCCGGCGAGGTCCGCATAAGTGAGGTCCCAGACATCCACCTCTATAGGCAGGGACAGCGTCTCCGCCTGGGACACGGTTTTTTCCAGTTCGTTGACCCATGGCCCGGCGAGCCGGCCTTCGAGTCTGAGCACGAACTTCTCATTCGTGATTGTCGTGATCCGTAGCACGCCATTGACAACGCAGGAAGGGTTCCAAATCCATGTCCGACGTATGCTGTTGCATCGAGAGCCTGTTGAGGGTTTCTCCGAACTTGCTGCCAACGTTTTTTTGTCTAAATAGGGACACGTGTCCTAAGATGGACAGTTCTCCCACTCAATGGCTCGTCATCCTTCAAGTACCACTCGGCGCGCAGACCCTGGTTTCAAGAACGACGATCACAGCGAACTTCTGCGGGACCGAAACCGGCTAAAGCTGCTGCTGGAGATCAACAACTACGTAGTATCACGATTGGAGATGAATGATTTCTTCCGTGCGGCTTCTGCGTCGATCCGACGGTTCTTCGGCAATGACGCAACATGTTTTTGGCTCCTGGAAGAAGACTCAAAGAGACTCAAGGGAGCCGTACTCGATTACCCATCCAGTCGCGACGCGCAGGCCAGCATCGACATCCTCGAAATAACCGAAGAGCGGATGGAGAAACTGCGTACTCACACGCCGTTCATCGAGACGTTGGCCGATATTGAACGGCAATTCCCACCGGCAGTGGCGGCACTGCTTCGAAATGAATCGATCGTCAGCATTGCAACCCTCCCATTGCTCGGGCGCCAGGGCCCGATCGCTCAAATGTCGCTTGGAAGCCGTCGCGCTAATGCATTTGCAGAAGAAGATATGGCTGTCTTGATGCAGGTAGCGAACCAGATTGCCCTTGCACTGGACAATGCGCTTGCCTACGAGCGTCTCAATGCATCGCGCAATCATCTGGAAGACCAACGCGCGTATCTCGAATCGGAATTTGTCGCGGAACACGGTTTCGAAGACATCATTGGAAAGAGCGCGGCGCTGCGCAAAGTTCTTGCCCAGATACCAATTGTGGCACCGACAGACTCCACGGTCATCATTCACGGGGAAACCGGGACCGGAAAAGAGTTGATCGCGCGGGCGATTCACAAGCGAAGTTCTCGCTCAGGCAAAACGTTTGTTCGTTTGAACTGTGCGGCCATTCCCTCGGGACTTCTGGAAAGCGAACTGTTTGGGCATGAAAAAGGCGCGTTTACGGGAGCTCTTACTCAGCGGCGTGGCAGATTCGAACTCGCAGACGAGGGCAGTCTATTTCTAGACGAGATCGGCGACATCGGCATCGACCTTCAGCCAAAACTCTTACGTGCCCTTCAAGAGCAGGAGTTTGAGCGGCTCGGCAGCCCGCGTACGATCCGGGTCAATGTTCGCCTGATCGCGGCGACTCATCACGATTTGCGCAAGATGATCCGAGAGAGAACATTTCGCGAAGACCTGTTCTATCGGCTTAATGTGTTTCCCATCGAGGTGCCACCTTTGCGCGAGCGCCGCGAGGACATACCGTTGTTGGTCCGACACTTTGTCTCTCGCTTATGTCGCCGAATGAAGAAGTCGCTGCCCAAGATTCCCCGCGAGACAATGGACGCACTCACAGCTTGGGATTGGCCCGGCAATGTTCGCGAATTGGAAAATTTCGTTGAGCGCGCGGTAATTCTGACTCAAGGAGACACCTTGAGTGCCCCCCTTACTGAATTGGCCCCTTCCACATTATTGCGGGTCGCACCCGTTTTGAGCTTTCGCGACTGCGAACGAAACGCGATCATCACTGCATTGAACGCCGCGAAAGGTAAAATTTCGGGACAGAATGGCGCAGCAGGGCTATTAGGCCTCAAGCGAACGACGCTCCTCAACAAAATGAGGAAACTCAAAATAACTGTAGAGCGATCCGCAACGGTAAAAGGCCTCTCCAAACGGCCGTGATAAGCACAAACGAATCCAACGCCGATTAGCGGAGGTCGGGCAAGCAGCAAAACAAGAAGATTCGGCCTCGCTGTAAGGCACTCTTTTTATGGGAGTTAGAGGAATGGTAATCGCCTTATGCAAAATATACAATCGAAATGGATATTTAGCATATGTGGATTCCTCGCGATATTGAACCACGCCTGGAACGCTCCGCGCGGACACGTCCAGTTGTCGTGCTCACCGGTGCGCGACAGACCGGCAAGACTTCCACATTTCGACGGCTCTTTCCCAAACATGAGTTTGTTTCGTTGGATCTTCCGACCGAAGCCGAACAGGCCGAAAAAGAGCCAGAAAGCTTCCTTCGTCAGCATCCGGCTCCTGTGATCATCGACGAGGTGCAGTACGCGCCTGGGTTGTATCGCTACCTCAAGATCGCAGTCGATGCCGGCCGCAGCCGCCGTGGTCAGTTCCTGCTTACTGGCTCGCAGAAGTTTACCTTGATGAGGAGTGTGTCCGAGTCACTCGCCGGGCGGGCAGACATTGTGGAACTGGAAACACTCTCTCTACACGAAATTCAGGCGGCGCTGCCAAAGACAACGTCCGAAGAAGCGATTGTTCGAGGCGGTTTTCCCGAGTTGCACGCAGACCCGGATATCGATCACATCGCCTTCTACAATTCGTATCTCGCCACGTACTTGGAACGCGATGTGCGCTCTTTGGCCAACGTGGGAAGCCTACGCGATTTTGAACGGTTTCTACGCGCTTGTGCTCTGCGTTCTGCAAACCTCTTAAACAAGGCGGACTTGGCACGTGATGTAGGTATCTCACCGAGCACTGCCAACCATTGGCTCTCCGTTTTGGAGGCCTCAGGGCAAGTCATGTTGCTTGAGCCATGGTTTTCCAACCGCACGAAGTCCATTGTGAAAAGCCCCAAACTGTACCTTGCGGATAGCGGAGTACTTTGTGCGCTGCTGAATATCCGGACCGTAGACGACCTTCGCCAAGCGCCAGCGGCAGGAGCGGTTTGGGAGACGTTTGTGTTCGCCCAGTTGCGGGCAAGAGAGCGACGGATGGGGCGGGTAGGCAGCTTGTTCTTCTGGCGAGATCGCACGCGAGAAGTGGACTTCGTAGTCGATATTGCCGGGAAACTGGAACTTTTGGAAGCCAAGTGGAACGAGGTACCCACGGTTACAGACTCAGTGAATCTGGAGTTCGTGCGCGATGTAGTCGGCAAGGCACGAATTGCCGGCGGCGCGGTGGTCTGCCGCGCATCAAAAAGCTATCCCCTGGCGAACGGATTTCGAGTCCTCGCAGTGACAGACATTGCCTAGCCTGTCCCAGAAGGCGGTGAGAACTCCATGGACACCGGTGACTACGCCGCACAACTCGGTGCTCTAGGCTATCCGAAATTCTCGTACCTCAGGGCGCGCGCGAGTCTTGTTCCCGACCCAGCGAAGCTGCTGTTTGACGCGTTGAATGAAGCCGACCTGGATTCGCGAATTGCTGAAGGCCTCCCATGGCTGGTGGCGACACATGCTGATATGGATTGGGACTGGCTGGTATGCAACGCTGAGTTGCATAGCCGCCAAAACCGCCTGGGTTTCATCGTTACGTTGGCGACGGAACTTGCTCGGGCAGGGAACGACAGGGGCCAGGCAACGAAGCTCGAGCAACAGTTGGAGCGGTTGGAGGAGATCCGATTTTCTGGAGAAGACACGTTTTGCCATGACTCCATGACGACGATCGAACGATCATGGCTGCGGGAGCATAGCTCGCCTACGGCTGCTCACTGGAATATCCTCAGCGACCTGAAGCCAGAAATAATCGGTTGACATGACTGTGTGTGGCTGTAATTGTGGCTGTACATTGCTTGACATAGCCAATGTTTCAAGCATTTGGAGGCATTCCCCTGTGCGCGCAAGACTTTGTAAGTGATTGATTGAATGCGGCTTTCTGAGAGATGAGCGATGGTCGTGATCTGACTCTTAATCAGTAGGTTGAAGGTTCGATTCCTTCCGCGCTCACCATGTTTTCAATCAGTTAGCTCGCTTTGCGATCCGCGTGCAATCCGTTTACCGCAAGCCGGGTCACTTTTCCGCTGGCTTCCGCCATCTCGTTGGTCACAACGTCACCGTAAATGTTCATCGTTATGCGGATGTCCGCGTGGCACATGAGCTTCTGCTGTAACTGCCTCTCCGGTTTGAGCCGGGATAGAGGAGCGCGAGGGGAAAGGGACGGCGTTTGAGTCTCTTTCCTCTCGCACAGCTGTGTCGAAGCCTGCTGCCTGCGCCGCCGCAAACTCTTTCGGCGTTTTGTATCCCAGACTGCTGTGCGGACGCTCTTCGTTGTACTCCATGTTTACAATCAGTCGTTTGCACGCAGGTTTCTTCCACAAACAAGTCTTTTCGATTTTCGGCCTAAGAAGCCCCGAGCCTTTGGCTTCAGTCAGTTGCTGGCCTCGATGCGCAACTGATCTGGAATGGTTGTAGAGTCCAGCTGATTTTGAATGTGGTTTGGAATCAATGCGATGAATGACTCGAGAAACGCTGTGGCCGGAACTGGGCTGTGGGAACTCCCGATCAGGCTCGATTCTCTTCCCAAGATGCTACGTGGACCCGGACGACATTCGAAGGTGTGTCGGTTGGGAGCACATTCCCCAGCATAGTCAGCAGCGGAGTTAATGCACCGTCTACTTAGACGACTGACGGCCGAACAATCGTCCTCTGCCTCTCAGTTCACTCAGCCTTGCTGTGTCAAGTACGTAGTGTGCGATATGTGTGCCTCTGCGTGCGAGAAGATTGTGATCTCGGTTTCGGAAGAAGTCGAAATAGTGCTACACCGATCTCTTTCGGAGCGCTGCTGCAAACTACATCGGAAATGTGCTTTCTTGCAACGCATTGTCTGGCTCGGCTCGCGTGACATGCTCGAGCTGGGGCTGGGTCAGAAGAGTCTCGGCGCAAAATCCTCGAGATCGCGGCGCCAGGTCTGCCACTCATGGTCGGTGCCCGGTGATTCGTAGAAAACGTGCTGAATGTTCGCTTCGAGAAGGGATGTATGCAGTCTCTGGAGGCCTGCGCGCATCCTCTCAGGCTCATTGGTTCCCACGCCAAGCCAGAGTAAGTGCACTTTCTTGGCGAATGCTGCCGGATCAGCGAATACTCCGTTGTAATCGGTCTTGGGATCCAATTTTCGATCCCCGAGCACGAGCATGCCGCCCGCTCCACTAAAGCCGCCAATGTGAGAGAAGAGATCGAGATGGTTGAGTGTGATCTGGAACGTCTGCATGCCACCCATCGAGAGGCCTGCCATGGCGCGATGGCCCCGATCCGAAAGCGTGCGGAAGTTGCCATCGATAAACGGGATGAGGGCTTGTGTCACATCATCTTCAAAGGCAGACGCCATCTCCTGCATCGCCTTTAGCATTTCTGGCGACCCGAAGGGCTTGGCGAACAGATCGACAGGCGCCTGGCCCGCGCGGTGTGCATAGCCATAGGCCATCACGACGATCATGGGTTTGCACTTCTTCGCCGCGAGCAGGTTGTCGAGAATGAAATTTGCGTTGCCTTGGCGAATCCAGCCCGTTTCATCTTCTCCTGCACCGTGCTGCAAATAGAGTACGGGATAGCGAACCTTGGACTTCTCATCGTAGTTCGGGGGTAAATACACAAGCGCGTGCCGCCACGTCCCCGTCACCTTTGAGTTGTACCAGACCTCGCGAACGGCGCCGTGAGGCACATCCTTAGCCGAATAATAGGTAGAGCCGGCCTCCGGAACTTCTACGCCACTTGCCGGTTTGCCACCCCCGAAGAAGGCGTGCGTGTTGGGATCGCTGACCTCGGCTCCATCAATAATCAACGTGTAATAGTGAAAGCCGGGAACAAGCGGGGGAGTGGTGACGGTCCAGAATCCATCCTGTTGTTTCTCCATGTCCAGTTTTGGCCCGCTCCAGAAATTCAACCTGACCTTCGTAGCCTCTTGAGCCTTCACGCGAATCTGTACTCTCCCGGCGCTGTCAACCCGCGGGTACTCGGCTGCCCAAACGTTGGTTGAGGACGGCAGAAAATCGCCCGCCTCTTGTGCACAACAAAGACTCGCGAAAAGAATGATTGCGATTCCGACGTGCTTCATCTGTGCCTCCAAATGCATTTTCAGTGAGCCAAGGATGGCTCAAAAGGTGATCTTCACTCGTGCAAAGCACGATCGAACGCCACGCGAACCGCATATGCATATTTCGTCGGAGCTTGGGCGGGTAGTTGCACGTGCAGTCCGTCCGCACGCTGGTCGAACTGCAACTTGGCGTCGTTGCCCAGCAAGACAACGGATTGCACATTTTGACTCCCAACCGTCAGTGCGAGAGAGCGAATTACCGCTTCCCCATTCGCCGGCCAATCGAGTCCAATCACATAGAGCCCATCGCCCTTAGTCGTAAAACGGAAGTCCTGCGGGGTGTAATGAGTTGTATCGACGTCGTGAAACGAACCTGCTGCAACTTTCGTGGGGCCCTCCCCGTAAACTCTCCACGGGCGAGTACCATAAATGGCTTCTCCGTTCACTTTCAGCCAGGCACCAACTTCCAGAAGTGCTTGCTGCACTTCGTCCGGTATCGTGCCGTCCGATTGGGGCCCAATGTTCATGAGCAGATTGCCATTCTTGCTAACGATGTCAATGAGTTGATGAATCACGAATTCCGGTGATTTGAAAGTGTCGTCCTTGATATAGCCCCAAGACTTGTTGCTGACCGATGTATCGGTTTGCCAATAAAGAGGGCGAATGTCACCAAGCTGGCCGCGCTCCAGGTCGAGCACGGCGGCGTGCTCTTGCATTGCATAGTCCTTGTAGTTGATGACCCCAACATGATCGCCGTATTTTAAGGAGCTGTTGTAGTAAAAGGCGGCGAACTTCGTTAGATTCTGCCGGATCGAGGCCTGGCCAATCCACCAGTCGAAGTACACGATGTCAGGGTGGTACTTCTCGACGAGTTCGGCTCCGCGCGCGAGCCAATCGTCCGCCCACGCTGAAGAGACATAGGTGAAGTCATCGTTGAGAGGGATGCCCCACGGGTTCGCTAGCCAGGTATGAGCCGGACCATAGAATGCGGCGTATTGCGGGTCGTTCACATCGGAGGGGATGCTGCGGGCGACTCCGAGGAAGAAATTGTGCTCCACTCGATGCGACGATACACCAAAGTGGAGCCCCGCTGCGCGCACCGCCTTGGCCAGTTCGCCAATCACATCGCGGTGCGGCCCCATCTTGGCTGCGGTCCAGTCGCTCAGTCCACTGTCGTACATCGCAAAACCATCGTGATGCTCGGCCACGGGCACCACGTACTTCGCGCCGGCCTTCTTGAACAACTCGGCCCAGACAGCCGGATTGAAATGTTCGGCTTTGAACATCGGAATGAAATCCTTGTACCCGAACTTGTCCTGTGGTGCGTAGGTCGCGATATGGTGTTTGTATTCCTCCGATCCTTCTGAATACATGTTTCGCGGATACCATTCGTTGCCGAATGCCGGGACTGAGTAAACTCCCCAGTGGATAAAGATCCCGAACTTCGCGTCTTTGTACCATTCGGGCGCTTCGTACTTCTGAAGGGATTCCCAGTCAGGCCGGAATGGACCTTGAAGGTCAGCAGTATCGACCTGCTTGAGGAGTGCCGCGCGCTGATTGTCATATTTGCTGCTGGCTTTCTGCCAGATTCGATCGATGCTTTCCGGGTCCTGCGAGGCGGTGGGAGCAGTGGCACTCTGGGCATGCAGCACGGAAAGGGCGGATAGCGCTACCAAAATAGCAACCAGTTTTCGAATTGAGATTGGGCGATGTAACCGCATGATGTCTTTTCCTCAACCGCGAGATGGAATCGTCAACACGTCTGTTGTTCCGCGCACCTTTTTTCTACTGATGGCACAGCCCATGAATATCGGGAACGTCCCGGAATCCGTGCCGCTCAGCGGCACTCGAAGGAGTTCGCGTCTTCGGGATTCCCGGCTCCCTTATATTGTGCGTGCTTCGGATAAGGACACAGTGGCCGGCTTCGCCCTTGAAAAGCTTTGCCTGTCGCGATCACTGAGCTCGGAGCCGTTCCCTTCTCGACCCAGTTGACGATCGCGCCTAACAAGTCAAACTGATCCAGCGCCTGCCCTCCTCCACAGTGGCTCATCCCCGGAACGAAATAGAACTGACTCCAACTGGATACGGCTTCAAGGCCCCCGTTCGCCGCAGCCATATCCTTGTAATAGGCAAACGTATCGAGCGGCGAAAACCACGGATCGCTGTCGCCGTGGTAGAAGATCAGTTTCCCTCCATGCGCGGAAAAGGTGTTCAAGTTGGTGGACATTGAGTCCACGAGCGGCTGGATGGCCGCCAGAGCCTCCTTGTCAACATCCATCGTCATGTCAGTTGTTGCAGGTCCGAAAACACCCGGCCCCGGTGAGAGCAATCCCCGGAACGGCGGACCGTTGGTAATCCCGGCGTCGTAAAGGAAGGCAGCATAGACTTGGTTTCCACTCGAGGTCTTCGGTCCGCCGAGAGCTTTCTTGATGGCAGCGGCTTTTTCTGGAGCCAGACAGGAGTCGTTTGTTTCCCCCTTGCACGCCAACATCTCGGGATCGAAGTCGCACCCAAGAGGATCGGAGATCAGGCCATCGGCGAGGCCATCTTCGGCATCGCACCTCTTCATGAGGGCATCTTTGATCAGCTTGCGGTCGTTGTCCGTAATGGCTTGCTCGATGATGGGTTTGCCATTCGCACTCTTCGGAGCAATTTGATTGAAGGCAATGGGAATCCATCTGCCAATCGCGAGATTGGAAAGCCCGGTGCGCATGGCGGGATCGCCGGAGATGATGCCATCGAAAACCGTGGGATCGCGCTGCGAAAGAATCATGCCTTCGCGGCCACCCGTCGAACACCCCGAGAAATACGAAAAGGCTGCGGCCTTTCCGTAGTGTTGCGTGATGAGTTGTTTCGCGAGCGTGGCAACCTCAGCATTGGCGAGATAAGCAAAGTCCAGATAGGCCTGTTGATCTCTCATGAATCCGAAATCGAATCCGGGATGACGACTCTTATGTCCGGTATCTGTGCTCGCAACGGCGAACCCACGCATAAGTCCTGGCGTGTCTCCCGCGGCATTCAACCCAAGCGGTGGCACCACAATACCGTTGCTGCCACCGCCGCCTTGCATCAGGAAGTCGCCATTCCATTTGTCGGGCATGGCCAATGCGAAGGTGATTCCAAATTCCTCGCCGCCAACTCCAGTCCGGCGATTGATCACACCCTCGACTCGACAGTAGGCGGGGAGCGGAGCGGTGCGACTCTGGTTCCATGGGATCGTCTCGGTGGTTCCCGCCTCGACATGAGCAGCCTTGGTGATTTCGAGGCCCGGAGCCTTGGTGTCCATCAGAGTGGTGCAGGAGTCCTGCGATTGAGCGAAGGTGGACGGAGAGAGCGTGAATACGAGAAAGAGTACGGCGCGCAAGATTTCCGAACGCATTCGTATCTCCTTATTGAATGTCGGCGACGCGAGACACACGTAAATCGTGATTTGGATCTGCCTATTTGCCGATCACGATCACGGTGACCTTATCCGGCACACTCGGTCCTGGCGTGCCCTCGCGTCTGAACTGATGGGCCGCATCATCCCAGGTCAGCTTCGTGATAGAGCCAGCACCCTTCTCGTAGGCATAGGTCTTTCCATCATCGTCGTAAAGAGAAAAGCTGCCGTTTGCTCCCGAATACACGCGCACAGACGCAATCTTCTGTGTGTCCTGCGTGCTATCTACCTCTGAGCCAAGCGGCACAATGCTTCCCGCCTTTACGAACAGCGGCAGCGTGTCGATGGGAGCATCCGCCAGAATGGTCTGTCCGCCGTACAGGCGCTCATTCGTCCAGTAGTTGTACCAGTCGCAACCTGCTGGCAGATACACGGTTCGTTGGGTCGCGCCTTGCTCGGTTACAGGGGCCACGAGGAAGGCTGGTCCGTACATGTATTCGTCCGGGATGTCGGACACCTTCGGATCTGATGGGAAGTCCATGAATAGTGCCCGCATATATGGAGCCCCGGTTTGGTAGCTGCGATACGCCAACGAGTAGGTGTACGGCAGAAGCTGATAGCGCAGCTTCAGATATTTCGAAAGGATCGGCTCGGCCTGCTTGCCGTACGACCATACTTCGTTGTGGGCTCTTTCACCATGCGCCCGCATGATCGGCTGAAACGTGCCCCATTCGAACCAGCGCACAAACAGCTCGGGATAGTCTTCATAGTTGGTGATGGTATCGCGCGCATCCGATCCATCGATCAGGGGCTTGTGCTCGGCGCGGTAGTCCGCGGGAATTGCGGGCGAGAAGAAGCCCGCGATATCCGTGTCCCAGTACGGCATTCCGGTGGCTGCAAAGTTCAGCCCCGCTGGGATCGAGCGCTTGAGCATATCCCACGTGGCAAAAATATCGCTTGACCAGAACACGGTGCCGTTACGCTGCGCTCCGAGATAAGCCGCGCGGGCCAGGGTCATCACCCTGCGGCTGTCTCCAAAATCTCTACGGGAGCCCTCATAGGCTAACGCGGTGTGAAACAAAGGATAGACGTTGTAGTAGCGAATTCCCGAACCAATCGAGAAGACGTCTCCCGCCGGATCGATATCCGGTTCGGTCTCGTCGAGCCACAAGAAATCGAAGCCGTAGGGCTTGATGTAGCGGTCACGAATCTTCTCCCAGAACCACTTTGCTGCTTCAGGGTTTGTGGTATCGAGATTCGGTCCGATGACTTCCTTGGTCCATCCCGGATCGGGCGTTCCGTCGGGCTTGTGGATCAGCCACCCATTCTTTAGCAACAGGTCGTAGAACTGAGTGCCACGGGCGAAGTGCGGCCAGACGCTCAACAACGTATTCACGCCCATGGCATGCAGTTCACGATTCATCCCTGCCGGATCGGGCCAGCGCTTCGGGTCAAGATCCATTTCACCCTGTCTGGTCATGTTGAGGAAGTCGACGACGATTACATCCAGGGGCAACTTCTTCTCGCGATACTTCTTCGCCACATCCACAACTTGTTCCTGCGTGGGGTAGATCGCCTTGCTCTGGATGTATCCGTAAGCAGCTTTCGGCAGCATGTGCGTCACGCCGGTCAGCAGGCGATAGCCCGCGTAGATTTCATCCGCGGTGTCGCCCACAATCACGAAGAACGAAACACGGTCTCCGACCTCCGATGACCACGTATTTCGTTCATTCAACCCAAGATCCGCCGTCGTTTTGGAAGGGTTGTCCCACACCAGCCCGTAGCCGCGGCTGGAGACCATGAACGGCACACACACATCCTCGCCGCCAATCGCCCCGTAGTCATGCCAGCAGCGGATCTCGTGATCGCGCAGGTCCATCCATCCCTTCTGCTGCTGGCCCAGTCCGTAGTAGTGCTCGTCGGCGGGGGAGTCGAAGCTAGCTCCAACCGAGTAGCCCTTCGCGGGGACGTCCTGCTGGGCGACATCGGGGCGTTCTGGGGCCATGGTCCAGGTGCGCATGTGCAGCAATGTCTTGCCTGCAGACGTTGCCATCAGAAGCTCATCGTTGTACGGACCTTGCCCGCCGCCTCCGCCAAAATAGACTTCACGCAGTTGACGATTCAGAGCATCGAGCGGCATCGGTTGCGGCAGTTTGTCAGGTGGAAGATTTCCCGGCGACAAACGCAGCACCATACGGGACGACCGGAACACGTCATTACCTGCGTCGTCACGCTCGTGTGCCCAGCCACCTTCGGCCGGCCTGGCCACAAAACCATATCCCGGAGCACCGGTTGCTGCAGCCCTATCGATGCTCATCGTTATCCGGACAATGTTCGCCGCGTAGGGCTCCATTGAAATCACCCTTCCACTCCGCTCCGCTACAAATGAGGCACTCTGGCCTAGCGCCGCACCTGCCAGCGCCAGCATCACGAATACGCAGTTCAGTTTGTATGTCAGCGCCATTGCCGTTCCTCGCAAAGTGAAATCGTCCCTTTCGCAGCCTGGAAGGGCAGCGCAATTCTATAAAACGCGACCTTACGAGTCCACGCTGGCTATCGGCCCGAATGTGGACCCAAATCGAACCCAACTTTTATCACCTGTGTGACTAATCTGCCTCGGCTAGCGTCGCTCTTTCATGGCGATGCCAATTGCAGATGATGCCAACCAATTATTCCCGAGTCGAAAGCCGGTCGTAGACACAGCGGCCACTCACGTAGGTCTGAAGCACTTTGACATCTTTGAGTTCGTCTGCCGCGACGCTGCGCACGTCGCGGTCAATGACAATGAAGTCCGCAAGCTTTCCCGCTTCGAGGGTGCCTTTGCTGTTTTCTTCAAATCCGGCGAAGGCCCCGTTACGCGTGTAGAGTGTGAGCGCTTGTTCAACTGTGATGCATTCCTCTGGAGCCAATACCTGTCCAGTCGTCAAGTCGCGGCGGACTACTGCAGCCCAGATTCCCCACCATGGGCTGAGGGGTGTCACCGGGCAGTCGGAGCCAGCCGCCTCCACGACTCCGTTTTCGATGTAGCTCCTCGCCGGGTAGGACCAGCGCACCCGCTCTGGCCCATACTTCAGGAACCAGCTCCCTATCCAGTGCACAAAAGGAGGATTGCCGTCCACCACGACATTCAAGTCGCGCATGCGCTTCTGCATTCTCGGAGTTGAGATCCCGGCGTGAACAATGCGAAAGCGATGGTCCTTGAGACCCAACTCCCGAATCACGTACTCATAGGAATCCAGCACCTGCTCGATGGCACGGTCGCCGATGGCGTGTGTCTCCAGTTGCCAGCCAGCGGCGGCGGTTCGCAGGTGGGCCTTCTTCATGTCAGCTGTTGTCCAGCAAAGTACGCCCAGGTTCTCTGGTTCTCCGAGTACGCCTGGTGGATGAATCGCAATAGTGCGGGCACCCATGCCGCCGTCGGCAAACATCTTCACGGCCCCGAACTTCAGCAGATCATCCCCAAAACCGGTGGAGACACCCATCTGAACTAGAGTCTCTGCGTCGGAAAGCTTTCCCAAGCAGGGCGACATTTGAATCCTCAGTGTTAACCAGCCGCGGCGGCGTGCTTCCTGGTAACCGCGCATCTCATCGGGCGTGATGTAGATGTCATGAATCGTGGTCAGGCCCAGCTCAGCGGCCTTCTCGCATATGAGCTTGGCGGCGCGAGCGTTGATGTCTGGAGGGTCTTCAGGAAGCAGCGCGATGAGCGGCTCCATCGCGGTGTCCTTAACAATACCTGTCGGCTCTCCGGTGGTGTCACGCTCAATCACACCGCCTTGTGGATCGCAGGTCTCCCGGGTAATGCCGGCAGTCCGGAGAGCGCAGTTGTTGAGTGCCGCCAAGTGCCCGCTTACGTGAATCAGATAGACCGGGTGGTTGGGTGAGACTGAATCAAGATCGTGCCGGGTGATATAGCGTCGCTCGGCAAGTTTGTCATCGTCCCAGCCGGAGCCCCGGATCCATTCGCCCCGGGGAACAATACCGGCACGATCAGCCACGGCTTTCGTGATCTCGGGGATGGAGTGAACAGCGTTGTGCCCCACATCAATCTCGCCGCGCAGAATGGCCTTGGCCCATTGCATGACGTGAGTGTGAACGTCGATGAGTCCTGGCAGAACAGTGCGGCCATGCAGATCAAGCACGTGCGTGCGGGATGAAGTGTAACCCGACAGAGCGTCGTCGCCGAGAGCAAGGATCCTGCCGTCACGAACCGCCATCGCCCCCACCACCCGGCTGGCTCCGTCCATCGTAGTAATGTGACCGTTGCGCAGGACAAGGTCGGCGCTTCCACGATCGGGGGAGCCCTCGACCTTCAGCGGATTACACGCATTTTCACTCATGAGTTCGACGCTCCTTCTAGCGAAAGGGCGCGAAGCCGGTTCGAGCTTCCACCATTACCTTAATCTGTACCATAAACGTGCAAGTATAGAGGATGATAATTTGGCTTTGTCTTCAGTGTTTTGGCAACAAGATGCTCATACCCACAAATCCTCTTGCAACATTACAGTAATGGTAGTAGCTTCTGTGGAATCCCCGGATGGATGTTTGCCGTTTCCAGGCGATTCCGATAGAGGCAGGTCCCCGGAGCCGGGGTTACTAGGAGGACATCATGAACAGGTTCTGCAAGTGGGCAAGATTGTCCTTGTTTGTTGCGTTACTTGGGTGCGTTCTGGACCTGCAGGCACAGTGGACGGAGGGTACCGTCACGGGCCTGGTCACCGACGCGACAGGGAGGGCAATCATCGGTGCCACCGTCCGGCTTGTGAATCAGCAGACCGGGCACACGGATGAAGCCAGAACGGATGACATCGGTTATTTCCGTGTGCCACATCTCCAACCCGGGAGCTACCAAGTCCGCGTGGAAGCGAAGGGCTTCAAACAGTCGGTCCTGGATAACGTGGTGGTGAACGTGAACACAATCACGCGTGCGGATGCACAGCTGCAAGTTGGCGCGGTCCAAGAGACTGTCGAGGTGACCAGTGGCGGGGCTCTTGTACAAACCGAAGAGGGTCGGCTTGGCGACGTCATCAGCCACCGCGAAGTGCAGGAATTGCCTCTTAACGGCCGCGAGGTCTATCAGCTGGCTGCTCTTCAGCCCGGGGTCACGTCCACTAATTCACCGGTCGTGTCCAATACGGCTTCGCCGAATTCCCCAGTGACTTTCGACTTCAGCTTTGTATCAAATGGTTCCACTGCGCGCGGAAATAACTTCCTGCTCGATGGCAACACGAATAACAACGAGTGGCTTGGCGGTACGCCGGTCATCTTCCCCTCCGTCGATTCAATCCAGGAACTCCAGGTTCAGACTCTAAATTTCTCCGCCGAATACGGGCGCAATAATGGCGCAGTCGTGAATGTCGTTACCCGGTCGGGCGGAAACAATCTCCATGGATCGGGCTTCTACTTCCATCGCAACACGGCCTTCAATGCGAGGAATTACTTTGATTCGCAAGAGAAGGCGCCGCTGCTGCAACATCTCTTTGGGTTTTCGTTGGGTGGGCCGATCGTGAAGAACAAGACGTTCTTCTTCGTAGACTACGAAGGCTCTCGCCGCAAGGATGGTCAGCCGCGGAAAGTCGTCGTCGAGACACCCGAGTTTCGTGCCCTGGTTCATGAAGAGAGTCCTGGCAATATCGCGGACCAGTTGTTCACAAATTTTCCGGGACCGCCTTGCACGGAGGCGATAAATGCTGACATATGCTATGCGGCGCCGAGCCAGGTCCAGCCAAGCCGTGCGGACCAGTACCTTGTCCGATTTGACCATCAGTTCTCAGATAAAGACAAAGTCTTTGCCCGCTGGGTAGCGAACGATGCCTATGCTGAGGTCGGCCGGCAGGAGCTTTGGGGAAGCGCGAACACACGCGGCTTCAAAGCGCCCCTGAACGGCTTCTTTGCCGACCTGGCCGCTGACTATTCGCATCAGTTCTCCACCAATTGGCTGAACGATTTTCGTTTCGCCTACTCACGCAACCACGGAGTGATTACCTTCGGAATTCCATCTGGTTCCGTGAGCGACCAGTTGAAGGCCGCAGGGACACCCGATTTCTTCGCCAGCCTTGTCATGAGTGATGGCGTAGCCAGTTTTGGGGGGCCGGTCTATATCCCCCGCGACATCCTGTTCAACACCTATTCCTATGCGGACACGATGTTTAGCACCGTGAAACGCCACGCGCTCAAGTATGGCTTCGAGGCTCGCAATATTCGCGAGATCAGCGACTATCAGCTCGAAACAAGGCCTTTCTACCTCTTTAACAGCATCTACGACTTCGCCAACGACGATCCGTGGTGGCTGGAAGGGCTCGTCAACCGGGATCCGTCGAGCACGAATTTCGGGAACTTCTCCGGCACCCCGAGAAAGTTTGCCTGGTGGCAATGGGCGGTGTTCCTTCAGGATGACTGGAAGGTGCGGAGCAATCTGACGTTGAATCTGGGACTGCGATACGAGGTTTTTCAAAATCCAACCGAGACACAGGGGCGACTCAGTAACATCGTGCTGGGCTCCGGAAGCGACTTGTCGAGTCAAATTGCGAGTGCAACAGTCGAGCGTGTCAAGCAACTCTTCAAGACCGACCGGAACAACTTTGCTCCTCGAGTAGGCATCTCCTGGGATCCGACGGGCAAGGGAACAATGGCGGTTCGCAGCGGCTTCTCCGTTGCCTACGCGGAGCCGTATTCGAACCTCTACACTAACTCCTCACGGTTCAATCCTCCGGATGCGACGTTCCTCGATGTATACCCCTTGTATGGAGTCGGAACGGACATCAACTACCAGTTCCCATTCCAACCAAGCCCAGACTTCAAGAACCCGGTTACTGCGAATGGAGGCGCCGAAGGGCTCAAGATCGCCCCGAATGGAGTGTTTCCCAACCTGCGCTCGGCATATTCCATGCAGTGGTTCTTCGGACTGCAGCATCAGATTCATAGCTCGTACGCGGTGAGTGCGAATTATGTCGGCACGCGCGGCGTAAAGCTCTACGCCCGAACTGATCCCAACCGCTTCACAGGTGACATCTGCAATGCCGACACCTGTGACTACTTTGATGACCGGTTGGCTCCTGGTTGGGGACAACTCTTCTATGTCACGAATGGTGCCAGTTCGGCCTATCACGGACTGAACCTGGAAGTGAAGAAGAACTACAGTCATGGGTTTATGCTTTCCGGCAACTACACTTTCGGGAAAGTAATCGATGATGGAAGCGACGCGGGACTGGGCGATTTCGCGAATACCAGTGAGCGACTGTACATCACCCAGGTTGATGCCACCCATCCGAACTTGGACCGCGGGCCTTCCGAATTTGATGTCAAGCACCGTATTACACTGCTGGGCCTCTGGGATCTGCCCTCCCCCAAGAAGAATGGCGCGGCACAGAAGATCCTGGGGGGCTGGCAGTACAACTGGATTGTGGCGTGGCAGTCGGGGCGTCCCTTCAGCGTCTATTGCTCTCTGGCGTGGTTTGACGGGTGTGATTTCAACATGGACGCGGAGCAGAACGACCGGCCGAACCGACCTGCCAACCTCAAGACCAATGGTTGGAACACGAGCCAGTTTGCGAGCGGAGTGTTTGGTGATCCCACGCGAAGTTATACCGAAGCGGGGGGATTCACGTCGCCTGCAATTCAGACCTTTTGCCCATCGATTGTAGCGTTCTACCTAGATACACCCTGCGTGCCCGTTGGTACCAATGGCAACCTTGGACGAAATGTCTTTCACGGACCGGGGTTCGCCTCCGTGGACATGGCTTTCTTCAAGAACACTCAAATCACTGAGCATTTGAAGATGCAGTTCAGGGCCGAGATGTTCAACGCCTTCAATCACACGAACCTCTGGCAGCCGTTGGGGGACATGGGCAGTCTGCAGTTTGGACAGTCCACCACCGCATCCGCTTCAAGACAGATTCAATTTGGCTTGAAGTTCTTGTTCTGAATGTGTTTTGGGCGAGCACCGGCAAGCAGTGCCGGGGTGCTCGCCCCTCTTCCTGGAGGGCCACAGACGTGCGTACGATCCAACTTCAAACTGAAATACCCGGTCCAGTCTCGATGGACTGGTCCGAACGGCGCCAGACGGCTGTGCCCCGCGGGACACAGTCGGCCGCACCAGTTTTTATCGCGCGAGCGGAAGGTGCCGTTCTGCACGATGTCGATGGAAATTCCTTTCTCGATTTTGCCGGTGGGATCGGCTGCATGAACGTCGGTCACTGTGACCCGGAGATTGTCAAAGCCGCTCAGGAGCAACTAGGACGGTTCACGCACCTCTGCTTCGCTGTCACGCCTTATGATGCCTACATCCGACTGGCAGAAGAGCTGAACCGGCGCACACCCGGCAGCTTCCCGAAGAAGACGCTGCTCGTGAACACAGGAGCAGAGGCCGTCGAGAATGCCGTCAAGATTGCGCGTGCTTATACCGGCCGCCCTGCCGTCATCGCGTTCGAAGATGCATTTCACGGGCGAACGCTGCTGGCGATGAGCCTGACCAGCAAGGTGCATCCCTACAAGGAAAGTTTTGGGCCATTTGCGCCCGAGGTCTATCGCATACCTTACGGCTATTGTTATCGCTGCTCTTACTCACTCTCATATCCGAAGTGCGAAATCCGCTGTGCTCATGCCCTAGAAGACATTTTTCAAAGAACTGTCGATGCCACCAACGTGGCAGCAATCGTCGTCGAGCCGATTCTTGGCGAGGGAGGGTTCGTCGCACCTCCAGCAGAATTCTTCCAAGTGTTGGCCGAAATCTGCGCGAAACATGGAATCCTGCTGATCGCGGATGAGGTCCAGACCGGTTTTGGCCGTACGGGAACGTTGTTCGCTTGCGAACAACTGGGGATTGAACCGGACCTGATTCTGTGCGCGAAGTCGATTGCTGGGGGGCTGCCCCTTGCTGCGGTAACGGGCCGGGCGGAAGTTATGGATGCTCCGGTGCCCAGCGGATTGGGCGGGACTTATGTTGGTAATCCCGTGGCATGTGAAGCGGCGCTGGCTGTTCTGAAGATGTTTGATGATCGGCACCTGAGCAGCCGCGGGCAGCGAATCGGAGAGTGGATATTGCGGCGCACTTCGGCGTGGAAGAATGATTTCCCTCTCATCGGTGACATTCGTGGACGCGGGGCTATGCGTGCATTCGAGCTCGTGCGTAATCCTCTTTCCCGAGAACCAGCCAAGGAAGAGACTACAGCCATTACCAAATACTGCTTTCAGCATGGCGTCATAGTCTTGTCCGCAGGAACTTACGGCAACGTCATCAGACTGCTGGTACCGCTGGTGATCACCGACGACCAATTGGAGGAAGGCTTTACCGTGCTCGAGGCAGCCCTGGCATCGGTCTCGACGTCGACCGCATCATGCGCTCGAAATTGAAGTTCAGCACCGTCCAAAGGTGCCTCTCATGTGAATTCGCGAAGGAGCAGCATCATGTCTAGCATTGCGACCGAAATCCCCATACAGGACGAGCGCTTGTTCCGCCAGGCGTGCTACATCGACGGAACCTGGGTTGAGGCCAAGCCTGGCGAGGAGATTAAAGTCGACGACCCCGCGACCGGCGAAGTGATTGGCAAGGTTCCGAAAATGGGCGCTGCGCAGACGCGTCAAGCCATCGAAGCCGCTGCGCGAGCGTTTCCGGCGTGGCGCAAGCGGATGGCCAAGGAACGCGCGGTCGTGTTGCGGCGCTGGTTCGACCTGATGATGGCGAACCAGGACGACCTGGCCCGTCTAATGACGCTCGAACAGGGTAAGCCGTTGGCGGAATCGCGCGGCGAGGTCGTGTATGCAGCGTCGTTCTTGGAATGGTTCGGGGAAGAGGCTAAGCGGGTTTATGGCGACACCATCCCGCAGCACCAGGCAGATAAGCGAATCGTTGTAATTAAGCAGCCCGTCGGGGTCATTGCCTGCATTACGCCGTGGAATTTTCCACTCGCCATGATCACACGGAAGGCCGGGCCCGCTCTGGCGGCAGGTTGCACGGTTGTGCTCAAGCCGGCATCGCAGACGCCCTTTTCGGCGCTTGCGTTGGCAGAACTCGCAGAACGCGCTGGCGTCCCGAAAGGCGTGTTCAATGTGATCACAGGCAAGGCCAGCGAGATTGGCGGCGAACTCGCTTCTAACCCAATCGTGAAGAAGCTGTCGTTCACGGGTTCGACGGAGATCGGCAAACTTCTTATGAGTCAGTGCTCGAGCACAGTGAAGAAGCTGTCGCTTGAGCTTGGGGGCAATGCCCCTTTCATCGTCTTTGACGATGCCGATCTCGATGCAGCTGTCGAAGGAGCGGTGGCGTCCAAGTACAGAAACACCGGCCAAACCTGTGTCTGCACGAATCGGATCTTGGTTCAAGACAGCGTTTACGATGCGTTTGCCGCAAAACTCGCAGCCGCCGTCAAAGCGCTAAAACCAGCGCCTGGCTTCGCACTGGACGCGACCCAGGGACCACTGATCGACAACGCCGCCGTGGCGAAGGTCGAAGAGCACATTCAGGACGCCACTTCAAAAGGCGCGACGGTTCTTGTCGGTGGGCATCGACACGCGTTGGGCGGCCGCTTCTTCGAGCCGACGATTCTGACCGGCGTCACATCCGCGATGGCGATTGCCCGCGAAGAGACCTTCGGCCCCGTCGCTCCGCTCTTCCGCTTCAAGACGGAAGCTGACGCAATTGCTCTCGCGAATGACACCGAGTTCGGCTTGGCCGCATATTTCTATGGACGCGACATCGCCCGCGTTTGGCGTGTTGCGGAAGCACTTGAATATGGAATGGTCGGGATCAATACCGGCCTGATCTCAACGGAGGTTGCGCCTTTCGGTGGCGTGAAGGAGTCAGGGTTGGGGCGCGAGGGTTCCAAGTACGGCATCGACGAATATCTGGAAATCAAGTACTTGTGCCTCGGGGGGATCGTCTCCTAATCAGGACCTCGAAGCGCCAACCATACTATGTAGCGAAAACAAGCGGCGGCGAATCAACGTCCGCGAAACGGCAAGCAAGTGGAAACTCATCCTTCCAGATCGCGAGAAGACATCGAACCTCCTAGAGGCCTGCCGAAAGTCTCTCCTGGAGGCATGTTGGCACGCGTCCTGGTGTCATTCCTTGCCAGTGCCGGCCTGTTCTACGTCGGGATCATGCCGGCCCTCGTGGACGGACTGAAGCAGGGCCTCGGTTTCAGCAACCGCCAGGCAGGACTGGTCGGATCACTGAATGTCTACGGTGCCGCATGTGGAGCGTTCTTGATTGCGTTTCTGATGCGGCGGCTCTCGTGGAGATCGACTGCTCACTGGTTGTTGCTAGGGTTAATCACCATGGACTTGCTGTCCATGTTGATCGGCAGCCCATTGCCCCTGATGGGCGCACGGTTCGTGCAGGGTTTCATCGGCGGGATGCTGGTAGGGCTGGGGTTCTCGATCATCGCCCGCACACCGGCGCCGGATCGCACTTTTGGGATGTTGCTGGTCGTGCAGGTCTTCGCCGGCGGTCTTGGAGTGATGAGCCTTCCTTTGCTTGTGCTCAGGTTCGGCACGAAGGTGTTGTTTGTGTGGTTGATCGTGCTCAGTGTAGCGACGTTGGTGATGCTGCAGTTCGTGCCAGACTATCCGGTACGGGTGCGAAGGTCGCAGGCTCACGATGCAGTTTCGGGCAAATCGGGATTGAACCCGCTGTTCCTGGCATTGTCTTCGGTATTTCTCTTTCAAGCCGGCAACATGGGGCTGTTTTCATTCCTCATTGGTCTCGGGAAATCCAAGGGTCTGGAACTTAAATTCGTCAGCAGTTCTCTGGGCTTGGTCGACTGGCTCGCCATTCTGGGTGGGATCCTGGTGATCGTTGTCTCTACCCGTTTCGGGATCTTCAAGCCGATCGTCGGTGGGACGATCGTGACGCTGATCGGCACGTTCGCCCTGAACTACAGCGAGTTCAAGTGGGTCTGGATCGCCGCGAACTTGATCTCCGGTATCGCATGGAACTTCGTCATTTCCCACCTGCTCGGCATGTGTGCTCGCCTTGATGAAACCGGTCAGGCGGCCGTGTGGAGCGGCTTCTGCTCCAAGATGGGGTTGGCCTCAGGCCCAATGCTAGCGTCTTTCATCCTCGGAGGAGGCAATTATTCGAGACTGATCGTAGTGTCGCTTCTGCTCCTGGCAGGTTCGATGGTAACGTCGGCACTGCCTGCCTGGATACTGGATCACGTCACAGAACAAGGCTCGCCGGAGAAAGCGACCGCTCAGCCCGTCCAGAGTGCGCTGTAGCAGCCAGGGCTGGCGTTGTCTAGAACACCGGATGCAGTTGCTCGGAGGAACCATGTCAAGGTTTTCGATTGCTGCGTTACAGGTTGCATGGCCGATTGCGGATAATCGGGATCGTCTCGAGAAGGAAACCGCGCTAGTCATGGCTCGATTTCCTTGGGTACAGATGGTTGTCTTCCCGGAGCTGAGCACGTTTGGGGCGAGTCTCAGTTTCGCAGAAACCTTGCCTGGCCCCACCGAGTCCCGCTTTCAAGACTTGGCTAGAAAGCATGGCATCTGGCTCATTCCGGGGTCGCTTTACGAACGTGCCGGATCGGACGTTTTCAATACCGCGCCCATCATCAATCCTCAAGGTGAAGTGGTAGCGCGTTATCGCAAGATGTATCCCTTTTTGCCCTACGAGAAGAACGTCAAGTCCGGAACGGAGTTCGTCGTGTTCGACGTTCCGGATGCCGGACGGTTTGGGATCTCCATCTGCTACGACACGTGGTTTCCGGAAACCAGCCGCGCGCTGGCGTGGAAGGGCGCAGAAGTCATCATCAGTCCCACGAAGACCAACACCATTGATCGCCCCCAGGAACTGATTCTTTCGCAAGCGAATGCCATCATGAATCAGTGCTACGTGGTCGATGTGAACGCTGCCGGCCAACTTGGGAATGGGCGGACGATTGTGGTCGGCCCGGAAGGCGAGATCGTCCATCAGTCGGGTGAGGTGGAGGAGCAGATTCCCTTTACCGTCGACTTCGGCCGCGTTCGAGAAGTCAGGCGGACCGGCACCCTGCTCCTTGGGCAGGTTCTCAAATCATTTCGCGACGCTCCGGTTGAGTTTCCCTGTTATCGAGGCAAGTTCGAGGAGAGCCCGGCGATGACGGCACTGGGGCCTCTTACGATGCCGAAGAAATGACATCGTGAGGGAAGGAGTAAGAGGGAATGAAAATTCGGCTTCGCGCTGTGCTGGTCCTCGCCCTGCTCGCCGCCGCAGCGGCGGTCCCTGCATTTTCGCGGGTTGCCTCCGTACCTGGAGATCCGCTAAAAGGCTCAGGCAACGTAGCTCGAACTCTTCTGACCTACAGCGAACTCTTCTCGAATGTGAAACCAATTGTGCCCGTCGATAACGGTGCTTTTGCCCTGCCTGCGAATGCATCACCGCCCGCCCGTTCTTTCGAGGGGCGCCTGGAAGTGTCCGGTTCAGAGCGCAACGGCAAGTTCGAGAAGCTCCGCGATGACTTCAACTATCTGGGAACGAGGAAGGACATTGATTGGAACCTCCTGCCGAAGCTCGGCTTCGAGTTCGTCCAGAACGGCAGCTATCTGATCCCGGTTCGGCAGGGCTTGGTCATCACCGGGCATCCGGCGTGGAACTACATCGTTGGGCCAGGGCGCGTGTGGCAGGAGGACGGGGACGAGGGCTATACCCGCGCTTCGTTTCCCTTCACTCTAGTTGAGCGCAATCAGAACTGCACCCACAACGGCGTAATGACGTTTCTGTTTTCGGACGGCCCAACGAAGAATATCTCCAATGTCCGCTTCCAGATTACCCAGGAGACTTGTCTCTACTTCAAGTTCAACATGTGGGGGCAGCTTTCGGCGACTTACAGACCCTATCCGGTGAAAGACAGCGAACGAATGAAGAACGCGCATGCGGCGGAAGTGTCGAAACGCCTGCCAACAAAACCATTTGCGGAATTGACGACAGACTTCCCGACTTCGCATGTGGACCTGGCTGCCTTTATCAAGGCGTTCCATGCCCCGGAGCACATCACCTTGTATGGACTCCTGGTCAACGGTGTGAACTACACCAGTAAGTGCCAGACCCGCTTCGGTGAATATCCGTTCTGCGAGAACATGCGGCTGCCTTCCTATTCCACCGCCAAGTCGGCATTTGCCGGAGTGGTCATGATGCGGCTTGGGGCTCTGTATAGTCCGGGCGTCTACCAGGAACTGATTCGTGACTATCTTCCGGAACATGTAAAGGGCGGAGATTGGAGCCGAGTTACCTTCGCCAACGTGCTCGACATGGCCTCTGGCAACTATGTCAGCTCGGCCTATCTCGCGGATGAGAACAGTCGCAACGAAGACGCCTACATCGTTCCCGAGGAGTACGAAAAGAAAATCAATGCTGCATTCTCGCTTTTCCCCCACGAGGCTGACCCGGGTACAACCTGGGTGTACCAGAGTCATGCCACCTTCATTGTGACGCAAGCTATGAACGCCTACTTGCAGCGCAAACGGGACCCGACGGCCGACATCTTCGAACTCCTGCGCGACGATGTTCTCAAGCCTATCAATTTCAGCCAGGGGAGCCTGACAACCCTGAGAACCGACAATGCCGACAAGATCACCGCCAAAAGCGGCAAGCCTTTTGGGAGCCATGGCCTGTTCTACATTTCCGACGACGTTGCGAAACTGGCCAAGTTTCTCAATAACGACGATGGGAAGATCGGCAACATCCAGGTATTGGATCCCGCCCGCTTGCGCGATTCGCTATTTCGGAATCCCCAACATCTGGGACTGCCCGTTCCCGATCCCAGCATGATCGAGTCCGGCATCCATCGCTACCAGAATGGATTCTGGGGAACAAAAATGACACGCGCGGCGTTTTCGAGTGACTATCGATGCGAATTCTGGATCTCGCGGATGGGTGGATATGGCGGCATCAGCATTGTGCTGATGCCCAACGGCGTTTCCTACTACGTTTTTAGCGATAACGACGAATTTCACTGGTACGACGCAGTTCGGGAGGCGAACAAACTCGTGCCCTTCTGTAAAGAGTAGGCAAGCCGATGTACGAAACCGACAGCGCCGGGGTTCTTGACGGGGTCCATCCTTCGCTCGACAATGATCATTCACACTCTCACGACCCCATGCCGAAGGACAACCTTTACCTGACCATAGCTGAAGCCGCGAAATTACTGGGAGTCAGTCCTTCAACGCTGCGCAACTGGGAGCGGATAGGATTGATCACACCGGTGCGCAGCCAGGGCCGCTACCGGATGTTCTCCATGGACGTACTGGAACGCGCGAAGCGGATCATCCATCTTCGCCATGGCCGGCGACTGAATCTGGCGGGCATGCTTCAGCTGCGGGACGTTCTGCCCAAGATCAGTCCGAAAGTAGTTTCTAAAACCGGGGTCCGCCTAAGTGAACAACTGGGCCGGCTTCGCGGTGAGCGGCAGCTCACGCTGGCGCAAGTCTCCGAGGCGACCGGACTCTCCGTCAGTTTTCTGAGCGCGATTGAGCGCGGACAGGCGAATGCCTCCGTCGCCACTCTGCAGAAAATGGCCCATCTCTACGGCGTCAACGTCCGTTCCTTCTTTGGAGAATCGTCGGCCGAGCAGCGGCTGGTACGGCCGCGCGATCGCAGGGTCCTGGATCCGCAACCTGGCGTCCGCATGGAGTGCATCGCCTGCGGAGAAACCGTGATGGATCCCGCCATCTTCCGTATCGCTCCCGGTGCGGCCAGCGGTGGGTCGTACCACCACGAGGGAGAGGAATTCATCTACATGTTGCAGGGCACGCTGGAAGTATGGCTCGACGAGATGGAACGCTATACGCTCGAAGCGGGTGACTGTCTCTATTTCAAGAGCACTCACGCCCACAGATTTCAAAATCTCGGCGAGAAAGAAGCCCTTGCACTTTGGGTGAATACACCGCCCACTTTCTGACGCTCCTCGGTCGCATTCTCCACGAATAGCCTTCGTCCTGCGCGCGGAGTTTCTCGTCAGTCGTGTGCACCGACTCCAGCCAGTTCGACCGCGCCTGCCTGCACGTGGTAGTCGGTCACGCTCTCTTCGACCTTGATACACTCCAGCATTGCCAGTTCGTGCAGAAACTCCGCTGGATCATAGTAGTTTTCCGGATAGACAATGCCGATCTGCTTTCGTTTATTCCGTCCGAGCAACATGGCCCCCACGGCCGCCGGGATGCCCGTCATCTTTGCTGTGGTGCGGTCTTTCCAATCCACGGGATGAGAGACATTGGCAACGTATCGCTTCCATTCCCCTGCCCGTCGACCGATGACTTCGACATTGATGAAGAACGCCCAAAGGTTGGAATCGATTTGCCGACCGTGCATCTGCCAGATACGTTTCCGCGCCACGTCCGACACTTTTTGACAAACTCCGTTGACCTCGACTTCAGCGCTATCCAGCAGACCGTAGCGGTTCAGCACGCGGAAGTCTTCCATCAGACTCGGCCGCCAGGTTCCTCGAACGCTCACGTACTTTACTCCTGCAATATTCTGGGACAACGAGACGGTCTCCGTGTGCGGAACGTAGTACACGGTCTGCTCGCCCACCGGTTCGGCAAACTTCACCTGCTTGGAACCTTCGAAAGGTGGTACCACCGTGAACCGCCCGTTCAAGCTGTACCCGCGTGTCGGGCACTCGGTGGCTAGCTCCCAGATGATCGTGTCCATCAGCCCTTCGGACGGAGCCACGGTTCGCAGCGACACCCAGTGAATGTGCACTTCTTCCGTCGCCTGAAACTGATTCGCTCCTTGGCGCGCGAGAACGTTCGATAGTCCGGGCGTCAACCCTAAACCAGATACAGCGGTGATCCCGGACTTTCGTACCATCTCTTCCTGTTCGGGGGTCGGCTCGGAAATCAAATCCGCGTAATCGATCTTTGCTTTGACGGCAACCTGAATGGCGTGATCGAAGAAACCGAAATAGGTCGTATTCATGAGAACGTCATAACCTTCGAGCTTCGCCGCTGTCTCTCCAACTTTGGTGACGTCGACGCTCACGACTCGAACTCTTGGATCATTCAGCTCTGCGGCGAGTCGATTCGCGGCTCCCAGGTTGTACTCCCCAATTGCTACTTGCTTTACTTCAGGAAACCTTAATAGTGTCCGGGTCACTTCGGACCCCATGTTTCCAGCGCCTCCCAACACGAAAATTCGCATGGCATTCCTCCCTTCGGGGGGTAGCCGGACTTCTCAATGGCTCACATCATTGGAGTTGATTCCTATAACATTGTCAACATAAATGTAACGTTTGAGGACTAGGACCGTTAGGTTGTGGTGCTTGAACCGTAAAGAGCCACTAGTTCGGCTCAGCAAAGCAAGCAGCTTGCGACTTCCTTCTCGAGTTGCACCAGCCAAAGCAAGCTGCCGGGCTCGCGAAGTTTCGTCGAGCAAGTTGGGCCGTTGGCTAGTAGGCGTTGCGATGGAACAGTCCCGACCAGACCGTCAAGAAAATAATGCGCATGTCGAAAATGAAGCTCCAGTTCTGGAGATAGTAGAGATCGTGTTCGACCCGTCTCTCGATCGAGGTATTGCCGCGCCAGCCGTTCACTTGAGCCCAGCCCGTAATCCCAACTTTGAGGCGGTGGCGCGAGTGGTAGGTGTGAATGTCGTGAAGAAATTGCTTTACGAAATAAGGGCGTTCCGGCCGGGGTCCCACAACACTCATGTCGCCCCGAAGCACGTTGAAGAATTGCGGAAGTTCGTCGAGGCTCGTTCGCCGCAAGAAGACGCCGAACGCGGTCCGGCGTGGATCGTCCTCGACCGTCCAGCGGGTATCGCTCTCCGCCGAGGACGCGACCCTCATGGAACGGAATTTCAGCATGGAGAATACGTGCCCGTTGAGCCCGACGCGCTCCTGGCGGAAGAATATCGGCCCCGGCGAGCTCAGTTTGGTCCCCATCGCGATCGCGAGCATCACGGGCGAGCTCACCACAATCGCCCGGCAGGCAAACCCGATGTCGAACCCCCTCTTGCAAATCGCGTAGGTCAACGATTCGGCGGGGCTACGCTCCAGATCCAGCAACTGCAGCCGCCCAAACTGAAACAGCCGTTCGCGGACGAAGATACTTTCGCCAAAGTCGACGATGGCGCGGATGGGCACGCAGAACCGCTCCAGGCGCCCCACCACCTCCGATGACTCGAACGCATGTCCCGGTCCGAGGGCGATCAGGATGTCGTTCACACCGGTGAGATCGAGGTGCTCCAGATCACCCAGTTCGTGAATGGGCGCGTCACTGACCTCGATGGGTTGCTCGGGAATGTGAACGTAACCCGCGACGTGGCAGCGGAACGGCGTGCTCGAGAGCCGGCGGACTGCCTGCTCGGCAAATCCGCCGGTGCCGACGATCAGGACTTTCAGAGGCTCGCGGGCGTGGGTTCCGCCCCGCACGAGATTCCGAAAGATTGCATGCACGATCAACGTGCAGGCAAACAGCAAGACTGCGCTCAGCAGGAGCCAGGCACGAGAGACGCCGACGTCGTGAAGGAAGAACCCTATCGCAATCACGATGAGGTACGTGGTGACACACGCCGGGAAGGCTCGTCGAATGCCTGTCCATTCACGAAACAACTCATCGACGCTGCACACCCATTCGGCGGACTTACAGCGATCTTGATGGCCGGCGATCGCTCTCTTGAAAGACAAGTGTCAACAAGCGGGCAGCGGCGGAGCCAGAGCATCTCGAACTACGCGACTTTCTCGCTCGTAGCGGGTG
>Ga0335071_10000789_pt1 | contig 34126 bp, 26 predicted proteins | sample Lox_Sample_15_FD_206724 | JGI IMG/M metagenome (GOLD analysis project Ga0335071, IMG submission 206724) | Soil microbial communities from Loxahatchee National Wildlife Refuge, Florida, United States - Lox_Sample_1.5 | ecosystem: Environmental > Terrestrial > Soil > Wetlands | place: USA...
CAAGTTGCATGAACATGTTCCGGTCATTTTGGCCGTCGTGACGACAGGGTCGTGATGAGCGCATGACAAGCCCGTTCTATACCGCCGAGCATGACGCCTACCGCGAGGTGGTGCGCCGCTTCGTCGCGCGCGAGATCGAGCCTTTTGCGAGCGAATGGGACGAGGCCGGCGAGTTTCCGCGCGAGCTCTATGCCAGGGCCGCCGGCATCGGACTGCTCGCACTCGGCTTTCCGGAAGAGTTTGGCGGCGTCCCGGTCGATCAGTTCATGAAGATCGTGGTGTCGCAGGAACTGGCGCGGCCCGGCGCCGGCGGCATCAATGCGAGCCTGATGAGCCACACCATCGGCACGCCGCCGATCGCGCGTGCGGCGCGGCCCGAGGTGCGCGCGCGGGTGCTGCCAAAGGTGTTTTCGGGCGAGAAGATTTCCGCGCTCGCAATCACCGAGCCCGGCGGCGGTTCCGATGTCGCGAACCTGCGCACCCGAGCGCGGCGCGAGGGCGATCATTATGTCGTGAACGGCGAAAAAACCTTCATCACCTCAGGGATGCGTGCCGATTATCTGACCGTCGCGGTGCGCACCGGTGGCGAGGGCGCCGCCGGCGTCAGCCTCTTGCTGATCGAGGGCGATACGCCCGGCCTGGCGCGCACCAAACTGAAGAAGATGGGCTGGTGGGCCTCCGATACCGCGACGTTGCATTTCGATGATTGCCGCGTGCCGGCCGAAAACCTGATCGGCGAGGAGGGCCAGGGCTTTCGGCTGATCATGCACAATTTCAACAGCGAGCGGATGGGTATGGCGGCGAGCTGTACGGCCTATGCGCGTGTCTGCCTCGATGAGGCGATCGCCTATGCCAAGGAGCGCAAGACCTTTGGCAAGCCTCTCGCGCAGCACCAGGTGATCCGCCACAAGCTCGTCGACATGGCGCAGCGGGTCGCCGCCTCGCAGGCGATGCTGGAACTGTTGGCGTGGCGGCTCGGTCAGGGTGAAAGCCCGGTCGCCGAGATCTGCATGATGAAGAACCAGGCCACGCAGACCATGGCGTTCTGCGCCTCGGAGGCGGTGCAGATCTTTGGCGGCGCCGGCTACATGCGCGGCGTCAAGGTCGAGCGCATCTATCGCGAGGTCAAGGTCAACGCGATCGGCGGCGGCACGGAGGAGATCATGAAGGACCTGGCCAGCCGGCAGATGGGCCTCTGACTGCAGTATTCGTCATGCCCGGCCTTGTGCCGGGCATCCACGTCTCGGTTTCAACGTAAAAGTTTGTTTGCAGCTCGGGTTAGCACCGCGCGAAAGGAGACACCTGATGATCAGGCTTTATCATTGCGACGGCGCGCGCTCGTTCCGTCCGCTCTGGATGCTGGAGGAACTCGGGCTTGCTTACGAGCTCAAGATGCTGCCGTTCCCGCCGCGCGTGTTCGCGAAGGATTATCTCGCGCTCAACCCGCTCGGCACCATTCCGCTGATGATCGACGGCGATGTCAAGATGACCGAGTCCTCCGGCATCTGCCACTATCTCGGCACGAAATACGGGCCGACGCCGCTGATGGTCGGTCCCGACGAGACGGCTTACGGGGCGTTCCTGAACTGGATGTATTTTTCCGATGCGACGCTGACCTTTCCTCAGACGCTGGTGCTGCGCTACAGCCAGCTCGAGCCGGAGGAGCGCCGCGTTCCGCAGGTCGCGGCCGACTATGCAAAGTGGTTTTTGGGTCGCCTCCGGGCGGTCGAGGCGGCGACCGCGAGCGCCGAGACGCTGTGTGCCGGGCGGTTCACCGCGGCCGATATCGTGATCGGCTATGCACTGCGGCTGGCGTACTCGATCGGCCTCGCCAAGGACTTTGGTCCGAACGTCGCAGCCTATTGGGCGCGGCTGCAGGCGCGCGAGGGATATCAACGGGCTGTGGCGGCGGAACAGCGGGCCGGTATCGAGCAGAACGTGGCGCCAAGAATCGGGGCTTGATCTGCAAGCATTCGTCATTGCGAGCGCAGCGAAGCAATCCAGCTGCGGCACCGAAATCGCTGCCCTGGATTGCTCCGCTGCGCTCGCAATGATGCGCTTTTACCGCGATATCGCCCGGTGACACCGGGCGAATTTCCGCTATCTTGCCTCCGTCGCAGCGGCCCCAAAAGAGGGTCGCGCGCGGAGGTTCGACCATGGACGAGACGGCTGCGGAACGCCAATCCCGCCATCTGATGCTGATCACGCCCGAGCGGGTATTTTACGCCGGGCTGCTGGGTCGGCCGCGGCGCCGCTGCTCGGGCGCGTTTCACGTCTATGTCGCGATCGAGGGCGGCTTGCGGCTGGCGCCCGAAGGGGGACGCGAAACCTCCGGCGAGCTTCTCGTCGCGGCGCCCTATCTCGCCCACACCGTTGTCAGCGATCATCGTTCGGTCATCTGTGTGACGATGGAGCCGGAGACCGTTCGCATCGGAGCGCTTGACCGGCTTGCCGAACGCCTCACCGGGCCTGGCCGTGCCTTGTCAGCCGAACGCATCCGTGCAGCCTATCACCTGCTGCTTGAGCACGGCTTCCAGGACGACATCACCAGCGCGGCGTTCGACCGCATGTTCTTTGGCGAGGCGCTGCCGGCCCGCACGCTCGACCAGCGCGTGCGGAAGGCGATCGCAAGCATTGTGAATTTCTCCGAGCCGGTGACAGCGGCCGGCTGTGCGGCAGCGGCCGGTCTGTCGCAATCGCGCTTCCTGCATCTGTTCAAGGAGGAGACCGGCATTTCGTTCCGTTCGTTCCGGGCCTGGAAGCGCGCGCGGCACCTGCTGCACTTCGCCAACCAGGACCTCAACCTCGCGCACCTTGCCCAGGATATCGGCTATCCCGACTCGACCCATTTCAGCCATTCGATCCGCCGCTTCTACGGGCTGAAACCGCGCGCGATCTTTTCCGGCTCGCGCGATCTTGCGATCTATCGCAGCGGCGCGACGGGTCTTGTGGAGACGGCGCGATAGCGCGTGGACGCAAGAAGCCTCGAGGCGCCCTCCGCAAGATGCCTTCGATCGTTCGTCGTCGAGGCATGTTGGGTCATCCATGAGCGACAAGGCCGTCATCACCTGCGCGCTGAACGGCGTGCTGACCGACCCCAGGCAGCATCACGTTCCGGTCACGCCGGAGGAAATGGCGCGCGAGGCCAAGGCGGCCTTCGACGCCGGCGCCAGCATCATGCACATCCATCTGCGCCAGCAGGCGCCGGGAAAGGGCCATCTGCCATCCTGGGAGGTCGGCGTGTCGCGCGAGATCCAGCAGGCGATCCGCGCGGTCTGCCCCGGCGTGATCATCAACCACACCTCGGGTGTGTCGGGTCCGAACTATGCCGGTGCGCTCGCCTGCATCCGCGAGACACGCCCGGAGATCGCGGCCTGCAACGCGGGCTCGCTGAACTATCTGAAAGTGAAGGCGGACAACAGCTGGGCCTGGCCGCCGATGATGTTCGACAACTCGGTCGAGAAGGTCCAAGACTATCTCGACGCGATGAAGTACGCAGGCACGATTCCGGAGTTCGAATGTTTTGACGTCGGCATCGTCCGCTGCGTCGGCATGTATCGGCAGACCGGCATGTATGCGGGGCCGCTGGAATACAATTTTGTGATGGGCGTCGCCTCCGGCATGCCCGCCGATCCGGATCTGCTGCCGATTTTGTTGAAGCTGAAACTGCCTGAGGCACACTGGCAGGTCACCGCGATCGGCCGCGCCGAGATCTGGCCGCTGCATCAGCGCTGCGCCGACCTCGGCGGCCATTTGCGCAGCGGGCTCGAGGACACGTTCTATCTCGGCGATGGCACCAAGGTGACATCGAACGGGCAGCTGGTCGAGGCGCTGGCCGCCTGCGCGCGGCGCGCCGGCCGCGAGGTCGCCTCACCGGCCGAGGCCCGACAGATTTTTGGGACGAAGCATTAGCGTGCGGGAAAACTGTAACCGCGGCGGAGGTGCGCCCCCTCCCCCCTTGCGGGGGAGGGCTGGGGAGGGGGGTGCCACACGACGAGCTGAATCCTGGGACCCCCACCCCCGACCCCTCCCCGCAAGGGGGAGGGGAGCCCACTGCCATCGTGCTCCAACGGAATGATGAAGAGCAGAGAGACCGCCGCATATGGCCGTCATCGACAACACCATCTCGCCCACCGGCGATGCCTTCAAGGCCAATCGCGACGGCATGCTGGCGCTGATCGCGCGGATGCGGGCGCTGGAGCAGCGCACGCGCGACGCATCGGCGCTCGCAAAGGATCGCTTCCACAAGCGCGGCCAGCTGTTGCCCAGGGAGCGCGTCGCGCTGGTGCTCGATCCCGGCGCGCCGTTCGTCGAGCTGTCGACACTCGCCGGCTACATGTTCGATGTGTCCGACGCGGAGAAAAGCGTGCCCGGCGGCGGCGTGATCGCGGGTATCGGCTTTGTGTCGGGCATCCGCTGCATGGTCAGCGCCAGCGATGCCGGCATTGATGCCGGCGCGCTGCAACCGTTCGGGCTCGACAAGACGCTGCGCGTGCAGGAGCTCGCGCTGGAGAACAAGCTGCCCTATGTGCAGCTCGTCGAGAGTGCCGGCGCCAATCTGCTGCGCTACCGTGTCGAAGACTTCATCCGCGGCGGCAACATCTTTCGCAACCTGGCGCGGCTGTCGGCCGCCGGTCTTCCCGTCGTGACAGTGACGCATGGCTCGTCCACCGCAGGCGGCGCCTACCAGACCGGGCTCTCCGACTACATCGTGATGGTGCGGGGCCGCACTCGCGCCTTCCTTGCCGGTCCGCCGCTGCTAAGAGCGGCAACCGGCGAGATCGCGACCGAGGAGGAACTCGGCGGCGCCGAGATGCACACCTCGATCTCAGGCCTCGGCGATTATCTCGCCGAGGACGACCGCGATGGCTTACGGATCGCACGCGAGATCATGGCGGCGCTGCCATGGGACCGGCCGTGTGCGGGCACGGTGCACGCCAAGGCGCCGCGCTACAATCAGGAGGAACTGCTCGGCATCATGCCGATGGACCACAAACGTCCGGTCGATATGCGCCAGCTCATCGCGCGCATCGTGGATGATTCTGATTTCACCGAGTTCGGCACCAATTACGGGTCCGCGACCGTGTGCGGCCATGCCCGCGTCGCGGGCGAGGCGCTCGGCATCATCACCAATAACGGGCCGCTCGATGTGCCCGGCGCCAACAAGGCGACGCATTTCATCCAGGCGTGCTGCCAGAGCCGCACGCCGCTGCTCTATCTCAACAACACCACCGGCTACATGGTCGGCCGGGCCTATGAAGAGGCCGGCATGATCAAGCACGGCTCGAAAATGATCCAGGCGGTGACGTCGGCGACCGTGCCCCAGATCACCATCTATTGCGGCGCCTCCTTCGGCGCCGGCAATTACGGCATGTGCGGGCGTGGTTTTCATCCGCGCTTCTGCTTCTCCTGGCCGAACGCCAAGACGGCGGTGATGGGCGGCGAGCAGGCCGCCGAGACCATGGCGATCGTCACGGAAGCCGCAGCCGCGCGGCGCGGCAAGCCGATCGAGAAAGAAAAACTCGATCGGATGAAGGCCGAGATCATCGGCGTGTTCGAATCCCAGATGGACGTGTTTTCGACCAGCGCGCGGCTGCTCGATGACGGCGTGATCGATCCGCGCGACACCCGTGCCGTGCTTGCCGAGGTGCTCGCGATCTGCCGGGAAGGCGACGCGCGGGCGCCGCAAGCGATGCAGTTCTCGGTGGCGCGGCCATGATCGCGACGATGCGGCGCACGCCGTTCTCAAAAATCCTGGTCGCCAATCGCGGCGAAATCGCGCTGCGGATCATGCGCACGGCGCGCCGGCTCGGCCATGGCGTGGTCGCGGTCTATTCGGATGCCGATCGCGATGCACGTCATGTCCGCGAGGCCGACCAGGCCGTGCGCATCGGCGGGGCGCTGCCGGTGCAATCCTATCTGAAGTCAGATGCGATCATCGCGGCGGCGAAGGCCGTTGGTGCCGACGCGGTGCACCCGGGTTACGGCTTTCTCGCTGAAAATGCGCAATTTGCGCAGGCCTGCTTCGACGCCGGGCTGGTGTTCATCGGCCCGTCGCCGCTGGCGATCAGGGCGATGGGCAACAAGGCCGGTGCGAAGGCGCTGATGCAGGCGGCGGGCGTGCCTTGCGTGCCCGGCTATGAGGGCGCAGACCAGTGCGACGCCGCGATGCTGCGAGAGGCCGCGCGGATCGGTTTTCCCGTGATGATCAAGGCGGTCGCGGGTGGCGGCGGACGCGGTATGCGGCTGGTCGCGGATGCCGGTGGTTTTTCGGAGGCGCTGCGCAGCGCGCGGTCGGAAGCGAGGGCCGCGTTCGGCGATGACACGGTTATTCTGGAGCGGGCGATCGAAGACCCGCGCCACATCGAAATCCAGGTGTTCGGCGACCGCTATGGCAATGCCATTCATCTCGGCGAACGCGACTGTTCGGTGCAGCGGCGACACCAAAAACTGATCGAGGAGGCGCCGTCGCCGGCGGTCTCGCCGGAATTGCGCAAGGAGATGGGCGCGGTCGCGGTGGCGGCAGTGAAGTCGCTCGCTTACGAGGGCGCGGGCACGCTGGAGTTCCTGCTCGATGGCGGCGGGAATTTCCATTTCATGGAGATGAACACGCGGTTGCAGGTCGAGCATCCCGTGACCGAGGCGATCACCGGGCTCGATCTCGTCGAACTGCAACTGCGGATCGCGGCCGGCGAGCCGCTGCCGCTTGGGCAGGAGGACGTCGAGTTGTCCGGCCACGCGATCGAGGTGCGGCTCTGTTCGGAGGATGCGGCGCATGATTTCGTGCCGCAATCAGGCCGCATGGCGCTGTGGCAGACGCCCGATGGCGTTCGCGCCGAGCACGCGTTGCAATCTGGTGCAGAGATTCCGCCATTCTACGATTCCATGATCGCAAAAATCATCGGCCATGGCGCGAGCCGCGAGGAAGCGCGGGCGAGGTTGATCCTGGGGCTCGAACAAATCGTTGCGTTCGGCGTCACCACAAACCAGGGCTTCCTGATATCGTGCCTGCGCCATCCCGTCTTCGCACGGGGCGAGGCAACGACGGCGTTCATCGCGCGTCATCGCGATGATCTCCTCGTGCAACGCGCGCGGTCGTCGGGGGATGTGGCGCTCGCGGCGCTCCTGATCTACGTAACCAACCCACACGCGCCGGTCTGGCGCAGCGGGCGGTCACTTGGCCCGAGTTTCCCGGTTCCCTTGCGCCTCGAGATCGCCAGCGCCGCGCATGAGGTCGAGGTCTTGCGCGAACGCGACGGTCTCTATCTCATCGAAACGAACAGCATGTCGCATCGCTTCGAGATCGATGCCATTGATGCCAGCACGATTCGTTTGCGCGCCGGCGACGTGTTGCACAGGGCCCGATTCCTTCGCGATGGCCATGCACTCCATATCCTGCATCGCGGCGTGCCGTTTGTTGTCCACGATCTGACGCTCGCGGCGCCGCAGACCAGTGCGGCCAGTGGTGGCGACGGCAAGGTGCGCGCGCAGCTCAATGGCCGGGTCGTTGCGGTTCTGGTCAAGCCTGGCGAGGCTGTTGCGGCCGGTCAGCCCGTCATGACGCTGGAGGCGATGAAGATGGAGCACGTGCATCGCTCCGCGATTGCCGGCACGGTCAAAGCGATCGATGTCGCCGAGGGTGATCAGGTCACCACGGGCCGGATCGTGGTCGAGATCGCGGCGGGGTGAAAGTGTAACCGCATCGAAGATGCACTCCCTCTCCCGCAAGGGAGGAGGGAGCGCACCGCCGTTGGGGCGACAGGCTCACGCCTTGCGCGTATGGCCCCAGGTGTCGTCCCAGTCGTGGCCGGCGGCGTCGACGACGCGGCCGTCGGGCTCAAAAAACTTGTTCGGGACCTGGAAGATCGCAAGGATCAGCGCGCCGTCGGGACACCATGCGGAGTGACGGCTGCCGGCCTCGCGCCAGATGTATTCGCCGGCCTTGCACGCCATGCCGGCGACCGGGCCGTCCTTGTCGACGAGGCTGCCTTCGAGCACATAGGTCTGCTCGATATTGACATGCTCATGGTCGGGCAACACCGCGCCCGGCGCAAAGCGCATGAGGGCGGTCATCAGTCCGCTCTTGCGATCGAACAACAGCGTCTTGGCCTCGCAACCGGGAAAGCGCGTTTTTTGCCAGTCCATCTCCTGCGGGCGGACGAGATGCGAATGCGTACCGACGTCCTGCTGGCTCTTCGGCGTCACGGCGTCCATGGCGGTGCCTCCGTTGCGTGAACCTGCGCCATCATAGCAGAAGCCCGCAGTCATTGCGAGGCGCGTGCGCCGAACCAATCCAGAGTCTTCGAGGGGCTCTGGATTGCTTCGCTTCGCTCGCAATGACGAGATCAATCGGCCCGCCCCGTGCCGTCGCCCAGCAGGCACGCCACCTGATGCCGCGGTCCCGCCTCGACCAGCGCCGGCCGCTCGGTCTTGCAGCGATCCATGGCGTAGCGGCAGCGGGTGTGGAAAGCGCAGCCCGAAGGCGGATTGACCGGGCTCGGCACATCGCCATCGACCAGCGGCGTCAGGCGTTTCACGCGAGGATTTGCAACTGGCACGGAGGCGAGCAGCGCCTGCGTATAGGGATGGCGCGGATTGTTGAACAGCTCGTCCTTGTCGGCGATCTCGACGATGCGGCCGAGATACATCACCGCGACGCGGTGGCTGATATGAGCGACGACGGCGAGATCATGCGCGATGAAGAGATAGGAGAAGCCGTAGGCCTGCTGCAGGTCCTTGAGCAGATTGATCACCTGCGCCTGGATCGAGACGTCGAGCGCCGACACCGGCTCGTCGCAGACGATGAGGTCCGGCTTCAGCGCCAGCGCGCGGGCAATGCAGATGCGCTGGCGCTGGCCGCCGGAGAACTGATGTGGAAAGTTCTTCATCTGGTCGGGGCGCAGGCCGACCTGCGCGAACAGCTCGGCGACGCGCGCCTGCTTCTCCCGGCCAGACGCAAGGCGGTGTACGCTCAGCGGCTCGCCGACGATGTCGCCGGCGCTCATGCGCGGATTGAGCGAGGCGAACGGGTCCTGGAACACGATCTGCATGGCGCGGCGGTGCTCGCGCAGTTCGGCCTTGCCGAGATGGGTGATGTCGTGGCCCCTGAGCTGGATGCGGCCCGACGTCGGCTCGACCAGCCGAAGCACGGCGCGGGCGACCGTCGATTTGCCGCAGCCGGACTCGCCGACCAGGCCGAGCGTTTCGCCCGATCGAAGCGAGAAACTCACGCCGTCGACGGCATGAACGGTGCCGGCGCGCCGCCTGAGCAGGCCGCGGCGAACCGGATAATGCTTGATGAGGTCGCTGACCTCGAGAAGGGCGGTCTCCACGCTCATGATGCAGCCGCCATTTCGCCGGCGCGCCAGCAGGCGGCCGCGTGATTGCCGCCGAACTCCTGTAGCGGCGGATACTCCTCCTCACAGCGCTTGATCGCGAGCTTGCAGCGCGGCGCAAAGGCGCAACCTTTTGGCAGCCGGGTCAGCGCCGGCACCATTCCCGGAATCTCGGCCAGCCGCGCATCGCTGCGGCCGCGCTCCGACGGCAGTGCCGGGATCGAGGCCATCAGGCCGCACGTGTAGGGATGCAGCGGGTTCGCAAAAAGATCGTCGACATTGGCCTCCTCGACCTTGCGGCCGGCATACATGACGACGACGCGCTGCGCGGTCTGCGCCACGACGCCGAGATCATGCGTGATCAGGATCAGCCCGGTGCCGAGCTCCGTCTGCAGCTCGAGCATGAGCGCGAGGATCTGAGCCTGGATCGTCACGTCGAGCGCCGTGGTGGGTTCGTCGGCGATCAAAAGCGCCGGCCGGCAGGCCAGAGCCATCGCGATCATGGCGCGCTGGCGCATGCCGCCGGACAGCTGGTGCGGATAGTCCTGCGCGCGGCGCGCCGGTTCCGGGATGCGCACCAGGCGCAGCATCTCGACCGCCTTGTCCCAGGCCTCCTTGCGCGTCATGGTCTGGTGCAGCCGCACCGCCTCGGTGATCTGGTCGCCGATCCGCATCACCGGATTGAGCGAGGTCATCGGCTCCTGAAAGATCATCGAGATGCGATTGCCCCTGATGTCGCGCATCTCGGCGTCGTCGAGGGCGAGCAGGTCCCTGCCTTCGAGCAGCAACGCGCCGCCGACGATGCGGCCGGGCGGATCGGGCACCAGCCGCATCACCGACAGCGCGCTGACGCTCTTGCCGCAGCCGGATTCGCCGACGATCGCCAGCGTCTCGCCGCGGCGGACCTGGAACGAGAGATTGTCGACCGCCTTGAACAGGCCCGAATTGGTGAAAAACACCGTCTGCAGGTTTTGCACGTCGAGAACGATGTTTTCACCCTTCGCCATGCCCATCAGCTGCGCTGCCTCGGATCGAGAACGTCGCGCAAGGCGTCGCCGAACAAATTGGTGCCGAACACCGCGAGGCTGATCGCGATGCCCGGAAAGATCACCAGCCATGGCGCAGTGCGGACATATTCCGCTGCCGATTCCGAGAGCATGCGGCCCCAGGACGGATAGGGCTCCGGGATGCCGAGGCCGAGGAACGACAGCGAGGCTTCGGTGAGGATGGTCGAGCCGAGCTGGGCGGTGGCGAGCACGATCAGCGGCGCCAGCGTGTTGGGCAGCACGTGGCGCAGCGCAATCCGCGTCTCGCTCATGCCGATCGATTTCGCGGCCTCCACGAACGGCAGTTCGCGCAGCGCCAGCGTGTTGGCGCGGATCACGCGCGACACGGTCGGTATCAAGGGGATCGCAATCGCGATGATCACGTTCGGCAGCGAGGGGCCGAGCGCCGTGGTCATGACCAGCGCGAGCACGAGCAGCGGCAGCGCCTGCAGGATGTCGGTGACGCGCTGGAACACCAGGTCGACCCAGCCGGAGAGATAGCCCGAGGTGAGCCCGACGATGACGCCGATCGAGGCGCCGAGCGCGGTCGAGCCGATGCCGACGGCGAGCGAGATGCGGGCGCCGTGGATGATCCGGCTGAAAACGTCGCGGCCGAAGGAATCGGTGCCCATCCAGTGCAGGCCGGAGGGCCGCGCCAGCGCATGCGCGGCGTCGACCGTCAGAGGATCAAAACGTGCGACGACGTCAGCGAACAGCGCGGCCAGCACGAACAGCGTCATGATCACGAGGCCGATGCTGCCGAGCAGATGCTGCCCGGCAAGGAAGGCGAGCCGCCGCCAGCCATGGGTGGCATTGGCTCCGGCGCGGCGCAGTTCGCTGTCGTAGTTGATCGCGTCCAAAAAGGGCTCCTTCAATCCGAGTAGCGGATGCGCGGATCGAACACGGCGTACAGCATGTCTACGGTGAAATTGGCGAACACCACGATCACCGCGATGAACATCACGAGGTTCTGGACGATCGGGTAGTCGCGCCAGCGGATCGCCTCGACCAGGAAGCGGGCGACGCCGGGAATGTTGAACACGGTTTCCGTGACGATCAGCCCGCCGATCAGGAACGCCGCCTCGATGCCGACCACGGTGATGACGGGCAGGATGGCGTTGCGCAGCGCGTGATTGAAATTGACCGAGGCGTCGGAGGCGCCCTTCGCCCGCGCCGTGCGGATATAATCCTGGCGCAGCACTTCCAGCATCGAGGAGCGGGTGATGCGCATGGTCAGCGCCGAGCTGCGGAAGCCGACGGCCATGGCCGGGATGCAGTAGGTGGCAAACACCTCCGCCCAGGTTTTTGGGTTCGGATTGAAGATCGGGATATCGCCGAACAGTGCGACCGACGCGGTCAGGATCAACAGCCCGAGCCAGAACGAAGGCAGCGACAGGCCGGAGAGGCTGACCACGCGCAGCGCATAGTCGAGTTTCGAGCCCTGATAGACCGCGCTGATCACGCCGAGCGGAATGCCTACGGAGGCTGAGAACAGCAGTGCCAGGCCGGCCAGGCGCGCGGTGATCGGGATCCGCGGCAGGATCTCGTCGAGCGCCGGCTTCTCCGAGACATAGGAATAGCCGAGGTCGCCGTGCAACAGACCGCCGATCCAGTGCAGGTACTGCACGACCAGCGGCTGGTCGATGCCGAGCTCCTTCTGCAGATTGGCCTTGTCGGCGGGATCGACATAGCCGGCGGCGGCGAACAGGATGTCGACGATGTTGCCGGGCACGATGCGCAGCAGGAAGAAGATGAGGATCGAGATCCCGACGAGGGTCACGAGCATCAGGGCCAGCCGTCGCACGAGATAGGCAAACACCGTCTGTCTCCTGCCAGCTTAGCTGGAGCCACTTGGTTCGGTCCACCTCTCCCCAGCGGGGAGAGGTCGGATCGCATCCTTGGATGCGATCCGGGTGAGGGGGCCTCGCTCGATCGAGAGACCGTAACCCCTCACCCCAGCCCTCTCCCAAAGGGAGAGGGGGCGCACCTCCATTGCGGCCAGAGATCGATCCCATTTCATCAGTGTTTCATATCCGATTGCGTGGGCTCGCTGCAGTCACTTGTCCAGCCACACATCCTCGTAGCGGTAGCCGTTGTAGGAGCTGTTCACCATGACCGTCACGCCCTTGACATAGGGCTGCCAGCAGGTGCCCTGGCGACTGTGAAAGATGATCGGGCGCGCGACGTCCTCCTGCAGCTTCTTGTCGATTTCCCAGACCAGCTTCTTGCGCTTGCTGATGTCGGTCTCGACCGACTGTTCGTCGAACAGTTTTTCGATGTCCTTGTTGCAGTAGTTGGTGTAGTTCCGTTCCGAACCGCAGGAGTAGTTCTCGTAGAACGACTGGTCGGGATCGTCGACGGCGTTGCCGGTGAGATTGAGGCCGAGCGCATAGTCCTTGCGCGCCACCTTCGGGAACCACTGCGCGGTGTCGACCACGTCGAGCTCGGCGTCGATATAGATCGGCTTGAGCTGGTCGATCAGGATCACCGCGGGATCACGGTACACTGCAATGTTGCGGGTCGAGACCTTGACCTGCAGATGCTTGTCAGGACCGTAACCCGCCTTCTGCATCAGCTTGCGCGCCTCGTCGCGGTTGGCCTCGATGTTGGGCCCGTAACCCGGAATGCTCTCCAGCATCTCCTTCGGCATCGCCCACAGGCCGTCCGGCGCCGGCTCCATGGTGCCGCCGATGTCGGCCTGGCCCTCGAACAGGATCGAAATGAAGGCCTTGCGGTCGAGCGTGAGCGCCAGCGCGTGGCGGATGTCGGGATTGTCGAAGGGCGGGTTCGACGAGTTGACGATGATGTTGGTCGAGACATTGGTCGGCGCGACCACGCAAGTTGCATTCGGCGCCTGGCTCTTGACGTCCTTCAGCAGCGGAATCGTCACCTCGGTCGGGAACGTCATGTCGAACTTGCCGGCGACGAAGGCGAGGATGGCCGTCGAACGGTTCGGAATGATGGTGAATTCGATGCCGTCGAGATAGGGCCGGCCTTTCTTCCAGTAGTCCGGATTGCGAACCAGCTTGATGGATTCGTTGGCCTTGAACTCGACGAATTTGAACGGGCCGGTGCCGATCGGGTGGGTGCGCATCTCCGCCGGCGACACATGGCAGGGATAGATCGGCGTATAGCCGGAGGCGAGAAAGGCGAGCAGCGAGGGCTGCGACCGCTTCAGGTGGAAGGCCGCCTCGAAGTCCCCATTGGTCGTGACTTCGTCGACCTGCTCGTACCAGGCCTTGCGCGGATTCTGCCGCAGTTTCTGCTGCGACTTGCCCATCAGCATGTCGAAGGTGCATTTGACGTCAGCCGAGGTGAACGGCTTGCCGTCGTGCCATTTGACGCCCTGTCTCAGCTTGAAGGTCAGCGTCTTGTTGTCGCCGCTCCAGGCCCAGCTCTCGGCGAGCTCCGGCACGATGGAGTCCATGCTGTTCTGCGCCACGTCCTGCTTGTAGATGACGAGGTTGTTGAACACCGGCATGAACGGAACGTTGACCGAGTAGGTCGCGGCCTCGTGGATCGAGGCGTTGCCCGGACTGTCGCGGTGATACATGCGCAGGATGCCGCCCTGTTTCGGCTCGGCGGCCGAGGCAATCGTGATCGCCAATAGCGACATGATGGCAGCGGCCAAGGCGCTGACGCCCCGCATGCTTTCCCTCCCTCGAAGGCTTGCTTTGACCGGCCTTGTCGGCGGTCGGTTGTGCGCAACGATAGCCATGGCGCGAGGGCGGGGCAACCGGTCAGGCGACCGGCGCTCTCGACAATTCGGATGAATTTGGCCGCAAGCCGCAGGCCTTGCGCATGTGCGATGCAGCGCCTGCGGCGTTATGTCCACCTCGCGCGCACGAACGGATCGCGCAAGCGGCCCCGCATCTCACATTGTGAGATGGGCGCGTTCCAGCCCGAACCGGAGCGGCTGGACGGTGCTATTGTCGCATCCCGATGATGAACGCCGCGATGTCGTCCGCGTCCTTCCGGCTGAGCGGAAAGTTCGGCATCGTGGCGTGCGGCAGCAGCAGGAATTTGGCAATCGTCTCCGCGCTGATCTTGTCCTTGACGGCGATGGCGGCAAATGGCGGCGCCCGATTTGATCGTCCCACCGCCGGATCGATCTGGTGACAGGCCGCGCACCACCGTTCCGACAGACGACGGCCATTGTCGAGGTCCTGGGCCGTGGCTGCGCCACACGCCGCAGACCAGGCCATCCATGCGACGAGACGCAGCGCGCGCATAAAAACCTCTCCACACGTCAGAGCGGCTGATCATCCTCGGTCGAGGTTTCCTCCTGCAACGACACGAAATCGCCGCCGCCGAGATCCTCTTCCGGCGGCGGATAGATCCAGAGATGATCGTGGACCTCCTTGACGCCGGCAACGCATTCTGCGGCGACACGCGCCGCCTGTCGCATCTTGTCGTCCTTGACCGCGCCATTCAGATGCGCGACGCCGCCACGCACGACAACGGTGAACCGGCAGGGGTGCAGGGCGGCCTTGTCGATCGCGGCAACGATCTGGTCGCGCAGCCTGTCGTCGTCGACGCTCGGGCCTGGCACATCCCGCGTCAGGCTGGCGATGGTCTGGACAAAGTCGGAATAGGTGATCATCCCGACCAGCCGATCGCCGTCAAGCACGGGGAGCCGCTTGACGTTGTTGGTCTCCATCGTCTGCACGACCTGTTCCAGCGGCGTGTCCGCCGCGACGGTCATTGGGTCGGGCGTCATGATATCGCCGATCTTGCGGCCGTGCGCGCGCACGAAATCGGTGGCGATCCGGTCGCGCCCGAGCAGCCGGCCGAGCCAGGGTCCGCGCCGCCGTTCGGTCCCGATCTCGGCGCGCCGGACGAAATCGCCGTCAGAGACCATGCCGACCAGCTTGCCGGCGGCATCCACCACGGGCAGCCCGCCGACATGGTGCCGCAGCATGGCTTTGGCGGCTTCGATGACGGGCGTGTCGGGCGAAACGGTCAGGACATTCCGGGTCATGATCTCTTGGGCAAGCATGGCAGACCTCGGCCTTGCGCGCGGGAAGCAGTATGAAGGAGACTCGCGCGCATTATGCCCGCATAGCCGGCAAAGCGGCAGAGGCTTTTGACCGAAATCAATCGCGCCGTCACCGCGGGGTGGTGCCGACATGACCGAGGCGAGCGGCTGTCACACGATCCGCGAGGTCTTGTTGCCCCAGTAGCGGTCGCGCAGCAGCCGCTTGTAGAGTTTTCCGGTCGGCAGGCGCGGCAGCTGCTCCTCGAAATCGATCGAGCGCGGCACCTTCTGCCGCGACAGCGACTGGCTGCAGAAGGCGATCAGCTCCTCGGCCAGCGCCTCGCAAGGCTCGATGCCCGGCATCGGCTGCACCACGGCCTTGACCTCCTCGCCGAGATCGGGATTGGGCACGCCGAACACCGCGGCATCGGCGATCTTCGGATGGGTGATCAGGAGGTTCTCGCATTCCTGCGGATAGATGTTGACCCCGCCGGAGATGATCATGAAGGTCGCGCGGTCGGTCAGATGGAGATAATTGTCGCCATCGACATAGCCGACATCCCCGACGGTGCTCATGCTGCCGTCAGGCGAACGGGCCTCGCGCGTCTTCTCCGGATCGTTGAAATATTCGAAAGCGGACGCGGTCTTGAACCATACCGTGCCGGCGGTGCCGGTCGGGCACTCCTTCATGTTCTCGTCGAGAATGTGCAGGTCGCCGAACAGCACCCGCCCGACCGTGCCGCGATGCGCGAGCCACTCCGCGCTGCTGCAGGCCGTGAAGCCGAGGCCTTCGGTGGCGCCATAATATTCCTGGATGATCGGTCCCCACCATTTGATCATGTCCTCCTTGACCTGCGCCGGGCAGGGCGCGGCGGCGTGGATCGCGATCTCGAGCGAGGACAGATCGTAGCGCGTGCGCACCTCTTTCGGCAGTTTCAGCAGGCGCGAAAACATGGTCGGCACCAGCTGGCTGTGGGTCACGCCGAATTGCTCGATCAGCGCGAGGTAGCGCTCGGGATCAAAACTCTCCATGATGATGACGGTACCGCCCATGCGGAGCGTCAGATTGACGGCGGCCTGCGGCGCCGAATGGTACAGCGGCGCCGGCGAAAGATAGATCATGCCCTCACGATACTGCCAGAGCTTGATCAGGAACTCGAACAGCGGCAGGTTGTACATCGGCGGTTGTTCCGGGAGCGGGCGCAGGATGCCCTTTGGCCGCCCGGTGGTGCCCGACGAATAGAGCATCGCGGTGCCGACATATTCGTCCGCGATCGGCGTTTTCGGCAGGCCCGCCGTCGCCTCCGCGAGACCGACGATGCGGTCGCTCTCGCCGTTGCCGTCGGCAATGATGCAGAGTTCGACCTTGGGACACTCCTTGATCGCCTCGCGCGCGACGTCGAGCTTGGCAACCGAGGTGATCAGGAGACGCGACTGGCTGTTGTTCAGGATGTAGGCGAGTTCGCCCGCCGTCAGATAGGAATTGACGCAGGTGAAATAGAGCCCGGAGCGTTCGCCGGCGCCGCAGGCCTCGAGATAGCGGCTGTTGTTCTCCATGTAGATCGCATAGTGATCGAGCCGTTGCAGACCGTGCCGGCGAAACAGGTGGGCCAGCCGGTTCGAACGCGCGTCGAGCTCCCGGTAGGTGACGGCTTCGCCCGTGCCGGCCATGACGAAAGCGGGTTGCAGCGGGCGAAGATGGGCATGCTTACCGGTGTACATGGTCTTCCAATGTCCTCATGCGGCCAGGGTCAGGATCTCGCGTATCTGTGCTGACGACTCGATGCGCCGCGGATTGCGTGGGACCCACGGCGTCTTCATCGATTGTTCGGCGATTTTTTCAAAGTGCTCGGGGCCGATGCGCACCTCGTTCAGGCTGCGCGGCAGGCCGAGGCCGCGAATGAAATCATCCAGCACGTCGCCGGCGTCCTCGCCGGGATGCCCCATCGCGGCGGCGACCATCGCCTGCCGCTCGGCGTTCTCGATGCGGTTCCAGCGCATGACGGCGGGCAGCATCACGCAGGAGGTCACGCCATGAGGCACGCCGAACGCGGCGCCGAGCACATAGCCGATGCCGTGGCTTGCGCCCATCGGCACGCCGGAGGCCAGCGGACCGGTCGACAGCCAGGTGCCGATCTGGCAATCCAGCCGCGCGGCGAGATCGCGCGGGTCGGCCTTCACCCGCGGCAGGCCGCGCGCCAGCATCGACAGCCCATGCAGCGCCTGCGCATCGCCATAGGGCTGCGCCTCGCGCGAGCAGATGCCCTCGACGCAATGATCGACTGCGCGGATGCCCGTCGACAGGAACAGCCATTCCGGCGTGTGCACCGTGATGGCCGGGTCGAGGATCACGGCGCGGGGGATGGTGAGCCGGTGGCTCAGCGCTTCCTTGACTCTGGTCGCCGTGTTGGTGACGCCGGCAATCGCGCTGAACTCGCCGCCCGCGATGGTCGTGGGCGCGCTGATCTGCCGCACCGCTGGTGCACGCAGTGTCGGCGCGACGCCTCTGGCGACCCGGATGGTATCGATCGCCTCGACGGAACGGATGTCGTTGGCGAGACAGAGCTGCACCGCCTTGGCGCCGTCGGTGATCGAGCCGCCGCCGACGGTCACGATCAGGTCGGCGCCTGCGGAGCGCGCTGCGTCGGTCGCCGCGATCACGGCCTCGCGCGGGGTGTGCGCCGGCATTGCGTCGAACAGCCCGGCGCAACGCGCACCCAGCGCCGCTCGGATCTTCTCGATTTCATCGGTCTGCCGGTTGAGCGTGCCCGAGACCATCAGGAAGACGCGCTGCGCGCCCAGCCGCTCGGCCTGGGCGACGACGGTGTCCGCGGCAGGATCGCCGAACACGACCTCATCCATCGCGCCGAACACGACACGCCCTTGCCGCACGCTGCTGTCCTCCCGGGACTTTTTATTTTCGCTGCTGCCAGTCTAGCGACATTGGAACGGCGCGTCATGCCTGAAGATGGGCGCGACCGACGCACGCGGCGGAACGCGCGGCCGGCCGTGATCCGTTCGGACCAAGCATGGCGATTTCATAAGAAAAACTGTCACGTCTCGTTGATAGGGCTAGACCCGCGGATCAACACCTGGCGCAAACTTCGGCACCTAGCCAATCAGGCAGGTTCCACTTCACGCCTTGGTGTGCGAGGTGAGGCGCCGCGCGTGCATGCGATTCCCGCGCAGCGCGAGCGCGTGACGCAGCGTTCGATGCATAGCGATTTTGCTTGAGTTTGGCGCGGTGTTGATCAGACTGCGAAGCGTTCGCATCTGGCCTGATGCCGGCCGAGCCGGTTGCGGCACGGTTTAGAGGAGACGTCCTGTCCATGTCGGAATCATCGGAGCCTTCTCGAAAAATCAGGTCGGGGCTCGCACGCGCGGGCAGCATGCTGTCGGTCGTTCTGCTCGCAGCGACAGTGTCCGGATGCGGCCAGGCGCCGCCGGCCTCGCAGGCGGCCAGCGCGCCTCCGCCCGTCACCGTCGCACAGCCGGTCAAGCGCACGGTCACGGACTGGGATGAGTTCACCGGGCGGTTCGACGCGGTCGAGGAGGTGCAGGTGCGCCCGCGCGTCGGCGGCTACGTCACCAGCGTCGAGTTCAAGGACGGCGACATCGTCCATGCCGGCGATCTGCTCTACGTGATCGATTCCCGGCCCTTCGAGGCGGTGGCCGAACAGGCCAACGGCCAGCTATCCGACGCCCGCGCCAAGGTGGAGCTCGCCAAGCGCGAGCTCGACCGCTCGCTGAGCCTGACGCTGAACCAGACGGTGACGGAGTCTACCGTCGACCAGCGCCGCGAGGCCCTGCAGGCCGCGCATGCCGCCGAAATGCAGGCGGAGGGCTTGCTGAAGGCGGCTCAGCTCAATGTCGAATTCACCCATGTGCTGGCGCCAATCACCGGCCGGGTCTCTCGACACCTCGTGACCCCAGGCAATCTCGTGCAGGGCAGCGACACCGGCACCTCGACCCTGCTCACCACCATCGTCTCGCTCGATCCGATCTACGTCTATTTCGATGTCGACGAGGCCACCTATCAGAGGAACAGCAAGCTCTGGTTCGAGGGCAAGCGGCCGAGCTCGCGCGATACGCCCAATCCGGTCCAGGTGACGCTGACCGGCGAGACCAAGCCGTCGCATGACGGCAAGATGGATTTTCTCGACAACCGGCTCGACGTCTCTACCGGCACGCTGCGCAGCCGCGCCATCGTTCCGAACAAGGATCTGTCGGTCCTGCCCGGCCAGTTCGGCCGCGTCCGGCTGATCGGCAGCGCGCCCTATGAGGCGCTGCTGATCCCCGACACAGCGATCGCGACGGATCAATCCCGCAAGATCGTCTTTGTGGCGAAGGACGACGACACGGTGGAGGCGAGGGCCGTCACGCTCGGGCCGCTCGACGGCGGCCTGCGCGTGATCCGCGACGGGCTGAAGGCCGATGACCGCGTCATCGTCGACGGCATCCAGCGGGTCCGTGTCGGCGCCAAGGTCAGCCCCCATCAGGCGCAGAGCAAGTCATGAATCTCGGCCGTCTCTCCATCAACCAGCCGATCCTGGCGATGGTGCTGTCCATCGTGCTGCTGATCGTGGGCGCGATCGCCTACCGGACATTGCCGGTCGCCGAATATCCGGAAGTGGTGCCGCCGACCGTGGTGGTGACGGCGCAATATCCGGGCGCTTCGGCGCAGACCATCTCCGATACGGTTGCCGCTCCCATCGAGCAGCAGATCAACGGCGTCGAGGACATGCTGTATATCTACAGCCAGGCGACCTCGAACGGCCAGCTCACCATCACCATCACCTTCAAGCTCGGCACCGACCTCGACAAGGCGCAGGTGCTGGTGCAGAACCGCGTTGCGATTGCGACCCCGCAGCTGCCGGACGAGGTGCAACGCAACGGCGTCGTCACGCGCAAGAACTCGCCCGACATCCTGATGGTCGTGTTCATGCTGTCGCCGGACGACAGCCTCGACCAGCTCTACATCTCCAACTACGCGCTGTTGCAGGTCCGCGACCAGCTTTTGCGCCTCGACGGCATCGGCGACATCCAGATTTTTGGCGCGCGCGACTATTCGATGCGGCTGTGGCTCGATCCGGACAAGATCTCCAATCTCGGCATGACCTCGGCCGACGTGATCGCCGCCATCCGCGCCCAGAATCTGCAGATCACCGGCGGACAGCTCGCCAGTCCCCCGATCTCCGACCGCGCCTTCCAGCCGAACCTGACTTTCACCGGACGATTGAAGGAGCCGGCCCAGTTCGAAAACATCGTCGTCAAATCGGGCCAGGACGGCCGCATCGTGAGGCTGCGCGACGTTGCCCGGATCGAGCTCGGTGCGCTTGACTACTCCACCAACAGCTTCGAGCTACGGAAGACCGCCGTAGCGATGCTGGTGACCCAGCGCCCCGGATCGAATGCGCTTGCGACCGCAAAGGGCATCAAGACCACCATGGCCAGGCTGAAGGCCAGTTTTCCCAAGGGACTCGACTACGACATCGGCTACAACCCGACCGAGTTCATCCAGCAGTCCATCAGCGAGCTGATCAAGACCATCTACGAGGCAATGGCTCTGGTCGTCATCGTGGTGCTGGTGTTCCTGCAAGGCTGGCGGCCGGCGATCATCCCGATCATCGCGATCCCGGTGTCGCTGGTCGGAACTTTTGCCGCGATGGCGGCGCTCGGCTATGCCATCAACAATCTGACGCTGTTTGGCCTTGTGCTGGCGGTCGGCATCGTGGTCGACGACGCCATCGTCGTAGTCGAGAATGTCGAGCGGCATCTCGAACGCGGCCTGAGCAGGCGCGAGGCGGCGCTGAAGACGATGGAGGAGGTCGGCGGCGCACTGGTATCGATCGCGCTGGTGTTGTGCGCCGTGTTCGTGCCGACCGCGTTTCTCGGTGGCATTACCGGGCAATTTTTCCAGCAATTCGCCGTCACCATTGCGGTCGCGACGGCGATCTCGTGCTTCTGCTCGTTGACGCTGTCGCCGGCGCTGGCTTCTCAGATCCTCGTTCCGCACGCGGAGAAGCGGCCGCCGGCCGCCTGGAATCTGATCGCGCGCGGCTGGGAATGGTTCACCGGCCTGTTCAACCGCGGCTTCGACCGGCTGTCGCATTTTTATGCGGACGTCGCGGGCTTCGTGATCCGGCACCGCGCGGTGATGCTGCTCGTCTATGTGGTCCTGATCGGCAGCGCCGGCTGGCTGCTTGCCACCACGCCCCAAGGCTACATTCCAGCTCAGGATCGCGGCTACGTGATCATATCCGCCCAATTGCCCGGAGCGGCCTCGCTGGCGCGCACCACCGAGATCGTCCACAGGATCGAGAGCATCGCGCTCGATACGCCCGGAATTTCGCACATCGCGGTCTTTGCAGGCCTGTCGGGTGCAACCCGCACGCAGGCGAGTAACTCCGCGGCGCTGTTTCCAGTGTTCGATGAACCGGACGTGCGCCTCAAGAAGGGCCTCAGCGCACAGGTGATCACGGCCAATCTGCGCAAGCGGCTTTCCGCCATCGAAGGTGCGTTCATCATCGTGATCCCGCCGCCGCCGATCCCCGGCATCGGCACCGGCGGCGGTTTCACCATGCGCATCCAGGACCGCCAGGGCCGCGGTCCGGAACTGCTGGCGGCGGCGACCGACGAACTCGTCGCGGCAGCCCGCAAGTCGCCGCTGCTCCTCGCTCCCACCGTGTTCTCGCCGTTCTCCGCGAACACGCCGCAGGTCTTCGTCGACATCGATCAGGTCAAGGCGCAAAAGCTCGGCGTTCCCATCCAGAACATCACCGACACGATCCAGACCTATTTCGGCTCGACCTATGTCAACGACTTCAACCTGTTTGGCCGCACCTATCACGTCACCGCGCAGGCCGACCTGCCGTTCCGGAAGGAGCGTCCTGATCTTGCGCGGCTGCGGACCCGGAACGCCAATGGCGATATGGTGATGCTCGGCAGCGTCGTGGATTTCAAGGACGTCTCGGGCCCCGATCGCGTCGCCCGCTACAATCTCTATCCGGCGGCCGAGCTGCAGGGCGAAGGCTTGCCGGGGACGAGTTCGGCGACCGCGATCGCTGCCATGAAGAAGATCGCCGAGGATACACTGCCGAGTGGCTTTTCCTTCGAATGGACCGACCTGTCCTATCAGCAGGTCACGGGCGGCAACACCGGATTGTTCGTGTTCCCGATCTGCGTGCTGTTCGTGTATCTGGTTCTGGCCGCGCAATACGGCAGCTGGAGCCTGCCGTTCTCCGTCATCCTGATCGTGCCGATGTGCTTGCTTGCCGCGACTATCGGGGTGCGCATCATGGGTCAGGACGTCAACATCCTCACCCAGATCGGCTTCATTGTGCTGGTGGGATTGGCTGCCAAGAACGCCATCCTGATCGTGGAGTTCGCCCGCGACATCGAGCTCGAAGGCCACAAGCGGCTGGACGCTGTGATCGAGGCCTGCCGCTTGCGGCTCAGGCCGATCCTGATGACGTCATTTGCCTTCATCCTCGGCGTGCTGCCGCTCGTGATCTCCTCCGGCTCGGGCTCGGAGATGCGGCAGGCGGTCGGGGTTGCCGTGTTCTTCGGCATGCTCGGCGTGACGCTGTTCGGCCTGCTGTTCACACCGATCTTCTACGTCGTGGTGCGCAATCTCGCCGATGGCAGGCAGCCCAAGCCCGTCGAAGCCAAGGCCGCGGCCGAATGACACCCGTTCTGGCGCCCATCCATACGATTGGTTAAAGGGATGGGATGGGCAGGGGCCGGGTTATCTCCTATCATCGGGCCCGTTTCAGAACAGGATTGCTGGGAGGCAGATGATGAAATCCGGATTTGTGGCTCTTGTAGCGGCGGCTGGCCTTGGCTTGCTGGCACAGCCTGCGGCGGCACAGGTCAAGATCGGGATCCTCAACGATCAGTCCGGCGTCTATGCCGATTATGGCGGCAAATATTCCATCGAAGCGGCCAAGATGGCGATCGAGGATTTTGGCGGCGAGGTGCTCGGCCAGAAGGTCGAGATGGTCACCGCCGATCACCAGAACAAGCCGGATCTTGCAACCGCGATCGCGCGGCGCTGGTATGACGCCGAAGGCGTCGACATGATCACGGAGCTGACGACGTCCTCCGTCGCGCTTGCGGTGCAGGAGCTGTCGAAGGAAAAGAAGAAGATCGACATCGTGGTGGGCGCGGCGACCTCGCGCATTTCGGGCGATGCCTGCACGCCCTGGAGCTTCCACTGGGCCTACGACACCCGCGCGCTCGCGGTCGGCACCGGCGGCGCGCTGGTGGAGGCCGGCGGCGACACCTGGTTCTTCCTGACCGCCGACTACGCCTTCGGCTACGCGCTGGAGAAGGACACTTCCGATATCGTCACCTCCAAGGGCGGCAAGGTGCTCGGCTCGGTGCGCGTGCCGCTGAACTCGTCGGACTTTTCCTCCTTCCTGCTGCAGGCGCAGAGCTCGAAGGCCAAGATCGTCGGCCTCGCCAATGCCGGCCTCGACACCACGAACTCGATCAAGCAGGCCTCCGAGTTCGGCATCGTCAGGGGCGGCCAAAAGCTTGCCGGGCTGTTGATGACGCTGTCGGAGGTCCACGGCCTCGGGCTCGAGGCGGCGCAAGGCCTGATCCTCACCGAGGGCTTTTACTGGGACCACGACGACAAGACCCGCGCCTTTGCCGAGCGCTTCATCAAGCGCACCGGCCACATGCCGAGCATGATCCATGCCGGCACCTATTCGGCTGTCCTGAGCTATCTGAAGGCGGTGAAGGCGGCCGGCACCAAGGACACCGAGGCGGTCGCGAGCAAGCTGAAGGAGCTGCCGGTCGACGATGCCTTCGCGCAAGGCAAGGTGCTCGCCAACGGCCGCATGGTGCATGACCTCTATCTGTTCGAGGTCAAGAAGCCGTCGGAATCCAAAAAACCCTGGGACTACTACAAGCAGCTCGCGGTGATCCCCGGCGACAAGGCCTTCTTCTCGGCCAAGGACAGCGGCTGCCCGCTGACGAAGTAGCCGCCCGCACGGCTGTCGTCCCCGCCTTGTGCGCAATTGCGCACTGGCGCGGGGACCCACGACCACAGGCGGACGCCGCTGGTGACAGCCGTCCGCCACTTGTCTTTATTGATGCATCACACGGTATGGGTCCCGGCCCGGCGCTCACTCACAGCGGCGCTTGCGCCGCTCGCGTTCGTTTGGCCGGGACGACAGGGGAATTTTGTGGTGGCTTACCCATGCACGATCCGCCACAGGATCGCGGCCAGCGAGCCCAGCAGCAGCGCGCCGGCCGCGCCGGCCTGGATGCCGAATCCCCGGCTGCGTTTCGCGGCGGCTTCCGCATAGCCGGTCATGTAGAGGAAACGGCCCGCGATCCACACGAGGCCGAGGACGGACGCGATGGCGTCGCTGACATAGATGGCGAACAGCCACAGCGACGGCAAGAAGATCGGCAGCCATTCCAGCGTGTTCATCTGCACGCGAAACACCCGCTCGAAATCCGGATTGCCCGAAATCGCCGGCGCCTTGATGCCATATTTGGCGCGTGCCTTGGCCACGCCAATGGAGGTGTAGAAATAAAACATGAGCGCCAGCAGCGTGACGAGCGCAGTGAAATGATACATCGTGGTTTCCTCTCCGAAGCTGACGTTCATTCCGGCTGTCATCACCCGCGAAAGCGGGTGATCCAGTATTCCAGAGACGCCAGTGCGATACGGAGAAGCTGCGGCGTACTGGATCGCCCGGTCAAGCCGGGCGATGACCACCTCTTTGCTCTAATACCCCGTCATTTCGAGATAGCCAACGCCGCTGTGGCTGCCTGAAAAGCTGATCGGTCCCTCCCAATAGGGAAAGCTGGTGCGCATATAGCTTTGCGGGTTGAGCGGCACGCAATCGATCGCGAGCGACAGCGATGCAATGGCCACCTGCCATCCGCCGGGGATCTTGCGGCCGGCGACGTCGATTGCGGCTTTCGGCGTCATCACGACGTCGGCCTGCGTGAGCAGACGTGTCGCGCCTTTAGGAAGGATCCAGTTGCCGGAAATCGCATGGTCGCCGTCCTTCTGACGGATCCTGTACAGCATCAGCTTCTGTCCGGACGAGAAGTGCAGCGCGAACCAGTCCCATCCGGTCTGGTCGGCGGCGAGCAACTGGCTGCCCCATTCGCGGTCCATCCAGGCCTGACCCGACACGTCGACCGGTTTGCCTTCGATCGTGATGTGGCCGCGCGCGGTGAAGAACGGCTGGCTGTAGTAATACGTCGCCTGCTCGCCCTCCGCTTTCCGGATGTAGCCGCCGTCACCCTGCAGCACCAGCGGCCGATCGGCGTCGAGCGTGAGATCGTAGCTGAAATCGGCGGCTGCGGCCTTGAGGGTGAGCGGCGCGATCCTTTCGTCGTTCGTTTCCGCGCTGCCCCGCATCTGCCAGGCGTCGATCCAGGCCGCGAAAGGCTTGGTCTCGACGCCCGCCTGACCAATACCGCCGCGTGCGAAAGTCTCATGAAAGCGATGCTTGTCGGCGCGGGTCACCGCGGCATGCCCCATCCAGAGCTGCTGGCTGGCCCAGCCTTCGCTTTGCGGGCCCGGCCGCATCGCCTGGCGGAACAGGGTCCATTGCAGCCCGCACGGGCTGCCTGCCGCATCGACCAGGTTCGCGGTCAGGTACCACCACTCGATGCGGTAGTCCGGATGCGCGCCGTGGTCGGCGGGAAACGATAGGGTCTTTCCCGGCGTCACTTTCGCAAAGCCTTCCGCGCTCTGGCCGAGGCCCGCAAAGCCTTGCGCATAGGCTCGGCCGTGCGGCAGGCCAAGCAGCGCGAGGCCACCCGCAAAAGCGCGACGTGATATCTTGTCGCTAGCGCTCATTGGCAAAGATCCTCACAAGGCTCGCCGGCTGCATGCGGGCGAGCCGCAGCACTGGCAAGAGGGACGCGAGCAGCGAGGCCACCATCGCGACCACGACCAGCTTGAGGAGTTGCAGCGGAAAGACGTGGAACGGCAGCCGCCAGCCGAACGCTTTGACGTTGACGATGGCGATCAGGCACCAGGCCACCACGAGGCCGAGCGGCAGCGCGATCAGCGCGGTGATCAGCGCAACCGACATCGTCTTCAACAATTCGAGCGCGGCGAGCCGCGAGCGCGTCACGCCCATCGCCCAGAGCGGCGCGAGCTCCGGCAGCCGCGAATTGGCGAGCGTCAAGAGGCTGGTCAGCAGCGCGACGCCGGCAACGCCGAGGGTGAAGGCATTGAGCGCCGCGGTCACCGCAAACGTCCGGTTGAAGATTTTCAGCGACTCGGCCTTCACCGTGGCCTGGTCGACGAGATTGCGGCCGTCGAGGCCGAAGCGCGCTCGAAGCTCGCCCATCAGGGCCGGCACATCGGCCGGCGCCGCGCGCAGCGCCATCCGCGTCTGCGGTGTCGCGGGGAAGTGGCGGAGCAGCGCCGCCGCATTGACCGCGAGTTGCGCTTTGGGATTGCCGTAATCGGCGTAGATGCCGACCACGCGCAGGCGCCAGTTCCCGCCCGGCGTCGGCACGTCGACCTCGTCGCCGACCGCGATGTTGAGACGCCGGGACAGCTGTTCGCTGATGAAGCCGGTGTCGCCGCGCGGAAGCTGGTCCCATGCATCTGATGTCGCCTGCAGGAGCGGCCAGTTGTCGCGATAGGTCGCGTGATCGGGCAGACCCAAAATCTCGGTCGGCATGCCCCTGATCTCGGTCTCCGCACGGCCGCCGCGCAGGATGGCCTGCACGTCCGGGCGGCCGCGCAGAAAGTCGCCGATGTCGCGCGCCTGTGCGTTGTCGACGGCGCTGATATAGACGTCGGCGGCGAGCCGTCCCTGCAGCCAGCTGACGAAGGTACGGCTGAAAGTTTCCACCATGGTGCCGACGCCGACATTGACCGCGAGCGCCATCAACAGCGCCATCAGCGCCAGCGACAGGCCCGGGATCTGCTGACGGCCGTCGGCCCAGAACCAGGCGGCGATGGCATGACGCGCGCTGCGCTGGCCGCCGCGCAGCACGAGCTCCAGCAGCGCCGGCAGCAGCAGCGCGGCCCCGAGCAGCAGCGCCGCCAGCAGCGCAAATCCCGACATCAGCGAATTGCCGTACCAGAGCAGCCATGCGGCTACCGCAAAGATGGCAGCCGCGATCGCGCTTTGTCTTTTCAGCGTGCGATGCTGCGCCTCCTGCCAGGCCCGCGGTTGCGCGGTGGCGAGCAGCGGCAGGCGGATCGCCTTGACGAGGCTGGTGGTCGCGGCCGCCAGCGCGCCGGCGACGCTCATCGCAAGGCCCGCGATCCACCATTCGCCCCTGAGCGTGAGCTGGCCGGGCACCGGTGCGCCATAGAGCCCGCGCAGGGAGGCCGCGACATCGGGCAGCAGGCTGGCGGCGATGACATAGCCGCAGACCATCCCCAGCAGGCCCGCGATCAGCGCCAGCGAAACCAGTTCGACCACCATCACCGCGTTCAGCGCGCGCGCGGAAACGCCGCAGGCGCGCAAGGTCCGCAGGGTCGGCCGGCGCTGCTCGAACGCGAGGCCAATCGCCGAGTTGACGATGAACAGGCCGACCAGGAACGACAGCAGGCCGAAGGCGGTGAGGTTCAGGTGAAAACTGTCGGTGAGCCGTTCGAGATCGGTCTCCGCGTCCGGCTCGACCAGGCCGAGTTTGTCGCCGACCACGCTCGCGAGCGCGGTGCGCGGGCCGCGCGCCTTGCCGACCAGCAAGCGCGAGACCTGCCCGGGCCGGTTCAAGAGCTGCTGCGCGCGCCCGATATCGACGATCAGCACGTCGGGCACGAGCTGCGGCTGCAGATGCAATGGCGGCAGCACGCTGCCGCCGGCGGTTTCCGGCGTGGCGCCTTCGGCGAGCGCGAGATCGTGCAGCGTGTCAGGCGCGATCAGCGTCTGGCCCGGCGGTGCCACAAAAGCTTCGGCGTCGGCGCGGGCGATCGTCGGCGCGTCGCCGACCTCGGCCGGCAAGGTGACCGGGTCGACCCCGAGCAGCCGCAGCGAATGCCCCTCGACCTGGACGCGGCCTTCGAGCACGGGCGAGACCGGCCAGCCCGCGCGGCGCAGATCGACGAACAGAGTTTGCGAAAACGTCCCGCCGCCGGGCGTCACCAGCATGGCGGTGCGCGCGCCGCCGAACACGGCGGCCGCCCGGTCATAGGCGACGCGGGCCTGCTGGTTCAGCGCCTGCACACCGCTCCACAGCGCGGTCGCCGACATCAGCCCGACGAGCAGCGTCGCGAGCTGCATCGGATGTCGCCGCCAATGGCTCAGCAGCACGGCGAGAATCCAGCCCAGCCGCATCATGCGATCACTCCTGCGTGAAGCGTGACGTGGCGGTCGAGCATTGCGGCGAGGCGGGCGCTGTGGGTGACCATCAGGAAGCCGCAGCCGCTTCGCGCGACGAGGTCGTTGGTGAGCGCGATGACATCGTCGGCAGTCGCCTCGTCGAGATTGCCGGTCGGCTCGTCCGCGAGCAAAAATGTCGGCTTGATCGCGAGCGCGCGGCCGATCGCGACGCGCTGCTGCTGGCCGCCCGAAAGCTGTTCGGGATAACGCTTCAGAAGGCCGGCAAGGCCGAGCCGCTCGGCGAGTTCGGTCTGCCATGCCGGATCATGCCGGCCGGCGATGCGGGACTGGAAGGCCAGATTGTCCGCGACGGTCAGGCTCGGGATCAAATTGAACTGCTGGAACACCAGGCCGAGCCGGTCGCGCCGCAGCGCCGCGCGGCCTGCGTCGGGCAGCTTGCTGATGATCTCGCCACCGAGCTGGATCTCGCCGGAATCGGCCGCATCGAGCCCGGCGATCAGGTGCAGCAGCGTGCTCTTGCCGCTGCCGGACTCGCCCGACAGCGCGACGCGCTCGCCCGCGGCGACGTCCAGATTGACGGAGCGCAGCACGCTGATTTGCTCGCCGGCCGAGCGATAGGTCTTGGTCAGATTGCGGACGCGAAGCACGTTTGAATTGCCGTCATTGCGCCCATCTTCTATCAGGACAAACCCGTAAGATCACGTGGCAAAAGGCCATTGCATCGCGCGACGGCCGGCAGGTAGCATGATCACGCTGCCTCACAGGCTGGCCAAAAAATCGGCCGACGGGCCAACGACAGGACGGGGAGGAATGATGACCGTGCAGCAGACGCCGCAGGAGACTCTGAAAGCGACCGTGAACGCGACGCCGAAGGGCGCCTGGAAGATCACGTTTCTGCTATTCCTGTTCATGCTGGTCAATTTCGCCGACAAGATCGTGGTCGGCCTTGCCGGCGTGCCGATCATGACCGACCTGAAGCTCGATCCGGAACAGTTCGGCCTGCTGGGATCGTCGTTCTTCCTGCTGTATTCGATCTCGGCCGTCGTGATCGGCTTCGTGGTCAATCGGGTTGCGGCGCGCTGGGTGCTGCTCGTGCTTGCGGTGATCTGGTCACTCGCGCAGTTCCCGATGATCGGCGGCGTCGGACTGACCACGCTCATCATCTGCCGCATCATTCTCGGGGCCGGCGAAGGCCCTGCCGCCGCTGTCGCCGGCCATGCCGTGTACAAATGGTTCCCGGACGAAAAGCGGACCATGCCGACCGCGATCCTGTCACAGGGCGCGGCACTCGGGGTGGTCATCGCGGTGCCTGCGCTGAACTGGGTCATCGTCAATTATAGCTGGCACTATGCCTTCGGCGTGCTCGGTCTGGTCGGGCTGTTGTGGGCCGCGGCCTGGCTGATGCTCGGTCAGGAAGGGCCGCTGGTCGAAGCCAGGACGTCCGCCGTTGCCGGCGTGCGGGTGCCGTATTCCCGGCTCCTGACCTCGCGCACCTTCATCGGCTGCTGCGCCGCCAGTTTTGGCGCCTATTGGGCGCTGTCGCTCGGTCTGACCTGGTTCACGCCCTTCATCGTCAAGGGGCTCGGCTTCTCGCAGAAGGACGCCGGCCTGATCTCGATCCTGCCCTGGATGTTCGGCGCTACCGTCGTCCTGATCACCGGCTGGGCATCGCAGGCCCTGATGGCGCGCGGCCTCTCGACGCGCGTCGCGCGCGGCGTCCTTGGCGCGACGCCGCTGATCGTGGGTGGCGCGATCATGGCGATGGTCAGTCATGTCGAGAGCGCCGGCCTGCGCGTTGCGCTGCTGGTGATCAGTGGCGGCCTGAGCGGCTCGATCTATGTCGTGTGCGGGCCGATGCTCAGCGAGTTCACGCCGGTCTCGCAGCGAGGTGCGATCCTCGCGATCTATGGCGCGATCTATACGTTCGCCGGCATCGTCGCGCCCGCCGTGATGGGGAGCGTCATCCAGCATTCGGCGACGATGCTGGACGGTTATTTGGCGGGCTACACCATCAACGCCGTCGTCATGGCGGTGTCGGGCCTGCTCGGCCTGCTGCTGCTGTGGCCGAACACCGAGCGCGCGCGGCTGATGCGGCAGAAAGACACGGCCGAGGTTTTTGCTTAGATGAAGTAGGGTGGGCTAACTAAGCGAAGCGTGCCCACCATCTGACGACATATTCGTGCAGCGCCGGTGGGCACGGCGCAAGGGCGCCTTTGCCTACCCTACAAGACTTTACTCAATTCAAGGTCTGCGCGCCGCGCACGAGCCGGCCGGGGCGTACGCCGGTGGCGCGGCCGTCGCGCTGCGTTACCAGCCCTGAGACGATGGTCGCCTCATAGCCGTCGACCTGCTGCAACAGCCGCCGGCCGCCGACCGGCAGGTCGTAATGCACCTTCGGCGGATGCAGATGCAGGCGGTCATAGTCGATGACGTTGATGTCGGCCTTTTGGCCCGGCGCAATCAGGCCGCGGTCGGTGAGGCCGACCGAGAGCGCCGTCTTGCGCGACTGCGCCGCCACCACGAAGGGGATCGTGAGTTTCTCGCCACGCGAGCGGTCGCGGGTCCAGTGCGTCAGCAGATAGGTCGGAAAGCTCGCGTCGCAGATGATGCCGCAATGCGCGCCGCCGTCGGACAGCCCGGGCACCGCGCGCGGATCGGAGAGCATTTCGCGTGTGGCGTCGAGATTGCCGTCGGCATAGTTCAGGAATGGCACATAGAGCATGCCGCGGCCCTGGTCCGAGAGCATCGCATCATAGGCTAGTTCCTCCGGCCGCCGTCCCTCGCGTCGGGCCCGTGCGCCCAGCGCGTTCTCGGGCGGCTGTTCGTAGTCCGGGGGATCGCCGAGCAGATACATCTTGTCGTAGTTCGGCCGGAAGAACAGCGGATCGTCGGTCGCGCTCGGTGTCTCCGACAGGATCGCGGCGCGCACCGCCGCCTGGCGCAGCCGCGCCAGCCGTTCCGCCAGCGGCAGATGCGCGATGGCCTTGTAGCTCGGATGGGTCTGGAACGGATTGCGCGACAGTTCGAGCCCGAGCAGAAGCCCCACCGGCCGCGCAGCAATCTGGGCGGTGATCGACAGCCCCCGTGCGGCCGCTGCGTTGATGGTGTCGAGCGTCTGGCGCCAGCGGTTTGGCGCGCGATCGTTCTGCGTGATCGAGAACGTGATCGGGCATCGCGTCGTCTCCGCGATCCGAAGCATCATGGGCAGGTCCTCATCGAGCGTCGACAGATCGAGCACGAATTGCAGCACGCTGCGCCCCGAGCGCTGCATGGCGCCAGCGATTGCGGCCAGTTCGTCCTCGCCGGCTTTGAGGGTCGGCGTGAAGTCGCCGGTCGAGGTGCGGTGATTCAGCGTGCGCGAGGTCGAGAAGCCGAGCGCGCCCGCGCGCACCGCCTCGCCGGCGAGTTGCGCCATCGCCGCATTGTCATCGGCCGTGGAAGGATCTCGGCGCGCGCCGCGCTCGCCCATGACGTAGACGCGAAGCGCCGCGTGCGGCAGTTGCGCGCCGATGTCGATGTCGAAGGCGCGCCTGCCGAGCCAGTCCATGTAATCCGGAAAGCTCTCCCATTGCCAGGGAATGCCGGCCGACAGCACCGGCTCGGGAATGTCCTCGACGCCTTCCATCAGCTGGATCAGCCGCCGATGATCGGCGACGCGGACCGGCGCAAAACCGACGCCGCAATTGCCCATGATCGCTGTGGTCACGCCGTTCTGCGAGGATGGCGTGATGTCCTGGCTCCAGGTCACCTGGCCGTCGTAATGGGTGTGGACGTCGACGAACCCCGGTGCGACCAGTTTGTCCCTGGCGTCGATCTCCTCACGGCCCTTGGCCAAAACCTTGCCGACCTCGGTGATGCGGCCGTCCTTGATCGCGACATCGGCCTCGAACAGGTCGCCGCCGCTGCCATCGGCAATCGTGCCGCCGCGGATCACGAGGTCTGGATTGTCCGTCATGGCGCTTCATCCCGGTCATTGCTTGTTGTCGGCATCCTTCGGGCGCGGCCGCATGCTGTCAACCGGCGGGATGTGGGCTCAGCAATGCGCCAGCGCTCAGTCTTTCGTGCGGCGCTCGGTGATCGGCGCGAGCAGCACGGTCAGCACCATGAACACGGCGGAGAGGCCGAACACCCAATGCGGCGCGCTCTGGTCCATGATCCAGCCGAACAGCAGCGGGCTGATGATGCCGCCGAGATTGAAGCCGGTGGAGACGATGCCGAATGCCCGCCCGGCAGCGCCGGGCGGAGCGGCGCGCCGCACCAGCATGTCGCGCGACGGTGCGATCACGCCGCCGAGGAATCCGGCCACCGTCATTGCCGCGATCAATACCGCGTCCGGGAGCGCAACGACCGCGATCGCGAGCACGATTGCGGCATTCACGGCAAAGCAGATCGCTGCGACCTGGCCATGCCGTGTGGTGCGGTCGGCAAGGAAGCCGCCGGCCAGCACGCCCGCGGCGCTGGCGCCGAGGAACGCCGTCAGCGCGAGGTTGGCGGTCGAGAACGAGGTGGCATAGCCGCTCATCAGCGCGACCACGCCGAAATTGCTGATGCCGGCATTGGAAAGGCTGAGCAGCATGAAGAACACGGTGAGCACGATCAGCGCCGGCGTGACGATGTTCGGCTTCGCCGCGCCGTCCGCATCGGGATGGTTGGTCGCGTCAGCCTCCGGCACCCGGCCTGCGATCAGCAGCAGCGCGGTCGCGGGGCCAACGGCGCCGGCGGCGATCAGCGCGCCAAAGCCGCCGACCGTCGTCACCAGCGCCGCGACAACAGCGGGGGCGACCGCGCCGCCAAAATAGCCGGCAAAGGTGTGGATCGAGAACGCGCGACCCATGCGCGCCTCGTCCATATGCGCCGACAGGATCGCGTAATCCGCCGGATGATAGACGCTGTTGGCAAGCCCGAGCAGCACGGCGCAGGCGATCAGGCTGGCATAGGTCAAATGCAGGCCGAGCAGGATCAGCGCGACGCCGCCAAAAGTCAGGCCGAGCAGCAGGATCTTGCGCGCGCCGATATGGTCGACGAGATAGCCGATCGGCGCCTGCGTCAGTCCGGAGACGACCGCGAATATGGTGAGCGCAAGGCCGAGCTCGACATAGCCGACGCCGAGCTGCTGCTTCAGAAACGGAAACAGCATCGGCAGCACCAGCATGTGGAAATGGCTGACCCAGTGCGCCACCGAGATCAGGCCGAGCGTGCGCAGCGCGTGATCGATCTTGCCTTTCGCCTTGCTCGGACGTTCGGCTCGTTGCGGTGCGGCAAGAATATCGGCCATTGCGTGTCGAGGTTCCCCTGTTCGCAGCTATTTTCGCGGCGCACCGCAAAATATCGGCTGAGGCGGTTATTTGTCCATGAATGCCGCTGCATGGCAGGCCGGGGCTGAGTGGGACGGCAGTGATGAGACCAGCGTGCGACATCAATTTAAGTCGAAGTTAATTGCGCGCTCTCTCGCTCCCCTCCCCCTTGTGGGGAGGGGTC
>Ga0335071_10000790_pt1 | contig 34118 bp, 25 predicted proteins | sample Lox_Sample_15_FD_206724 | JGI IMG/M metagenome (GOLD analysis project Ga0335071, IMG submission 206724) | Soil microbial communities from Loxahatchee National Wildlife Refuge, Florida, United States - Lox_Sample_1.5 | ecosystem: Environmental > Terrestrial > Soil > Wetlands | place: USA...
CAAAATCCAGCGCCCCCAGGTTGCGGAGCCAACCGCCCACACCCCAAACCCAGTGTGCGGCCGGCGCATAAACCACGACGGTCCAGAGAATGATAAACACGATCAGAGAACGGAAACGGATGCGCTCTGCGAACGCTCCAATGATGAGTGCCGGCGTGATAGCCGCAAATTTGAGCTGAAAGAAATAAAACAGTGCTCCGGGGATCGTCGCCGCATAATTGCTATCCGGGGCCGCGCCGACGCCACGCAGGAGCGCGAACTTCAAACCGCCGATCATGCCCCCGTGCGACGGTCCGAAAGCAAGCGTGTACCCGATCACGGTCCAGACGCCGGTTGAAATGGCAAAGATGATTACACATTGCACGATCGTCGAGACGATGTTTTTTTGCCGCACCAACCCGCCATAAAAAAAGCCCAATGCCGGTGTCATCAGCATCACCAGCGCTGCGGCAATCGACACCCATGCAGTATCGGCAGAATCCAGCTTCACTGGGGCTCCGCTTGCCGACGAGATATGGTAGCGGGCCAAGATACACAGGAAGCTTACCACCACAATCATGATTGCTATCAGGGTAATCACCTTTGTCTTCATTACACACTTCTCCTTTCATAGGAAAGTAGTGCAAAAGGCATGCCAATGTCAGGGACCGGAGGGGAGGCGGTGCCAGCTACCTCATAAACTGAGCATTGGCAATACTTTGACTTGGATTCAGCACTGGATATTTGCAGGACTCTCGCCAAAAAATCATTACAACTTGGTATTCTTTTAAAAATAATAATACATTTATGTAATTTCGTTTTAGCGCAAAACATGTGGGCCCGTGATGAAGTTCGCATCCGCTTGAAAATGGGATGCCCCCTATTTCCGGAAGCGGCGGCTGTCGATGCCGTATTTTTTGACCTTGTAGTTCAGGATTCGCTCCGTCGTGTTCAGCTGGCGCGCCGCCTTGCTGCGATTGCCGCGCGTCATTTTAAGTGCATCCTGGATCAGGTCTTTTTCGTAGGAGGCGATCGCTTCGGTAAGCGACACCCGAACGGCGGTGCCCGAAGCCTCTGCGGTCTGGAGTGTGGGCGGGAGGTGGTGGCCGTAGATGACGTTGCCGTCGCACACCAGCACGGAGCGCTCCATGCTGTTTTCCAATTCGCGCACATTTCCGGGCCAATGATAGCTCATAAGCATGTCGATCGCCGGCGTGGAGATGCGCCGGATGTTTTTCCCGTGCTCTTTCGAGTATTTTTCCAAAAAGTAATCTGCGAGGGCCATTACGTCGGGCTTGCGCTCGCGCAGCGGCGGCACGAAAATGGCGAAGACATTCAGGCGATAGTAAAGATCTTCACGAAAGCTCCCTTCCGCGATCGCCTTTTCCAGATCCTTATTTGTTGCGGCGATCAGCCGCACGTTGATCTTGATGGTCTCGGTGCTCCCGAGCCGCTCGAACTCCCTCGTCTGAATGACTCGCAGCAGTTTTACCTGTGTCGCAAGGTTCAGATCCCCCACTTCGTCGAGGAAAAGCGTTCCTCCTTCGGCCATCTCGAGGCGTCCCGGCTTGCGCGTCTGTGCCCCGGTAAATGCACCTTTTTCGTAGCCGAACAGCTCCGACTCAATGAGGGTATCCGGGAGTGCCGCACAGCTCACTTTCACGAAAGGCTTCTTGGCCCGCGGAGAATTGTAGTGAAGCGCATGAGCGATGAGTTCCTTGCCTGTTCCCGATTCGCCACGAATCAGCACGGTCGTGTTGGTGCTCGCAACCTGTGAAATCTGCTCGTAGACCTGGCGCATGCCGCCGCTGCTGCCCACCATATTTGAAAAATCGTAGCGCTCCCGCAATTCCTCGCGCAGGTGGATGTTCTCCTGCACCAGGCGCTGTGTTTCCGCATCCACCAGCCGTTCCACTCTCACCGCCTGGCCGATCATGCAAGCCGCGACGCGGAGAAACTTCACGATTGGATCATAATCTCTGTCCTTCTTAAACCGCAGATCCACGCCAAGAGCCCCGATAGTTTTGCGCCCGGTCGTAATAGGCACGCAGATGTAGGACACTTCTTCATTAAGCCCTTTTCGCTGGGCAGCCCGGTTCAGCAGCATCGGCTCCCGGCTCGCCTGCGGAATGACAATCGATTTTCCACTGTCGGCGACGCGACCGTTGATTCCCTCCCCCAGGGAATAGTGCGCGCGCTGTCCTTCAGCCGAAATCCCGTTGGATGCTTCTATGTGCAATTCCGAGTCGCCTCGCAGAAGCATGACCGTGCTCCGGAACATCCCGTGGCGCTGCTCCAGGATCTCCAGGACGCGGTGCAGCGAATGCTTGAGGTTCAGCGTGCCGGTCAGCGCTTTGTTCAATTCGAGCAGCGTGTTCAGTTTTTTGGTTTCGCGGGATTCTTCAGCTTGCATGGCCCCATCCTTTATTCTACAAAGATGTATTCGTGAAGCCTAAAATTACAAAATTGTCCGGTTTCAAGCAAGGGAAAAATTTCTACGCTCATCTCCCCAAATTCCGGCGCTGGAGTCGCAACTGAGCTTCTGCTATCAGAGGTTTTCGGGCGGGAAGAAGGGACGCTCGTCCAGAAGCCGTTCCAGCAGCGTGCGCTCCGCGGCGTCTACCAGCGCAAGGATTCGAACCTGGCCGCTTTCCGATACCGCCACCGGAACACCGTCGCGATAGACGATCCGGCTTCCCGCTGTTGCTGCGATTCGGGATCCCGGCGTCAAGATGCCTATAAGGTTTAACGGATCGCAGGCATATACCACCGCATACTGTCCCTGCAAACCGCTTCGGCGCAATGCCCGTAGAGCATCGAGCGCCTCGGGCAATGCGAACTGTTCGCCGTTCAGGCCCGCGATAAATCGTCCGCCGCGAATTTCGCCGCGCGCTTCGGACCGGCGCAGCACCGCGAGAAGTTCACGCCAGGGCGGGGCCGAAGACTCCCGTGCCAGCAGCTCGCGGCAGAAGATGCCGTACCGACGCATGTACTGTTGCGCCCAGAAATCTGCTCTTTTCGCCGGATCGGATTCTCCAGCCTCGAGGAATGACCATCGCCCTTCACGCGTCCGGCGCGGCTGGCGCCTGCGGCGGCGGGAGCGTTCCTGCCTCCTGGTTTCGCCAGTGACCAAAGACCGGAGAGCCTCGTACGAATCGGCCGTCACCAGGCCTGCGGCCACAAGCTGCCAGAGAGCCTCCTCGACCTCCGAGGCCAGATGCCGCGTTGCAGGGCCAATATCCGCGAAAAAGGAAGCGCCGCGACGGCGCAGAAACTCCAGCACCTCCCGGGCAGCCGCAGACAATGCGGTTTCATCGGCGGGCACGGGGTCAATGAGCCATGGCAGATCGTCTCTGATGCCCAGGCCGAGCGGGGCAGTGCGGGTCAACCCCGGACGACGCGACGGCACTTCCGCCTGCGTCAGCCGGTGCCTCCACCGGCCCCAGACGACATCCCCTCCCAGACACAGGCTGTCGAGGAACGCCGGCTCATAATCCGCCACTCTTTTGCGCAGGATCTCGTCTTCCCATGCCGCCCCCGCGGCCTCGAATCCCTGAAGCTGGTCGATGACTTCGAGCGCACCCTGCTCCCCCGTCAGCTGACTGCCATCGGTCAGATGCTGCCATTCCAAAAGATGCTTGAGAAAAACCGAGGGTGGCACGGGTTCGATTTCTCTGCGCAGATGAGCGATCGTGGCGCGATGGATCCGAGCCAAGATGCGGCGATCGCAAAACTCCTCTTCAACGCCCGAGAAATGCCCTCGCAATACCTGGCCGTCGCGTTCCAGCTGCAGCAGCGCGGAAACCGTATCTTCTTTCCGGAATCCCAAGATTCCGGCTAATGTCGCGGCCGTGATCGGGCCGCTGACTTCCGTCCATCCACGGATTGTCCGGAGGAAAACCGGGTCTTCCGGTTTCATTTCGAGCTCCGGTTTACCGCAAGTTTGGATCCGTGGTGCGGATTCCGCGGCGACCCAATAAATCCGACCGCCCGATTCCAGACGATGGGCTCGGTCATCCCCGATCAGCGATTCCATCCAGGTCGACGCCTCTCGCGGGAACCGATGGATTTCATCCTCGGGAAACAGGATCAATCCGAGCAATGCATCGTGCAATTCCTCTGCATCCCGCACTGCCGGCCACGCGTCTTCCGAGGCGCTGCGGATCGCCTCGGTGCTGAGCGCGCCGAGGTCGTCCGCATTCTCGGGCAGCGCCCGGCGCAGAATCACCGCGCGGGCGCGCCGCTCCTCCAGGGGTGCATTATCCAGAAATGCATAGGGCATGGCATTGAGAATCTGGTGGGCGAATGCCGAAGGCAGAGGAGTGTCTTTGCCTGAAAACTCGATTTCCCCACACTCGATCCTGCGAAGCACCTGGCGCAGCCCTTCCAAATCCATCGCTTCATGAAAGCAGTCGCGCAGGGTCTCAAACAGGAGCGGATGATCCGGGACGTCCGCTCCGAAAAGCGCTCCGCCTTCGATAAATCCGACCCGCTCGGGGAAAACGAGCGCCAGCAGATCCTCGGAGCGCATGCGCTGGATCGGCGGCGCAACGCGCCGGCCTCCCACAAAGCGAAGCAGCGCGAGCGATCGGGTGACCGTCCATCGCCACCGGGTTACAAATACCGGCGATGCCAGGACGGCCTGAAGCAGCGCGTTGTCTACATCCCGCGATCGCAGCAAAAGCAAAAAGTCACCCAGCGGGAACGAGTGCTCCGGGGTTAAGGAAAAATTGATCCCATCATCGGTTGCGGAAACCTGAAGATCGGCACCGAATCTCTGAGACAGGCGGTTGCGCAACGCCATCCCCCAGGCCTTATTGATCCTTGCGCCCAGCGGCGCATGCACGATAAGCTGCGTGCCTCCCGTTTCGTCGAAAAACCGTTCGGCGACCATGTGCGCAGCCGTGGGCACCGTTCCCAACACGCGCTTCCCTTCCGCGAGGTACCCCCATGCCTGTTCCGCTGCATGCACGGATATACCGACTGTCTCCGTAAGCCAGCGCACACAATCCTCGCGATTCGCCAGGCGCCGATCCATTTCTTCACGCACTTCGGAAACCAGGCACGACAGTTCTTTTGTTCTTGCGGGAGCTTCGCCAATCCAGAACGGGAGATCCGGCGCTTGCCCGTGCGCATCTTCGACCAGGACTCTGCCCTTTTCGATCCGCCGTATGCGCCACGACGTGTTCCCCAGGAGAAACACATCGCCGGCCATGCTTTCGACGGCGAAGTCTTCATACACGCTGCCGACATAGGTGCCGTCGGGATCCGCGATCACGTCGTACGCGGCATTATCGGGAATAGCACCGCCGCTGGTGATTGCGGCCAGCCGCGCGCCGCGACGCCCCCTCAGGACGCCGTGAATGCTGTCGTGATGGAGATAGGCGGATCTGCGCCCGAGCTTCCCCGCAAATCCTTCCGCAAGCATTTTCACGACCCGGTCATAAAACGTGCGGGGAAGTGCCGCATACGGATATGCTTTGCGGATCACCTGAAACAGCTCGTCAACCTTCCATTCCTCGGTGGCGCACATGGCCACGATCTGCTGCGCAAGAATATCCAGAGGCCACGGCGGAATGGCCAGCGCATCCAGTTCCCCTTTCCGGATCGCATGGACCAATGCCGTGCATTCGATCAGCTCGTCGCGCGTCAGCGGAAAAACGCGGCCGCTTGGCAAGCCCCCCAGCCAATGGCCGGACCGTCCCACACGCTGGATCAGTGTGCCGATCGACCGCGGAGAGCCGATCTGGCAGACGAGATCCACCGCCCCGATATCGATGCCCAATTCGAGCGAAGCCGTTGCAACACACACGCGAACGTCGCCGCTCTTCAGGCGCTCCTCCGCCTGCAGCCGTGTTTTGCGCGACAGGCTCCCGTGATGCGCCACGATGTTTTCCTCGCCGATCTTCTGCGACAGCTGGTGCGCCACGCGTTCCACGAGGCGGCGCGTGTTGACAAAAACCAGGGTCGTCCGGTGCCGGCGGACAAGCTCGGCGACGCGCGCGACCGTCTCCTCCCAGATTTCGAGCGTCGCGATCGGTCCGAGCTCCAGGTCGGGCATCTCCACCTGTAAGTCCATCTCACGCCGGCAGCCGGCGTCGACGATCCTGCAATGCGGCGAACCATCCGGCTCCGTTTCAAACGACCCCACGAGAAACCGCGCCGCTTCCTCGATCGGGCGCACGGTGGCGCTCAAGCCGATTCGTGTGACGGATTTTCCCGTAAGGGCGCACAGCCGCTCAACGGAAAGAGCCAGATGCGACCCGCGCTTGTTTCCTGCGATAGAATGAATTTCGTCCAGGATCAGCGTATGCACGCCGGCCAGGCCGCGGCGCCCGCTTTCGGAGGTCAGCAGGACATAGAAAGATTCGGGCGTCGTGATCCAGATGTGCGGCGGCTTCCGCGCCCTTGCCTGGCGCTCGCGTGCCGGCGTATCGCCGGTTCGCACCGCTATCCGGATTTCCGGAATCTTCCATCCCTTTTCTGCTGCCAGTTGCGAGATTTCTTCGAGCGGCTTTGATAGATTCTGATGGATATCGTTGGACAGCGCCTTCAGCGGAGAAACGTAGGCAACCTGCGCGGTGTCGGGCAATTTGCCATCGATGCCCGTTCGCAGCAGGCGGTCTATACACAAGAGAAAGGCAGCCAGCGTTTTCCCGGAGCCGGTGGGAGCCGCGATCAGGGTATGTTCCCCCCGCGCAATCGCAGGCCACCCCATGGTCTGAGCCTCGGTTGGAGCGGCAAACGTGCGCTCAAACCATTCCCGGACGATGGGATGAAATATATCCAGCGGATCCATGCCGACCATCATAGGCCCAAACGTAATTTCAAAATGAACAATTTTAGGATTCGATATCGGAGCAGAATATCAAGCCACGAATTCCACAATTTGCTCCAGTCCGCCAGATGAATTCAAGAGCCGGACTTGGGTCTCATGCGCTTGCCCTCGAAATCAGCGAAATCTGCGGCCAGTGTTTTTAAATGCTCCAATAAATTCATGTTGAAAAACGAACAGGGGGCCCGTAATCTCCGTTGGGAGTTTATTGAAGGGAAGGCTCGAAACTATGCGGAATATGCGTTGCCTGTTGCTCGTTGGGATCATTGTTTGTTCTTGCACGAATCCTATCTACGCGTCGGCGCCGCCATTCAAATTCACGCTGAACGGAGGAAAAACCTCGATATCCATAGGCTTCCTGGCGCAGCCTCAGTTCGAATCCCTCGATAACGCGACTGCGACGGACAGCACCGAAAACTTTTTCCTGCGGAGATTTCGATTTATCGCCGGCGGAAAGATCACTCCGAAGCTTTCCTTTTTCATCGAAAGCGATAATCCGAACCTGGGCAAAAAGGCCGCGAACGGCGAAAGAATCAACGATTTTTTTGTGCAGGACGCCTACGCGAGCTATGCCTTCCGCCCGGAATTTCAGCTGGACGGGGGAATGATCATCGTTCCCGGCTCTCATAATGCGGCGCAATCGGCGGCGACGCTTCTGCCGATCGACTTCGGCTCCTATACTTTTATGGCCTCCGATCCCACGCACTCGAAAACGGGCCGTGATTACGGTATGCAGGCGCGGGGTTACATCAAAAAGCATTTCGAATATCGGGTGGGTCTGTTTCGCGGCAACACGGACCTTGACACAGGCTTTCCCCCGCGCCTCACCGCGCGGTTCGTCTGGTATCCTCTGGAGGCCGACACGGGCTTTTTTTATACGGGGACGACGCACGGCCAGAAAAAGATCGTCGCGATCGGCACCAGTTACGACCATCAGGGCAACTACAACGCAAACTCATTTGATTTCTTTTTCGACCATCCGGTCAACAACGGCGACGCCGTGACCCTCCAGGCCGACTTCATCCGCTATGACGGAGGCTCATCTTTCAAAACGCTCCCGCTGCAGAACGACTGGCTGCTGGAAGGATCCTACTATTTCAGGAAGGCCAAGCTCGGACCGTATATTCAGTATGCATCCAGAGACCTGAGAAACCCGAGCTCGCCCGACGACAGTAAAATTCAGGGCGGAGTTGCCTATTGGATCCAGAAGCACAAACTGAATATCAAGGCAGCATACGGAAAACTCTTGAAGGACAATTCGCCGGATCGTTCGCAATTTGTCGTGCAGACTCAATTCTTCTATTACTGAAATCGAAGCGTCGTTATCGAAACTCCGCCAGCACCTGACCGGGAGTCCATTGATTCCCCTGGTAAATTCGTTTGAGGGTGCCATCGGGCCCTATCAGCGCCGTTACCAGCGAATGCTCGATCTGGCCTGATTCCTTGCGATAGATCAGCCCGAAGTGGCCCGTAATTTTTTTGATTTCCTCTGGAGAACCCGTGGCGAATTCCCATACTCCGAAATCAGGAGGATTCATGTACCGGCGCGCATACTCCCGCAATACCGCGGGCGTGTCGTATTCGGTATCGAAACTCACTGTCAGGAGGTGCACGTTGCGGCCGGCATCCGCCATCGGCTTCAATCCCCGATAGACCTCCGAAAAATTGCGGGTCGTACGCGGGCAGAAATCCGGAAGCGGGCAACGAGTATAGATGAATGTGAGCAGGAGAAAACGGCCGCGATACTGGGCAAGGTGGATATGCGTATTATCCTGGTTTAGGAGCGTGAAATCGGGGACTTCCTCCCCGATTCGGGGCATTGGACTTGCGGCTTCAGACTCACTGCCGGTTCCTCCCTGACTTATCCTGATTCCTTCAATCCACGAATGGTCGCCCTTCACGACCAGCGTTGCTTCGATGCTCTGTTCGGGCGCAAGCGCATCGAGCGCCCAGTCCTCGCGAACGTTATACGGCATCGTCATCGCATCCATAAATCCCGGAATCTTCTCGTGGGCGATGGTTACCTGACGCTGCCCCTTGTCGACCGAGACAACCTTGCCCTTCAATTCGTAACGATTTTCTGGAACGCTCCGGCAGCCTGCCGTCACCAGGCAACCGCCGAGCGTTGCGACTAAAATCCAGTATCCACGAATTTTCATAGCGCCCCCTTCCGCTGACATCTGTCTGCCGTCAGCTGAAAGTCTCTCGATGCCGGCGCACCTCGATTCCTGTTTTGTTGCACAACACGGAGCGACGTTACTTCCCTCCCGTGTAGACCGTGGAGATCACCGACAGTCCCGGTCTCAAGGGATGCGCCTCATCGGTTTCTTCATCGATGATTATTTTTACCGGAACGCGTTGGACCACCTTCACATAATTGCCCGTGGCATTTTCCGGGGGCAGCAGGCTGAACCTGGCGCCCGTGGCGGCCGAGAGGCTGTCTACGTGGCCTTTGTACTTGCGTCCACCATAGGCGTCCACGCTGATGACGGCCTTTTGTCCCGGTTGCATATCCTTCAGCTGATTCTCCTTATAATTCGCCGTCACCCACACGTTATGCAGCGGAACAAGAGCCAGGAGAGGCTGCCCTACCTGCACATATTGTCCCAGTTCGACTTTCCTTTCGCTCACGATCCCGTCAATGGGAGCCCGGACTTCCGTATACTGCATATTCAGCTCCGCCTGATCCAGGGCCGCCTGAGCCTGTTTCACCCGGGCGATCGCCGTCATCGCATTGGAGCGGCTGATGGCTTGTTGCTGGGGGCCGGTCCGTGTCGCCTGCAGGTTGGCTTGTGCTTCCTTGATTTTGGCATCCTCCTGGCCGACCCGAGCCTGAGCCGCCTCGATCGCCTTAGAATTTTCATCCACACCTGCCTGCGCCGAATCCTTCGCCGCCTGTGCGGCCGTCGCGGAAGCGACCGCGGCATCGTACTGTTGTTTCGAGATCTCGTCTTTCGCGATAAGCAGTTTCATCCGTTCCAGATCCTGAGCAGCCTTCGTATAGATCGCCTGGTTTTCGCGGACACGTGCCAGCGCGGATTCCAGACGTGCGCGGGCACTTTCCACATCTTTCATCGCAGCAGCCCTGGCGCTTTCCGCCCGTTCGATGCCCGCTCCGGCCAGGTTGGACTGGCTGGAAGTGGTGGTTACGGTCACGGGCACCTGCGTGTGCGCCGCTTCCGAGAGCGTCTTTGCGGCGGCCAGGTCGGCCCGGGCCTTTTCCAGTGCGACGACATAGTCCTTGGGATCGATCTGGACGAGAATAGTGCCCGCCTTCACGAACTGATTGTCCTCGATTTTAATCGCCAGGACGTGGCCGGACACTTTTGCGGCGATCGGATTGATATGCCCGTCGATCTGCGCGTCATCCGTGGATTCGCGGCCAGCGAAATATTCCAGATAGACAAAATATCCCGCGATGCAGAAGAGGACCAGGATCAATGCGACAATCCATTTTGTACGGCCCTTCGGCTCGCGAATTGCGGCCTTTTCTTGCGGATCCGTCCTATCTTTCGCTTCCGCAATTTCCTGTGGTGTTTTATCTTGACTCATTATTCGCCTCGAAGAAACTTTTCGTATTCAACGCCGGAAATTCCAATCGCCTTTGCCAGCGCCAGTTTCGCAGCCATGTGCGCCTGGAGGCTGGCGATATGATTTTCATTGGCATTTGCCTGAGCTTCCTGAGCCTGAACCACCTCCACATTGTTGGTAACCCCGGCGCGAAAGCGATCCTGCGACTGCAGCACCTGTTCAGCGGCAAGCGCGACGGCGCTCTGCGCAACCTGTACACGGTCGGCTGCCGCCTGCAAATCCAGAAAAGCGTTCCGGACGTCATAATAAATTCGTCCGCGCAAATCCTCAAGTTCCGCCTGTCTCTGGCGGAGGAAAGCATCCGCTTCAACCACGCGCCCGGTCACGCTCTTACCTTGAAAAATGGGTATGCGCACGCCGGCCGCAACCGTGAACGTTCCATGGGACTCCGCCGGCCGCTGGCCGATATCGCCGTAGTCGGCACTGAAGTCGATCGTGGGAAGCCGTCCGGCACTCGCTGCTTTTCTTTCGGACTCGGCAGCCCTAATTTTTGCCTGAGCGCTTTGAAAATCCGGCCGTTCCTTGTAAGCACGCTGTACCGTCTCATCCAGCGACATGGAGGAAAGCTGCTTGAACGACATGGAATCCGTCAGCGCAAACTCCTGTCCCAGGGGAAGTCCAATGGCACGCGCAAGGGAAAGCTTGTCTTTTGCGAACTGGTCTTCCGCGACGATGAGGCGCTGCTGCTGCGACTGGAGTTCCACCTGGGCCCGGAGGATTTCGATGCCGGGCGCCACGCCGGCTTCCTTCTGGCTCACGGCGAGATCGTACAGGGTCTGCGCAGTGCGCACCTGCGCGCGGGTAGCCTCGATTCTGCTGCTGCTCGCGACCGCCTGCAAATAAAGATTGGCGCAAACAAATACGACCATGTCCTGCGTATTCTTGCCGTCGAACTGGGAGGCTTTGAGATTTTCCCCTGAAGCACGATAGCGGTTGATCGCCGTAAAATCCAGCACGGGCTGCGTGACATACGCTCTCATGTCGAGCACATTGAATGGCCCAACAATGGGTTGAGACGATTGGAAACCGAAGGCAGCCAGGTTTATCTGCTGCTGCGATTCGTTGATGCCGACCGTCAGCCTCGGAAGCAATTCACTCAATGCCAGAATGCGCGCGCCACGTGTCGCCTCCGTGGACTGCTCGCTGAGAACCGCGCCGAGGTTGTACTTGAGACCCCTCTTGATGGCATCGGATAGCGAAAGCGGCAACGTTCCCGCAGCGGGTTGCCCGGTCGGCAGGCCGCCCAGGAGAGGACTTTGCGCATTGCCGGCCATAAACACTGAAACAGGCGGGGTCGCTGCAGCGGTCCGTTGCGTTCCTTGATTGGCCATGCCGGGCTCCTGACCCATGGCAGTCTCCCAAAAGAAGAACATCATCGCGACAATGCTGAGAAATCGTTTCATGGATATGTATTTCCTTTCCAATTGCAGACAAACGGGGAGCTTGCTTCGCATCATGCGGAATAACCTGAAGCTCAGATCGCCGAAACCCTATCCATAAAAAATTTAATATTAGCACTATCCCGATCAAAGCCGCTCAGGATAAATTCCATGCGGTCCACGACCGCCAGATTTGCAGATACAAATCGTTACGAGAAAACAAGACGCAAGACGTGGAGGGCTATGCGCCTGTCCGAGTAATGGGGGTAGCCCCTTCAATCACTGGGACAGGCTCCCAGGCAGATCAGATTGTTCCGGGCAGCGACGCCACTTCAAGCCAGAAATGCTCGATCGCCCGCAAGACGCCGACAAACTGCTCAAAATCGACCGGTTTGGCTATATAACAGTTTGCCTGGAGCTGGTACGCCTGAGAGATGTCCCTGTCATCCTTGGAAGTAGTCAGGACGACGACGGGAATGGTCCGCAGCTCCGGATCTGACTTCAATTCCGATAGCAGCTCCCTTCCATCTTTGCGCGGCAGATTCAGATCGAGCAGAATCAGGTCCGGTCGCGGAGCTCCGGCATATGATTTTTTTTTGCCGAGGAACTCCATCGCCTCCACACCATCTTCCACGTGGCTCAGGTTGCTGGGGATGCTGCCGGCCTGAAGAGCTTCAATGGTAAGGTCCGTATCGCTTGGACTGTCTTCAACAAGAAGAATTTCAACGGGTCTGTTTCGCATTCTCATATCTATATTTATACAAACCTCCCCTTTCCGAACGCTCACATAATCTCTGTCGGCACATCTCACCCAAACGATGAGCCTTGTCCATTGTCCCGAAACCGATCCCAATCGTCAATAAATAGTCGGCAGACTTTAGTCGAAAGTGATCGCCCGCTCCTCGTGGGCTCGAAGCAACAAATACGTGATTGTCAAATGAAATGAACCTCACGGCGAACTGCAGCCCACTGCCGGCGAACGGCTACTGACTATAAAATCTACTAGTCGAATCGGGCTGGATGAGGTAATGATTATTGGCTCATTATTGAGTGTGGTCAGGATCATAGCGAGGATTGAACGCCATGTATCGTCAAGTCAGGCAGCTTTTGGAGGAAGGGGAAACGCTGGCAGTCGCCACTATCGTCTCAACCCTGGGATCGACACCCCGCGAAGTGGGAGCTCAAATGGTCGTCACCGCTGCCGGAGAAATCCTGGGAACGGTTGGCGGCGGTTGCGGCGAGGCGGAAGTGGTTCGTCAAGCCGTGCAGACAATTCGCTCGCGTAAGCCGGCTATGGTGAATGTCGAGCTTATGGACGACATCGAGTCAAACAGTCCGGCTGTCTGCGGCGGAATTCTGAATGTTTTTGTGGACCCATGGTGGAACGATTCCTCGGCAGTAGCTCCAAAACTGGCAGATGCCTTGTTGAGTGTGCAAAAAGACGGGGCCGCTGCAGTTGTTGCGACTGTCGTGGATCCGGGGAACTGCCCGGAAGCAGTTGCAGGCGACAAGTGCTTTATCCGCGATGGCGGCGTCAAAGTCTGCAGTCTGCGCAATCGGGAGCTGCTGCAGGAAGTAGTGCGCGAAGCGGAAAACAGGCTGCGCCGAGAGGAATGCCGACAGGTTTCACTGACTTTGCCTGGAACGAACTGTAAGGCGGAAGTGTTTTTCGAAATCATTCCTGCTATCCGCAAAGTGATCATCGTGGGCGCCGGCCACCTGGCAATCCCGCTGGTTAAATTCGCCAAAATCCTGGGCTTTCACGTCACTGTGCTGGATGATCGTGTCATGTATGCAAACCGCGAACGGTTTCCCGATGTCGAAGAAGTCCTGGTCGGAGATATGGCGGAAACCCTGCGCGGCATCGAGATCACTCCGCAAACCTACGTCGTCCTCATTACGCGCGGCCATCAGTTCGACGAGCCCTGTCTGAGAGAAGTTATCCACAGTCCGGCAAAGTATATCGGGATGATCGGAAGCAAAAGACGCATCAAGGCGTGCTTCATCCGGTTTAGGGATGAAGAAGGAATTCCCGAAGAGCTGCTGAAACGGGTTTATGCGCCGATCGGCCTGGATATCAAAGCCGAATCCCCGGAGGAAATCGCACTATCCATCATCGCGGAGATGGTCAAGGTCCGCCGCGGTGGTGCCGCCCAATCCCTCGCCTCCAAGTAAGTATCTTCCCGCGGGGCCGAGGCTTTAGTCCATGAGCCCTTCCAAGCTGCCTGAACAGTGCAATCGGGATCGGGATCGCCATCGCATATCGCAATCGGATTTGGTCGCTCCGCTTGTTGCGCCCAAAAGCGATTCCCGATAGCGACACCGATTCCGACCCCGATCGAATTGACGGCGGTAGTGCGGTCGCCTCTCCGCCTTTTCCCTTTCATCCTCTCTCACTCGTAGATAAAGTATCCTTGATATAGGTGGCCGGGCACGGTTCCCATCCGATCCTATGTTAATTAAGCTTCAGTGGCCATAAATTCATCGCTTCGAAGACATTGCATAAGCCGCAGGAGGCTACATGGAAAAGAGGACCATTGTTACGATGCCGGGAGATGGCATAGGCAAAACACTGCTGCCTGAAGCGCTCAGAGTTCTGGATGCAGTCGGCTTCAATGCCGAATACATTCCCGCCGACATCGGCTGGGAATATTGGTGCAACGAAGGAGACCCTTTGCCTCGTCGGACGCTGGATCTTCTCGAGAAACACAAAATTGGCCTCTTCGGCGCAATCACATCCAAACCAAAAGAAGAAGCGGACCGGGAACTGAATCCGGACCTGAAAAACAGAGGTTTCGTGTATTACAGCCCCATCGTCGGCCTGCGCCAGCATTTCAACCTTGACGTGTGCATTCGCCCCTGTCGCACGTTTATGGGAAATCCGCTCAATTTCGTCAAGCAGCTGAACGGCCGGATGATTGAGCCGGACATCAACGTTGTCGTTTTCCGGCAGAACACAGAAGGACTTTACAGCGGCGTCGAATGGACCAATCCTCCGGAAAGGATTCGAGCGGCCCTGGAGACACACTCCAAAATGGCGGCGTTCAAAGCCACACCAAGCGCCGATCTGGCGATTTCGTGCCGCGTCATCACGCGCCACGCGTGCCGCAGAATCGTCACCGCAGCATTTCAATATGCGCGCCACCATGGATATGGAAGCGTCACCGTCTGCGAAAAGCCGAACATCCTGCGGGAAACGTCCGGCATGATGCGATCGGAAGCCGCACGGATCGCCCGCGATTTTCCAGATATCCCGCTCTGGGAAACCAACATCGATGCACAGATGATGTGGCTCAACAAAAACCCGGAAGACTACGGCGTCATCGTAACCAGCAACATGTTCGGCGACATCATCAGCGACGCTTTCTCCGGGCTCGTCGGAGGGTTGGGGTTCGCCAACAGCGCCAACATCGGGGACGACTGCGCCATTTTCGAGCCGACACACGGTTCCGCTCCGAAATACGAGAGCCTTAAGCCATCCATCGTCAACCCGATCGCTATGATCCTGAGCGCATGCCTGATGCTGGAGTATTTCCATGAAACGGAGAAGGCAGACAGAATCCGGGCAGCCATCGCGTCCGTCATCGCCGAAGGGAAGGTCCGCACCTATGACATGCTCCGCCTGGTCGGGGGTCCCAGCGTCATCGCCCAGGGCGCGGCCAGCACCGAGGCGATGACCGACGCGATCATCCAAAAATTGTAGATTTCAGATTCTCAATTCTCGATTTCAGATTCTCAATTCTCGATTCCAGATTCTCAATTCCCGATTCTCGAATTCAAATTGCCCCATAAATGCTTTTGTCGAGAATCGAGAATTGAAAATCGGGAATCTCTATACTGCCCCTTCCTTCCTGAGCGACGTTATTTGTTCGTCGGCATAGCCGAGGCTGCGAAGGATTTCGTCTGTGTGTTCGGACAGCCTGGGCGGAGGGGACGTCAACTCTCCCGGAGTTTTTTCGAAGTGCGCCGTAAGATTAAACAGCTTCAAATCTCCTATGCCCTCAACATGAACTGCTTTCAGCGTCTTCCGGTGGACAACCTGCTCCTGGTTCAAGGCCTGTTCTAACCCCAGGATGGCGCCGGAAGGAACGCTGCGGCTGTTCAGCAGATCGACCCAATGCGCTGTTTCGTGCTCCCTGAGCTTCCCCTCGATCAATGGCGTGAGCTCTTTGCGGTGTATTTTCCGTGCGTCCCGTTTCTGGAAGCGCGGATCCGCCTTCAATTCCGCGAGGTCGAGGAGATCGGCGAGGGTTTCCCACTGTTCCTGTTTGTTAGCGGCGATATTGATGTGCCCGTCTTTTGTAGCGAAAGTGCCCGAAGGGGCCGCCGTGAAATTGTCGTTGCCCAGGAGGCTCGGCGGCTGGTTTCCGATGAGAAGATTGGCGACGACCCAACCCATCAGAGGCATGATGGAATCCAGCAGCGCTATGTCGATGTACTGACCCTGACCGGTCTTTTCGCGGTAGAACAGAGCCGCCAGGACAGCAAAGGCGGCATTCAATCCGCCCACGGTATCGCACACCGGGAACCCGCATCGCAACGGGTTCAGGCGCTCATCGCCATTGATCGCCATGGTGCCGCTCAAACCCTGGATGATCTGATCGTAGGCAGGCTTCAGGGCATCCGGCCCGGTTTGACCGAACCCGGAAATCGCGCAATAAACCAGCCGTGGGTTGATTTCGGCCAGCGATCGATAGGATAAACCGAACCGGTCCATCACACCAGGCCGGAAGTTTTCAACGACCACATCCGAGCTTTGCGCCAGCGTCCTGAAAATCTTGCGAGCCTCTTCATGTTTGAGGTTCAGCGTGAGCGATTTCTTGTTGGCATTTTGCGCGAGAAAGCTCGTCCCCATCATTTCATCGTTCAGTTTCGGCACGTTCCCTAGCTTTCGCGCCAGGTCACCGGAACCGGGCGGCTCGATCTTTATAACCTCGGCGCCCAGCAAAGCGAGGTGAAGCGTTGCGAACGGTCCCGACAAAACCATTGTCAGGTCCAACACCCTGATGCCCTCCAGGAGTTTCATGGCCGTGCCTCAAGTTTGGATTCCAGATTGCAGATTCCTGATTCCAGATTGCAGATTCATGATTCCGGATTCCGTACTGGATACTGCCGAACGTGGCTTTATTTAGAATCTGGAATCGAGAATCTGGAATTGAAAATCCAGAATCGTTTCGCCCTTTCGCCTTTTGCGTCGTTCCGTTTCCGATCAGCCATAATCCAGATAACGTTAATCGATGTTATGCGGCGGCGGCCCGTCATATTCGACCGGAATCCGGACGCGCATGGGTTTCTCGCGCAAATGCTCTTCCATTACCTGCGCGGTCACGCCTGCCACACGCCCGATGATAAAAACAAGTTTGCCCACCGGCGGAAGGAATCCGATGTCGTGCAGGATTGCCGAAAGCGCACCGTCGATGTTGATCGGAAGCGGCCGGATCAGTTCGCGTGCTGCTGCCTCCAGCGCCTGCATGAAGGCGACGCCGTCGCGGGCCACGCCGTACGTTTGTGCCATCCCGAAAAGCACCCGGGTACGTGGATCCTCCGTGTGCACTCGATGGCCCATCCCGGGCAAGCGCCGCCCCGCGGATTTCGCATCGGCGGCAGCGCGGCGCGCCGCTTCCTGCAACGAAACGGACTCGCGACGGGCAAGCGCGACGCCGTCGGCGATCATCTGCATGCAATCAAACGCAGCACCTCCGTGCGCGTCGCCCATGGCCAGAACTCCGGCTGCTACGGCGGATTCCAGGGATCGGCGATTACCGGAGGCGACGATTCTCGCAGCCGCCGCGGACGGCGCTGCGGGCCCGTGGTCGGAAACACCGATCAGAATCGCGTCTAAGAGCGCCCGTTCCTCCTTTGACGGCAACCGACTCTGGTGCAGCAAAAAGATTGCGTCCGTGAATGTCGCCTTCTGCATCAGCGACGTGATGTCGTATCCGCGGATCAGAATGCTCGTTTTGTCGGAAGTGGTGATTCCGGTTCGCCAGGGTTCCATGGCCTTCCTCCATTGTATGATTGCTACTACCATACCACGGATTAATTGGCGATTGACGATTGACGACTGACGAATGATGATAGACGGCGTTGAGGCGAGAGAATGATGGGCGTGGAACAGCGGAATGTCTATTTGTGCGGGTTCATGGCAACGGGCAAATCATCGGTGGGAAGGCGGCTAGCTGCGGCGTTGCACTGCGAGTTTTTGGATATGGACGCCCTGATCGAGGCTGAAGCGGGAATGAGCATCTCCGAGATTTTTTCATCGCAGGGAGAGCCGGCTTTCCGGGCGATGGAATCGCGCATGGTCGAGCGCCTCGGGAAACGGCCAGGATGTGTCATCGCCACCGGCGGCGGCGCCATCGTCAATCCGCGGAATCTCGAAAACATGAAGCGCAGCGGCGTGGTGATCACCTTGACCGCGGATATCCCGACGATTCTCCGTCGTTCCGGCAACGAAGATACGCGGCCGCTTCTGCAGACGCCGGACAGACTGGAGCGGATCCGCACGTTACTGGAACAGAGGGCTCCGTTTTACGACCGGGCCGATATCATCGTCGATACTTCGTCCCTGAGTATCGATGAGGTTGTCGCCGTCTTACTGAATCGCCTGCAGCAGATAGGCCAGAAATTGCAGTGACCTCGATTCAGAGCCGCGGATTACACAGATTTCATGAAAATTATTTGAAAATTATTAATCCGTGCAATCCGTGGCTCTGAATCTCTTCAGTTTTATCTGGAAATTTCACTTCCGCTTTTTTGCTGGCTTGCGGTCGTTGAGCAGACCGATCATCGCCTGGATACCGCAGGCATAGCTGCGCCAGCCCAGCCCGGAAACGCAGCCTGCAACCACGGGAGAAATGACCGAATGCCGGCGGAATTCCTCGCGCGCATAAATGTTGGACAGGTGCACCTCGATGGCGGGCTGCGGGATGGAGGCCAGTGCGTCCCGGATTGCGTGAGAGTAGTGAGCGTAGGCGCCCGGATTAATAACGATGCCGTCCGCCCAGTTTGCCGCATCGTGGATCGCGTCGATCAAAGCGCCTTCGCTGTTGGACTGGAACACACGCAGCTCCGCCCCACCCTCTTCGGCGATGCCGTGCATCCGGGCATTGATTTCGTCGAGGCTCGTCGTTCCGTAAATTTCCGGCGAACGCTTTCCCAGCAAATTCAAATTCGGTCCGTGGATGAGCAGAATTTTTATCACAGTCAACCCTCCTTGGGGCAATTGGCTAGGTCATCGTGATATGGATCTTCCCGGCTTCGCCCGTGCCGGCAAAGGCAAGCGCGCGGTCCAGCGATTCGAGAGGATACGTGTGCGTGACCACGCACGACGGACGAAGCGTGCCCCGTGCAACCTCCCGGATGACGTGCGCAAAATCCCCGGGATGATCGTAGATCATGGATGTGCGGATGTTGATCCCTTCGCGCACCAGGCGCAGCGGGACGAAACTTGCGGGCTCCGAGGAAAGCCCCAGGAGAACCACCTGAGAAGCTCTGGGAGCGGCCCTCAGGGCAAGATCCAGCGTGGCGGGCGCACCGGCGCATTCAAAGATGCTAGAGACGCCTTGTTGCTGCCATAGTTGCGCGATATCCACATTTTGCCCGGGCGTCTCAGCACCGAGGGACCTGGCGATTTCCAGCTTATTTGCGAACCTGTCGTGCGCGATCACGCGCACGTCTGCAGCGACGGCGGCGTGGGTCAGCAGCAGCCCGACGACGCCGCATCCCAGGACCGCAATCGTGTCCCCCGCCTTTGCACCCGATTGCATAAACCCGTGCACGGATACTGCCAGCGGCTCGATGGTCGCCGCGTCGCGGTCGGAAATGCCGTCCGGCAACGCCCAGACAAATTCGGCGGGCGCGCAGAAGTACTCCGAAAAGCACCCCGGCAGGTTCACGCCGGGGGATCCTTTTTGCGCACATACTGCGCCCCGCCCCGAAAGACACAGGCGGCATGACAGGCAGGGGTAATTGGGTTCGACGAGGACGCGCTGCCCGACGGCGAACTTCGTAACACCGTCGCCGAGGGCGGCGACACGACCGAGTACCTCATGGCCAAGCACAAACGGATACTGGGCAACGCGGTGGCCTAGGTAAAAGGAAACATCGGTTCCGCAAATCCCCGCCAGCTCCGTTCGAAGCAGCACTTCTCCCGCAGCCGGACGAGGCTTGGGCGTATCCTGAATCGCAATTCTCTCGGGACTGAGAAGCAAGGCGGCTTTCATGCACAACTCCAATGATCACGCTGGCTCATGTAGCCTATCACAGGAACCGCTTTTTCCCACACCTATGAATGAGATTGTGGGTGTCCAAAAATGCAGAATCTACAACAAAAACCATGGGCGGAGAAACTGAACCATGCTAAGATTCAGCGGGCGAAAGCCATAATGACTGCTAAATTTGTTGGAGGAAATTGAAAATGTCCTTTAAGATCACGGATGAATGCATTAACTGCGGTGCCTGCCAGCCGGAATGCCCGAATGAGGCAATTTATCCCAGCGGCGAAGATTTCGAGTTTAACGGCAAGACCAATCCTGCCCTCTCCCAGGATTTTTCTTACATAGTGCCTGAAAAGTGCACGGAATGTGTGGGATTCCACGATGAGCCGATGTGCGCGTCAGTGTGCCCGACCGATGCCTGCGTGAAGGACAAGGAAGAATCGAAGGACACGCTCCTTGCAAGAGCCAAAGCGCTGCATCCCGACAAGAGCTTCTAGTTACAATCAACGCTACCCATAGCTCGCAGCGGCAGGCCGGCGCCTCGTTGCTGCGAGCTTCCCCGCCCAAATCCAAGCCATCACGGCCACAGGCAGTGGTGTATTCACCTGCCCCCGTCCTCTCCCCGCCGAATGCTGTATAATTCTTGCAGGCGAAGCTTTCCGAGTGCGCAGGTCGCTGCCGCTTTGAGGTTTCCAGTTTTCAGTTTCCCGTTCCCTGTTGACATCTTATTTTCGGAACCGGGAATCGGAAACGGGGAACGCGTAAACGACTGAAGCGGCAGCGAGCTGCCGCCGAAGGCGCCCTCCGGGCGCAACTACCCTGCGGGAAAGATCAGGCTGAAGATTTTGTTCATTTACTTATGAAAGCATGCCGATAGGTAGAAATACGTAGCGGGATTTAGCCGCTAGCACTCATCCCGTTTTGGGTGTTTTAGCGGATTGATCCTCAAACCGAATCACGCTCGAATAGCAATTGGTGATTAGAATAATGAATCTCGCTCGTCAAGACAGTGCATATCTGAGAGGCAATATGAGTGCATGCAGTTTTCATAAGCTGGTGCAATTGCTGGATAACAAACTGGATCTGGACGAGAAGCTGGAAGTCCTGGATCACATCCATTCTTGCCAGATTTGCCGCGATGCGGTGTACCAGATATCCCGCGACAGGGACGATTCCTTTTTCGTCCGCCGGCCCTACAACGTTGAAAGGCACGTCGCATAGCGCGGTCGATCTCATCCGTTCGAGTTCGTGCCGGAAGCCTGCGCAAAGCCCTCTGCTTAACTTCGGGATTGTTTTGCCTGCATCCCGATGAAGTCATTTCGCTCAAATCCATATCCCTAACACTCAAGCTGCATAGAAATCCCCCGCAGGGTGTATAATCCAGCATCTTCTAACCGAACAATTTTGGACTGGGAGCGCCTATGTATGCGTTCATTCTGTTTCTTGTGATCGTTGCAGTCATCATCTGGGCAACCAATCGATTCAATGCCTTGGAACGGAAGCTGGAACGGTTTGAGAATACGCTGCAATGGATGCAGGCGCAGCCGAAACCGATTTCGGAAGCAGCGCCCGTCAGACCCGCGACTGTCACGCCGCCCCCAGCGGAAGTTCAGCCGATGACTAAGCCTGTGGCACCCCCGCCGGCGATACCCAAAGTGGAACCTCCGCCAGTTGCGGTCGCGTCGCCTCCACCGCAGGTCCCCATGCCGGCGGCAAGGCCAACGGTCGCTCCGCCGCCTCAGCCGAAACCAGCGGCTACCCCGCCGTCGCAATCTTGGAAAATGCCGAAGTTCGATTGGGAAAATCTCGTCGGCGTGAAGCTCTTTTCCTGGGTCGCGGGAATCGCGTTGCTTCTGGCAGCCGTCTTCTTTCTCAGATACTCCATTACCCAGGGATGGCTGATGCCCCCGGTGCGCATGGCCATCGGCATTATTGTGGGCATTGCATTGCTGGCTGTATGTGAGCTGAAAGCCGCACGCAAATATCCGGTCACGGCGAACGCAATGGACGCAGCAGCGATCGCCATCCTCTTCTCAACTTTTTTCGCCGCACGCGCCCTTTGGGGTCTGATCGCTGCTCCGCTCGCATTCGCTCTCATGATCCTGGTGACGGTGATCGCGGTCCTGCTCTCGATCCGGCGCGACTCGATTTTCATCGCGCTCCTGGGCCTGGTGGGTGGGTTTGCCACGCCGTGGCTGCTGTCCACCGGCGAGAACAGGCCAATCTCTCTGTTTACCTATATCCTTCTTCTTAATGCCGGACTCGCCTGGGTTGCGGTAAAAAAGAAATGGCCCCTGCTCACAACGCTCAGCTGCGTCTTCACGGTTGTCTACCAGTGGGGATGGGTGATGAAATTTCTCACGGCGACCCAGTTGCCCATAGCGCTCGCGATATTCCTGGTCTTCCCGGCGCTGGGCTTTGCGGCCTTTGCGCTGGGACATCGGGAGGAAACGAAGAAGAGCTGGATTTCGCTTTACGGACAAATGGGGAATTTGAGCGCGCTGCTGCCGCTGATCTTCGCGCTGTACATCGCGGCTGTACCCGGGTACGGACACAGCTTCGGATTCCTCTTCGGTTTTCTTTTTCTTCTGGATGCGGGACTATTCGCCATTGCAATCGCGCGCGGACCGGAAACGCTGCATCTCGCAGGTGGCCTTTCGACGATTCTCGTCTGGGCGATCTGGCTGTCGTCATCCTATGACAGCGATGCGTGGCCGACGATTCTCTGGTTCGTCATTCTTTTCGCGTCGTTTTACCTGGCAGCCCCTTTCATTGCGCAGCGCTTTGGCCACAGCTTCAACGGGACAGGCCGATTCGCAGTCTACGCGGCGTCCCTCCTTCTATTCGTCGTGCCCTGCCTCGCGGCTATGGAACCGGCCGGCGCGAATCCCGGAATGCTTTTTGGCGCGCTCTTTCTAGTGATGCTCGGCGCCTCGGCGTATGCCATCCATGCAGAGGAAGGAGCCGTTTACTACATAGCAGCCGTGTTTGCGCTTCTGGCCGAAGCCGTGTGGTCCATAAAATATTTAACGCCGGATCGCCTGTACCAAGGACTTACGCTGTATATCGTCTTCGGACTTTTTTTCATCGGAGTGCCGGTTGTCGCGCAGCGGCTGCACAAACGGCTGCGCCCGGAAATCGCCGGCGCCGGTCTGCTGCTGGCAAGCCTCGCCCTCCTGTTCTTCCTTGCCGTTGGCTCGATCGCATCGGTTTCGATCTGGGGGCTGGCGCTTCTGCTGCTGATTCTCAATCTGGGATTGTACTGGCTGGGATCCGTATGCAAATTTCCTATCCTGGCAATCGTAGGCATGGTTCTTTCCTGGATAGTCCTGGGAGTATTGTGGGCCAGCGTCTCGCTGGCGGTGATCCTGATTCCCGCATTGGTTGTGATGGCAGCTTTTGCGCTGTTCGTGCTCGCGGGAAATATCTGGCTGCAAAAACAATCGTTCGGCAGGAACGCGGCTCTTCTGGGGAACGGCACTCTTCTCGGGCTTACCGGCCATCTATTTCTGCTGGCCATCGCCGCACAGGGGGCTTTGAGCGTTCCTCCGTGGCCTCTTCTCGGCATCCTGCTCGTGCTGGACCTTGCGGTTGGGGCGGCAGCAATCTACCTGCGCCGAGACAGCCTTCATCGCGCGGCCATGGCAGCGTCGGGCTTAATTTTGATCGTCTGGGTCCAGGTCGCCGAGGTGATCCCCTGGCCGGATGTCGCCGTGTTCTCTGCCGCAGCGATGGTGTTATTCAGCCTTATCTGGATCTACCTTGCGAAACGCACAGGGATCGATGCGGCCCCGTTTGCAGAAACGGCGGCCATCACCGTAATTATTGCCCAGTTTGTAGCGATTTTTGCGGCCGCCCAGAGCGGAACGCCGTACACGGAATTTCTGCTGACGACGCACCTTTTCCTGCTGATTGTGCTGCTGGCATTGGAATGGTATCGCGGGATTTTCACATTCGCCGTCATAGCCGTTTCTCCCACGGCCATCGCACTTACCCTCTGGGTTTCCCGGCACCCGGCGCCGGCGTTCTGGCCTAAACTGTTGCTGTTCTCTGCGCCGATTTACCTCGTATTCATCGGTTATCCGCTGCTGCTCGGCCGCCGCGCCGGGCGATCGATCGCTCCCTGCCTTGCCGCCGTTCTGGCAAGCGTCCCATTTTTCTTCGAAGCGCGGCTGGTCATGATCCAGGCGGGATGGGAACAGGCGATCGGCATTTTACCCGTAGCGGAAGCGGTCCTCCTGTCCCTGGTTTTGATGCGGCTCCGTAAAATCGAGCCCGCCGGCCAGCGGCACCTGGGACGGCTGGCGCTGGTTGCAGGCGCGGCGCTTGCCTTCATTACCGTAGCGATCCCGCTGCAACTGGAAAAGGAATGGATCACGATCGGGTGGGCGCTCGAAGCCGCAGCCCTTGCCTGGCTCTACCGCAGGATCCCGCACAGGGGCCTGCTCTATTTCGCAAGCGGATTATTTACAGCCGTGTTCATCCGCCTGGCGTTGAATCCGTCGGTGCTGATTTATCAGGCGCGCAGCGATGTCCGGATCTGGAATTGGTATCTCTATACGTATCTTGTTTCATCTGCCGCGATGATCGCAGGCGGGCGCCTGCTTTCCAAAACGAAGGACGCACTCATCGACACGTATCTTCGCGTCTCCAAGCTATTGCCTGCGGGCGCGGTGATCCTGATGTTTTTGCTGTTGAACATTGAAATTGCCGACTTCTATTCAACCGGCAGGACGATTACCTTCAATCTCTCGGCGACGCTGGCACAGGACCTGACCTACACGCTGGGGTGGGCGGCTTTTGCCGTATCTCTGCTCGTCGCCGGAATCATCCTGCGCAATCAGCCCGCGCGGATTACTTCGCTGGCGCTGCTGGTCGTCACGATATTCAAATGCTTTTTTCACGATCTCGGCAGGCTCGGCGGGCTTTACAGGGTTGCGTCTTTCGTCGGTCTGGCTATTTGCCTCGCGCTCGTGGCGCTGGTTTTGCAGAAGTTCGTTCTCTCCGCTCGCCGGGAGGAAAAATGATTCGATCACCCTATGGCGTCCTGTTGTTTCTGTTGTTCCTCTCTCCCTTCCAGGCGGCTTCCGGCCAGGCGACGCGGCCCGCTCCTGCAAAATTCCGGCACGAGCGGCTCATCATTCCGGGCGGACCAGGGTCCAATCGCCTCGTTCTGGACGCAACCGCGCTCTCGGGAAGCACTTCTGCGTGGCAATTTTCCCGGCAAACGACGGGCAGCGATCGCGAACCGATGATCATCGCCTCAGGCGGCATGACGGATTTCAGGATTTATGACGGGGTGCACCGCGAAGTGCCCTACCTGATGATCCTGCCTCCTGCACCCGAACCAAAATGGATCAATGGTCGATTGTCGCCGCTGGCGGTGACCAAGAAGACGAGCGGATTTCAGATCGACCTGGGGCGGCCGATGCTGGTCGACCGCGTGCGCTTCGACGGCCTTCCTGCACCGTTTGTCAAACGCTGCATCCTTGAAGCAAGCCACGATGCGCACGAATGGATGCGGCTGAGCGGCGACGCCACCGTTTTTAATCTGCCCGCGGAAAAACTCGAGTCGTCCGAAATCGAGTTTTTGCCCGCTGAATACCGCTACCTGAAAATCACGTGGGACGACAGCGCCAGCGCCCGGATTTCAATGCCCCGCTCCGCTCCGGTGCGGCTTGTGTCGGCCGGAGCGCTGCCGCCCCGGCTACAGGTCTCGCTTCAGTTCGAGCGGCGCGGCAGCGAGCCCGGAGCGAGCCGCTATCGTATTCGACTTCCCGGCCCGCGCCTGCCGATAACGGAAATTCAGTTGTCGGCCGGAGGAGGAAATATATTGCGGGAGGCGCGCATCACCGAAGCGCGCCTATCGGGAAACGAGATGGTTCCGGCCGTGCTGGGGACGGCAACGCTGCGGCGCGAGGTGCGCGGCACTCTTGCGGCCGCGGAGATGTCGATCGCAGTCACGCCGCCCCAGGAAGCACAGGTGGACCTGGTGATCGAGGACGGGAACAATCCGCCTCTCGACCTCACGGGCGTTACGGCGGTTTTTGCCTACCTTCCTTGGATCTATTTTGAGAGCGCGGACCAAAAGCCTCTGACCGCACGCTTCGGTTATCCCGATCTCAAAGAGCCGCGCTATGATCTCGAAGCCGCGCGCCAGTCCGCGGCGAAAGCGAAAACAGTGGCAGCGAGGTGGCAGGATGAGACCGGGGCTCAAGCTGAGGCGGAAGCTCCGTCCAATGATGCGCTGCCGCTGACCGGTTCCTCGATCGACCTGGGCGGCTTTCGCTATGCGCGAAGCATCCTTTCCGGAAAGCCCGGCCTCAACTCCCTGCCCCTCGATGCAGCCGTCCTCGCTCATAGCAGGATATCCGATTTGCGGATCGCGGGGACGGACGGCAAGCAAATTCCCTATCTGATCGAAAAGGCCGACGAGCCGCTCTCCCTCGAACTGCCTCCACTGGAAAAGACCCAGGCGCCACGCTCCAGGGCATACGCCACGGGAAACGGCCCCGACGCGAGGAGTTATTACCGCCTCCGCCTTCCGTATCCGGATCTGCCCTCGGCGCGCCTGGTCCTCACGACATCGACGCGGGTATTTCAACGCCGGATTTCCCTGCACGTCGAAAAAAGTGCTCGGGCCGAAAGGCGGGACGACTGGATGGACTCTATTGCCGATGCGACCTGGAGCCACACGGATCCGGAAACGGCAGCCCCGGCCCTTGCACTCAGGATTGCGCCCTTAAAAACGAACGAAGTCCTGGTGGTTGTCGAAGAGGGAGACAACAGCCCCTTGGCTATCACGTCCGCAAAGTTACTGCTCCCGGCGCACCGCCTCCGGTTTTTCCGGGGCGGCGGCGACAGCCTGAAGCTGTACTACGGCCGGAACGACCTGGACCCGCCCCGATACGATCTTGCAATCCTTGCGCCACGGTTGGTCGCAGCTGCTGCCGACGACGCACAATTGGGCCCGGAAACCGGATCCAGCCCGGCGAATGCCCAGCCGATTTCGGTGAAGCTGTTCTGGGGAATTCTGATTGCAGCGGTGGTGGTCCTCCTGCTCCTGATCTCCCGCCTCCTGAAAAAAGCCGAGGTGACGTAAGTATCCTCCGGCAGAGCCGGAGGATTTAGCCCATGAGCCGCTCAGAGCTGCCTGAACAGTGCAACCGGGGTCGGGATCGGAATCGCTATCGGTATCGGATTTCGCAATCGGATTTGGTCGCCCCGCTTGTCGCGCCATCAAGCGATTCCCGATAGCGACCCCGATTCCGATCCCAACCCCGATCGGATTGACGGCGGCAGTGCCGTATTTCCTAAGAGGCGCGGGTGATTGCGGTCACGATATTTGGAAAAGGGAAAGATAAAGAGCAACACTCGCAATCAGTGAACGAACAGGAAGAGAACAACAAGTCCGCTGCCGTGAGCATTTTTGCGCAAGAAGACCGGGATATCATCAGACATCATTTTTCGGCAAACCAGGGGAACTTGCCGCCGGGATTGGCCAAGCGCAACGGTAATTTGCCTCCCGGCCTTGAAAAGCAGTTGCAGCGCAACGGTAATCTTCCGCCCGGTCTCGAGAAGAAGCTCAGTCCATTTCCGGTAGAATTGGAGCGGAGACTGCCGCCCCTTCGGGAAGGACTCATCCGTGGGGTGATCGGGGGCAGGGCCGTCATCATGGATCGCAGGACCTCGCTCATTCTGGACGTCTTCGCTGTCCAATGATCGCCGCAATCATCGGAGCATGACAATCCACCGCACGCAGGTTGCATTAATTCGTAAGTCTCGCGCGAAGTAAATGACTGCCCGGTTCGCCTGTCAGTCCGTCCGCTCAATGGAAAAATCCGGAGTCGTGATCACGGCCGTATTGCCGGCTTTGTCTGTCCATTCCATCCACACACGGACTCGACTCCCGGCCGGCAGGAAGGGTCCGTCGGTCGCTACCAGCTCAACTTCCCTGACCTCTCCACGATTCAGGTTGCCGTTCCACGATTCACCTTGTGACGTGGCGGCGCTTTTTCCTTTCGCGGCCGCGGAAATGCGGCCGCGCCCGGAAACATCGTCGGCAAACGGCCGCGAGTACCGGCGTATGCCGAAGGAAAGAGGATAGGATTGTCCCTTGCCATCCACAATCGCGGCTCGTAAACCGAGTTCCGTCGGGTCTCCTGCTGAATTGTCCAGGGTGAGTTTCACCCTGGCATGGAGCGGCGAACCTCCATCGGGACCGGGCTTGGCGACGACCGGCATCCAATCGCGCCAGCAGTAGGCTCCAATCACCGTGATCTTGCATTTGCCGCACTGAATCGTCTTATCGATGGCCTGGAGCGGGGATGCAGCGGAATCATTCTTCGTCGAAAGAGCGATTCCCAGGAATCCTGTCGCCAGCAAGGTTGCCAGCGACCATCCTGCTGCTTTTCTTGCGCTAAAACGGCGTGTCCTTATTTCTTTCATGTCTTGAATCCTTGAGGTCACTTTTGTCCACCCCCGGTTATTTTCTGGTTTCACCGGCATTATTTTTGATTCCCACGGGCTGATAAACATGGATGCTTTTTCGCAGACAAGGCATGCGAATATTATAAACTGAGACCGGATCTGCCCGGCAAAGAAACTAAATTCCGGGTTTGTCTTTTGAGGATGCGGCCGATATGTTTTATCGGGAAGGCATCGGTGTTGTCCGGCAGTCATCATCAACAAACACTCACGTGGATGTATCATGAGCTCATTCGGAGTTGGCAAGCACGCGCACGTTGAAGCAGCGCTTTTCGCCATGCTTCTCACTCTACTGACTTATGGTTTCAAGTGGATATTCGGGTTGAGATTCCCCACCACGATTTTGGCCTTGCCCGCTTTCATTGGCATCTTTCTCGGCTTTTATGTGATCCTGTTTGCCGGATTGCTGATAGCCTGGAGCAGAAAATAAAGCTGTGCCTGCAAGATTGGGATGGAATACATGGCTCCATATCCTAAACTCCTGGCCCTTGATGCGATGGGCGTGATTTACGCCGAAGCCGATGACGGCCCGAATCTTCTTTATCCCTTCATCGTCGAAAATGGCGGCTGCCGGGATGTCGGGGAAGTTGTTCGGCTTTACAGCGCGGCGAGCCTGGGCACAATTTCTTCGGCGGAGTTTTGGAGGCTTGCCGGAGTGGATCCGTCGCTGGAAGATACGTATCTACTACGCCACCGGCTTACCGACGGCCTGATCCAATTCCTGGACGATGCACGCTCCCGCGGGATCCAGCTCTGGTGTCTGTCGAACGACGTCTCGGAATGGTCGCAAAAGCTGCGCCGGAGATTCGGGCTGGACCGCTATTTTCAGGGCTTTGTCATCAGCGGCGACGTGGGCGCGCGCAAGCCGGATCCCGACATTTATCGATCCCTTTTGGATCAGGCGGGAATGAAGCCTGCCGACGCGTTATTCGTTGACGATCGCCTGAGAAATGTGAAGGCCGCCGACGAGATGGGTATCTCTGCCATACTTTTCAAGCCGGCGCCAGGTGAAACCAGCGGGCACGGATATAGAATAGCTACAAGCTTCGCCGAACTTTTGCGCTTTTTGCAGTGATCAAGGGAAGGGGACGTCCCACTCGTCCACCTTCTTTCGCGCCTGCTTTGACTGCGGTGAGTTACTCCTTTTTGCCAACAAACGACAGCAAATCATTCCGAGCGCTTTCTCTAAAGTTAGGATGCTTCGGGTTGCGCTGCCGCAAATTCACACCCAGAAGCGACTCCAGTTTCTTCACAAACTCCGAAGATCCGCATGGAAAACCTGTCTTGGTGGTGTTTCGGATCTTTTTCATGTCATGGGGATCATCTTCTCCGCTAATCCAAATACGCCAATCGCCGATGAAACCCGGCATCGCCGGCAATGGGATCAAAAGATTGTCCTCCTTCAAGCCCAAGCCGCAATGTGCTGCAGCGGAAGACCATTCATAGGCTTCTGCGAGTTTGACCATCCCTGCGCGCACGGGATTCCGTTCCACGTAGCGCAATGCCGCCCAGAGATGCGTCTCATCCAAAACGGCGGAATAGAATCGTCCTTGCCATAGACGACCGCTCAAACCATGTCTTTGATTGAAATAGGAAGCATAGGAGCCCAAAACGTCACGCATGGTATGAGATAGGGAGCTTACCTGCTCCGGGACGGAGATCAGGTGGACATGGTTCGTCATCAGGCAATAGGAATAATGCTGCAGGGCATATTGTTCAGAACGCTCCTGCAGCATGCGAAGAAAAACCCGCCGGTCTTCTGCATCAACAAATACATTCATTCGCCGGTTCCCTCTCTGTGTAATGTGATGCGGCAAACCTGGAATTACGATTCGATTTCTTCTTGGCATTGCTGGCTCTCCTTACGAACAAAAGAAATAAAAGGTGAACGTGTGGGACGTCCCCTTTCTTAATCGATTTTCACTGCTGCCAGTAGGTGCGGTCGAGGGTGCGGTATTGGATGGCCTCGGCAACGTGGTGGGCCTGGATCCGGTCGGAGCCCTCCAGGTCTGCCATCGTGCGGGAGACGCGCAGGATCCTGTCATACGCGCGCGCGGACAGTCCGATGCGCGTGATGGCGTTTTCCATCTGCTTTTCCGATTCCTGATCGAGTTTGCAGAAGCGTCGCAAGGTGCGCGGCGTCATCTGTGCATTGCAGTAGATGCCGAAAGACTCGAGGCGCTTGCTTTGGATATAGCGCGCGGCCAAGATGCGTTCGCGGATTGCGGCCGATTCCTCCGACTTCTCGTCCTGCGCCAGCTCCTTGTACTTCACGGCAGGCACCTGAATGTGCAGGTCGATCCGGTCCAGCAGCGGTCCGGACACCCGCGCCAGGTAGCGCTGGATCAACGGCGGCGTGCACGTGCAGTCATGCAGGATATCTCCATAATACCCGCACTGGCAGGGATTCATCGCGGCCGCGAGCATGAAACGCGCCGGAAATGTCAGAGACATCGACGCGCGCGCAATCGTGACTTCGCCGTCCTCGAGCGGCTGGCGCAGAACATCGAGTACATGACGGTGAAATTCCGGCAACTCGTCCAGGAACAGGACGCCGTTATGCGCGAGACTGACTTCGCCCGGTCGCGGTATTGTCCCGCCGCCGATCAGCCCGGCGTCCGAAATCGTGTGGTGCGGGGCGCGGAAAGGACGCGCCGCGATCAACCCTGCCTTCTCCGAAAGCAGACCCGCGACAGAGTGAATCTTCGTCGTTTCGATCGCCTCGTCGAAACTGATCGGCGGCAGGATGGTCGGAAGCCTGCGGGCCAGCATCGTTTTCCCCGATCCCGGAGGGCCGATCAAGACGATGTTGTGCCCACCGGCGACGGCTACCTCCATGGCGCGCTTCGCCTGGTACTGCCCCTTGACGTCCTTGAAATCGACATCATACAGGCTCTGCTGCGCGAGCAGCTGTTCGCGATCCACCGCCAGGGGGATCCAGGGCTGCTTGCCATTGAGCAGTTCCACCACCTGCGAGAGGTTTCGCACCGGAAATGCCCGGACACCGTCCACAACCGCCGCTTCCCGGGCGTTCGCCTCAGGAACGATCAGATGGCGCATGCCCTTATCCCGAGCCATTGCCGCCATCGAAAGCGTCCCTTTGACCGGCCGGATCGAGCCGTCGAGCGACAGCTCCCCCATAAATAGATAGGCCGACAGGTTCTGTGTGTGCACACAACCCGATGCCCCCAGGATTCCGACCGCCATCGGCAAATCAAATGCAGAACCCTCTTTTTTCAGGTCTGCGGGCGCAAGATTGATGGTGATGTGCTGGGGCGGCAGGACAAATCCGCAGTTGCGAAGTGCCGCCTTCACGCGTTCGCTGCTTTCGCGCACGGCCGTATCGGGCAAGCCGACGGTCATCAGGTTCAGCTTCTGCCCTGAGCTAAGATCGACTTCAACGGATATCGGATAAGCCTTGATGCCGAAAACGGCGGCGGATTGTACGCGAAACAGCATTCCATTCCCTCTCCCTATATCCAACCGTCTTCTGCAAATTTGAGCGAAAGTTTTTGCTGTGCAGCGTCGTTTAGGCTAAGAGGCGTCGCTGCAGATTCCGCATGTTTCAAATACATTCTTCCGTGAAACCAGCGGCATCTGCAGCGGCATTTCAGTTCAACGACGGAGCCTTGCTGTTCGCCTGCTTGCGCGCCAGCCAGGCACATAGAACTGCGGCGGCCACGGATGCCGGAGCCGCCACCATGAATATGAAATTGAGGAATTCAAATTCGGAAAAGAAGATTCCGTTCAGGCGCGTCCCGGGCACATCATACCCCCCGGGCCCCAGAAGGACGGATAGGACCGCCAGGAAAATAAACATGCCCATGCAGCACGCCACGGCTTTCAAAATGAGAGATCCCCTGGTCAGGCGCAGGCAAAGTGCCGTGACACCGGCGGCCGCGGCCGCGATGATGCAGGCGGCCGCCAGGTAGGATATCAGAGTCACCCATTTGCTGAAATGGAACGCCGCATAGGTACTCCAGGGATATTCGATCTGGAGCAGCAGCAACGCAATAGCAAACATGACGACGCCTGACAGAACGGCACAAGTATGTGTTTTCATTTTTTTATCTCTGGTGCAACTATATTGGCCCAAGTCCCGGGTTTTTTCCACAATTGAGAATGGCCGCCCGCCTCGGACGTGGCATCCAGGTTCTTGACTCCCGGAAGATTCACAGTCCGTGATGCCGGGATAATTCCCGGTATCAACGAACCGCCCATATCGTAGGTCATGCCGCCGGCCGGCTGAACCTTGTCATGGTTCGAAAAAACATTCAGGTGCAATCCGATTTTCGACTCGTTGAACTGATAGTCCGGCCGGATAGGCGTTCCCATCGTGACGAGCGTATCGATTTTGTGCGGGATCCCGGTTTGAGTGGCTTCGGCCACCGCATTGCCCCCGTGGCTGTGCGCAACGATATTCAGTTTTTCTCCCGGAGCGAATTTGTGGGCAGCGATGATGGAAATCAGCTGTTTTGCGGCAGCCGACCGGGCCTGAACGGAATTTCCCATGAAATTGTTCGGGAGAAGAACCGCCGTTTCGCCAAATGTTTTCTCCACCTGGGCACGAAACGCCGAATTCTGCCATTCGCGCAGACTGTTCCACGTGCCCGCGACGATGATGGTGAGATACCCGTCCGGATCCACCTTTTTCAACGGATTGTTATGCGCATACGCATATCCATTCCAGTTCTGCGGATTCGAGAGAATGGCGGCAAATTGCTTCGGGGCGGATTTCTGCAGCGCGGGAATATTCAAAGGATCGACAGACGTAAATCTTCCCTGGGACCCCGAATAGTATCGCGCCATCGAAAAATCCAGGCCCGTCGCAGTATCCCGTTCCTTGCCTGCGAATTTGATCTTGTTGTCTCCAGCCGCGAAGCAGGAAGAGCGGCCTCCATTGCCGACCGGAATCTCCTCGCCAAAGGGCAGATAGTCGCTGCACTTGACCGGTTGACCTGCGGCGTCGGTCTCCAGCCGAGTTGATCCGACATGATCGAGCGTGAAATAGCCGGTTCCCGCGCTCGCCGAAGCGGGACCATACTCGGCGGCGAGTTTCCCGAAAGCATCGTAAATGTAAACGGTTGTGCTTGCATCCGGGCCGGCGGCACAGGTGGCCACACCCGAACAGAGATGCATGCGTACGCGCCTTCCTTCCGCATCATACTCATACCGGACAGACGGGGCCACACCGCTTGCAGCGATGATCCGGTCGTCGCCGTCATAGATCAGGGTATAGGAACCATACGATTTGAGATTGCCCCTGGCGTCATAGCCGGCCATCCCGGAAAACCTGTTTGTAGCAGCGGAAAAAGCGCCGGCGCTGGACGGAATCAGAGGATTGGCCGGCAAGCCGCTGGCGCCGGAAATCCAGCGGTTCCCAAACGGGTCATACCCGTACGTCTGCTGCCAGCCGCCCGTTTCCGCAGTTTCGGAAGATGCGCTCAGCCGGTTCATTGCATCGTACGTGAACTTCTGCGTCCAGCCCTGGTTGCCCCTGGCAATTTTCTGTCCCTGAATATCGCCGGAATTTGCCGTCGTCGCGATCAGCGCCGGGCAGCTCGCATCGTCGCTTGCCTGGTAGCAATTCCATAATGTCAATAGCCCGCCCGCCTGAATCCTGACCGT
>Ga0335071_10000791_pt1 | contig 34104 bp, 36 predicted proteins | sample Lox_Sample_15_FD_206724 | JGI IMG/M metagenome (GOLD analysis project Ga0335071, IMG submission 206724) | Soil microbial communities from Loxahatchee National Wildlife Refuge, Florida, United States - Lox_Sample_1.5 | ecosystem: Environmental > Terrestrial > Soil > Wetlands | place: USA...
GCGTCCGGACGCCGCGCCGGTCGCTCGCGTGGCGCACGATACCGAAGTCGCCCAGCTTCAGCGTGCCGTCGTCGCAGACGAAGACGTTCATGGGCGTCAGGTCGCGGTGGAGCATCTGGCCGCGGTGGAGGCTGCCGAGGACCTGGAGGATGCCGGCGATCTCGCGCCGCGCCGTCCTCTCGGCCCAGCCTTTCCGCGTGCGCTCGAGGAACGCGCGCAGGTCGCCGTGCCTGGCCCACTCGAGGGCGAGGCAGTAGACGAAGCTCCCGTCCTCGCGGGTGAGCGGAAAGGCGTCGTAGACGCGGATCGCGCGCGCGTTGCCCTCGAGGATCCGGCCGAAGTAGGCCTCGCGCACCCAGCCGTCGATGTGCTCGCTCGCCTTCAACGCGACGACGCGCGGTACGTCGCGCGAACGGGTCAGCCGGGTCGCGAGGTAGGCCTGGCCGAAGCCACCCTGGCCGAGCAGGCTGTCGACGCGATACCGGAGCTGCGTGGCGGGGCTCGCGACGACCTGCTGCGGCAGCAGCAGCGCCTTGCCGCGCGCCGCGCGGGCGGCCGACATCGGGAGCGTGGTGGCCTTGGAGACGTCGGTCATGGGCCGCGGACGCAGTCTACAAAAAGGCGGCGGCGCGGCGGCGCGCGCTAGGCCCGCTGACCCTCCGCGCCGCCGCGCAGCAGATCCGAGACGTCGTCGATCTTGTCGCCGATCAGGTGAAGTTTCTCGGCCAGCCGCTGAATCTCCGCCTCGGAGCGCCGGTTGACCTCGAAGTCCATTTCGCTGCGGACGCGGTCCTTCTTGTCCTGCCGGTTCTGGCTCATCATGATGATCGGCGCCTGGATCGCGGCGAGCATCGACAGGATGAGGTTCAGGAGGATGAAGGGGTAGGGATCCCAGGACCTCGTCCCGAGCAGGACGTTCAGGATCGTGTAGACGACCAGGACGACTCCGAAAGTCGTGATGAACGTCCACGAGCCGCCGAAAGAGGCCACGACGTCGGCGACGTGCTCGCCGGTCGTCTCGCGTTCTTCGATGACCTCGTTCGGGTTGCGCGCGGCGCGCAGGCGGACGAGCTGGTGGGCGTTGTGGTACTGGCGGCCGAGAACGGCGAGCATGTCCATGCCCGCGAGCGGCTTGCGCTGGAGCAGGGCTTCGATGTCGTTGCGATCCACCTCGACGCAGACGGTCTCGACGGTCGCGAGCGCGTTGGTCTGGTGCGGCGTGCGGTCGAGCATCGATGCGAAGCCGAAGAACTCTCCGTGCGTCGGCTCGTCCACGACGACCTCCTGATGATCCTCGTCGATGGTCGTCACGCGCACGCCGCCGGAAAGGAGGATGTAGGCGCGCTCGCCCGGGTCCCCGATCTTGTAGATGCGCTGGCGCGGCGCGAACGTTTGGACTTCGACGTGGGCGGCGAGCACCGCCGTCTCGTCGTCGTCGAGGAGCGAGAACAGGGGCACCTGGCGCAGGATCTCGTTCGAGCACGGCATCGTCGTCCTCCCGGTTGAAACTTCGGGGTCGTCGCGCGAACTCTACGACGGCGCCGGCCGGGAGGGGTTAAGGCGCGGTGAGGAGCGGCCCGCCGTCGGCGGTAGTCTTTCTCCCGCGTGACCGAGTTCGAATCCCTGCTCGGCGTCCTCCTCGTCGCGGTCCTGCTCGCCGCGGCGGCGCGGCGGATCGGCGCCCCGTATCCCGCGTTCCTCGCCATCGGCGGGGCCCTGCTCGCCCTGATCCCCGGCGCGCCGCGGTTCACGATCGAGCCGGAGGTGGCGCTGGCGCTCTTCGTCGCGCCGGTGCTGCTCGACGCGGCCTTCGACGCCTCGCCGCGGGATCTCAAGGACGTCTGGGTCGCGGTCGCGAGCCTTGCCGTGGTCAGCGTGCTCGTGACGACGGCGGCGGTCGCCGTCGTCGCGCGATCTCTCGTGCCCGCCATGCCGTGGTCCGCCGCGATCGCCCTCGGGGCCATCGTCTCCCCGCCCGACGCCGCCGCCGCGACGGCCGTGCTGCGGCAGCTTCGCCCCCCGCACCGGATCGTGACGATCCTCGAGGGCGAGAGCCTGCTCAACGACGCGAGCGCGCTCCTGATCTACAAGGTCGCCGTCGGCGCGGGGGCCCTGACGGCAGTCTCCGTCCAGAGCGTGGCGCCCGCGTCGCTTCTCGTCGTCGCGGGCAGCGTGATCGCCGGGCCGGTGCTCGCGCGGGTCTTCTTCTGGCTGATCCAGGGCGTCGAGGACGTGCCGACGTCGGTGATCCTGCAGTTCATCTCGACCTTCGGCGTGTGGATCCTCGCCGACCGGCTCGGCCTCTCGAGCATTCTGACGATGGTCTGCTATGCGGTGGCGATGGCTCGCATTTCGCCGGCCCGGACGCCGGCGCGCCTGCGCGTCCCGTCCTACGCGGTGTGGGAGACGGCGGTGTTCGTCCTGAACGTCCTCGCCTTCGTCTTCATCGGCTTGCAGGTGCGGCCGATCCTCGAGAGCCTCGATTCCGACACGCGCACGCGCTATCTCGTCGTCGCGGGCGTCGTGGTCGCGACGGTGATCCTGGCGCGCGTCGTCTGGGTGATGCTCCACAGCGGCGTCGTCCTCTGGAAGAACCGGCGATTCGGTTTCCGCCCGCCGCGCCCCGGGGTCCAGCCGCCGACCCTCGCGGGGAGCATCGTCGTCTCGTGGGCGGGCATGCGCGGCATCGTCACGCTCGCCGCGGCCCTCGCGCTCCCGATGCCCGGGGACGGCGGTGAATTCCCGTACCGCGACCTGATCGTCCTGACGGCGTTCGCGGTCGTGGTCGGGACGCTCGTGGTTCAGGGCCTGACGCTGAAGCCGCTGCTGCGATTCCTGAAGCTCGAGGACGACGACCCGGTCGGCCGTGAGGTGAACGAGGCGCGCGAGCGGGCCCTCGAGGCGGCGCTGGCGTCGGTCGACGGGGACACGTCCTCGGCCGCCGAGGCCGTTCGCCGGGAGTTCGCCGACCATCTCGGGCGGCCCGCGTCGGCCGCCGGGGCGGGAGATTCCGGCGAGCCCTCGCACGACGCGATCCACCGGCGCGCGGTCGACGCCGCGCGGCAGACCCTGCTCGAGCTGCGGGACCGCGACGACATCGGCGACGACGCTTATCACCGCCTCGAGGAGGAGCTCGACCGCATCGAGCTCGGTGCCGGAGGCTGAGGCGGCCGCCATTTCGCCAGTCCCTCCGTCGACGGCCTGCCCGACGGCGGGCTTCCCGAGCTCGACCCGGACCGGCGCGCGCACCCACGAGCGCGGCGTCGAGACGCTCGAGCCCGACCTCGAGGCCGGGAAGCGGATCCTCGCGGGGCAGCACGCGATCCTCGACGGCATGCGGAGCGCGTGAGCGACCGCGACTCGACCCTCGGGACAGCTGGCGCGTCCCGCGCGGGGGAGTTACCCTGACCGGCGGGAGCCGATCGCGGCTCTCGTTCGGAAAGGAGGGGCTCATGTCTCGTCCCCGACTCGGGCTTTGCGGATTCCTCGCGGCCGCCGTCGTGGCTGCGCCCGCCGCGCTGACCGCGCAGGCGGCGCTTCTGTCGTCCGCGCTGCCGCGCGTGCCGCCGCGCGACGTGGTCCTGACGTACGGGACGAGTGTCACGAGCTACGCGGACGTGGGCGAGTGGGAGTTCGGCCCGATCGACACCGCGACGACGTACGAGGACTCCGCGGTGTCGACGGTTTTCGCGATCCGCTACCCGACGGCGGGCCCCGGCACGTTCTTGGCGCCGCTCCATCTGCCCTCGGGCGCCGCCCTCCAGAGCCTCGAGCTCGACGCGTGCGACGTGAGCAGCTCCGACAAGCACGTCACGGCGACCCTGGCCACCTGCAACCACGTCACGGCGGCCTGCGCGGGCGTCGGCGCGAGCCTGGTGTCGGTCTCGGACGCCGTCGCCATCTGCAAGAGCTACGTGCAGGACGTGAGCGCCCTCAACTACGTGGTCGACAACACGGGCGACCGGCTGCTGCTGGCCGTCACCGTCGCGGCCAAGGACGGGACGAACGGCCTGGCCGGCATGCGGGTCGGCTATCGCCTGACGGTGTCGCCCGCGCCCGCGACGCCGACGTTCGGCGACGTCCCGGCCACCAGCCTCTACTTCCAGTACATCGAGGCGCTCGCGGCCTCCGGCGTCACGGGCGGCTGCGGCGGCGGCAACTACTGTCCGGACAACCCGGTCACGCGCGCCCAGATGGCGGTCTTTCTGGCGAAGGCCCTGGGGCTGCAGTTCCCCTGACGGGACGCGGCGCCGCCGGGCGTACGATCGCGCCGTGCGCGACTTCCTGCGGCGCCGATTCTCCCGCGAAGAGGTCGTCGGGCTCGCGTTCACGGTCAGCTTCCTGACCCTCGGGGTGCTCGCGGTCGCGCTCGGCTGGCTCGCGCACGAAATCCGGGAGGAGCACGGGCGCCCGGGCGCGTTCGACGTGAGCCTCCGATCGGCCGTGATCGCCGAGCGGTCGCCGGCGCTGACCGAGGCGATGCTCGACGTGAGCTCCTCCGGCGACCAGCGCTTCCTGCTTTTCGCCACGCCGGTCGTGGCGCTGGTCCTCTGGGTCAAGCGCCGCCACGTGTCGGCGCTCCTCTTCGTCGGGAGCGTGCTCGGCGGGTTCGGGCTCTCGTCGCTCCTGAAGATTTCGCTCGCCCGCGCCCGCCCGGACCAGTGGAGCGCGATCGTGCGGGAGAAGACGTACAGCTTTCCGAGCGGCCACACCGTGATGGCCACGGTCTTCTTCGGCGGCCTCGCGGCAATCGTCTTCCACCTGACGGGGCGGCGGACGTTCCGCCTCCTCGCCGTCGCCGGCGCGGCGGCGATCGTCGCCGCGGTCGCCGTCTCACGCGTCTACCTCGGTGCGCACTGGGTGACCGACACGGTCGGGGGAATGCTCACGGGGCTCGTCTGGGTCGTGGTGTTCTCCGCCACGACCGAGACGATGGAGAGGGCGAAGGCGCGGAAGACGGCGAGGAGCCAGGGTGGAGGAGCGCGATGAGGATCCTCGCAGCGTTCGGTTCGATGGCGGTGTTTCCGGGCGCGGCGTCGGCGCTCGGTCAGGCGCCCCCCGCGGCGACCCCTGCCGCAACCCCGGCACCGCCCTCCAGCGTGGCGGCGGCGGTGGATGCCCGGGTCTCTCGGATCGAGAAGCTCGTCGTGGAGGCGGCCGAGGCGATGCCGGAGGAGAAGTACGGCTTCTCGCCGGAGAGCCTGAAGATGCCCGGGAGCAAGTACGACGGCGTGCGGTCGTTCGCCCTCCAGGTGCGCCACGTCGCGGCGTCGAACGACGCGTACTGGGGGCCGCTGGCGAGCGACTCCATCCCGAGCGATTTCGAGGGCGGCCACGGGTCCGAAACCCTCCGCACGAAGGCGGAGATCGTCCGGTTCCTGAGGGACTCGTACGCGATCGGGCATCGTGCCTCCGGCGAGCCGCGGGCGGCAGGCGCGCCGGCGCCCGTCCCGAAGCCCTGACCTTGCCCGCGGCCGCGCGGCTGGGACATGATGATGATCTGCACGGCCGGCGAGGAGGCGCGCTCATGAAATCGACGATTTTGGTCGCTCGGACGGTCCTTCTTTTGTTCGCCGCCGCCGCGCCGCTTCTGTTTGCGAAAGACGGCGTGACGCTGTGGGAGAAGACGTTCCACCCGGTCGAGGGAGGCGGCAACCAGTGGACCCTCGCCGCGCGGGAGTTGGCCGATGGGTCGACACTCACGGCGGTCTTTGACAGGGGCGGGGTGACGGCCCTTCAATACGACCACGCCGGCGACCTGTTGGGGACCGCGAGCTTCTACCCGATCTACGCAGAAGTCGTCATTGCGGCAGTCGATCCGTTCGGTGCCGTTTTCCTGGCTTCTCCGACGTCGCAGGGCTTCGGATCGGGATCCGACGTCTGGTTGATGAAGTACGACGGCTTGACGGGCGCGGCTCTGTGGCCGGCCGCCGTCTATTTCGGTTACGGGAACCACGCCAACGACACGCCGCTCGCCCTGTTTCTCGATCCCGCGGGAAGCGTGATCCTCCTGGCCTCGACGGACAACGGCGCCACCGGCGTCCTGACGAAGTACGACGGCCTGAACGGGCAGGCGATCTGGGGCCCCGTCGTGGCCTCGTCAGGCGGCGCCGCTCCGGTCGCGGCCGTCGACCCCGCGGGTGATGCTTTCGTCGCACGCGGCGGATCGGGATTCTCGCTGACCAAGTACGCGGGATCGAACGGCTCGATCGTCTGGCAGAACGTCGAAAGCGGACATGCTCTCAGCCCCGTGAGCCTGGGGTTCGACGGATCGCGCAACGTTCTCGTGTCCGGCACGGACGGGTCGTTCGCCGGGACTTTCGAGGCGGACCGATATTCGGGCTCCACCGGAGCGAGGATCTGGGGGCCGGCGATCTGGACGCCCCCTGCCGGAAATTACAGCACTCGTCCGGAGCTCGCGGCCGTCGGGTCGGACGGAAGCGTCGTGATCGCCGGACACACGACTGCGAACAGCCAATCTTCCGAACTGCTCTTGAAGTTTCGCGGCGCCGATGGGGAATTGCTGTGGGGACCGCTTGCCATCGGCGATCCGTCCGATCAGGTCCAGAGCACGGCCCTCGTCCTCGGCGGCAACGGCGACGCCATCCTCAACGCCCGGTTCCAGACCGGAGAATCCACGCAGGACTCGAAACTTTGGCGCTTCGACGCGGGCACCGGGAGCACGCTCTGGGGACCGCAAACCACCGTCAACGGGTCCGTGGGCGCGGTGTTCGTCGCTTCGAACGGGCGGGTTTTTGTCGGGAGTGCCGTCTTCAATGGCGCCGACGACGATTCGGTCATTCTCGAGCGCGACGGCGCGACGGGCGCTCCCGCCTGGGGGCCGATCACGTTCGACGGCGTCGCTGCGAGCGCTTCGCTGCTCTGGGATGTCACGGCTTCGCCCGACGGCAATGCCATCGTCACCGGAGAGGTCCTCGGGCCCGAGGGAAACAGCGTCTGGGCGACGCTCAAGTACGACCGGGCCACTGGAAGCGTCCTCTGGGGCCCGGCGTACTTCCCCACGGGCAACTTCCCGCTGGCCGATTCGCCTTGGCGCGTTCAGACCGATGCGGCAGGAGATGTGCTCGTCGGCGGGGGGACGGAAGGCGGGATGAGTGTCGTCAAGTACTCCGGGGCGACGGGCGCCCAACTCTGGGCCGCCACGGTGGCTCCCGAAGGATTCGCCACCGGCTTTGCCCTCGATCCGGACGGCAACGCCGTGATCACGGGCTACGGCAACGGAAGCGCCGACGTCGCGGTGACGACGAAGCTGGCGGGGACCGACGGCGCGACGCTGTGGGGTCCGGTCACGTACGACAGCGGATCCGGAACCTACCCCGATTTCGTCGCCACCGATCCGTCCGGCGACGTGATCGTGGCGGGCCACTCGGCCGGGGTCGGTCCTCCGGGGTTTGTGATCAAGTACGCCGCCGCCGACGGAGCCGTCTCGTGGGGACCGGTGGCGCAGGACGATCTCCCGACCTGGATCGCCGTCGACGCGTCGGGCGACGTTTTCCGGGAGAGCTACTCGGCGATCACCTCCGGCATCGTCACGACGAAGTTCAGCGGCGCGACGGGAGCCGTTCTGTGGGGCCCGATCACCATGGGCCAATCGACGGGAACGGGCGTGGCCCTCGCCCTCGACGCCGCCGGCGACGTCTTCGTAACGGGCGGCCTCTACAACGGGAGCACGGGGGATTACGCGTTGCTCAAGTACCGCGGCAGCGACGGCATGCTCCTGTGGGGGCCGATCACCTACGACAGCGGCGGGAACGAGTTCCCGTATGCGGTCGCGGTCGACGGATCCGGCAACGCCGTCGTCACCGGCTATTCCGACGCGGGGTCAGGGGAAAAGCGCTCCGCCACGCTCTCCTACGACGGCTCGACCGGTGCGCTGCGCTGGGGACCCGTCGGCCGCAACATTGCGCGAAGCTCCGTCAACGGCCTGGCGACCTCGGGCAGCACGGTCTACGTCGGGGCGACTCGCGGGGACCTCGGCTACATCGTCGACGCCATCGGCGAGACGCTCGGCATCGTCGCGCCGCCCGGGGCGCTACCCGCCGTGTCGTGCGGGCAGGCGATCGACGTCCCGCTCGGCGCCGTCAACGGCACGCCGCCCTACGCGTGGAGCGTCGTCTCGGGCTCCCTCCCGCCCGGCGTTGAGATCGACGCGGCCGGCGACGTCGCCGGCACGCCCGGGCAGGAAGGCGTCTTCGCGTTCCGGGCACAGGTTCAGGACGCCGCGATGGCGACCTCGAGCCGCGACTTCACGCTCGCCGTCGGCCCCGGCTCGGATCTCGTTCCCATCGCCGTCGCGGAGGACCCGGCCACGTGCCAGCTCACGCTGTCGGTCTCCGGGAGCTACGCCGGCTATTCCTGGTTGCCCGACGGCCAGACGACGCCGACGATCTCGGTGAGCCCGACCGAGCCGACGCCCTACGGCGTGATTCTCGACGACGGTTCGTCGTGCTCCGTGCGCGGCGCCGTCGCCATCGTGCCAACCGATCCCGCCTGCCTCGCACCGACGGTCGCGTCGATCGCGCCGGCGTCGGGACCGGGCTCCGGCACGCCCGTCGTCGTCGCGGGGTCGAAGTTCGACGCCGAGGCCGCGCTCTCGATTGGCGGCGCGCCGGCCACCGGGGTCGTGTTCGACGGCTCCTCGACGCTCGCGGGGAATACTCCGGCCCTCCCACCGGGAACCGTCGCCGACGTGCTCGTCGTCAACCCGGACGGGCGCTACGGCTACCTCGCCCGACGATTTGCGGCCGACTTCGGCGACGTGACGCCGGCGAACCCGTTCTACGCCGACATCATGGCGGTCCTGCGCGCGGGCATCACCGCCGGCTGCGGCGGCGGCGACTACTGTCCGACGGGCTCCGTGACGCGCGCTCAGATGGCCGTGTTCCTGCTCAAGGCCGAGCACGGGTTCTTCTACGTGCCGCCGCCCTGCGCGGGGATCTTCGCCGACGTGGCGTGCCCGGGAGCGTTTGCCGTGAACTGGATCGAGCGGCTCGCGAACGAAGGAATCACGGGCGGGTGCGGCGGCGGCAACTACTGTCCGGACGCCGCGGTCACGCGCGCCCAGATGTCCGCGTTCCTGCTCAAGGCGGAGCACGGCTCGTCCTACGTCCCGCCGCCCTGTGTGGGGATCTTCGGCGACGTTCCGTGCGGTGCGCCGTTCGCCGACTGGATCGAGCGGCTCTACGACGAAGGCATCACCGGCGGCTGCGGCAACGGGAACTATTGCCCCTCGAGCCCGAACACGCGGGGGCAGATGGCGGTGTTTCTCGTGAAGACGTTCCAGCTTCCGTGAGCCGGCCGGCCGGCTCCGCTCGAACGCCGGGGACGGGGAGGGTCTGATGGACCGGCGGCTCGCCTCGGCCTGGTGGGCGCTCCGGGTCGGTCTCGGCGCGGGACAGCTCGTCGCCGGCGCCGACAAGTTTTTCGATCTTCTGGCCAACTGGGAGATGTACCTGAGCCCGCTCGCCTTGAAGGTCGTCCCGGTGAGCGGCACGACGTTCCTGCGCGCCGTCGGCGTCGTCGAGATGATCCTGGGACTCGCCATCCTCACCCGCTGGACCCGCCTCGGCGCCTACGCCGCGATGGTCTGGCTCGTCGCGATCGCCGCGAACCTCGCGACCACGGGCCTGTTCTACGATCTGGCGCTCCGGGACCTCGAGATCGCGCTCGCCGCCTACGCCCTGGCGCGGTTGACCGAGGCGCGCGGCGAGCGCCCCGCCCGGGTCGAACGGGAATAAGCTTCTCCGCGAGAGGAAAGGAGAACGTCATGAAGAAGGTTCTGCTCGCCGCCGTCCTGGCCGCGCTGCCGCTCGTCGCGAGCGCGGAGGTCTGGAAGAACGTCTCGCTCCTCGACTCGATGTGCTCGTCGAAGGAAAAGATGATGAAGGCTCCCGATGCCCACTCGACGTCCTGCGCGCTCCAGTGCGCCAAGAGCGGCTTCGGCATCGTCACCGCCGACGGCAAGTTCCTGAAGTTCGACCAGGCCGGCAACGACCAGATCGTCGCGGCGCTGAAGGGGACGAAGAAGACCGACCACCTGCGCGTCACGGTCGACGGAACGCTCATGGGCGACACGATCGCCGTCAAGACCGTCACGCTCGACTGACCGCCGGCGGTTCCGGTCCGCGTCGACGCGGACCAGCGGCTCAGGCCTCGACGGCGACGACGAAGGCCTGCATCTTCGCGTCGACCGCGCCCCGGCCGAAGCGCCGCGCGATCGCGGTCTCGGCGACGGCGACCGCGTCATCGAGTCGGCCCGGAGCGCGCGACTCGATCTCGTGACGGAGCGGCGTGCCGTAGCAGTAGGCGACCGCGGCGTCGCGGGCCGAGCGCGCGCGGCTGCGCCGCGTCACGCGGTCGATTCGCGGAGGCACGGCAAACCCGCCCGCGGCGAGGTCGGCCTCGATCCGGGCCGGGTCGTGGTAGCCGTGCGGCAGGCGCTCCATGAAGCGCGGCGGGTCGTTCGGAAACAGCGCGCCGAGGCTCTCCTGCACGATCTCGGCGAGCTCGTTGGCGGGGAGGGCATCCCAGGCGCTGAAGAGGTAGGTCCCGCCGGGCCGGAGGACGCGTCGCGCCTCGGCGAAGCCCCGCGGCCGGTCGGGAAAGAACATCACGCCGAACTGGCAGACGACCGCGTCGAAGCTCCGGTCGGCGAAGGGGAGCTGCAGCGCGTCGGCCTGCTTCCAGAGGACGGGTCGCGCGGCGCCGAGCTCGGCCGCCTGGTCGAGCATCGGCTGGTTCAGGTCCGTCGCAACGATCGAGACGCTCTTCGGCAGCGCCGAGGCCATCGCGCGCGTCGCGGCGCCGGTGCCGGCCGCGACCTCCAGCACGGAAGCCGGGCCGAGCGCGCGGACCCGCTCGGCCAGATCCTCGGCGTACGGCTCGAAGAGAAGCGGGACGAGATGCGTCTCGTAGGCGCGTGGAACGCCGCCGTCGAAGCTCGTCGCGTTGCCGCAGCCGGTCATGCGTCCCGGCGCGCCGGCTCCTGGTAGATCCCGGCCGTGGGCGCCATGCGGCCAGGCCCCTTCAGCTTCTGGATCTCGATCTTCGCCATCGGCGTCATCGCCGTCATCGCGCGCTGCGCCCCGGCGGGGTCCTTCGGCGCGACGAGCTCGCCCCTGTTCGGACGTTGCCGGATCTTCGGCATGGCGGCGGGCCCTCCGGAGACCTGTTTACACCAGGTCGGCGAGGGCGCGGTGTAGGCTTTGATGCGATGGCGAAGGCGGCGACCGCCCGGACGGAAACCCGGGCCCGGGCGGAGAAACGCCTGGCAGGCTTCATCGCGAAGTTCGACCCCGACGCTCAGGCCCGCATTCGCTCGATCCGCCGGGCGTTGCGGCGGCTCCTTCCGACGGCGCACGAGCTCGTGTGGGACAACTACAACTTCTTCGTGATCGGCTACAGCGCGACCGAGCGCCCCTCCGACGCGCTCTTGTCGATGGCCGCGGATGCGAACGGCGTCGGCCTGAGCTTCTACCGCGGCGCCGACGTGCCCGACCCGAAGAAGATTCTGCTGGGTTCGGGCGTCCAGAACCGATTCCTCCGCCTCGAGTCCGCGAAGACGCTCGACCGGCCCGAAGTTCGAGCGCTGATCGCGGCGGCGATCGCGCAGCTTCGCGTGCCGCTCCCCGAGAGCGGGCGCGGGACGCTCGTCATCCGGTCGGTGTCGAAGAAGCAGCGGCCGCGGCGGCGCGCGAAGAAGTAGGTCGGCTTCGCCGCCCCCTTCGGAAATCCGGTTTTCGCGGAAATCCGGCGGCAGGTCGCGCTGTTGCGGGACCTGAACATGCCCGTCACGACCGGAGATCGGGAGCGTCGGGGGGCCGGACTTCGTCTCCGGACGGTCCTCGGCGCCTGCCTCGCGCTCGTCGCCGTGACCCTTCTCGGCGCCGGCAAGCCGCCGGAGGCGGTGACCCGTAAGGGCTGGTTCGCCGACCAGAAGTGCTCGACGCAGCGGGCCGCGAACGGACGCCCGGGCCCCCCGGGGCAGACCTGCACCCGGGAGTGCATCCGCAAGGGCGTGCCGGTGGTCTTCATCGACGAGGCGACGGGAGCCCTCTACCGCGTCGAGAACCCGAAGCCGACAAGGGGGATCGAGTGCGACTACGTCGAAGTCGTCGGGACGCTGAACGCCGGCGCGAAGACGGTCCACGTCGACTCGGTCCGCGTCCTCGAGAAGTACGCCGCCCAGTGCAGCGTCCAGTAGGAGCAACCCTGGGCAGGATCGTCGCGGCCGCTCTCGGGATCGCCCTGTCGGCATCGGCGGCGCTCGCCTCGATCGCGACGGCCGACGCGCGCCCGGCCGCGCCCCCATTCACGCTCGACAACGCCGCCGGCAAGCCGGTCAGCCTCGAGGACTACCGCGGGCGCGTCGTCGTGCTGAACTTCTGGGCGACGTGGTGTCACGGCTGCAAGCAGGAGCTGCCGTGGTTCGTCCGGTTCCAGAAGGACTACGGATCCCGCGGGCTCGTGGTCGTCGGCGCCTCGACCGACGCCGACGGCTGGAAGGTTGTCACGCCGTATCTGAAGAAGAAGCCGCTCAACTACCCGGTCGTCATCGCCAACGAGGCGCTGACCAAAGCCTACGACGTCCAGGCCATGCCGGTCACCGTGCTCATCGACCGCCAGGGCCGCGTCGCCGCGACCTACGTCGGCATGATCGACCGAGCGGTCTGCAACAAAGACATCCAGACCCTTCTGCGCGAGACGGAATAGCGGCGCCCCCGTGCGATAATTCGGGGAAAACTCCCCGATGAGCATCAACACGCGCGGCGCGGCGGGCCCCCCCGATCCCTTCCCCGAGGACGAGATCGAGACTTTTCACTCGCCGGAGCCCTGGCGGCAGGATGGCCGCTACATCCGCGACGCCCGGGGCGCGATCGTCGTGCGCGGGCGCACGGCCGCCGATGCCCGCCGCATCACGGCGGCCATCAACGCCACGCGGGACATTCCGACGGAGGCCCTCGAGAATTGGCTGGTGCAGGACGTTTCCGATCCGGTGACGCGGCCCGACCTGGAGGTGGCGCTCGAGGAGCCCGAGACCTCGCCGTTCGCGGTGGCGCCGCCCGACGAAGCGCCGGTCCCGGTCCGGGTCGAGCCCGCCGTCGAGGACGCGTGGCCCTACACGCTGACGCATCCCGAGCGGCGCGAACGCGACCGCCGCGAGAGCGAGCGGCGCCGGCCCGATTCCGCGCCCGCGCCCGATCAGCTTCTGTTCGACCGGCGCGTGATGGAACGCCGGTTCGGCGAGCGGCGGTCGAAGTAGGTTCTCGGTTTTCGGCCGCGCGCTTCCCGCGCGAGCCTTACAGTAAGGAGTGGCGCCGATGCAAAGGTTCCTGCGTCTGACCTCGTTCGCTCTCCTCGCCTTCGCCCTCGCCGCGCTGCCGGCGTTGGCCGCCAACGAAGCCGCCGCGGCGGCGGCCAGTCCTCAGGCCAAGGTCTACGACGCGCACGTCAAGGCCATGGCCGCCGGGGACTACCAGGGATTTCGGGCGACGATGAGCAAGGCCGCGCTCGCTCAGATGGACAAGCAGAACAAGGAAATGAACCTCGACCCGAAGAAGATGATGGAGTTCCTGAAGGCGGCCGCCCCCGTGGACCTCAAGTACACGGGCCTGAAGGTGGACGGGAAGAAGGCGACGCTCGACGTGACGGCGAAAGTCGGCGGCGAGCCGAACACGGGCACGGTCTCCCTCGTCCAGGACGACGGCCAGTGGAAGGTCGAAACCGAGAGCTGGACGAACGCGAAGAAGTAGCGGTCGGTACCCCTCTCACCCTTGCCCTCTCCTCCCGACGGGGGGAGAGGGTTTTGCCTTGTCTGCCCCCTCTCCCGGCGGGAGAGGGTTGGGGTGAGGGGCCTCTCGTCCTTTTGGCGTCGGTAGTCCGTTCTCGCCTCAGCGCGGTCCGACGTCGATCATCTCGGCGCGGACGAGCCAGCGGCCGTCCTCGCGCCGCAGCAGCGCCTCGCCGTGGAGGCGGTCGATGAAGACGCTCGAACCGTCGAGGAGCACGACGGCGCGGTCGCCGCGGACGAAGCCGCCCGTGATCCGGATCGTCTTCATCAGGGTGTGGACGTCGTGCCACAGGTATTCGACGTAGGCGTCGAGGTCGCCGTCTGCGGCGTGGCCGTCCCATCGCTCCTTCGCGCGCGCGTCGAGGAGCGCGCGCACGGCCGCCTTGTCGCCGCGCTCGAGCGCTGCCGCGTAGGCGAGGTAGGCCTTGCCCGGCGCGCCGCCGTCGGCGGGGAGGGCGTCACCCCAGCTCTTCGGAGGAACCGGCACGTCGAACGTGACGTCGAAGCGGCGGTCGTCGCTCGCGTAGGAGACGGTGCCGGAGAGCCGCCCGGAGGCCGCTTTGACGGTGGAGCGGACCTTGCTGTCGTAGCAGAAGCCGCAGCCCACGCCCGACTCGAAGTAATAGGACAGCCCTTCGTAGCGGCCCTTCGCGTCGAAGTCGAACGTCACGACCCTGACGTCGTCGTCGGCGACGAGTGTCGCGATCGCGTGGCCGCGGTCGTAGTGGTCGTCGAGCGCCTCGGCCACGAGTTGTGCGTTCGAGACCGCCACGCGGAGCGTCGCGTCGCCGTCCTTCTGGTCCCAGTACGCGTAGGCGCCGGCGATCTCGAGCTTGAACCGTCGGTCCTCGAACGTGCCCGACGCCGTCGCCGGCTTCGGGGGCTCGCCGCCCGGGACCCTCGCCGCGAGCAGCAGCGCCGCGAGGCCCGCGAAGGCGACCCGCCCGATCGCTCCCCTCATCGCGACCCGAGGCCGCTCAGCGGCGGTTGCGGGAGCCGGGAAAGAGCGTGTCGTAGTTGGGCCAGTCCTCGGCCAGGCGCAGCCCGAACCCCGACGGCGAGTCGCCCGCCTCGCGCACGACGCGCCCGGTCAGCACGAGCTGCCGGCCGTCGGGGAGGTTGACCGTCAGGCGCAGCGGCGGTCCCGTCCCGGGGGTGCGCGCCGTCCGCACGAACATGCCCCGCCGCGACACGTTCTCGGCCACGCCCGTGCCGTGGAAATCGCCCTGGGAGAACTCGACGGTCATCTCGGCTTTGCGACGCCGCGCGGTGCGGCTGTCCGGCGTCGCTCCTTCCCGCAGGCGCGCGGGCGCGGGCCGGGCGGCGGGGGCGCGCTCGACCTCCGTGAGCGGCACGGCGGGACGAGCGTCCGCCGGCGCCGGCAGCTCGCGGATCGCGAGGGTCAGGTCGCGCGAGGATTCCACCCCGGAGATCCAGCCGCTGACGAAAGAGCCGTCGACCGGAATGCGGCACTGGAAAGCGACGGGGAAGATGTCGCCGGGCGCCTTGCCGAGCGAGCGCCACCGCGCGGCCAGCTCCTCGGGATCGGTGGGTCCGTCCGTCCAGAAGTTGACGTGCCCGGAGGGCGCGATGATCGCCGGCTGGAGATAGTCGATGCCCGAGTCGTCGGCGGGAAAGCAGAAACCCGCGTGGCGGCTGCCGTCGAAGAGCTCGAAGTCGGTCGCGGCGAGAAACACCTCGTCGTCGGAGCGCGACAGCGCTCTCATGGCGACGGGGACGACGATCGCCGACGGGCCGGCGCCGCCCTCGTAGCGCCAGACCGGGTCGGACGCGAGGTCCTCGGCCGTCAGGTCCACCAGGCGTTTCACGGGTGGAAGGCTACTGCAGAAAGCGGCCGCCGGGAGCGGGTTTCCGCGGGTATCATCCGCGGACCGACCCGAAAGGAGCCGCCATGAAAAACGCCCGCGAGTTCTTCGTCGACAGCTTCCGCTCCGAGAAGCCCCGGTTCGTCAAAGTCCTCCAGGCCGTGCCGGCCGGCCAGACGGCTTACCGGCCGCACGAGCGGTGCAGCACGGCCGGCGACATCGCGTGGCTGATCGCGAGCGAGTGGGACGACGCGCTCTCCCTGATCGACAAGGGGTCGGTCGAGTTCGTTCCGAAGCCGGCGCCGGCCCACGTCCGCGACTCGGTCGCGGCATTCGAGAAGAACGCGGCCGAGGTCGAGAAGCGGATCGAGCGCCTGGACGACGCGGCCTGGGACCGCCCCGCGAAATTCCTGATGGACGGCAAGGTGATGTGGGAGGCGCCGCTCGGCGACATGCTCTACGGGTTTCTCTTCGACGCGGTCCATCACCGGGGTCAGCTCTCGAGCTACCTGAGGCCCATGGGCGCCAGGGTCCCGTCGATCTACGGGCCGTCGGCGGACGACTCGGGCGCGTAGCCGGGGCGAGGCGTCGAAGCCCGGCCGGTCATCCCGAGGAGCCGGCCTCCGTCGTCCCGACGAGCGTCGCGACACGGGATCCCGTTCGTTCTCACACGGAACCCTGGCCCTACCGGGGCCGCTCGTACTTCCAGTTCCGCGTCCTGCCGGCGGCGATCCAGGAGACCGCGGTGGCGGTGCGCTTGTCGCGCGTCGCGTCGGTCTTCGCCTCGCCGATCCACTCGGCGTCGTCGCGCCGCTGGCTCGGCGAGAACGCCGCGAACGTCGCGCGGGCGACGGCGCTCCGGCGCAGCGCGGCCGAAAGCGCCGGAGGCACGGGAAGCGGCGGGCGCTTCCGGCGGACGGGACCGAGCCGCACGCCGCGATCCACGAGGTGCTTCGCCCTCGCGGAGGTAGCCGAGGATGACGCGGTCCGCCGGCAGGTCGGCGAGGGCCGTGATCCGGCCGAACTGGCCCATCGCGTCCTTCTTCCGGTCGAGGTTCATCGCCCGGTTCCAGAACCCGAACGCGCAGTGCGCCTGGAAGGCGGCCATGCCGCAGAACATGCCCCGGTAGGAGAATTGCGGCATGCCCCACTCGATCTCCTCGACGAGCTCCGGGCAGCCGCGGTGGACGAGGGTGCGGAGGTGGCGCAGCACGGGCCGCGCGAAAGGCGCCGCCTTCTCGATGGAAGCGTCGACGCGCGCGTCCCTACTTTCCCGTCCGCGGATTATCATCCGCGCCGTGGGCAACCGCCACCTTTCGGACATCGCGAACCCGGAAGCGCGGTGGCCGGTCCTCGTCGCGATCCTCGGCGTCGGCGGGATCCTGGTCGCCCTGCCGCACTCGCTGGTGCTGGGGCCGAAGTGGTTGCTGCCGGCGGTCGTGGCGGCGCTGCTCGTGCCGACCACGCTCGCTCACCGGGCCGGGCTGCACGAGGTCGACCGTCGGCTCGGCTACCTCATCAGCGGCGTCGTCACGTTCGCGCTGGCGGCGTCGCTCGTGCTGCTCATCCTGCGCCTGCCGGAGAAGGCCGAGTCGCCGCGGGAGCTGCTTCGCTCGGCGACGCTCCTGTGGGTGACGAACATCCTGGTCTTCGCGATCTGGTACTGGCGGCTGGACGCCGGAGGCCCGCACCACCGCGAATCGCGCGACGCGCACACCGCCGGAGCGTTCTTCTTTCCGCAGATGATGGACGGCGCGCCCGTCGAGCACCCCGAGAACTGGTCGCCGCGCTTCGTGGACTACCTGTTTCTCGCGTTCAACACGAGCACGGCCTTCTCGCCGACGGATACGGCCGTGCTCTCGCGCTGGGCCAAGGTGCTCTGCATGCTGCAGGCTTTGATCTCGCTGTCGATCGTGGCGATCCTGGCGTCGCGCGCCGTTGGAATGCTCTGAAACAGGGAGGGCCGGCGTCGTCTACTTCGGCGCGGTCAGTCCCCGCTCTTCCAGCAGCGGCTCGACGACGGGGTCGCGTCCGCGGAACCGGCGATACATGGCCGCGAGATCCTCGGAGTGGCCGCGCGAGAGGACCATCTCGCGGAAGCGCTGGCCGTTCTGGCGCGTCATGCCGCCGTTTTCCTTGAACCACTGCCAGGCGTCGTCGTCGATGACCTCGGCCCAGAGATACGCGTAGTACCCGGCCGCGTAGCCGCCGCCCCAGATGTGCCCGAAGTAGGTCGTGTGGTACCGCGGCGGCACCGGCGCGAGGTCGACGCGGAAGCGCTCGAGCGCGGCCTTCTCGAATTGTTCGACGTCCTGCCGGGGCGCGCCGGGCGGCAGCGTGTGCCAGGCCATGTCGAGGAGCGCCGCGGCGAGGTATTCGGTCGTCAGGTAGCCCTGGTTGAACGTCTTCGCCTTCTTGATCTTCGCCACGAGCGCCTCGGGCATCGGCTCTCCCGTCCGGGAGTGCTTCGCGTAGCGGGCGAAGACGGCCGGCTCGAGCGCCCAGTGCTCGTTGAACTGCGACGGAAACTCCACGAAGTCGCGCGGCGTCGACGCGAGGGTCGGGTAGTTGACGTTCTGCAGCATGCCGTGGAGCGCGTGGCCGAACTCGTGGAAGAGCACGGTCACGTTTTCGAAGGAGATCAGCGGCTTCTGGCCGGCGGCCGGTTTGACGAAGTTGAGGTTGTTGACGACGACCGGCTTCGTGCCGAGCAGGCGGCTCTGGTCGACGAAGCTGTCGCACCACGCGCCGCCGCTCTTGGATGGCCGCTGGAAGTAGTCTCCGTAGTAGAGGGCCAGCGACCGGCCGTCGGCGTCGAAGACTTCCCACACGCGGACGTCGGGGTGGTACACGGGCAGGTCCGGCCGCGGCTTGAAGGTGATCCCGTAGAGCTGATTCGCCGCGTAGAAGACGCCGTCCTCGAGGACGCGGTCGAGGTCGAGATAGGGCTTCAACTCCGACTCGTCCAGGTCGTACTCGGCCTTGCGCACCTTCTCGGCGTAGAACTCCCAGTCGGCGGCCGTGAGCGAGAAGCCGCCCTTGTCGGCGTCGATGCGCTGCTGGAGCTTGCCGGCCTCGCCGCGCGCCTTGGCGGTCGAGGCGGGCACGAGGTCGGTCATCAGCTTCTCGGCGTTCTGCGGCGTCTTCGCCATCTGGTCGTCGAGAACGTAGGCGGCGTAGGTCGAGAAGCCGAGCAGTTTCGCTTTCTCGGCGCGCAGCTCCGCCAGGCGCGCGACGATCGCGCGCGTGTCGGTGTCGCCGGCCTGGCCGCCGCGCCGCACGGACGCCTCGAAGAGCTGCTGGCGCAGCGCCCGGTCCGTCAGCGACCCGAGCGCCGGCTGCTGCGTCGTGTTCTGGAGGGCGAGGAGCCACTTGCCGTCGAGCTTCCGCTCCTTCGCGGCGTCGGCGGCTGCCGCGACCTCCGCGGCCGACAAGCCGTCGAGCTTCTGGCGGTCGTCCACGACGACGGCGCCCGCGTTGGTCGCCGCGAGGTCTTTCTCCTCGAACGCCGTCGTCAGCGTCGACTCTTCCTGGTTGAGCGCGGTCAGCGTCTTCTTGTCGGCCTCCGAGAGCTCCGCGCCGGCGCGGACGAACCCGAGCCGATCGCGCTCGAGCAGGTACTTCGCCTCGGCGTCGAGACCGAGGGTCTCGCGCTCGTCGTAGAGGACCTTGACGCGCGCGTAGAGCTTCGGGTCGAGGTTGATCGCGTCGTTGTGGGCGGCGAGCTTCGGCGCGACCTCGGCCTTGATCTTCTGGAGCTCCGGGTTGGTGTTCGACTGGTCCATGTTGAAGAAGACCTTGGAGACGCGGGTCAACAGCGCGCCCGTGCGTTCCATCGCCACGATGGTGTTGTCGAACGTCGGCGGCTCGGGGTTGTTCGCGATCGCGTCGGTCTCGGCGCGCTGCTGCTTCATGCCTTCCTCGAAGGCGGGCAGGTAGTCGGACGGCTTGATGCGGTCGAACTGAGGCGCCTGGAACTGGAGGGGGCTCGGCGCGGAAAACGGGTTCGACGCGGGAAGGGCGGCCCGGACGGGCGCGGCGCCGCGCAGCGCCGCCGCGAGCAGCGTGGCCGTCGTGACGAGTCGGGGTCGCGTCATGGGTGCTCTCCTCGAAGATGAATTCACGGCTTGCCGCCGTTGACGAAGCGCTGGTAGCGGGAAAGCTGAGCGCCGAGCACCGCGTCGACGCCGGGCGCGAGGTCCTTGAAGCCGGAGCGGCTGTAGCCGCCGACGACGTAGGTCAGCTCGACGGCCGTGCCCTTCTCGGCGGGCTTGAGCGTGAAAGTCAGGACGCCGGAGACGGCCATTCCCTGCAGAGGACCGAGGCCGCCGTGGACGCGCAGGAGCTTTCCGGGGTCCGCGAAGACGACCGTCATGTGTTGCACGCCTCCGCCCGGGAGCTTTTCGCACCAGCAGCCGCCGGGCTTCGGGTCGAGCGTGATGTTGGCGCCGTCGCCCGAGTAGCTGTGTTCGGGATCCCACCACTTGCCGACGTCGACGAGCGCCGCCCAGGCCTTCGACGCGTCGGCGGCGACCGTGACGGTGTCCTTCACGGCGAACCCGTTGTCGGCGACGTCGACGACCTCGGCACGCGCCGGCGCCGTCATGACCGACGCGGCGACACCGAGCGCGAGCGCGAGCGATTTCCTCGACCCCATGCGATTCCTCCTTCGGGCGCGGGCCGGGTTTATATACGATGGAAAGAGCCGCGGGATTCCCGTTCAGACACAAGGAGTTGGCATGCGCTCGTCCGCCCGCCGGATCGTCCCCGTTCTCGGCCTCTTCGTCCTGGCGGCGGCTTCCGCCGCGGGGGGAGCCGACGGCACGCTCGAGGCGCCGATGCGCCGGGCGATCGACGATGCGGCAAAGGCCGTCCTCGCCGCGACCGGCGCCCCGAGCGCGTCGGTCGCCGTCGTCTCCGGCGGCGCCGTGGCGTACGTCCAGGCCTACGGCTCGGCTCGCCTGGCTCCCGCTGTCGCGCCCGCCGCTCCCGGGATGCGCTACTCGATCGGCTCGGTGAGCAAGCAGTTCACGGCCACCGCGATCCTGATGCTCGCCGAAGAGGGCAAGCTGTCGCTCGACGACCCGGTCTCGAAGTTCGTGCCCGGCCTGACGCGCGGCGACGAGGTCACCATCCGCCAGATCCTGTCGCACACCTCGGGCTACCAGGACTACTGGCCGCAGGACTACGTGCCGCCCTTCATGCTCCAGCCGACCACGGCGGCCGAGATCCTCGACCGCTGGGCGAAGAAGCCGCTCGACTTCGAGCCGGGCACGCAGTACCAGTATTCGAACACGGGCTACGTGCTCGCGGGCGCCATCGTCGAGAAGGCGAGCGGCACGCCGCTGCTGCCGTTTCTGACGGCGCGGATCTTCAAGCCGCTTTCGATGGCGAGCGTGGCCAACATCGACCAGGACCGCCTCGGCGACACCGACCCGACCGGCTACCTGCGGTACGCGCTCGGCCCGCCGCGTCCGGCGCCCAAGGAAGGCAAGGGCTGGCTCTTCGCCGCGGGCGAGCTCGCGATGACGGCCGAGGACCTCGCGCGCTGGAACCTCGGCATGATCCAGCAGAGGCTGCTGAAGCCGGCCTCGTACCGCCAGATGCAGCGCGAGGTCCTGCTGAAGAACGGGCTCGGGATCGGCTACGGCCTCGGCATCGACGTCCGCCAGCGCGACGGGCATCGTCTTCTCGAGCACGGCGGCGAGGTATCGGGTTTCACGGCGGCGAACCTGGTGTTCCCGGACGACGGCGTCGCCGTCACGGTGCTCGTCAACCAGGACTCGATCGGCACGTCGGGCGCGCTCGCCGGAAGGATCGCCGACATCCTCCTCGCGGGCCGGGCGCCCGCCGCCGAGGCGCGGGCCCGGCGGATCTTCGAGGAGCTGCAGGCGGGGAAGCTCGACCGCAGCGCGCTGACGGCCAACGCGAACAGCTACTTCACGGCCGAAGCGATCGCCGACTTCGCCTCGAGCCTCGGACCGCTCGGCGCGCCGAAGGAGGTCAGGCAGAGGAGCTCGAACGACCGCGGCGGCATGACCTTCCGCCTCTTCGACGTCGCCTTCCCGGGAAGGACGCTCGCGATCTGGGAGCGCGACATGCCCGACGGCACGATCGAGCAGTTCCAGGTGATGGCGAAGGACTGAAACCGCCCCTCGTCCCGCTTCTCGACGGTCTCGTCCCGGCGCGGTGCCTTGCCGCGAAACCTTCGGGAGACCCTTTCGTTCGAACCCGGAGAATTCCGAGGGAGAACGCATGAAGAGGCTCTTCGGTTCGAGGCTGCTGGCGGCCGGGGCGTGTCTGGCCGCGGCCGCGGCGGCCGCGCGGGCCGAGTTCCCCGGCGAGCGGATGTACCAGACGGTCGAGGTCGGGCCGGGCGTGTACGCCTTCGTCTCGCCGGAGACGAACGGGCCGATCCCGAGCGGGAACGTGGTCGCGATCATCGGCGACGACGGCGTGCTCGTGGTCGACTCGGGCCGGTTCCCGACCCTCGCCCGGCGGATCGTCGCCGAGATCCGCCGGAGGACGGACAAGCCCGTCCGGTACCTCGTCCACACGCACTGGCACCTCGACCACATCGCGGCCGACTCGGTCTTCCGCGAGGCATTTCCGGAGATGACGTTCGTGGCGACGACGTTCACGCGGCGCAAGATGGTCGAGAAGCAGATCCCGTACCTGAAAGACCTCGTCTCGACCGACACCGGCTACGTCCGGTACCTGCAGGAGCGGGTCGCGAGCGGCAAGCGCCGCGACGGGTCGCCGATGGGGGAGGACGTCCGGCGCTACCTCGCGAGCCAGGCGAAGGACGTCGAGCTCGAGATGGCGGAGCTCGCCGGGGTCCGCGTCGTGACGCCGGCCCTGACCTTCGACCACGAGCTCCGGATCTACCTCGGCGCGCGCGAGGTCCGCGTCGCGTTCCTCGGCCGGGGAAACACCGAGGGCGACGCCGTCGTCTTCGTGCCGGACGCGCGCGTCGTCGCCACCGGCGACCTGCTCGTCGCGCCGGTTCCGTACGGGTACGGGTGCCACCCGGCGGCCTGGATCCAGACGCTCGCCGCGCTGACCGCCTACGACGCCGAGGCGATCGTGCCGGGCCACGGCCCGGTCCAGCACGACTGGAGCTACGCGAGGAAGGTCTCGGCGCTCCTCGCGGAGATCGAGAAACAGGTCGGCGCGCAGGTCCGCGCCGGCGCGACGCTCGAAAAGACGCAGAACGAGGTGGACCTCGCCGTGTTCCGCAAAGCCTTCGCCGGCGACAGCTTCGAGAGGGGCGCCGCGTTCGACGACTTCTTCGTCCGTTCGGCGGTCGAGCGGGCGTACCAGGAGGCGAAGGGGAGCCTGGCGGAAGAGTAGCGGGAGAGGGAAAAAGTGCGGCCCGGGGCCTCGCTTCCCCGGGCCGCGTTGGAGGGGCTGTCGCTATTGGGCCGGGGGCTGTGCGCTCCCGGTTCCCGGGCCGTGTCCGTGACCCCAATGCGCCGAAGCGCACGCGGCGAGCGCGTCCTGCTGCTCCTCGGAGAGCTGCGCGAGCACCTGGTCGTGGATGGCCTGGGCGTCGTTTCTCAACTTCGTCTTCGTGGCGTCGGCGTCGAGGGTGTCCTGGCCGATGACGGCCTTGTCGGCGCCGTTGTTGATGTCGGTCTCGAGCCTGGCGTGGGCGGCCTTCATCGCGGCGCCGTCGGCCTTGAGGGTCGATTTTCCGGAAGTCAGCACCGCCTGGGCGCTGGCCCGGGTGGCGTCGGGCAGGTCGATCGAGGCGAGGCATCGTTCGAGGCCGCGGAGGGCGAAGCCTCCGGGGCCGCCGCGGGGTCCGGCGCCGCCCTGTTCGGCGAGCGCCACGCCGGCGCTCGCGAGCGCGGCCACCAGCAGGAAGGGGGTGGAGGGGAACCGTTTCATGGGATCGAGTCTCCTTTCCAGGCGCCTACACCCGGGACAACGGGCCCGGGGCCGGGCGTGTTACACGGGGCTGGAAACTTTTCCCGGGCCCGTGCGTCCCCGAATGCAGGCGCGGTTCTCGGCCGGAAGGAGGGTCCATGGGCGTTTTCCTGCAGGACTTTCGGTATGCGTTGCGGGGCCTGCGCAAGTCGCCGGGTTTCGCGGCGGCCGCCATCCTGACCCTCGGTCTCGGCATGGGGGCGACGACGGCGATCTTCTCGGTCATTCGCGCCGTGCTCCTCGCGCCCCTGCCGTACGCGCAGCCGGAGCGCCGGGTCATGGTCTGGAGCCGCTGGACGGACTTCCCGAAGACGTGGGTGGCCGACGGCGAGGTCGCCGACTACCGCCGTTTCGTGCCGAGCTTCGAGAGCGTCGCGGCGTGGGACAGCGACGAGGCCAACCTGACCGGCGGGGGCGCGGAGCCGATCCGGGTCGGGACGGCGGCGATCACGGCCAACACGTTCGACACGCTGGGCGCCAGGCCGCTGCTCGGCCGCGGGTTCACCGAGGAGGAGGACCGGCCGGGCGGCGCGCCGGTCGCGGTCATCGGGTACGGTCTCTGGAAGTCGCGTTTCGGCGGCTCGCCGTCGGTCCTCGACGCGACCATCGAGCTCGATGGCGTCGCGCGCCGCGTGGTCGGCGTGATGCCGAAGGGCTTCGCGCTCCCGACGGACTTCACGGTCGCGTCGGCCGAGCCGTCCCAGGTCTGGATCCCGGTGCGGTTCGACCCCGCGCAGCTCTCGCACGGAAACCACGGCTACTACGGCGCCGCGCTCCTGCGCCCGGGCGCCACGCTGGCCCGCGCGAACGCGGAGCTCTCGGCGTACGCCGCCGAAATGACGCGGCAGGGCGTCTATCCGAAGGAGATGCAGTTTGTGCCGTTCGCGGTCCCGGTCGACGCGGACATCCGCGGCGAGGCGCGGCGGGCGCTCCGTCTCGTCTTCGGGGCGGTTCTCTTTCTCCTCCTGATGGCCTGCGCGAACGTCGCGAACCTCCTGCTCGCGCGGGCGGAGGGTCGGCAGCGGGAGATTTCCGTGCGCGCCGCGATCGGCGCCGGAAAGGCGCGCCTGATCCGGCAGCTGCTGACGGAGAGCTTCGTCCTCGCGTGTCTCGGCGGCGCGCTCGGCATCGGCCTGGCCTGGGGCGCCGTGGGCCTGATCGCCGCCTCCGGCGGCGCGGGTCTGCCCGCCCTCGCCCCGCTCGGCGTCGAGCCGCGGATGCTCGGCTTCGCGGCGCTGCTGACCGCGGCGACGACGGTTCTCTTCGGGTTCGCGCCCGTGCTCCAGACGCTGCGCCTGAACCTCGCGAGCGCACTCAAGGACTCGGCGTCGAACACGTCGGCGGGCCTCGAGCGGCAGGGTCTGCGCGGCGCGCTCGCGGCGGCGCAGATGGCGATGGCCGTGCTGCTGCTCGTCGGCGCGGGCCTGATGCTGCGGAGCCTCGCCGCGCTGCTGCGCGTGGACCTCGGCTTCGAGCCGCGCCAGGCGGTGACCCTTCAGGTGCGGCCGCCCGAGGCGAGCTACCCGACGCCGGAGTCCGTCGTCGCGTTCGACCGCGCGCTGCTCGACCGCGTGCGGGCGCTGCCGGGAGTTCGCGCGGCGGGGATCGTCCGCCGTCTGCCCCTGGCTTCCGAAATCGGCGACTGGGGTCTGTCCGTCGAGGGATTCACGCCGGCGCCGGGCCGCCACGCCAAGGGGGACTGGCAGGTCGTGTCGGACGGCGTGTTCGAAGCCCTGGGGGAGAGACTGCTGCGCGGCCGGGCGCTCGCGGCCACCGACACCGCCGACGCCGCGCCCGTCGTGCTTGTCAACGAGACGCTCGCGAAGACGTACTTCCCGGGCCAGGATCCTCTCGGCAAGCACCTGCGCATGAGCGCCGACGGTCAGCGCCCGTGGATGGAGATCGTCGGGATCCTGAAGGACGAGCGGCACAACGGCGTCACGGCGCCCATCAAGGAGAAGTTCTACGTGCCGTACGCCCAGTTCCCGAAGGCGCGCGGCGGCGACGCGGCCCGCGCCATGACGCTCGTCGTCCGCGCCTCGGGCGACCCGATGGCGCTCGTGGGACCGATCCGCGCGGAGGCCCGCCGGATCGACCCGGCGCTGCCGCTGGCGAATCCGCGCCGCATGACGGACGTCGTCTCGGCCTCGCTCGCGACGCCGCGGCTGACGGGAGCGCTGCTCCTCGTCTTCGCGGCCCTCGCGCTCGTGCTCGCGGGGGTCGGCGTGGCCGGCGTCCTCTCGTATCTCGTCAGCCGGCGGCGGCGCGAGATCGGGATCCGCATGGCCCTCGGCGCGTCGCGGGTCAACGTGCTCGGCCTCGTCGTGCGGCGGGGCGTCGCCTACGCCGGGATCGGCGTCGCGATCGGCTCGCTCGCGGCGCTCTTCGCGGCGCGCGCGCTCGAGAGCCTCCTCTTCGGCGTGGCGCCGCGCGATCCGGCCACCTTCCTGGCCGTCGCGGCGATCCTGCTGCTGATCGCCGGGGCCGCGAGCGCGGTCCCCGCGTACCGCGCTTCGCGCGTCGACCCCCTCGAGGCCCTGCGCTCGGAGTGAGGCTCCGGCCGCCTCCGCCCGGACGGGGCTGGACTAATGATTTAGTGTTCACTAAACTGTTTCGGTGGACCTCTTCCAGGCGCTCGCCGAGCCCCGCCGCCGCGAGATCCTCGACCTCGTCTGGGAGCGCGAGCGCGAAGCCGGGCAGATCCATCGCGCCCTCGGCCGCCTGACCTTTGGCGCCGTGTCGCAGCACCTGAAGGTGCTCCGGGACGCGGGCGCCGTGCGCGTCCGGCCCGACGGCCGCCGCCGCCTCTACCGAGCGGACAAGGTTGCGGTCCGGCGCCTGCTCGCGCAGCTGGAACGGATGTGGTCCGACAAGCTGACGAATCTGAAGGCCCTGGCCGAAGCCGAGGCGAAGGAGACGCGACGATGACGAGCCCCCTCGAGATCGTGCGGAAGATCGAGATTTGCGCGCCGCGAGAGACGGTGTTCCGGTACTTCACGGACCCGGCGCGGTTTGCCGCCTGGTGGGGCGAGGGCTCGACGGTCGACCCGCGGCCGGGCGGCCGCGTCGCGATCCGCTACCCGAACGGCCAGCAGGCCTCGGGCGTGTTCCGCGAGATCGCGCCGCCGGGCCGCGTCGTCTTCACGTTCGGCAACGAGGGGCCGGGCGCGCCGATCCCGCCGGGCGGGTCGACCGTGATCGTCACGCTCGAGGAGTCGGAGAACGGGACGCTCCTGACCCTGCGGCACACGGACCTTCCGAGCGCCGAGATCGTGTCGCCCTTCGTCCAGGGCTGGCGCTACCAGCTCTCGGCGTTCTCCCGCGTGGTCGCGGCCGAGCGGCACGCGGGCGCCGCGGCGATCGCCGACGCGTGGTTCGAGGCCTGGAACGCCGACGACCCGGTGGCGCGGCGGCGGGGGCTCGAGAAGAGCGCGGTGCCGGGCGTGGCCTTCCGCGACGCCTACGGCGTGCTCTCGGGCTACGAGGACGTCGAGGCCCAGATCGCCGCGACCAGGATCTTCATGCCGGGGAAGACCGTCGTCCGCGCGGGCGAGCCGTCGCTGTCCCACGGGCACGCCCTCGTGCGCTGGGAAGTGCGCGGCGCCGGGGGCGCCGTCGAAGGCCGCGGCACGAACGCGATCGACTTCGCGCCCGACGGGCGGATCCTCCGGCTCGTCGGGTTCTGGGGCGCGTAGCCGCTCCGCGCGCCAAAAAAAGGCCGCGGCGCTCTTCACGCCGCGGCGAGGAGGAAGAAAGAGTTCGGGACGTTCTCTCGATCAGTGCGTGCCGGTCGACGACGACGACTTGCCGGTCGACGCGAGCTCGGGCATCGAGCACTTGTACGCGGTGCCCTTGTTCGCGTCGTCGCTCGCGAGCAGGACCGTGTTGGCCCCGCGGTTCTGCGCCGCGCGGGTCAGCTGCGTCTGGATGTCGGACTCGTCGAAGGCGCCCGGCTTCGCCTTGACCTCGGCGATCTTTTCGCAGCTCGCGACGACCGACGGGTTCTTGGTGACGGCGACCGACTGAAAGCCGCTCGTCGAGGAACAGGCGGCGGCGCCGAGCGTCAGCGCGGCGGCGGTGAAAACTCCGATGGACACTCGCTTCATGGAAATCCTCCTTGTGAAATTGGCGTCGGTCCTTTTCACCGACACAAGGAGAGACGGGAAACTCGGAAAAGAGTTTCGCGCCGCCGCGCAAAATCGACGGGTGGGACGCGGTGTCACACCGGCGCGGCGCCGCGGCCTCTGTGACCGGATGGCACACGGTTCGTATAATCCCCGCCAACTTCGTGGAGGCCCGATGAAATCGTCCCGAGCCCTGCCGGGAATCGTGCTCGCCGCCGCGGCGGCCGCTCTCGCCGCGCAGCCTTACGACGCCGCGCTGCTGAAGGGACTTCGGTGGCGGATGGCGGGACCGTTTCGCGGCGGGCGCGTGCTCGCGGTGGCGCTCGTGCCGGGCCAGCCCGATCACTTCTACTTCGGCGCGGTCGGCGGCGGCGTCTGGGAGACGCACAACGCGGGGCGCACGTGGGAGCCCGTCTTCGACGGCCAGCCGATCGCGTCGATCGGCGCCATCGCGGTCGCGCCGTCGGATCCGCGCGTCGTGTACGTCGGATCGGGCGAGGCCGACATGCGCTCGGACATCTCGCACGGCAACGGCATGTACCGCTCGCGCGACGGCGGCAAGACGTGGACGCGCATCGGCCTCGAGGGGACCCGCCAGATCGCCCGCATCGTCGTCGACCCGCGGGACGCCAGCCGCCTCTACGTCGCGGCGCTCGGCCACGGCTACGGGCCCAACCCCGAGCGCGGCGTCTTCCGCTCGACCGACGGCGGCCTGACGTGGACGCGCGTCCTCTTCAAGGACGAGAACACCGGCGCGATCGACCTCGCGATGGACCCGTCGCGCCCGAGGACGCTGCTCGCCGCGCTCTGGCAGACGCGCCGGCCGCCCTGGAACACGTACCCGCCGTCGAACGGCCCGGGCAGCGGCGTCTACCGTTCCGACGACGGCGGCGACACGTGGCGCCCGGTCGCGGGCGGCTTTCCGACGGAGCACCTCGGCCGCGTCGGCTTCGCGTACGCGCCGAGCGACCCGCGCCGCGTCTACGCGCTGGTCGACGCCAGGCCCGGGGGCCTCTGGGTCTCGCGCGACGGCGGCCAGACGTGGAGCGCCGCGACGCACGACCGTCGGATCTGGGAGCGTGGCTGGTATTTCGGCGGCGTCACGGTGGATCCGAAGGACGCCGACGTCGTGTACGCGTGCGACACCGCGATGTACCGCTCGTCGGACGGCGGCAGGACGTTCCTGCCGGCCAAGGGCGCGCCCGGTGGCGACGACTACCACGAGCTGCGGATCGATCCCTCCAACCCGCGGCGCATGATCGTCGGCAGCGACCAGGGCGCCGTCGTCTCGGTGGACGGCGGGGAGACGTGGAGCTCCTGGTACAACCAGCCGACCGCCCAGTTCTACCACGTGATCGCCGACGACCGCTTTCCGTACTGGATCTACGGCGCGCAGCAGGACTCGGGCGCCGCCGCGACGCCCGTCTGGGACGACTACGCCTCGATCACGCTCCGCGACTGGCGGCCGATCGCCGTCGGCGGCGAGAACGGCTACGTCGCCCCCGACCCGACCAACCCGGACGTCGTCTTCGGCGGCGGGGTCTCGCGCTTCGACTGGAAGACGCTCCAGGAGCAGGACGTCGACCCGACGCTCGCGTATCCGGGCGACTACCGCGGCGAGTGGACGCTGCCGCTGACGATCTCGCCGCGGGCGCCGCACGCCGTCTACTTCGGCAACCAGTTCGTCTTCCGGACGACCGACGGGGGCAGGCACTGGGAGAAGATCAGCCCGGACCTGACGCGCCCGACGCCGGCCGTGCCGGCGACGCTCGACCCGGCCACCGCCGCCGACAGCGCGACCGCGGGCCCGCGCCGCGGCGTCGTGTACGCGATCGCGGCCTCGCCGCTCCAGGACGGCCTCCTCTGGGCGGGCACCGACGACGGCAACGTCTGGCGGACCACCGACGACGGCGCGCACTGGAGCGACGTCACGCCGGCGGGCCTCGGCGCATGGTCGAAGGTCGCGATCCTCGAGGCCTCGCACTTCGACCCGCAGGCCGCGTACGCCGCGGTCGACCGGCACCGCCTCGACGACCTCGCGCCTTACGTGTACCGGACGCGCGACGCGGGCCGGACGTGGACGCCGGTCGTCGCCGGCCTTCCCGGCGACAGCTTCGTCAACGTCGTGCGCGAGGACCCGGAGAAGCGCGGGCTGCTCTACGCCGGCACCGAGACCGGCGTCTGGGTCTCTTTCGACGACGGCGACCACTGGCAGACCCTCCAGGCGAACCTGCCCAACTGCTCCGTCCGCGACCTCGTCGTGCGCCGCGGCGACCTCGTCGCGGGCACGCACGGCCGGTCCTTCTGGGTGCTCGACGACCTGACCCCGCTGCGGCAACTCGACGCGAAGGCCGCCTCGGCCGAGCTTTGGCTCTTCGCCCCGCGCCCGGCCATCCGGCGCAACCCCGCGGGCTTCCAGGGAACCCCGGAACCGAAGGACGAGCCAGCCGCGGAGAATCCGCCGCGCGGCGCGGTGCTCGACTACACGTTGAAGGCCGCGCCGAAGGGCGCCGTGACGATCGAGATTCTCGACGCCGCCGGCGACCTCGTGCGCCGCTGGGCGAGCGACGATCCGGTCGAGCCTCCGGACCTCCAGAAGATCCAGGTCACGGAGGACTGGGTCGAGCCGCCCGCGCCGCCCTCGGCCGCGGCGGGCGCCCATCGCTTCGTCTGGGACCTTCATTACGCCGCGCCGAAGGAATTGATGCGCGGGCACCGCTCGGCCTCGGGCGTCTGGGCGCCGCCCGGGCGTTACTCGGTCAGGGTCACGGCTTCGGGCCGGACGGTCACGCAGCCGCTCGAGGTCGTCGAGGATCCGCGCGTGGCCGCCTCGACCGACGAACTCGTCCGTCAGTTCGAGCTCGCGCGGCGCGTCGAGGCCGAGCGCGTGCGCGTCGCGGAGGCGCTCGCGGAGGCGATCGCGCTGCGGCGGCAGGCGGAAGCGTCCGGGGCCAGGGCCTCGGGCGACGCCGCGGCGGCGCTGGCCGATTTCTCGCGCGCCCTCGTGCCGGTCGCCGGTCCGGCCGTCAGCCCCGAGGAGTTCTACGACCTTCCCGACGCCGCGCCGACGAGCCTGCTGCGGGTCAACGCCGTGCTCGGGCGGTTCCAGGCGACGGTCGAGAGCGCCGACGTCGCGCCCACGCCCGACGCCGAGGCGGGGTTTGCGTGGCGGCGCGACGACGTCGAAAAGAGCCTCGCCGCGTGGCGCGATTTCCTCGCCGCGGAGCTCCCGAAGGCGAACCGGGCCCTGGCGGCGGCGGGCCTGCCGCCGCTCAAAGCCGGAAGCCAGGAGCGGCGCGTTGGGGGATGAGCAGGCGTGCGGCATCGCGCTCGTCGCGGTCCCCGGCCTCGACGGCCGGCCCGCGTTTTTCCTGGGCCGCACGCCGGTGACCAACGCGCAGTACGCGCCCTTCGTGGCGGCAGGCCGCGCTTCGGCCCCGCCCTGGTGGAGCGATCCCGATTTCCGGGACCCCGAGCAGCCGGTCGTGGGCGTGACCTGGGACGAGGCGGCGGATTTCTGCGCGTGGGTCGGCGAGGCGGGGGCGAGCCCCTGTCGTCTGCCGACCGGCGCGGAGTGGGAGCGCGCGGCGAGCGGCGGTCTGCGCGAGCCGGCGACGGCGTGGGGCGACGCGGTCCCGCCGGGCGAGATTCCCGAGGGGCCGCTCTCGGGGCCGTGGCGCGTCGGCCGCGGCAGCCCGAATGGTTTCGGCCTTTTCGACATGGGTACGATCGTCCACGAGTGGTGCCTCGCGTGGAGCCGCGAGGGCCGGCGCGAAAGTCGTGGCGGATCGTGGCGGCACGCCGTGCGCTGGTCGCGGCCGTCCGCGGCGAGCAGTCTGCCGCCGACCTATCGCTACGCCGACTACGGGTTCCGGGTCCTCGCCGAGGCGGCGCTCTCGTGACGCCGGGTCACGTAAAGATTGAGGCCGCCTGAATTTTTTCGGAACCCGCGGCGAAACGGCGTGCTATAAATGGTGTGGATCCCGGCTGCGCCGGGCCGCATCCAAAAGATGTGAAGGGAGCGCAGAGGACGTTGGCACGTAACCCCTGAATCCGTGAAACCGTGGGCGCCGCGAGGCGCCCGTTTCTTTTTCGGCCGGAAGGCCATTCGAATCGGGAATGGGAGGTGCGGCATGACCTTGAAGCGAGTGGGGCGCCCCACGACGGCGCGCTCCGCGCGCCGGCTGGTTCAGGCGGCCGGCTTCGTCTTCTATCTCCTGGCGGTCCAGGCACTTCTGACGGCGGGCGCCGGGGCCAGCGTGTTCGCGGGAAGCCGGCACAGCGCGGATCTGATCCTGCCGATTGCCTCCTTCGCGCTCGCCGTCTGCTACGCGGTGGTCGGCTACCACCTGAGGCGCCGCCACCTGTGGGCGCGAAACTTCGCCTTCGCGTTCGCGGCGATGAGCCTCTTCGCCTTCCCGGTAGGGACGGGGCTGGGCCTCGTCATCGTCGGATTCGTGGCGAGCGCCAACCGCGCGCGCGTGTTCCCCACGCTGCGGCGGGCGCCCGCGACGGAGTCGCCGCTGATCCGCTTCGATCCGGATCTCGTGCCCGAGCTCGCGGGCGAGCGCGCCGGCTAGCGCCACCGACGCCGTGCTGTCCCGCGCGTTCACGACGACAGGGCCGGACATCCCGGGCTACCGCGTGACGCGCAGCCTCGGGATCGTGCGCGGCATCGTGGTCCGTTCGCGCTCGATCGTCGGGACGATCGGCGCGGGCATCCAGAGCCTCTTCGGGGGCAACATCACGCTCTGGACCGAGATGTGCGAGCACGCCCGACAGGAGGCCTTCGACCTGATGGCCCGGCACGCCGAGCAGATGGGCGCCAACGCCGTCGTCGCCTTCCGCTACGACGCCACGGAAGTTTCGGCGGGCGTGACAGAGGTCCTCGCCTACGGGACGGCGGTCGTCGTCGAGCCGGACAAGTAGGCTCGATGCCGAGAGGCGAGGGCCGGGATGCGAGATGAGAGGCGCATCCGGCGCCGCACGTCCCGCATCCCGCCTCTGGCGCTATAGTCCGACGCCGTGAAGAGCATTCTCCTCTGGATCCTCGTCGGCGCGCTTCTCGGCGTCGTCGCGGCGTCGTTCGTCGTGCCGCCGATGCTGTCCTGGTACAACGAGTCGGGCTACCTGTCGCAGAACGGCCAGCCCGCGGCGATGGTGAATCTCCCGCAGGTCGTGCGCTACGCGACGTCGCGGCTGATCCGCGGCCAGGCGATCGGCGCCGGGATCGGCGCGATCGTCTTCTTCGTCCTCGGCCTCGCGTTCGGCGGCCGCCGGCGCAAGGGGTCGGAGACGGCGACCGCTCAGCGCGTCCAGTAGTCGAAGGCCGCCCGGGAAATCCGGGCGATCGCCTGCTCCCGAGCGGCGAGCGGCCGGTCGGATCCCTTGATCAGGACCGCGACCGCCAGCCGTCCCCGGCCGCCCGGGAGCGTCACGAGGCCGACGTCGTTGGTGCAGACGTTGGAGGCGCCGACGTCGGCGCCGGTGCCGGTGCGGTGCGCGACCGGCGTGCCCGGCGGAAGATCTCCCTTCAGGCGCTTCGGGCCCACGCGGGTGCGCGCCATGAAGGTGAGCAGCAGGTCGCGGCTCTCCGGCTTCAGCCACCGGCCCTCGGCGATCTGGCGCAGGAGCTGGACGAGGGCGTCCGGCGTCGCCGTGTCGCGCGGGTCGGCGAGGAAGCGCGCGTAGGCCGCCCGCCGCTCGGAGGCGGGCACGGCCTCGATCGCCCCGCGGATCGAAGCGAGCGTCCACGTCCCGCGCGGCGGCGGCGCCGCGACGCCGAAGGAATCGAAGGCGAGCTCGGCCTCGGAGCGGTCGACGCGGATGTCGGAGAGGCCGGCGGCGTCGAGCCGCGCGGTGACGACCTCGGGTCCTCCCGCGAGCGGCAGCAGGACGTCCGCCGCCGTGTTGTCGCTGTCGACGAGCATCGTCTCGAGGAGCTCGCGGAGCGTCCGCGTGAGGCCGCCCTGGCCCGCGCGTTCGGACAGCGGACCGAATGGACGCATGTCCGCCGGCCCGAGGACGACCTTCTGGTCGAGCGACAGCGTCCCGCGGTCGACGAGCCCGAGAACCTGGACCGCCACGGCAAGCTTGAAGACGCTCGCCATCGGAAAGCGCTCGTGGCCGTGGAGCGACGCGCCGTGGCCGGACTCGAGATGGAGAACCGACACGCCCACCGTGCCACCCGCCGAGGCGGCGATTCGAGCGAATCGCGCTTCCAGGGCGTCGCGCGAGCCGGCGGGCCGCGCCCGGAGCGCGAGCGCCAGGAGAATCGCGAGCACGGCCCGAGTATACGAGCCGGAAAAGGGCGGCGGCCCATCGCCGCCGGCGCGCCGGGAGGAAACCCGGTATCGGGAGCGGCGTCTCTCGAGCGTCTCGCCCGCGACGCGGCGGGGGCAGGGTAGGATTC
>Ga0335071_10000793_pt1 | contig 34029 bp, 32 predicted proteins | sample Lox_Sample_15_FD_206724 | JGI IMG/M metagenome (GOLD analysis project Ga0335071, IMG submission 206724) | Soil microbial communities from Loxahatchee National Wildlife Refuge, Florida, United States - Lox_Sample_1.5 | ecosystem: Environmental > Terrestrial > Soil > Wetlands | place: USA...
CTCGATGGTGCCCGAATCCGCGTGGATCTCGCCCAGGATCAGGGCGAGCAGGGTCGACTTCCCGGCACCGTTGCGGCCGACGAGGCCGACGCGGCGCCCCGCCGGGACCTGGGCCGAGGCATTCTCGAGCAAGGTCCGGCCGCCGATGCGGTAGGTGATGTCCTGCAAGGTCAGCATGGCGGCGTGCTGGTAACACAGGCGCGCCGGGAATGCGACCGGCGCGGCGTCAGCCCTAAGGCTTCTGGCGGCGGCACCACTCGCGCCAGGCGAAGCGGAACACCGCCTCGACGCTGCGGCAATAGCCGGCATGATCGAACAGCGGCGACGCCTGCATGCGCGCCCGCAAGCTCGCGCGCAGCGTCTGCAGGCCCGGCAGGTCGGCCGCAGCCGCGGCCGCAACGGCGACATAGGCGGCCTTGTCCGCGATTGCGAAGGGCCGCAGGCCTACCGCCGCCAGCATCGACAGCGCCTGCCGTCCGACGAACCGCGGGCCGACCAGGCTGATCACCGGCACGCCCATCCACAGCGCCTCGAGCGCGCTGTTGCCGCAGCCGTATGGGAAGGTATCCAGGACGATGTCGACGTCGTTGTAGGACTTCATGTGGTCGCCGAAATCCGGCTGCGGCTTGGAAAGCGCTACCCGGTCGGGCGGCAGGCCGGCCTCGGCGACCGTCCTGGTCCACTGCCCCATGACGTCCGCATCGGCGAGCGCCGTCGCCTTGATTCGGAGCCGCGATCTGGGGACCGCCTCTAATACGTCGCGCCAGCATCGCAGAACGGCCGGATTGACCTTCCACAGGTTCGTCATCGAGGCGAACGTGACAAAGCCGTTGCGCGCCGCGGGCAGGGGGGCGACCGGCCCGTGGTCGTTGAAGGTATCGAACGAGAAGTTCCACGGGATGTGGACGATGTCTTCGATGGAGCCCTCGCTGGCTTTCGACGGCACGGTCAGCGCATCGGTGATCCAGAAATCCGCGTCGCGATAGCCGGTCGTCATCACGTGGTGAAAGCACAGCTGGACCGGGGCGGCGCGGTACCGCAAGACGCGCGTCCGCGGTCCTTCGGAGCCCCGGCCGAGCGCGCTCACCAGCACGTCGATGCGGTCCCCCCGGATGGCGTCGGCGGTTTCGCGATCATCCCAAAACCGGGTGTCGCGACAGCCCGCGAAGAACCGGACGAGGGGTGCCTGCTGAGGGTGCGCGTAGTCCACATCTCCGTAGACGAACACTTCCGTCTGCCGCTTGTCGTGATGCAGCGCGATCGGGGCGAAGAAATAGAGCGCGTTGTGGTTGGTGCGCAGGCTCGACGACAGGAACCCGACGCGCAACGGCCGGTCCGGATCGGGCGGGTTGGGGAAGGCCGGGTCGAGGCCGGGCAGGCGGTCGCCGTGGCGGGCCGTGAAATCCGCAACCAGTGCGTCCAGGTCCGCCTCGCTCATGTCGGGCGACATCAGCGCGTGGAACAGCAGCGAATCGTAATTCTCTTCCGAGGGGTCGAGGGCCACGGCCCGGCGCAGCGAGGCGAGGCCGCCCGCGAGCTTGCCCTGCCATATCTCGGCCTCGCCGAGCCGCCGCCACAGACGGCCGTTGCCAGGGTCCGCCGTGGAGGCCACGCGCAGGAGCTGCTCGGCCGCCGAGCCCATGCCCAAGGCACGCGCCACCAGCGCCGAGCCTTCGAGGGCGCGGATGTCGTTTGGCCGGGCCGTCAGGATGGCGTTGTAGTGGGCGACCGCGTCCGTATAACGCTGCTCGGCGAGGGCGCGGCCGGCCGCGCGGAGGAGCGAGTCGTCGTCCATGCCAAAAGTCTGACCCAATCGGTGTCCCCGTGCCATACCCGGTCCGCGAGCCGCCCGCCGGGCGGGTCTCGTGACCTGGATCACAGAACGAGGCTCGAAACCGCGCTAAAAGCCCGGAATATGTGGCTCTTTCATCCCTGCCAGGGGTCGGCTATCGTGGAGACAACAGCGCAGCGAGTGAGGTGTTGATGGAACAGAGTATGTACAAATACGTCCTCAAGTACTCGCCGCGCGAGACCGCGACGTTGATCGTGCTCACCCTTCTGTCGCTGCCGATCTACTACGTCACCCTCGACATTCCCAAGAACGTCTTCAACCAGGGCATTCTCGCCAAGGGAATCAAGTTTCCATATACGCTGTTCGGGTACGAGCTCAACCAGGTCGAGTATCTCTTCTGGCTGTGCTTCCTGTTCTTCCTGTCGGTGTTGGTGAACGGCGGGCTCAAGCAATACATCAACACGTACAAAGGCCGGCTTGGCGAGCGCCTGCTGCGGCGGCTGCGCTACGAGCTGGTCTCGCGCATCATGCGCTTTCCGCTGCCGCATTTCCGCAAAGTCTCGGCCGGCGAGCTGATTCCGATGATCACCGCCGAGGTCGAGCCGCTCGGCGGTTATTTCGGCGACTGCTTCGCCCAGCCGCTGATCCAGATCGGCACGCTCGGGACGATCGTCGCCTTCCTGTTCATCCAGAACCCCATCGTCGGCATCGCCGCCATCTCGCTGTACCCCATCCAGGGCTACATCATCCCGAAGATGCAGCGGCGCGTGAACCAGCTTGGGAAGGAACGCGTGCGCTCGATGCGCAAGGTCTCCGAGCGCATCGGCGAGGCGGTCGCCGGCGCTGGCGAGATCCATGCCAACGGCACGACGAATTACGAGCGCGCCGACTTCGCCGAGCGGCTCGGCCGCGTGTTCCAGATCCGCTTCGACATCTACCTCCGGAAGGGGCAGGTCAAGTTTCTCAACAACTTCCTCAACCAGATGGCGCCGCTTCTGTTCTATTCGATCGGCGGCTACCTGGTGATCAAAGGCCAGCTCTCGGCCGGCGCCCTCGCGGCCGCCCTGACCGCGAACAAGGACATGTCGGCGCCGTGGAAGGAACTGCTCGACTATTACCAGTCGACCCAGGACTCACGGATCAAATACGAGCAGGTGACCGAGCAGTTCCGCCCCGAGAACATGTTCCCCGAGGCGCTGCAGGAGCCGTTGACCGAACCGCCGCCGCGGCTCGAGGGCGATATCGTCGCCTCCAACCTGTCCGTCCTCGAGGATGGAGCACTCAAGCTTCTCGACAGCGTCACCTTGACGATCCCGCATGCCGAGAAGGTGGCGATCGTCGGTCGCGTCGGCGGCGGCAAGGAGGCGTTCGCCATGGCGCTGGCCCGCCTGTATCTGCCAAGCGGCGGCAAGCTCATGTATGGCGACAAGGATGCGTCCACCTTGTCCGAGGCGGTCATCGGTGCCCGTGTCGGCTATGCCGGCCAGAGCGCCTATCTGTTCTCGGCCAGCGTGCGCGACAACCTCACCTACGGGTTGCGCCAGCGCGTGGTCTCACCCCGCGACGGGCGCGATGCAAAGGCCGAGGCGGCGCGGCGCCGGTTTCTTGCGGAGGCCCGGCGCGCCGGCAATCTCGACCTTGACGCAGAAGCCGACTGGCTCGACCTGGCGACGGCCGGCATCAAGGACAAGACGGAGTTGACCCAGCGCATGACCGAGGTGCTCAAGGCCGTCGACATGGAGGAGGACGTCTTCCAGCTCGGCCTGCGCGGCACGATCGACGCCAAGGCGCGGGCGGATGTCGCCGAGCGCGTGCTCGCGGCCCGCCGCGCGCTGGTGACGCGCCTGTCCGATCCGAAGGCCGATTCGGACCTCAAGACCCTGATCGAGCCGTTCCATCCCGACCAGTACAACACCAATGCGACGGTGGCGGAGAACCTCTTGTTCGGCACGCCGCTCGATCCCTCGTTCGAGACCGACCGGCTGGCCGAGAACCCCGCGATCCTGGCCGTGCTCGACCGTGTCGGCCTCACCGAGGAGCTGGTCAAGGTCGGCCGCCAGCTCGCCGAGACCATGGTCGAGCTGTTCGCCGACCTGCCTCCGGGCCACGAATTCTTCGAGCAATTCAGCTTCATTTCCTACGAGGACCTGCCGGAGTTCAAAGAACTTCTGCAGCGCACCGGCCGCCCCGGGGCTGTGATCGAGGCCGCGGACCGCATCCGGCTCATGAGCCTGCCGTTCAAGCTCATCCAGACCCGGCACCGCCTCGACCTGCTCGACGACCACCTCAAGCAGCGCATCCTCGAAGCGCGCAAGGCGCTGCGGGAGAGCGATGATCCGCGGGTCAAGGCCGGGATCGATTTCTTCCATCCCGACACCTACAACGCGACGGCGAGCATCCAGGACAACATCCTGTTCGGCAAGATCGCGTACGGCCAGGCCAAGGCCACCCAGCGCGTGGGCGCCTTGATCGAAGGGGTGGTCAAGGAACTCGATCTGCGGACCACGGTCATCGAGATCGGGCTCGACTTCCAGGTGGGCGTCGCCGGCGCGCGCTTGGCGCCGCCGCAGCGGCAGAAGCTCGCGATCGCACGCTGCCTCTTGAAGCGGCCGGACATCCTGATCGTGAACGAGGCGACCGCCATCCTCGACGCGCAGAGCCAGAACCGGATCATGGAGGGTGTGTTCCAGGAGATCGAAGGGCGCACGCTCGTCTGGGTGCTGCACAATCCCACGCATGCCGGGAAGTTCGATCGGGTGCTGGTCGTCGACGGCGGCAAGATCGCCGAAGCCGGGCCGGTTGCCGAGCTCGAGCGTCCGGGCACGCATTTTTCCGACTTGCTCGCGGCCGCGGCGTAGGCGTCGCGGCCTAGAGGAGACGTCCGATGTCGATGAAGGAAGAAGTCGAGGTCCTGCGCAACGTCCCGCTGTTCGCCAAGCTGGAGCCGGCGAAGCTGAAGCTGCTCGCCTTCACGAGCGAGCGGCTGACCTACGAGCCCGGGCAGGCATTTTTCCAGCAGGGCGATCCGGGCGATTCCGCCTTCATCATCCTCGACGGCGAGGCGGAGGTCATGATCGACACGCCCAAAGGACCGGTGCGAGTGGCCAATCTTGGGCGCAACGAGATCGTCGGCGAGATCGCGGTCCTCTGCGAGGTGCCGCGCACAGCCACGGTCCTCGCCAAGGGCAAGACAGTGACCCTGAAAATCAGCCGCGAAACGTTCTTCCGCCTGATCACCGAATTTCCGCAGATGTCGATCGAGATCATGCGCGAGCTCGGCCGGCGCATCGAGAAAACCAACGGCCAGCTCCGCGATGCGCTCGCCAAGCTGCGGGTCCAATGACCGGGCCTGGCGGCGGCTGTCTGCAATTTTAGCGATTGTTTCCTCTCATCCTTTCTTAACCAATGGCGGCTAGGGTGGCGGCCTCCAACGAGGCCCGTCCAATGAGCCCCCCGCCCCAGAAGCCGGTTTTCTCCGCCGAATTGCATCTTGGCCGCGTCAACGGCCACAGCCACGTCCGCAGCAACGGCCATGCGCCGGCCGCACCGGCGGCGGGAGTGGACGAGCTCACGGCCGAGGTCAAGCGCTTGGCCGACCGCATCGACCGGCTGACCAACGCCGGTGCCGTCATCACCAGCGTCAGCGGCGAGCCGATCCCTGTCACCGCGGCCGACCAGGCGGCGTTCGACAAGGTGCGCCATGAGGTCGAGGCCATCGCCGCACGCATCACGCTTACCAAGCAGGAGATCGCGACCCTCAAGCATCCGCTCGCCCAGGACGACAAGCTGTCCTCGGCGTCGATGGAGCTGAGTGCCGTCGTGCGGTCCACGGAAGAGGCGACGCAGGCCATCATGCAGGTGGCCGAGCATCTGGACGAACTCGCGCGCGAAGTCACCTCGCTGGTCTCCGATTCGTATGTCGTCTCGCGCCTCAACGAAATGAGCGAGCACGTCACCAAGCTGTTCGAGGCGTGCTCGTTCCAGGATTTGACCGGTCAGCGCATCACGAAAGTGGTCAAGACGATCGACTTCATCGAAGAGCGCATCGAGACGATGCAGGTCATCTGGGGCCGCAAGGACATCGAGAAGATGCCGGTGCCCGAGACCGACCTCCACAAGAAAGACGACGGGCTGGTGCTGCACGGGCCGAGCGACGCGGCCGGCGGCGCCATCAGCCAGGACGAAGTCGACAAACTGTTCTCTTAAGGGCTGTCGTGGGGCGCCAGTCGCGGGGGTCCGCTATGGGCATATGCGGACCCCCGCGGCCTTCCTGTCCTTGACGCGGCGCTGGCCGATGGGCTCAATCGGCCCCCATGAAGGTTCCGAGCTGGATTCGAGCGCGCGGTGCGGCGGCGGGAATCGCATGTGCCGCACTGGCGTTGACGTGGGTCGCCACCCCGGCGCAGTCGCAGACCGGCGGCTCGCTCAACATCTACAACTGGAACGACTACATCAACGACGAGACCTTGCGCCGGTTCGAGGCCGAGACCGGCATCAAGATCCGCTACGACCTCTACGACGCGAACGAGACGCTCGACGCCAAGCTGCGCGCGGGACACAGCGGCTATGATCTCGTGGTGCCCACCGCTTCGCCGTTCCTGGCGCTGCAGGTGAAGGCGAACCTGTTCCTCCCGCTGGACAAGGCCAAGCTCAAGAACTACGGCAATCTCGACGCGCAGCTGATGCAGCAGCTGACGACCGACGATCCCGGAAACCGGCACGCGGTGCCCTGGATGTGGGGCACGCTCGGCATCGGCTACAACTCGGCGCAAATCGCGAAGCTCATGGCTGATGCTCCCGTGAACAGCCTCAAGATGCTGTTCGATCCGGCGGTCGTCGCGAAGTTCAAGGGCTGCGGGGTGGTGATCCTGGATTCGCCGACCGACGTCTTCCCGGCCGTGCTGAGCTATCTGGGCCGGGCGCCCGACAGCAAGAAGAAGGAAGATCTCGACGCCGCCACCGACGCGCTGATGAAGGTCCGCCCGTTCGTACGAAAATTCCATTCCTCCGAGTACATCAACGACCTGGCCAACGGCGATGCCTGCCTCGCGTTCGGATTTTCGGGGGACATCAAACAGGCGGCCAAGCGCGCCGTGGAAGCGCACAAGGACTACAAGGTGGTCTATGCGATCCCGCAGGAAGGCAGCCAGGTGTGGATCGATACCTGGGCCATTCCAGCCGATGCCGAGCACGCGGACGCCGCCGAGCGGTTCCTCGACTTCGTGCTGCGTCCCGATATCGCCGCCCTCAACAGCAACAAGATCGGCTATGCGAACGGGGTGCCGGCCTCGCGTGCGCTGATCGATCCGGCGATCCGCGACGACCCGACGATCTATCCGCCCGAGGATGTGCGCCAGCGCCTCTATACCATCTCGCCCCCCGATCGCGCGTACGAACGGCTGCGGACGCGCGCCTGGACGCGCGTGACCACCGGCTACTGAGACCACCGCCCCACCCGCGTGTCCGATCCGGCATGTCCGATAAGCTGATCCGAGTCGAAGGTGTGTCGAAGCTGTTCGGCCGGACCGCGGCGGTGGCCGATGTCAGCGTCGAGATCGGGGCCGGGGAGTTCTTTGCCCTCTTGGGCGCCTCGGGCTGCGGCAAGACGACGCTCCTGCGGATGATCGCGGGGCTCGAGACACCGAATTCCGGGCGCATCCTGATCGACGGCGTCGACATGGCCGGCGTGCCGCCGTGGCAGCGGCCGGTCAACACCGTCTTCCAGTCATACGCGCTGTTTCCGCACATGACGGTCGCCGGCAATATCGCCTTCGGCCTCAAGCAGGACGGTTTGCCGGCCGCCGAGATCAAGTCCCGCGTCGCCGAGATGCTCGATCTCGTCCAGCTCTCCGGCTATGGCGACCGCAAGCCGGCGCAGCTCTCGGGCGGCCAGCGCCAGCGCGTGGCGCTGGCGCGCAGTCTCGCCAAGCGGCCCAAGGCTCTCCTGCTCGACGAGCCGCTCGCCGCCCTCGACCGCAAGCTGCGCGACCAGATGCAGGTCGAGCTCGCGGCCCTGCAGCGCCGACTCGGCATCTCGTTCATCTTCGTCACCCACGACCAGGACGAAGCGATGGCGCTGGCGCAGCGCATCGCCGTCATGCGCGACGGCCGCATCGAGCAGATCGGCGCGCCGCGCGAGGTGTACGAAAAGCCGGCCACGCGCTTCGTGGCGGATTTCCTGGGCCGGGCCAACGTGATCGGCGGGCGGGTCGCCGGCCGCGACGGCGCTTTCCTGCGCATCGACACGGGCCATGACGGGCTGGTCCTGCGCGCGCTCTCGCCGCTCGACGTCGCCGCCGGCACCGAGGCCTGGATCGCCGTGCGTCCGGAGAACATCACCTTCGAGGAGTGCGGCCATGCCAACCGCGCCGACGCGGTGGTGTGCGCCGCGGCCTATGTCGGCGGCGAATCGCGCTACGAGCTGGCGGTCGCGGGCGGCTTGATCGTACGCGCGACCCTGCCCAATCGCGCGGGCGATGCGGCACCGCATCCGCCGCTCGGCGCCGCGGTGCGCCTGTCATGGCCGGCCGAGGCCGGCATCCTGCTTCTGCAATGACGGCACCGTCGGGCTTCCGCAGCACGGTGATCACGGCGCCCATGGCCTGGCTCGCCGCCTTCTTCCTGCTGCCGTTCGTCATCGTGCTGGCGATCAGCCTCGTGCCGGCGACGGACGGCCAGCCGCCGTTTGCCTCGCCGCTCGATCCGGCCAATCTCACGCTCGACGGCTACCGGCTTCTGGCAGGCGACGGCCTGTATGCGATCGCATTCCTCAATTCGGTCCGTATCGCCGCCACGTCCACCCTGGTGGCGTTGCTGATCGGCTACCCGATGGCCTACGCAATCGCGCGCGCACCGGAGGCCTGGCGCGGACCACTCCTGCTGCTCGTGATCCTGCCGTTCTGGACGTCGTTCCTGATCCGCGTCTATGCGTGGATGGTCCTTCTGCGGCCGACCGGCCTGATCAATTCGGCGCTGCTGGCGCTCGGCGTGATCCATGAGCCGTTGCCGCTCATCGCCAACGAATTCGCCGTCCATCTCGGCATCGTCTATTCGTATCTGCCGTTCATGGTGCTGCCGCTGTACGCCGCCCTCGAGCGGCTCGATCCGAGCCTGCTCGAGGCGGCGTTCGATCTCGGCTGCCGGCCGGCGCGCGCGTTCTGGCGCGTCACCGTGCCGCTCTCCGCCCCGGGCATCGCGGCGGGATGCCTTCTGGTGTTCATCCCGGCGGTCGGCGAGTTCGTGATCCCGGACCTGCTCGGCGGCCCGAGCACGCCGATGATCGGCCGCGTGCTGTGGACCGAGTTCTTCGCCAACCGGGACTGGCCGACCGCTGCGGCGGTCGCGGTGACGCTGCTCGTAGTCCTGGTGGGGCCGATCGTGATCTTTCAGGCGCTCGAGCGGCGCTCGACGGAGGAGGCATGACGCCCCGGCGCTCCTGGCTGCTCCTGGTCTGGCTCTGCTTCGGCTTTGCGTTCCTCTACGTGCCGATCGCGCTCCTCATCCTCTATTCGTTCAACGATTCGCGGCTGGTCACCGTCTGGGGCGGGTTCTCGACGCGCTGGTATGTCGGGCTTGCGCACGATGCGCGCATCCAGGAGGCGGCCCGTCTGAGCCTCGCTGTCGCGGCCGGCAGCGCCACGCTCGCCACCGTCTTCGGCGGTCTGGCGGGCTTGGCGATCGGGCGCTTCGGCCGGTTCCGGCTGCGCCTCCCGATGACGGCGATGCTCGCCGCACCCCTGGTCATGCCGGAGGTGATCACCGGCCTGTCGCTGCTGCTGCTGTTCGTGTCGCTGAATCAGGCGATCGGGTGGCCCGGCCAGCGCGGCTTCACCACCATCGTGATCGCGCATGCGACGTTCGGCATCGCCTACGTCGCGGTGATCGTCCAGGCGCGGCTCAGGCTGCTCGATCCGGCGGTCGAGGAGGCGGCGGCCGATCTGGGCGCCACCCCGCTGCGCACGTTCCTTGCGGTGACACTGCCCATGTTGGCGCCGGCGCTCATGGCCGGCTGGCTGCTGGCGTTCACGCTCTCGCTCGATGACCTGGTGATCGCGAGCTTCACCTCCGGCCCGGGGGCCACCACCTTGCCGATGGTCATCTATTCGAGCGTTCGGCTGGGCGTGTCACCCGAGGTCAATGCGCTGGCCTCGCTGTTCGTGGCCGCGGCGGCTATCCTGGTCGGGCTGGCGGCCCGAATTTTCCGCCCGCGCGCGCTTGCTGGCTGAGTGAACATCTCTTTACGTTTGGCGCGGTAAGCTGGGCCGGTTCGGAGGGGGCTTCGTGGTCAGTACCAGCGCACGGCAAATCTTCCTGTCGACCTTGACCGCCCGGCGCGAAGATCGCCGGCGGGCGGCCATTGTCGTCCTGCTGTCGGCGCTCTTCTTCGTGCCGATGGCACCCTTTGCCGCCGTGCTGCTGCCCCCTGTCTTTGCGTTCATCCCGATCTACGAATCGGCGCTGGTTCTCTGCGATCTCATCACCGCGGTCCTGCTCCTCGGCCAGGTCAATATCCTGCGCTCGCGGGCGCTGCTCATCCTCGCCGGCGGCTACCTGTTCACGGCTCTGATGGCAGCAGCACACATGCTGACCTTCCCCGGCTTGTTCGCGCCGTCCGGTCTGCTCGGGGCGGGACAGCAGAGCACGGCGTGGCTTTACATGTTCTGGCACGCCGGATTTCCAGTGGCCGTGATCGCGTACGCGCTGCTCAAAGACGACGCAGGCACATTGATCGTGCGGCCGCAATACGCGATGGCGCTGACCGGTGTTGCCGTGGCCGCCGGGGTCTGCGCCCTGACCTGGCTAGCGACCGGCGGCGAGGATCACCTTCCGGTGATCATGAGCGGCAACTTCCACACGCCGGCGATGACGTTCGTCGTGTCGTCGGTGTGGGCTGTGAGCCCGATAGCGTTGGCCGTCCTCTGGCGGCGGCGGCCGCATTCGGTCCTCGACATGTGGCTCATGGTCGTGCTGTGCGCGTGGCTGTTCGATGTCGCGCTGAGTGCCGTGTTCAGCGCCGGTCGGTTCGACGTCGGCTTTTATTTCGGCCGCATCTACGGCCTGTTGGCGGCGAGCTTCGTGCTCCTGGTCCTTCTGCTCGAGACCGGTGCGCTCTACGTGCGGCTCGCCCGGTCGATGGAGGCCGAGCGCGAGCAGAGGGAGCGTCGGCTCCAAGAGGCGCAGACGCTTCTCATTCATGTTTCACGGGTGAGTGAGCTCAGCCTGATGGTGCCGGAACTCGCCCACGAAGTGAACCAGCCGCTGACCGCGATCGGCAATTATGTCGACGCGACGCGCGCCTTCATTCGCGAGGGCGAAACTGCCAAGGCTGAATCCGTGTTGCAAAAGGCGGCCGAGCAGGTCGGCCGCGCCAGTCAGATCCTGCGGCGCCTGCGAAACTATGTCCGCCGCCGCGATGCGGAGATGCGCCCCGAACGGCTCGCCGAGGTCGTGGAGGAAGCGGTGGCGCTCGCATTCATCGACAGCAGTAGCCGCGGCGTGAAGGCGGAGATCCGCATCGATCCGCGCGTCTCGACCGTGCTGATCGACAAGGTGCAGATCCAGCAGGTACTGCTGAACCTGATCCGGAACGCCTTCGAGGCCATGTCCGCGAGCTCGCGCCGCATCGTGACCGTGTCGGCCGTCATGGCGGAATCGGGTGGGGTTGAAATCAGCGTGGCCGATACCGGCCGCGGCCTCACGCAGGACGTGCGCGCGAACCTGTTCGAGCCGTTCGTCACCACGAAATCGAGCGGCATGGGGATCGGGCTGTCGATCTCCCGCTCGATCGTCGAATCGCACGGCGGCATGTTGCGCGCGGACGACAATCCGGAGGGTGGAACCGTGTTCCGGTTCAGCGTGGCCGCCGACCGACCGGCGGACAGCGCGCCGGTCGTTTCGGCTGCCTGACTCCAAGCGAATCGCGCAGCCTCAAACGATCAGGTCGACGAACCAGCCGGTGATCCGCTGCGGGGTCCGCATCACGCTGCTGACGTTGTCGACGAAAGCCTGGCTGGCCTGGTCGGCGGCCGTCGCATCGAAGCTGCCACCGGCGGTCTGCGCCAGGACGGCGACGTTCTGTGTCGGCGGTACCGAATGCACCGCGAGGTCGCTCGCCGCTGGCACGTCGCCAGGCAGTTGGAACACCGGTCCCCGGCGCCATGCATTCGTCCGGCGCTCGTGCGACCTGCGCGCGCCGCCACTCGTCTCGATCGGATGAACGGGCGTCATTTCTCACTCCGTTCCCCGACAGCGGTCTAAATCTAGTCAGGGGCGGCCTGTCTGCGGGCGACAAATGCCGGACATAGCTGTGACATTGCTGTGGTGCGATCGGTCACGTTGAAGGGCTTGCGCGCGGTACTGCGCCGCGCTTAGCTGAGGCAACACGAACAGGCGGCGGGGAGGAAACTTCGATGAACGGCGTGAGCATCCGCGGGCTTCGCGCGGCCTGCATCGGATTGGCCCTCGCAACCCTGCTGGCCTGTCCGGCCGAGGCCACGGACGTGCCGCAATTCCAGGTCGATCCATCGTGGCCGAAGCCGCTTCCCAACAACTGGATCATCGGCCAGGTCGGAGGTATCGCCGTCGACCCGCAGGATCACGTGTGGATCATCCATCGCCCACGCCTCCTCACGGCGAGCGAGGCGGGTGCCGTGCAGAAGCCGCAGCGCTCGAAATGCTGCGTGCCGGCGCCGCCGGTGATCGAATTCGATTCCGACGGCAACGTGCTGCGGGCGTGGGGTGGTCCTGCCGCGGGCTACGACTGGCCCCAGCGCGAGCACGGGATCTACATCGACCCGAAGGGATTCGTTTGGATCGGCGGCAATCTCGACGGCGACGGCGCGATCCTGAAGTTCACCCAGAACGGGAAATTCGTCATGCAGATCGGCCATGCCGGGCCGACGAAGGGCAGCAACGATCCGACGCAGCTCGACAAGCCCGCGGATTTCAGCGTCGACGCCGCCGCCAACGAGATCTTCGTGGCCGACGGCTATGGCAACCGGCGCGTGATCGTGTTCGATGCCGACACCGGCGCCTACAAGCGCCACTGGGGCGCCTACGGCCACCGGCCGGATGACGCGAAAACGCCGGCCTACGACCCGAATGCGCCGATCGCCCAGCAGTTCGGCAACCCTGTTCATTGCGTGCGGCTCGCCAATGACGGGCTGCTCTATGTCTGCGACCGCACCAACGACCGCGTGCAGGTGTTCCATAAGGACGGCACGTTCGTGACCGAATGGTTCTACGAGAAGGGAACCCTCGGCGCCGGATCGATGTGGGACCTCGGGTTGTGGCCCGATGCGAAGCAGACCTGGCTGCTCAACGCCGACGGCGAGAACAACGAGGTGCGGATCCTGCGGCGTTCGGACGGGGCGGTGGTCGGCACGTTCGGCCGGCAAGGCCGATGGGCCGGCCAGTTTCACTGGGTGCACAATATCCGGGTGGATTCGAAGGGGAACGTCTATACCGGCGAGGTCGACAACGGCGAGCGGGTCCAGAAATTCCGCCCGCTCAACGGCCAGCCGTAGCCGTCTCATTCAATCCTTGGGATTCCCGCGCGACAGCACTCAGCGCCCGGTCGCGGCCAGGGCGAGGTGGTGACCGCTTCCGCGCCGGGGCGCTACATCGTCTTGAGCGCCTGACGGTAATAGGACAGGTCGAGGTATTTCGCGGGCGACGGCGGCTTGCCGCCCCAGTCGCCATGCATCTCGGCGCGCAGCTTGAGCACGTTGCGGAAGCCCTGCATGTCGAGCCGGGCGTCCTTGGCGAAGCCGGACTTCGGATCGGCCGCGATCGCATAGGCGGCACCGGCGATGTCCGGGCTGACCTTCAGGCTCTCGCCCAGCAGTGCGACCGACTTGTCCTTGTTGGCCGGGTCGAGGACCCAGCGCAGCCCGTCGACATAGGCCCGGATGTAGCGCTCGATCGCGTCGCGGTGTGCAGGCGCCCAGGCGCGCAGCGCGAACGCCGCCGATCCCTGATAGGCGCCGAGGGTCGCGACTGCCGATGCCATCCGCTTTATGCCCTGCTGCTCGGCCACGATCGAGAACGGCGGGTTCATCATGGCGGCAGCGCCGTGTGCCGGGTCTTCGCGCATCGTCTTGAGCCGCAGCGGAGTGCCGCCCACGGGATTGACCGAGTATTGGCCCTGCCGCACCCCGTGCTTCTTCAGCATGGCGTAGAGCTGGAACGCATAGGCCGTGTCCACCGCATCGACCGCCACGGTCTTGCCGCGCAGATCGGCATAGGACTTGATCTGCGGGGTCACGTAGAGATTGTTGAAGCCGTTGTCGCCGCCCATCAGCACCACGACGTCGACCTTCGCCATCTCGGCCATGGCGACCGCGTTGTCGACTGCGCTGTGGGCGATCTGGTAGCGGCCCTGGGCCAGGCCGTCGCGCAACTCCTGCGAGTTCGGCGTCGGCTTGACCTCGACCTCGACGCCGCGCTTGGCGAAGTAGCCATTGGCCTGGGCGGCGAGCAGCGGCAGGTTCTGCAATCCCGGGAAGACGATGATTGTGATCTTGTCGGCGGCCGCTGCAGGATGCGTGCACGCCAGCGCAGCCGCCGCCAGCAACGCTGCAACGTACCCGCGAAATCGATATGTCATTGTCCTCCCCCCGAATGTGCTGTTGTCACGGGTCGACATGATGGGCCCGCCCGTCCGTGACTTTAAGACGCGGCCTCTTCTCCGTCGACATCACAATCGTGCGAACCCTTTTTGCTCGCGGCAGATGTCCTGACCCAGAAAGGTCGCAATATGGTTGGCGCCGTCCCGCGTATCTTTGGGCCATGATCCTTGGCGGTTCTGCGGGGCCGAACCACATCCTTCGCCAGAGAGCGTGGCCATGCGGATGGCGGCCATTGTGACGGCGCGCGCGTACACCTGGATCGCCTGCGGCTTGCTGGCCGTGGGGGGCTTGGTCGGGTGCGACACGGCCATGTACCCGGTCGGCAACGACGGGACCGGCCTGCCGGCCAACTCCGGTGTGGAGCGCAGCCTCTCCGGCGTTACCATGAAGACCTTCACGGCCCCGCTCGGCACGGTCGGGACCGCGGCCCTCCAATCCTTGAACTACATGGATATCGGCCTGACGGAAGTCCGCAAAGACGTACAGACATGGGATATCGCCGCCGCCGCCGGCAGCCGGATGGTCGACATTCATCTCGAGGCCATCAGCCCGAAAACCACGTTGATGCGCGTCACGGTCGACCAGGGAAATACGTTCTTCAAGGATGGCGCCACGGCGACCGAGATCGTGCTGCAGACGGCGGATGCGCTTCACGAACGCTTGAATTTGGGCCAAATTCCACAGACGGCAGCGGAACCGGCGCCGGCGCGGCCCCGCGACCGGGCTGCCAAGTCCGCCCGCGGGCTCTAACTGGCACGAATCATGATTGGGTCGTGAATAGCCCTATGATTGTCACCATCGTCTCGAATTTGTCGTTGGTTGCGGGTCGTGCCGCTCCCATCTGCCGAAAACGGCCAGGAATACGGAGAGCCTCCATGATCGTGAAATGGACAGTGCCCGCGGCGGCAGGGTTCCTTCTCATGGCCTGCGGGACTGTTCCGCCCTCTCCCCAGGAGCCGCCCGTCGTGTCCAGCGGTGCCGAGCAGGCGGTCCCACACGGCATCGCCCGGGTGTTCGCGGCCAATGTCGGTGACGTGAGGTCGGCGGTGCTGCGGTCTCTGATGAGCATGGATATGAAAGTCGTCGCCGATTCCAAGACGACCCAGGGGTGGCGGATCATGGCCTTGGCGGACGAGCGGATGATCCTGATCCAGCTCGAAAGCGTCACTCCGACGGTCACCCGCATGCGGGTGATCGTCGATCGCAGCGCTGGCTGGGACGACAAGGGAATCGACGTCGTCCTTCGGGCGCTCGATGCGCTCGCTCCCGGTGCCGAGATGCGCCCCGCGTAGCTACGCGGCCGCCTCGATGTGCTCGGGCCGCACGCCGAGCCCGAGCAGGCGGGCAGGGATACGGCGCAGCACCGGGTACCGTGCCAAGAGGCGCAAGGGGAGCGGCGGCGCGGTGTCATCGTCGCCCGGCCCACGCTCCAGCACTGACGAGATGACCCTGTTCTGAATCGTCAGCTGCAAGCGCTGCGTGACGCGCGTCGGAAATTCCCGGCGCAGCTGCACGTGGTGGAGGAGCTCGTCGGTCACTCTCCGCTCGCGCAGGGGGCGGGCGAGGATATTGGCGGCCGCCACCGCATCCTGCACCGCAAGGTTGATGCCGGTCCCGCCGATCGGCGACATCGCATGCGCCGCATCGCCGATGCACAGCAGTCCAGGCCGATGCCAACGGCGCAACCTGTCGACCGTCACGGTCAGCAGCTTGAGGTCGTCCCAGCCGCGGATTTCACCCGTGCGGCCGGCGATCACGGGTGCCATTCGGGCCAGGGCCTCGCGCACTGCCTGGATGCCGGTTTGCTGCAGCCGATCGATCGAGCCCTTCGGAATCACGTATCCGCACTGCCAGGTATCGCCGCGGTCGATGAGCACGAGGATATGGCCCGAGCGGAAGATGCCGAGCGGCTCGCGCGGATCATCCGGATGGCGGGACAGGAGGAACCACAGCACGTCCATAGGCGCGCCGAGCTCATCCACGGCAAGACCCGCGGCGCGCCGGACGGTGGAGTGGCGTCCGTCCGCGCCGATCACGAGATCGGCGCGGATTTCAACGTCACCCTCGGGGCCCGTCGCACGCACGCCGGCTATGCGACCATCCTGTTCGATGAGACCCGTCGTTTCCAGTCGCCGGTGCAGAGAAAAGCCCGGAAGTAAGGCTGCTTGCTTGGCGATGAAATCCAGAAAGTCCCATTGCGGCATGAACACGATGAAGCGGCACTGCGTCGGCAGATGCGAAAAATCGGCGATTTCGATCGTCTCGCGGCCGACCTGGCCGCGCAGGGCATGGGCTTCCTGATGCGGTAGCTTGAGGAACTCGCCCAAGAGACCGAGCTCGTGCATGAGTTCGAGCGTCGACGGATGGATCGTGTCGCCGCGGAAGTCGCGCAGGAAGTCGCCATGCTTTTCCAGGACCGCGACCTCGACCCCGGCGCGCGCCAAGAGAAACCCGGCCATCATTCCGGCCGGCCCGCCTCCGACGATGCAGCAGGTTGTCGAAAGCCTCTGGTCCATGTCCGACCTCCATCGCGGGGCAGCCGTTCGGACAGCCAAAGCAATATATAAGCGTCCCCCCGCCGGCGGACAGGTCTCGATGAGTTATTGCGCCGGGTGGATAGTCCGTAGCGCGCGGCGGACCAGGACCGCGCCCTGCTCGGTACGGCCGCTCCGGCACAGGGCCACGGCTCGCGCGACTCGCCGGCGGCACGATGGCCGCTCAAGCCAGCGGCAGTTTGCCGAGCAAAGCGGCAGCGGCGATGCGCGTCAGCTCTGGAATATGCCGACGAGTTCCGTCTCGTCCAGCCTGTGGCTGCGTGCCGCGTTGAGCACGTCCTCGGCGTTGGCGGTCGGCGGCAGGTCGAGGCTCGGGACATCGAGGGCAATCAGCCGGAAGTGATAATGATGCGGTCCATGCCCCTTCGGCGGCTGCGGGCCATCGTAGCGCGGATAGCCGAAATCGTTGACCCCGTAGCCAAGGTGATCCGCCTTGGTGCTCGACAGGCCCTCGCGGAGTGCTGTCTGCGTCGGCTTGATGTTGTAGACGGCCCAGTGGCGGAACGTCCCGGACGGCGCGTCGGGATCTTCGATCACCAGGGCGAGGCTGCGGGTGTCCTTCGGCACGTCGCGCCACTGCAGCGGCGGCGATAGATTCTCCCCATCGCGGGTATATTTGGGCGGAATGCGGCCGCCGCTTTCGAAGGCCGGGCTGATGATCGAAAAGGACATGGTCCGCTCCCGTCGCAGAGGTGGCGAAGAGAGAACGGCCGGGTATGGCCGCAGTTCCGCGGGTCACCGGATCAGAGCGTGAAGCCCAGGCCGGTGCGGATCATGTTGGCGCCGGTGACCACGACGGTCAGCAGGACCGCGAGGCGGAAGCGATCGGCGTTCAACAGGTTGCGCAGCCGCTGGCCGACCAGCATGCCGCCATAGACGGGGATGATCCCCAGGGCCGAGACGAGCAGGTCGCCCGCGCTCGCGGTCCCGTGCGCGGCACCGCTGATCATCAGGAGCGCGCCCGCGGTCGTGTAAAGAATCGAGATGCCCTTGACGAACACGTTCGGCGGAAGGTTGAGCCCGACGACGAACAAGGTCAGGACCGGGCCGAACAAGGTCGACATGCCGCCGATGAGGCCCGCGGCGAGACCGACCGGGGGGCCGAGCCAGCGCTCGAGCGCCGGCGGGATCACGAGGCGCGGCTGCAATAGGCCGATGGTCCCGAAGGTCACCGTGAAGGCGCCGACCGCGAGCAACAGGACCCGCGGATCGAGGGCCGCGAGCAGCGCCGTGCCGAAATAGGTCCCGATCGCGAGCGGGATCTGGATGGGCAGAAACCGGCGCAGGATCGCGAGCGTGTCCGGCCCCTCGACCGCCTGCACGAGGTTGCTCAGCATGATCGGCACGGCCAGCAGATTGACCGCGGTCTGCACGTCCACGGCCAGCATCAGGAGCGGCAGGCCGACCAACGGCAGGCCGATGCTGATCAGCCCTTTGACTGTGCCGCCCGCGGCGAGGGCCAGAGTGCAGGCGAGGATGGTGGGCAGGGCGGCGGCGGACAGCATGAGGGCGGTCCTTATACCGCGCCCATCGTGCTAAGGCATCGAAATTGACCGGCTTTTCTGCGGGTGATCTACTGGCGCCATGAACTCGTTGAACGTGCCGAAATTCTCCGACCTCGTCCGCCCCGACCGCGTCCATCGCGCGCTCTACACCGACCCGATGCTGTTCGAGCTCGAGATGGACCGGCTGTTCGGCCGCGCCTGGCTCGTGCTCGGCCATGAAAGCCAGGTCAAGGCGCCGGGCGACTTCTTCACCACGCGGATGGCGCGCCAGCCGGTGCTCGTGACGCGCGACGACGGCGGTGCGATCCGGGTGCTGGTCAACCGCTGTCCGCATCGGGGGGCGGTCGTCTGCACCGAGGAGCGCGGCCACACGCCGCATTTCCAGTGCGGCTATCACGGCTGGACGTTCGCGTGCGACGGGGCGCTCAAGCACGTGCCGATGGCGAATGCCTATCCCGAGGACCCGCGCGGCCTGGGTCTCAAGCTGGCGCCGGTGCCCCGCGTCGCCGTCTATCGCGGGTTCATCTTTGGCAGCCTGGCCTCGACCGGCCCCGAGCTGCTCGACTTCCTCGGCTATATGCGCACCTCGTTCGACGACATGATCGATCGCGCGCCTGACGGCGAGATCGAGGTGGCCGGCGGCGTGTTCAAGCACGCATATGACGGCAACTGGAAGCTGATGCTGGAGAACCACAACGACACGTATCACCCCGCGCACGTCCATGCGTCGTCGATCTACGCAGCCAAGGAGCAGCCGGACGACACGCCGACAACGGGTGCGGGCGAGATCGCGGTCCGCCAGATGCGCCAGAACGGCGTGCCGCCGGACGTGTGGGACGGGCTCGGCCTGTGGACGGCGGCGTACGGCCACAGCCTGATGGGCGACTATCACGACGACAAGCGCCTCGTCGCGGCGCTCAAGGATCCGACTTTCGCCCAGTATCGATCCGCCCTCGAACGGCGCCACGGGGCGAAGCGCACCGATGAGATCCTCGGTGTCGCGCGCTTCAATACCGTCGTCTACCCGAACTGCACGTTCATGAGCCAGTTCCGTCAGCTGCGCATTTTGCACCCGGTCGCGGTCGACCGGACGGTCGTCTACACGTATTCGTTCCGCCTCAAAGGAGCACCGCCCCAGATGTTCCGCGATACGGTCGCGTTCGCCAACGTGGTGAATGGCACCGGCTCGCCGGTGCTCACCGACGACCTCGAGCTCTACGCACGCGTGCAGCAGGGCCTGCTGACCCAGGCCAATGACTGGGTCTATCTCGGCCGCGGCTTCGGCGGCGACGTGCCCGATCGCGACAAGACGAGCCGCGGCAGCCTCGGCACCAGCGAGATCCACATCCGCAACCAGTTCGCGGCCTGGGCGCAGTACATGGCGCAGGCCCAGTGATGGCAACCGCACCCGACCTGCGCGAGATCGAGCAGTTCCTCCATCTCGAGGCGCGGCTTCTTGATGAGAACCGCTACGACGAGTGGCTCGACCTCTACACCGACACGGCGACGTACTGGGTGCCGCTCGAGCGCGGACAGAAGGACCCCTACGAGACCTCGTCGCTGATCTTCGACGACCGCAAGCTGATGGAAGCGCGAGTGCGGCAGTTCCACCATCCGCGCCGCCACGCGCAGACGCCGGCGTCGCGCACCTGCCACATGCTGGGGCACATTGAGCCTCTGGACGGCGATTCCGGGGATGCGATCCGCGTGCGCTCGAACTTCATTCTGGTCGAGTTCCGGGCCGACCGGCAGTTCATCTACGGCGGCGCCTGCGAGCACCGGCTGGTGCGTGCAGGCGCGGGCTACAAGATCGCCGCGAAGCGGATAGATCTCATCAATTCCGAGGGCGTTCTCGACGGCATCTCAATCTTGCTCTGAGATGGGGGAAAGGCAGAAGGGTCATGCGCGACATACCAATCGGTACCAAGGGCGAGTTCACGCTCGTCGTGAAGCCTGAGCACCTCGCCGACCGCTTCAAGGACACGATGCTGCCGCCGGTGCTCGCGACCCCCGTGATGATCATGATCATGGAGAACGCAGCGCTCAACGCCATCAAGCCGTATTTCGACAAGGGCGAGACCGCGGTCGGCTCGCGGGTCGACGTCATCCACCTCGCCGCCACGCCGGCCGGCCGCAAGGTGAAGGGCAAGGCCGAGGTGGTCCGGGTCGACGGGCGGCGTATCGAGTTCAAGGTCCGCGCCACCGATGCGGGCGAGGAGATCGGGATCGGCACGCATGAGCGCATGGTCATCGACATCGCCAAATTCAGCGACCGGCTGGCGAAGAAATACGGTGCCTCGAACTAACCGCTTGGTCAGGACCGCCGCCGCCTAAGATCGGCCGATCAAGGCCGACAGGGAGCCCGTCATGGCAGGCCGGTTCGAAGGTCATTGCTGGAAAGACGTCGTCTCGCCGGACGTCCTCGAGATCTACAGCCGCTATGATCTGCCGCGCCCGCGCCCGCTCGCGATCGAGCGCGGGGCCGGGGTCGTGCGCATCGTCACCACATCTGGAACCTGATCGAGGAGGACGTGCGTGAGTCCGTCCTCCACGAGAACGCCTGACATCCGAAGAAAAACGGCGCACATGCATCCGCGTGTGCGCCAAGAAGTGGTTCAGCAGGTAGACCGCGCGGGGTGGGTCACCCGAACGCGCGGATGTGCATTCGCCCGCGAGCGCTTAGGGTTGGCGTGGTGGCTAAACGCGAGCGGGCCAGTGTTAATGTCCGAACCGTGCGACCATGGTCGTCGCCCCCAACACGTGGCCGTTGAGGGCCGCCGCGAGCTCGTCCTTGGTCATCCCGGCCTGCAACGTCCCGGGTGCGATGTCGCTGGCGACCAGCGTGATGACGTAGGGATGCGGCTTGTCGCCGAACGGCGGGCAGGGGCCGAAATAGGTCGTCAGGCCGGGCGTGTTCTTGCCGCCCTTGAAGTCGTTCGACGGCTGGCTGGCTTCACCTTCCTTCAGCGATGTCTTGGAGGCCGGGATGTCGTAGGCGACCCAGTGCACGACGCCGGCGCCGCCGCGCCCGGCGGGGTCGAACATGATGATCGCAAAGCTCTTGGTGTTCGCGGGGGCGTTCGTCCAGTTGAGCGGCGGCGAGACGTTGTCGCCGACGCAGTTCTTGTTCTGGTCGTTCTTGCCCGCGTATTTCTTCTTGAGCATCCCGAAGTCGCGCAGCGCGGGCGACGAGATGTTGAACACCTTCTTGGCGGCAGCGCTCGCTTGCGAGGCCGGCAACAGGCAGGCAGCGGCGACGGCGCCGGCCAGCACGACAAAAGATGCGCGATACGACATGATCTTAGGTCCTCCCCGGATTTTGAATTGTGGTGGTTGAGCGGAGGCGCTCAGCCTACCAGCTTTCCGCGAACCGGGGCTAGTCGGCGGCGCCCGGCGCCGGTGTCGCGCCGGCGAGCCACGCCTCGGCGGCGGCGCGCCCGCGGTCGCGCAAGCTCTGGATGAAGCGCCAGTCGTTGTTGTACTTGGCCAGCATTCCGGGGCTGTCCTCGCTCAGCTCGATCGTGTCGATCGCACGGCCGTCCTCGAGATCGCGCCATACGCTTGCGTTGGCACGGATCTGACCGAGCCGTGCCGCGATGTCGCGTGCGTTGCGCGGGATGCCGCGCCGGCGGCTCGGGTTCACCAGCACGAGCAGCAGCCGCGCGCGCCCGAGGAACTGCCGCAGCGGCACGATCGGCGGGTTCACCGTATAGCCGCCGTCCCAGTAGCTGCGGCCCTCGATCTCAACCGCCTGGAACAAATGCGGCAGGCAGGCCGAGGCGAGCACAGTGTCGAGCTGCAGCTCGGCGTTGGTGAAGATGCGCGGCCGCCCGGTCTCGACCTCGGTTGCCGAGACGAAGATCGGCGGCGCCTCGGCCCGCCGCAGCCGCTCGAAGTCGGTGAGCTCGGCCAGGATCGCGCGCAGCGGGTTGTGATTGAGCGGATTGAAATCGTACGGCGACACGAGGGCCGAGGCCATTTCCAGCGCCACGCTGGGATCGAACAACGCCCCCGGAGGGCTGCGCCATATCGACGGCAAGGCGCCGACGCGATGCCAGAAATGGTCGAGCGCTTCTTTGGCTCCGTCGCGCCCGCCGCGCATCCAGCCCGAGGCCAGGACCACCGCGTTCGCCGCACCCGCCGAGGCGCCGCTCAGGGCGTCGGGATGGAAGTCCGCGAGCTCGAGCAGCCGGTCGAGTACGCCCCAGGTGAAGGCGCCCAGGGCACCGCCGCCCTGGAGGGCGAGGGCGAAGCGGCCGTGTCGCCGGGCCACGGGCTCGGTGCGGCGCGCGATCGCGAGGGCGAAGCGGTGGACGGCGGCGGCAGCCTGGCTGAGAGGAGCCGGCCAGGTAAAGGAAGGCGTTTCTGCAACGCACAACGATTCATGCTGCATTGCACAAAGGTGGGATGTTTGGCCGCAGCGCGCAAGTTAAAATTAAAAAACGCGAGACGTGCCAGTTATTTAGGCAAGAGGCCGGTGGCCGGGGCGAGGGCGTCCTTGAGGCCCGGGGTACACACGAGCACCCTGTTTCCCTGCTTCAAACCGTCATCGGCCAGGAAATCGAGCGCCCACCCGCCGGCCTCTTCGACCATCACCAGTCCGGCGAGTACGTCCCATGGCTGCATGTGCAATTCGCAATAGCCGTCCGACCGGCCAGCCGCGACATAGGCGAGTCCCAGGGCTCCCGATCCGCCGCGGCGGAAGCCGGCGCCGGTGGCGGTCACGCGTTGGAGCAGAGCCAGGTGATCGGTCATCGGCCGGCGCGCCGACCATCCGACTTCGATCATCGCCTGGCGGATATCGGTCGTGGCGCTCACGCGCATTGGATGCCCGTTCACGCTCGCGCCCCCGCCGCGCCGGGCCGCGAACAATTCACCCGACATCGGCGCATAGATGGCGCCCACCACCGGCCGTCCATCGCGCACGAACGCGATCGAGACACAGAAATGCGCGACACCGCGCGCAAAGTTGGCGGTGCCGTCGATCGGATCGATAACCCAGGTCGCCGCACTGTAGCGGCCGCCGCCTTCCTCGCCCACGCAGGTGTCGCCCGGAAAAGCTTCGGCGAGCCGCCCCGTGACCAGCCGTTCGATGGCGCCGTCGGCCTCGGTGAGGACGTCCTGGTGGCCCTTCAGCTGAAACGTTCCGGCTTCGCGGGTTTCGAAGAACCGGCGTGCCACGTCGCCGGCCTCGCGCGCGATGGCGCACGCGGCGAGATATCGGATGTCGAGCTCGTGATCTGTCATGGGCCCATTTGATCCTGCCGGGGTGCCGCCGTCGAGTTACAATATGGAGCCCGGCCCGCGTGGGGATCCCGCTTTGGCGATACGCCGCAAGCTCAACATCCAGCAGCTGGTCACGTTGTCCGAGGTGTATTGGGACGACGCGGCCAAGCTCGCCGAGATCCTCGAGGAGCTGCGGTCGCGTCTCGAGCCCGAGGCCGAGGCGCTGTTTCGGACGGTCAGCGGGCGCATCCATCTGCTGAAGACGAATCCGGCCGCGGCCCGGGAACAGCCGCCACCCACGCAGCAGGCGCAGGCAGAAGAGGGGGCAGCGTCCGCGGCAGGCCCGACACAGCCGCGGCGGCGCGCGCCGCTTGCGATCATCGGCGCGGGTGTCGCCGTGGCTGCGGTGGCGGCCTGGTTTCTGTGGCCGCGCGCAGCATTGCCGCCGCCGCCACCGAGTTCCTCACCGGGACCCGAGGTGGCGCTGGGCGGCCTTCCGGCGGAGGAGACGCCCAAGTCATCCGCCGCCGAGGAGATCACTCCTCGGTCGGGTTCGCCGCGGCGGGCCGCGCTGGACCGGCCCGACATGCCGGTGCGATCCGAGGGGGGCGGCGGGGGCGGTACAGGCGGCGGAGGAGGGGGAGGCATCGCCGGGTTCGATGGGTCCGCCGCTCATCGCCCGCTGGCAAAGCCGCGTGCCGCGGACAAGGAAACGCCCGATCCTGCCGACAAGACCGAGCAGGATTTTACGAAGGAGACCGGCGAGCTCGCCGCCGCGGAAACACGGTCCGCGCGCGAGCCGCCCCATGCTGCCGCGAGGGCGCAGACATCGGCGGCGGCCGCGGCCGGCGGGTCAGGCGCCGGAAAGGCAGAAGCGGGTGTCGCGATCGACGAGGCCCAGCTGGCTTGCTATCGCACCGATAGCCGCCCCGACAGTTGCGGACCACCGGCAGGAGCCGGCAACGCGCCGCCACCCGAAAGCCCGGCACCGTCGGACCGCGATGAGCCGGCGTCGGCGGCGGCCGGGGCGGGCAGCGGAGGTGGTGGAGCTTCCTCGTCGCCGTCACCGCCGGCCGGGGCCGCATCGCGTGTCGGCTCGCCGTCGAGATCGCCGCCCGCCCGTCCCGCCGCGACCGCGTCGTCGTCCGGCGGCGGTGGAGCGGGCTCCGCGGGCTCAGGCGGTGCGGGCGGATCGCCGCCCGCTGACAGTACCTCAGGGACTGCGGCAGGGATTGCGGCGAGCCCCGCGCAGACGCCGAGGCGGCCGGCGCCGACGGATCCAGATCCCGCGACGGCCGCGGCCGCACAACTGCCGAATTGCCCGCCGGCACCGGAGGCCGGCCGGGTCGTCTTCATCCTCGACGGATCGGTGAGTATGGGTCTGCCGCTCGACGTCGACGGAGAGCTCGAGGACGCCCTCGACGAGGGCATCCGGCGTCACGATCCGAAAGCACGGCAGGAGTATCGGGCATTGCTCGCCGAACCAGGGCCCAAGCGCATCACCCGCGCGCGCGAAGCGTTTGCGGCGGCGGCCGCCGATCTGCCGCCCAAGGTCGAGCTTGGCTTGCTCGTGTTCCAGGAATGCCGCGACATCCGCAAGATCGGCGTCTTCGATGCGGCGCGGCGCCGCAAGGCCGTCGACTACATCCGGGCACTGGTCCCGCACGGCCGCACGCCGATCGCCGACAGCCTCCGCCGGGCGGCGGAGATGCTCGGCCGGGGCGCGTCCTCGATCGTCCTGCTGACCGACGGACGGGAGTTCTGCGGCGGCGATCCGTGCGCGGCCGCGGCGGAGATCAAGGCCGCCCACCCGCAAACGCCTGTCTCTATCGTCGACATCACCGGGCAGGCCAAGGCGGAGTGCGTGGCCGAGATCACCGGCGGCCGCAGCTATAAGCCGGAGGCCGCCGATGATCTCGCGCGCGTGGTGAGTGCGGCCTTCCGCGGCGCCGATCCGCTGTGCTCTGCCGAGGGCGACCCTGACCCGCAACGTGGAGCAGCGGCGCGCCCTTGAGGAGGCTCAGCTCAGCGGCAGCATGCAGTGGGTCTTGTAGCCGGGCCGCTCGGAAAGCCGTGCATAGTATTTTTCGAGATGCGGCATCTTCGGCCGCTCGATCGGCAGCGCGTACCAGCGATGCACCATGCTGGCGGGCGGGATGTCGCCCGCGGTCAGCGTCTTGCCGGCGACGAAGTCGCGGTCGGCGAGGCGCGCGTCCAGCATGGTCAACGCTTCGATCGAGGCCTTGCGGCTCGCTTCGGCCGCGGCCATGTCGCGCTTGTCGGCCGGGGTACGGATGAGCTGCCAGAACACCGGGGTCATGGCGGGTGCGAGCACCGAGAGCTGCCAATCCATCCAGCGCTCGCCGTCGGCGCGCGTCTTGGGATCTTCCGGCCACAAGGTGCCGCGGCCGTGCTTGGCCGCGAGATAGCGGACGATCGTGTTCGACTCCCACAACGTGAAGCCGTCGTCGTCGATCGTCGGCACGCGGGCGTTGGGATTCATCGCGAGGTACCAAGCCTCGCGCGTCTTGCCGAAGCTGCCGCCGATGTCCTCGCGGGTGAACGGGATGTTCATCTCCACGCAGGCCCACAGGACCTTCATCACGTTCACCGACGTATTGCGGCCGTAGATTTTGAGCATAGTGTTCCTCGTGTCGTTCAGCGCGCTGCGGTTGGGGCTTTGTACGGATGAACCTCGCGCCAGTGGCGCGCGATATCGACCCGGCGGCAGATCCACACGTGCTCGTGCCTCTGCACATGATCGAGAAACCGGGCCAGGCCCGCAAGGCGTCCGGGGCGGCCGGCCAGGCGCATGTGCAAGCCGATCGACATCATCTTGGGTGCCGTCTCGCCTTCGCGGTAGAGCGTATCGAACGCATCGCGCAGATAGGTGAAAAAGTCCTCGGCCTGGTTGAACCCCTGCGCCGTGCCGAACTTCATGTCGTTGTTGTCGAGCGTGTAGGGGATGACGAGATGGCCCTTGCCGTCGACCGTGACCCAGTACGGCAGGTCGTCGTTGTAGGCGTCGGAATCGTAGAGAAAGCCGCCGTCTTCGACCACGAGGCGGCGCGTGTTGCTGCTGATTCGGCCGGTGTACCAGCCGAGCGGCCGCATGCCCGCGACGCGCGTGATCGCGTCGATGGCGAGGCCCATGTGCCGCCGCTCTTCCGCCACGCTCATCGACTGGTAGTCGATCCAGCGCCAGCCGTGGCTCGCGATCTCATGCCCGGCCTCGACCATGGCACGCGCCGCCTCCGGATGCCGTGCCAAGGCCATGGCCACGGCATAGCTCGTGAAGTGCAGCTTGCGCTCGGCGAACAGCCGCATGATGCGCCAGAAGCCCGCGCGCGAGCCGTATTCGTAGACGGACTCCACCACCTCGTCCCGCTTGCCGACCCGCGGCACGAGCCCGACCACCTCGTGCAGGTAGACCTCGGAGGTCCTGTCGCCGTGCAGGATCGAGGTTTCCCCGCCCTCCTCGTAGTTGAGGACGAACGAGAGGGCCACGCGCGCATTCCCCGGCCAGCGCGGGTGCGGTGGATGCGCCCCGTAGCCGATCAGGTCGCGCGGATACGTCCGTACCGGTTTGCCTCGTTTCGCTGCCACCGCCCCCTCCCAGCTATCAGCTCGCCACGTCCCGCGCGAGGCGCAGCAGCATCGTATCGCCCCCGGGTGCCGCCAGCAGCGACAGGCCGACCGGCGCTCCGTCGACGGTCCCGGCCGGGATCGTGATCTGCGGCAGCCCGGCGAGGCCGGCCGCGCAACACAGCGCGTGCGCGTGATAGCGCGCCTCTTCGATGACCGCGGGCGGCGATGATTTGAGCGGGGCCGGGCCGGGCGAGGTCGGCTGCACGAGGACCGTGCCGTCGGCGAGCAGTTCGGTCAGGTGCCGGGTGATCGCGGTGCGCCGCGGCTTTGCCGCCGCCGCATCCGCATCGGTGATGCGCGAGGCAATGGCGAACCGCTGTGCCACGTCGGCACCGAAGCGCGGTTTTTTTGTTTCGATCCATCCGCCATGGATCTGCCACGCCTCGCGAGCCATGAGGGTGCGGAAATCCTGGGCCCATTCCTCGAGCGAGCCGGGGCACATGCGGGCTTTCTCCATGCGCCCGATGCGGCTTGCGATCTTCTCGGCCAGCGGCGTGATCGCGGCGACCGTGGCCGGCTCGCCGTGCGCGAACGCGTCCTCCGCCCACAGCAGCCGCCGCGCGGCGGGGGGTGCCGCGGTTTCGCGTAACAGCACCCGTCCGGCGCGTTCGAACAACTCGGCGTCCCGGGTGAAATGGCCCACCGTATCGAAGCTCGGCGACAGCGGCACCACGCCGTCGAGCGGGATACGCCCATGCGTCGGGCGCAGGCCGTAGATGCCGCAGTAGCTCCCCGGGATGCGAACCGAGCCGCCGGTGTCGGAGCCGAGGGCCAGCTCGGCCGCACCCCCGGCCACGGCCGAGGCCGAGCCGCAGGACGACCCACCCGGCACCCGGTCGGGCGCTGCCGGATTTTTGGGCATGCCGTAATGGATGTTGTCGCCGGACATTCCGAGCGCCATCTCGACCGTGATCGTGCGCCCGACGACCACGGCACCCGCGTCGAGCAGCGCCTGCACCGCCCAGGCGTTGCGGGTCGCCGGCTTCTGCTCGGCCAGATAATCGAGGTTGCCGGCGCCGGTGCGCTGGCCGCTGATATCGTAGAGGTCCTTGACCGCCAGGGTCACGCCCTTGAGGGGTCCTGCGGATGCTCCCTGGATACGGATCTCGCTGCCTGGGACGAAGGCACCGAGCGCGTCGCGGCTGGAAACGTCGTTCATCATGTCACTCCCGTCCCGCCTACGATGGCGCCCGCCGCGCCCGGCTGCAAGCTCTTGTGTCCGCTCGCACGCTCGACCTATGTTCGCGTATGACCGTCGATCAGCTCCTCTCCACCCCGCTCAAAGTCGTCAACATCGGGCTCGCCGGCTTCGCCGACGACCTCCGCCGCCACAACGTGCCGGTCGTGCAGGTCGACTGGTCGCCACCCGCCAAGGGCGATCCGAAGCTGGCGGCGCTCGTGGCCAAGTTGAACGCCGACGAGCGCGTCGATGCCGCCAACCGCGAAGCCCTCGCCCGCATGCTCAAGGCCGATCTCGTGGCGGTCGACGTGCGGCCGGCGCGCGAGGTCGTGCCGCGCCTCAAGGAACGCATGGTGCTGCACGCAGGACCCCCGGTGCCGTGGGAGCGCATGTGCGGCCCGCTGCGCGCGGCGGTGCAGGGCGCCTGCGTGCTCGAAGGTTGGGCGCCGGACCTCGCCGCGGCCGAGAAGCTCGTGCTGTCGGGCGGCATCCAGTTCGGCCAGAATCACGACCACGACGCTGTGGGGCCGATGGCCGGCATCACCACGGTCAGCATGCCGGTGTTCGTGGTCGAGAACCGCGCCTTCGGCAACCGTGCCTATGTCACCATCAACGAGGGCATGGGCAAGGTCATGCGCTACGGCGCCAACGACGCCGAGGTGCTGACGCGGCTGCGCTGGTTCATCGACAAGCTCGGCCCTGCACTGGGTGCCGCCTTGCGCCAGTCGGGCGGCCTGGCGCTCAAGCCGATCGTCGCGCGCGGTTTGTCGATGGGCGACGAGAACCACATGCGCAACCAGGCGTGCTCGGCCTTGTTCCTGCGCGCGATCGCGCCGCTGCTCGCGCGCGTCGTCTCCGACCAGGCCGAACTCGCGAAGATGTTCGAGTTCCTCGGCAACAACGAGATGTTCTTTCTCAACGTCGCTATGGCGATGGGCAAGGCGATCACCGATCCCGCGCGCGGGATCGAAGCCTCCTCCGTGGTGACGACGATGGCGCGCAACGGCACCGAGTTCGGCATCCGCGTGTCGGGGACGGGCCCCGAATGGTTCGCGGCCCCCTCGGAGCAGCCGCGCGGCGTGTACTTCCCGGGCTACACGGCGAAGGACGCCAATCCCGACATCGGCGATTCGGCGATCGTGGAGACGATCGGCCTCGGCGGCTTCGCCATGGCCACGGCGCCGGCCGTGGTCTCGGCGGTCGGCGGCACCGTCGGCGATGCGCTCAACTACACCCGTGCCATGTACGACATCACGGTCGGGCGCAGCCCCGACTGGACGATGCCGGCGCTCGATTTTGCCGGGGTGCCGGTGGGCATCGACATCCGCAAGGTGGTCGAAACCGGCATCCGGCCGACCATCAACACCGGCATCGCGCACCGTCTGCCCGGGATCGGACAGGTGGGGGCGGGCATCGTCAATCCGCCGTTCTCGATCTTCGAGCGGGCGCTTGCCGCGCTTGCGGCCAAGCTGGGGATCGGCGCATGACCCAGGTGGTGAACCGGGTCCGGCGCGGGCTCTATCTCGATTCTTTGGCGCTGATGCGCATTTCGCAGGCGCTGTCCTCGCAGCCCGGCGTCGAGACCGTGTCGCTGATGATCGGCACGCCGGCCAACCGGCAGATCCTGGACGAGGCGGGCATCCTGACCGCTGCCGGCCGCGAGGCCGGGGCCAACGACCTGATCATCGCGGTCAAGGCCGAGAGCGAGGCGGCGGCGAACGCGGCCCTCGCGGCCGCCGAGCAGCGCCTCGACCAGCCGCAGGCGACCGGCGGCGGCAGCGAACGCCGGCCGCACACGATCGAGGCGGCGTCCGCGATGCTGGGCGGCGCCAATCTCGCGATCATCTCCGTGCCCGGCGCGTTCGCCGCGAACGAGGCGCGCAAGGCGCTGGGGCGAGGCCTGCACGTGCTGCTGTTCAGCGACAACGTGTCCGTCGAGGACGAGCGGGGCCTGAAGCTCGAGGCGCAGAAGCGCAACCTGCTGCTGATGGGGCCGGATTGCGGCACGGCGTGGGTGGGCGGCGTGCCTCTGGCGTTCGCCAACCAGGTGGCGCGCGGGCCGGTCGGGCTCGTGTCGGCGTCCGGCACGGGCTTGCAGGAAGTCGCGTGCCTGATTGCGCGCGCGGGCAGCGGCATTTCGCACGCGATCGGCACCGGCGGGCGCGATCTGTCCGAGAAGGTCGGTGCCATCACCACGTTGATGGCGATCGACGCGCTGGACCGCGATCCTGCCACCAAGCACATCGTGCTGATCTCGAAGCCGCCGGCGCAAGCCGTGGCGGCCAAGGTGCTGGAGCGGGTGGCGCGGAGCCAGAAGCCGTTCACGATCTGCTTCCTGGGTGCCGGCGACCAGCGCCTGCCCAAGAACGGGCGCGCGGTCGCAACCCTGGCCGCGGCGGCGGCGAGTGCGGTCGGCAAGCCGGCGGATGTGCGCATGGACATCTCCGCCATGGTTCGGCTGGTCGACAAGGAGCTCGACGCGAAGCGGCGCTGGATCCGCGGCCTCTATTCCGGTGGCACCCTGTGCGCCGAGGCGGAGATCGTGCTGCGGGACGCAGGAGAAGCGTTCTGGTCGAATGCGCCGGTGCCGGGTGCGGCGGCGGCGAAGCCCGCCGAGGGCCACGTGCTGATCGACTACGGCGCCGACGAATACACGGTCGGCCGGCCGCATCCGATGATCGATCCCGCACAACGCAACCAGGCGCTGCGCGCGGCACTCGGCGATCCGTCGGTGGCGGTCGCGCTGATCGACGTCGTGCTCGGCTATGGCGCGCATGAGGATCCGGCAGGCGCCGTTGCGGCCGTCGCGGCAGAGGTCGCCGCTCCGCGTCCGGCGATCGTCGCATCGGTCGTCGGCACCGATGGCGATCCGCAGAACCGCAGCGCTCAGATCGGCAAGCTCGAGAAGGCCGGCATCCTCGTCGCCGCCTCCAACGCGCAGGCCGCCGAGCTCGCGGTCGCGATCGCGCGCCGCCGGATCTAGCCGAGACCTTCCAGCGCCGCGGCGGCCCCCGCGAGCGCATCCCAGCCCGAGCTGTGGCCGATGCGGTCGAGGCGGCGCAGGCCGTCGGCGGCTCCGGCCGCGTCGCCGCCTGCGAGCGCGGCCAGCGTGTCGTGCAAGGCGGCCGCCCCTTCGCCATCCGCGGCGGCTTCGAGATGGGCGAGCGAAATCGAGCTCGTCAGCGCCACGGCGAGCGGCAGGACGTGAGACGCCAGCCAGTCCGCGGCCTTCGGGCGGCCAAACGCGCGCAAGGCGATCATCGCACCGCCCAGCGCATCGTCGCCGGCCGGCGTGAGGCCGGGTCCGAGCCCGATCAGGGCCGTGATCTCTCGGGGCAGCTCGCCGCCCGGGGTCGCCATCAACTCCGTAAGGACGGAAAGCCCACGGCGCGCGCGGGCGTTGATCGGATCGCTGTCCGCAGTCTGGGCGAGACCGCGCGGCGGCACGGTCGCGGTTGCGCCATCGAGGCTCGCAACCGCGCGGCGCAGCCCCTCCGCCGTCGGTATCGCGAACGGCCGCGGGCGCCACGGCACGGTGTCGCTGACGTCGAGGACGACCCGGTCGCCGACGGCAAGGCGGGCCGCCGTGAAATCGTCCGTGCCGACGAGTGCGTTGAGCGGCCCAAGGCCGAGCGTTTCGCCGCCGATGCAGGCGAGCTGCCCGTCGGGAGCGCAGACATAGGCGCTGCGGTCGAAGCGCGCGATCACGCGGACGCTGTTGCCGCGAGCGGCCAGGCGCTGCGCCTGCCGCCCGGCCGTGAGCACGGCAAGGCGCGCGGTCTCGACGGTCGGCCGGTCAGCCGTGGTCGGGGACGACATGTGTGCCGCTCTCGCCGCGCAAGGCGGGCAGCGCCTCGTTCAGATGCCCGATGACGACGCGCTTGCCGCCCAATTCGAGGAAATGGATCGCGGCATCCACTTTCGGCCCCATGCTGCCGGGCGGAAAGTGCCCCTCGGCCCGCAGCGCCTTGAGCTCGGACAGCGTCACGCGGTCGAGGGCGCGCTGGTTCGGCTCGCCATAGTGGATCGCGACCCGCGACACGGCGGTGAGGATCATCATGTCGTCGATGCCGAGCACGCGCGCCATATGGGCCGAGGTGAGATCCTTGTCGATCACGGCCTCGATGCCGTGCCGCGTGCCGTCGGTCGTGCGCACGACGGGGATGCCGCCGCCGCCGCCGGCGATGACGACGGCACCTTGCTTGGCCAGCGCCCGGATGAGGGAGATGTCGACGATGTGCTTTGGCTTCGGCGAGGGGACGACGTGGCGCCAGCCGCGGCCTTTTTCTTCGCGCATCTCCCAGCCGAGCTCGGCGGCGATCGCGGCCGCCTCCGTGGCGTCGTAGTGGGGGCCGATGGGTTTGGTGGGGTTGGCGAACGCCGGATCGTTCGGATCGACCTCGACCTGGGTCAAGAGGCAGACCACGTGCCGCGGATTGCCGTCTTCGCGCAGCGCGTTTTCGAGCGCCTGCATCAACAGGTAGGCGATTCCGCCCTGGCTGTGCGCCACGCAGATGTCGAGCGACATCGGCGCCACGCGGTGCCGCGCGACCGCCATGCGCAGATGGATCTTGCCGACCACCGGGCCGTTGCCGTGCGTGATCACCAGCTCGGTGCCGAGTTCCATGATCGGCCGCAGCGCGCGGCCGGTCGCCTGCGCGATCCCGAGCTGCTCCTCGGGCGTGCCGCGGATGTTGTCGGGATGGATCGCGTTGCCGCCGATCGCGATCAGAAGGCGCTGCGGCACCGTGCGGCCGTCGACCATGAAACTCCGTCGCGCGTAAAATGACGAGATGCAGCCTAGCCGGTTCGCCGCCTGGCCGCGAGGCCTGCGGATGTACGCAGCCCCTGACTCGCGGACTCGGGGCACGACCCTCGACAGCCAGCGGGTTTGTTGAGCAGCGCCAATTCTTCGTGTGCGGCAGCGCAAAAAATTATCCACATATCCACAACGCGCTAGGGGAAGAATGTCGCGCATTGTCAGGATGAGAGACTCTTTTTTAAGGAATATTGACGCAGGCTAGGATGATCCGTCGGGGTTGCGGAACGCACTCCCAGCACCTGAACGGCAACCTTGACCCGGTAAGTGAAGTCGGCATCATCTCTGCAAGCATGCGGTGCTCTCGCCAAGAGGGGCGGACGAAGAGCAACTGGCAGCGTCTCACGGCAACAAGGCGGGGACGCGGCTTTCTGGGGTCGGGGACGGGGGGCGTTTGAAACGTATTTCAGCCTTTATTGCGCGAATTTTTCGGGAGCGGGAGCTCATCCTCCGCTCCGAGACCGGCGTCCGCTACCTGGTGCTGAGCCCGGCGCTCCAGAAATCGGTCGCCGCCGGCGCCCTTTTGGTGCTGGGCGTGGTCGTCTGGACGATCGTTGCGCGCGAGGAAGCGTGGCGCCTCGTGGATGCCAAGCGGCAGGAAGTGGCGCGTGCGGAGAGCGCCTATCGCGCCGCCATCGACAATCTCGGCACGGCCGTCGATACGGCGACCGAGAA